>JGI994J12354_10001221_pt1 | contig 26072 bp, 24 predicted proteins | sample IntmicLarv3ML3BL_FD_12354 | JGI IMG/M metagenome (IMG submission 12354)
TTATATTTAATATATCACTAAATAACAAGTAATTCAATCATTTTAAAATAAATTTATATAGTTATTCGCATTAAAACACTCTGCCGGATATTCAAGGGGGCGAATATCCGGCAGAGCTATCTATAATTGGAAAATAGTTTATTATGTTATACTTGTGCTATTTATATTCTGGAACCGCTTGCACTTCGCATAGTTAAGTTATTTTCTGTTAAGTATTGATTAATTGATTTTTCCTCTAATGGACGTTTTATTTTGAGGGTAGTGGTTTTAATCATGTCTGTCTCTGTAAATATAAAGTATTTTATTGATTTATAAACAGGCATTTTGGTATTGATAATTTTAATTTGTTCATCTATGTAGTTTGCAATTTTTTTATCATCATTTTTGCAGTCATCGGGCAGAGAATCAGGATCAATTACAAATTTTGCACAAATGTCTACAGTACCCTTAGCACTGTTATGACCCCATGCAAGAGATTCTTTTATACCTGGGATTCTGTCAGTTAGCAATTCGATTTCTTCGGGAAATACTTTTTTACCATTTGTAAGTACAATCATTGATTTTAGTCTGCCAGTAACATGGATACAGCCTTTTTTATCAAGATATCCGCTGTCGCCGGTTCTAAACCATCCATCCTCTGTGAAAACCTCTTTGGTAGCTTCCTCATTTTGAAAATAACCAAGCATTACACAGTCACTCTTAGTGAGTATTTCCCCAACAGCACCACACACTGGGTCTTCTGTATCTATTGCAGCCTCAATATTTCCCAGTGGTCTGCCAACGCTTCCATATATATTGAGGTGGAAGGAGGTTGCAGAAATTACTGGAGAAGTTTCGGTAAGACCATATCCCATAAGGAAAGTAATTCCTATATCATTGAAAAATTTAATGATTTTTACGTCAATTGGAGCAGCTCCGCTTACAAACAGTTCCATTTTTCCGCCCAAACCATCAATTATCTGTTTGAATAGTTTTTTTCTAATGTCTATTTTGAATATTCTAAGGAAATTGGAAACCTTTCTCATAATATTTACAATTCTTGTCTTCTTTGTTTTTCTTAAAGTTGTTTGGATTTGGTTATATATATTTTCAAAAAGTAGGGGAACTCCAAGCATAATTGTTATTTCCCATTCTTTTAGATTATTTGAAAGATAGCGCAGTCCATCAGTGTAACAGATACATACACCAGATGCGAGCAGGTAAAACATACCAATTGAATTTTCAAGGGTATGGTGAAGCGGAAGTACAGAAAGTCCGCGTCCACGGTTTATTTTAATGGTAGAATTTATGTTGTTCATATTGCTGCATACATTTTTGTGGGAAAGCATAACACCTTTTGAAAGTGCAGTAGTTCCTGAGGTGAATAATAGGGAACACATAGTGTTTGCATCTAAAGTAGCATTGATAAAGTCGGTATTGCCCTCCGAAATAAGCTTATATCCGTCGGCAATTAAATTATCATAGGAAATAAATCTTGGGTCATCAGGCATTGAACCCTCTTCAGGATTCTTGAATATAAAGTTTTTTATACAGGTATTAGCTTTTGAAACAGCAATGGCTTCGTTTAAATGGGATTGATCAAAAATAAAATAATCAGCTAGACCTCTTTCTGTAAGGCTGATTATTTCAGGTTCAGACAATTGTTTGTCAAGAGGAACAGAAACGCCGACACCATTGATTATTGCATTATGTGAAACTGCCCATTTGTATGAATTGTTTCCTATAACTACAATGTGGGAATCCTTCGCACCTATAGATATAAGAGCAGTTCCCAAGGCGTCAATATCATTTTTGAAATCAATATAAGACTTATGTATTTCCTTTCCATTAGGTTTGTCATGAAAGAGAAATGCGTTTGATTCTCCATATTCACGGGCACAGTAATTAATTAAATCTCTTATTACGGCACAATCCAAGTGTGTTTTGTGATTTACGGTTCCTTTTGTATATTGCATAATACCTCCAAATCATCCAGAAAAATCATATCCTGAACATTATACTTTGAATATCAAAATATGTAAATACATTTTTTTTATGCATGATTTTTTTGCTCTTTTGAAAAATTCATGGCAGTTTTCTAGTGGGTACAAAGTAGCTAAATGGTGCCATGTCCATATGAGAAAAGTGATTGAATTAATGTATACGAGAAAAATGTGGCAGTTTTAAGGTTTGTAGCAGTTTCTAGTGGGTACAAATAGCTGAATGGTGCCATGTCCATATGAGAAAAGTGATTGAATTAATGTATATGAGAAAAATGTGGCAGTTTTAAGGTTTGTAGCAGTTTTCTAGTGGGTACAAGTAGCTGAATGGTGTCATGTCCATATGAGAAAAGTGATTGAATTAATGTATATGAGAAAAAATGTGGCAGTTTTAAGGTTGTAGCAATTTTCTAGTGGGTACAAGTAGCTGAATGGTGTCATGTCCATATGAGAAAGTGATTGAGTTAATGTATATAAGAAAAATGTGGCAGTTTTAAGGTTTGTAGCAGTTTTCTAGTGGGTACAAAGTAGCTAAATGGTGTCATGTCCATATGAGAAAAGTGATTGAATTAATGTATATGAGAAAAAATGTGGCAGTTTTAAGGTTGTAGCAGTTTTCTAGTGGGTACAAAGTAGCTGAATAGTGCCATGTCCATATGAGAAAAGTGATTGGATTAATGTATATGAGAAAAAATGTGGCGGTTTTAAGGTTGTAGCAATTTTCTAGTGGGTACAAAGTAGCTAATGGTGCCATGTCCATATGAGAAAAGTGATTGAATTAATGTATATGAGAAAAATGTGGCAGTTTTAAGGTTTGTAGCAGTTTTCTAGTGGGGTACAAAGTAGCTAAATGGTGTCATGTCCATATGAGAAAGTGATTGAGTTAATGTATATAAGAAAAATGTGGCAGTTTTAAGGTTTGTAGCAGTTTTCTAGTGGGTACAAAGTAGCTGAATGGTGTCATGTCCATATGAGAAATTTTCTCATATGGATAAAGAAGCCACATTATTATTGCATACTGCGAATTAAAGTGTATATATATTCCAAATTGTGGTATACTATATTCAATAATTGCAGCGGACGATTCTGCATATAAAAAATTGAAAGAGAAAGATTGAGTAAAAAGACAGCATCATCAAAAAATTGAGTTGGTGACAAAGTCTTTTAGGTAAGAAAATTAACGGAGGGTTATTTTAGTGGCAAAAAACAAAAGTGAATTAAAAGTTATTCCTCTTGGCGGATTGGGTGAAATAGGAAAAAACATCACTGTATTCGAAACCGAAGAGGATATTGTTATTGTGGACTGCGGGTTGGCATTCCCAGATGATGATATGCCCGGAATTGATTTAGTCATTCCTGATGCGGCATACTTAATAAAAAATGCAAGTAGGATAAGGTGTATTGCTCTTACACATGGACATGAAGACCATATTGGAGCACTGCCTTTTATTTTAAAAGACATTAATGTTCCTGTATATGGAACCAAACTCACATTAGCATTGGTGGGAAAGAAACTTGAAGAGCATGGACTTAAAGATAAGGTACATCTACAGGTTGTAAATCATGGGCAAACATTTAAATTCGGGACAATAAGTGTTGAATTCATAAATACAAATCACAGTATTGCAGACAGTTGTGCATTAGCACTTCATACACCAGCAGGTGTGATATTGCATACAGGAGATTTTAAAATTGATTTTACTCCTATTGTAGGAGAACCACTTGACCTTGCCAGATTTGGTGAACTTGGTAAAAAAGGAGTTCTCCTTTTAATGGCGGACAGTACTGGTGTTGAACGTAAGGGATATACAATGTCTGAACGTACAGTGGGTGAACGGTTTGTAGATATAATGGCTGAAACCGAGGGTAGAATTTTAATTGCAACCTTTGCATCAAACATTCACAGAATACAACAGATAATTGATGCGTCTATACTGTTTGGAAGAAAAGTGGCGGTTATAGGCAGGAGTATGGAAAATGTGCTTGACCTTGCCATTGAACTTGGATACATGAATATACCAGAGGGTGTACTTATAGACATAAACAGCATTGACAAATATCCAGACGAGCAAATTGTAATCATAACAACAGGAAGTCAAGGAGAGGCAATGTCAGCATTGACCAGAATAGCATCTTCTGAGCACAGAAAGGTTATGATAAAAGAAGGGGATACAGTAATAGTTTCCGCTACGGCAATCCCAGGAAATGAAAAATTTATTTCCAAAGTTATAAACGAACTTTTCAGAAGAGGTGCAAATGTAATATATGAAGCACTTGATGAAATACATGTTTCAGGACATGCGAAGCAGGAAGAGTTAAAGATAATTCACAATTTAATAAAACCTAAATATTTTATGCCAGTTCATGGTGAATATCGTCATTTAATACAGCATGCGCGGCTTGCTGAAAAAATGGGGATGAATCCAGAGGATATTTTTATCCTTGATAATGGAGATGTTCTCAATTTGAAAAATAGTGGTGCAGTTGTCAACGAACAGGTAACTTGGGGTTCAGTTCTGGTTGACGGACTGGGTGTGGGCGATGTGGGAAATGTTGTTCTTAAGGACAGAAAAATACTTTCACAAGATGGTCTTATAATCATCATTGTTTCGGTAGATACTAACACAAACACAATAATATCCGGACCAGAAATAATATCAAGAGGTTTTGTCTATGTTAAGGAATCTGATGATTTAATAGATGAAATAAAAAACATTACAGTAAAAGCTTTTGAAAAATCCGATGGCAAAAAGCGGAGTGATTTAATTAATAGGAAAAACTTCATAAGAGACAACATAAGGAATTTTGTTTTTGAAAAAACCATGCGTAAACCTATGATTTTGCCTGTTATAATGAATGTTGATAAGACACAGGAACAATAAGGAAAAAGTGGGTATCAAAAATGAAATATACATTAATGCACAGGGAAATTCCTGTGGCAGATATTGAAATAGATGATACAGTTGCGGCTATATTAAAAATTGAAAATGTATATGCGCCTGAGCATTTTCCAGTAGGAACTACTCTTACTGGCGAATGTCTAAGCAAAGAGCGGATTAATGAATGGTGGAAGCGGCGAGCGATTCCCGCAAGTCGGTCAGGTCTTCAGACTGCATTGGAAAAATTAGGAGTACCATACACGCAAATGCTTTTACTTAAGTGTTATGGTTTGAGTTTATCTGACCAATATTGGATAAACCCAGTAAAAAGCTCTATAAAATGGAGTGAAATCAACTTCTTTGACAATGTGTTTTCAAATGATATAGGGAATATTTTATTTGGACAGGGTGAATCAAAGAACCCTAACCTTATTTCACCGGATTGTACATCGGATGGCTGGTTAAAGAAAAAGTGGAAAATTATTGATAATAAGCGGTGCTTGATAAAAGGTGGAAGTATGCCATTTATTCAAGAACCATTGAATGAAGTTTTTGCATCTTTGGTTTGTAAAAGACTTAATATACCTCATGTAAACTATTCACTGCTATGGGATGAGGAAAAACCATACAGTGCCTGTGAAGATTTCATAGATAACAAAACAGACCTTGTGAGCACATGGCAGATATGTAACACTTTACCTATAAAAGATTCTACAAAATTATACAATCATTTTGTAGAATGCTGTAATATTTTGGGTATTTCCGGTGTTACAGAGTATCTTGATGAAATGTTGAGTCTTGATTATTTGATTGTTAATACAGACAGGCACTTTGGGAATTTTGGGGTAGTTCGTAATGCAAAAACTCTTGAATGGGTAGGGTTTGCACCTATGTATGACAATGGAACATCTTTTTGGCATAATACTCTCAATGATTTTATAAATCCGGAAGCTGATTTAGAAAGTTTCACATTTAAAAAGAAACACAGAGAACAATTGGACTGTATTTGTTCATTTGATTGGCTTGACCTATCTGCATTAGAGGGTATTGAAGAAAAAATATATAATATTTATTCTTTAAGTCCTTACATGGACGAAGAACGCTGTGATTTTCTAACATATGCTTTTAGGAAAAGGGTTGAGATGCTTAATCAATATATTCAACAGAGAAAATGAAACACACAAAAAACCGTTTGCATTAAGCAAAACGGTTTTTAATTGCGGAGACGGGACTTGAACCACGTGACCTTTGGGTTATGAGCCCAACGAGCTACCAACTGCTCCACTCCGCGATATATAAATTTGAATTGGTGCCGGAGACCGGGGTCGAACCGGTACGAGATGTTAATCTCACAGGATTTTAAGTCCTGGGCGTCTGCCAATTCCGCCACTCCGGCAAACCTCATTTGAAGCGACTTGAATATACTAACACCATCCCGAATTAATGTCAATGTTTTTTGAAAAATATTTTTAAGCCTCAACTGTCTTGATTTGTTAGCGAGTTTATTATAAACTTGTCTACAAACGAAATCAGAAAGGTGCTTAAATTATGGAGACTCTGTTAAGAAGTTTTATTGAGCCAACTTGGATTCAATGGCTGCAGTGGATAGGAATGTGGGCAATAGGCGGGATTTTAATATATTTGGCAATAAAGAGAGATATGGAACCTGCTCTTCTTTTGCCAATTGGATTTGGAGCAATTCTTGTAAACTTACCTTTTTCAGGAGCGGTTTCACAATTAGTGGAAGGTGAGCTTTTAGAAGGGCCAATTAGTGTATTATTTGAGGCTGGAATCGCAAATGAATTGTTTCCCCTTTTATTATTTATAGGCATAGGGGCAATGATTGATTTTGGACCGCTTTTATCAAATCCTAAATTGTTTTTATTTGGGGCAGCGGCACAGTTTGGAATATTTATCACATTGAGTTTAGCAAGCTTGTTTTTTGACTTAAAGGATGCGGCGTCAATTTCAATTATTGGAGCGGCAGATGGTCCTACTGCAATATTTGTATCTGATGTGTTGAATTCAGAATATAGATCGGCAATTGTAGTTGCGGCATATTCTTATATGGCACTTGTTCCCATAATACAGCCGCCTGTTATAAAATTGATTACTACGAAGAAAGAACGTATGATAAGAATGGAATATAAGCCTAAGGATATTTCGAAGGCTGTAAGAATAATATTCCCTATAGCAGTTACTGTTATAGCAGGGTTAATAGCACCTCAGTCGGTTGCATTGGTTGGATTCCTAATGTTTGGAAATCTTATTCGTGAGTGCGGAGTTTTGAGTGCATTATCCGAAACAGCGCAGAAAGAATTTGCCAACATAATCACAATACTTTTGGGTATATCCATTGCCGCAAAGATGGAAGCGGCAGCTTTTCTGAGATTTGAAACACTGTTGATAATGGGACTTGGATTGTTTGCATTTATATTTGATACTGTCGGCGGAGTAATGCTTGGCAAGCTGTTTAATCTATTCAGTAAGAAAAAGATAAATCCAATGATTGGAGCAGCTGGTATATCAGCTTTCCCAATGTCTTCCCGTGTGGTTCATAAAATGGGACTTGCAGAGGATGAGCAGAATTTCCTACTTATGCATGCAGCAGGTGCCAATGTATCAGGTCAGATTGCGTCTGTGCTTGCTGGAGGAATAATTCTTGCTATGGTTAGCGGATTAGTGTAGATAATGGAAGGTGGATAAAATGAGAATTGAAGCATTTTTAGAGTCTTTTAAATTTATGGGATGGGGTATGCTTGCAATATTTGCAGTTGTATTTGTCATCATAGGATTGGTTTCACTGTTGATAAGGCTTTTCCCTAATAAAAATAAGTAATGAACAGAGATAAAACTATGCATGCCGCTCTCGTGGTTGAAGGGGGCGGCATGCGCGGTGTATATACAGCAGGGGTTTTAGACCTCTTTTTAGACAAAAAGCTTTATTTTGATGATGTGTATGGAGTATCTGCCGGAGCGTGCAATGCGGCAAGTTATCTTTCACGTCAAAGGGAGAGAGCTTTTCGTGTGAGTACAGATTATCTTGATGATAAAAGGTATTGCAGTTTGTACAGCCTACTGAAAACAGGTGATTTATTTGACACAGAGCTTTGTTATGACCTGATACCCAATAAATTTGATCCATATGATTATACTGAATATGATAAGTTTCATGGCAATTTTGTCGCTGTGGCAACAAATTGCAGAACAGGAAGAGCAGAGTATTTACCAGTAAAGGACATGAATTACGGAATAAAGGTAATACAGGCATCTGCCTCGCTTCCATTAGTTTCACGAAATGTTGAGATAAACGGAGAATATTATCTTGATGGTGGGATTGCAGATGCAATTCCAATAAAACAAGCTATAAGAAATGGAAATTCAAAAAATGTTCTCTTGCTCACAAGGTGTAAGGGATACAGAAAATCACCAAACAATTTTTCAAAACTTTTTAAAATTAAATATAGAAAATTTCCTGAAATTGCCGAGGCAATGAAGGTAAGACATAATGTTTATAATGAAACTCTTGAGTTTATCGAAAGAGAAGAGGCGGCGGGAAATATATTTGTAATAAGACCATTGGCGGAGCCACAGATAAAGCGCATAGAAAAGGATAAGGAAAAGATGCGTGAACTTTATAAAGCTGGGTATGAGGATGCTGAAAGTATACTTGATAAGCTCATAGATTATTTAAATATGTGACGAAAATGGGCGTTTTTGAATACAATAATTATTAATAATTGTAAAAAAGAAGGTAGATTTTCTTGAATATATTAATGATTCTTCAAGCATTGCTTATTGTTGCGGCTGTATCGGCAGATTCTTTAGTTTCGGGGTTTGCATATGGGACAAGAAAGATAAGGATACCCATAATATCTGTTGTTGTTATAAATATAATTTGCAGTGGAATCCTTGCAGTGGCTTTGTTTTTGGGAAATATTATTCAGCCCTATTTATCAGAGGGAATAACAGGTGGAATATCCTTTATAATTATGTTTATGCTTGGAATGACAAAGATTTTTGACAGTGCAGTAAAGGCATACATAAGAAAACATAATGACTTCAAAAGAAAAATAAATTTTTCAATTAAAAACATTAAATTTATATTGAATATATATGCAAATCCGGAAGAGGCTGATATTGATAAATCAAAGATACTCTCGCCCTATGAAGGTGCGTGCCTTGCAGTTGCACTATCCTTTGATAGTATTGCTGTTGGTATAGGAGCAGGTATGACTGACATAAATAATATTTTGATAATCGGATTGTCTTTTGTTATGGGAGTTTTGAGCATTATTTCGGGAAGCTTTATAGGAAAGAGGATAGCAGAGAAAACCTCTTTGGACTTGACATGGCTGAGCGGCGCAATTTTAGTTTTTCTGGCAGTGATGAGGGTGTGAAAAATAGTATAAATATGGTAGAATGATACAAATGCAGTTAGAAAAACCTTGCGGAGGATTGTGTAATGAATTTAAAATTGGGATTTATAGGCGCAGGAAACATGGCAAAGGCCATTTTAGAAGGATTGATAAATAATAATGTATATATGCCAGATCACATAAACATTTCTGATATTGACAGAGTAAATTCTGGAAAATATGCAGAAAAAACAGGTGTGAATTTTTGTGAAAATAACAATAGTTTGGTAGGAAATTCCGACATCATCATACTGGCGGTAAAGCCTAATATATTACCAACAGTGCTTGAAGAGATTAAAACAGCGGCAAAGGATAAACTGTTTATATCGATAGTTGCCGGAGCGTCAATTTCTAAAATCAGTGATATCCTTGGCAAGGATTGTAAAATAGTGCGGACAATGCCAAACACCCCAGCAATGGTGTCAGAGGGAATGACTATTATAAGTTATGGAGACTTAGTGAAAGAAAATGACAAGACAGCAACAGAGAGGATTTTTGAAAGCATAGGAAGAATTGAAATTATGGATGAAAGATACCTTAATTCAGTTATTGCGCTTACTTCAAGTAGTCCTGCGTATTTTTTCATAATGCTTGAGGCAATGGCAGATGCGGCGGTTCATGCAGGAATTCCGAGAAATATTTCATATAAACTGGCGGCACAGAGTATGCTTGGTTCTGCAAAAATGGTACTTGAAAGCGGAAAGCATCCGGCGGAATTAAAAGATATGGTATGCTCTCCAGGTGGAACCACAATTGAAGCGGTTGCGGAACTGGAAAATTCGGGATTTAGAAATGCGGTTATTTCCGCAATGAAAGAATGTACAGATAAGGCTAACAGAATATGAAGAAAATAGAAATATATACGGACGGAGCATGTTCGGGAAATCCAGGTCCGGGCGGATATGGTGCGGTCTTGATGTATAAGGAAAATAAAAGGGAACTGAGTGGATTTGAGGAGGAGACGACAAACAATCGTATGGAGCTAAAAGCGGCAGTGGAAGCATTAAATCTGCTAAAAGAACCTTGTGAGGTGAATTTATACAGTGACAGTGCATACCTTGTCAATGCGTTTACACAAGGCTGGATTTACGGATGGCTGAAAAATGGGTGGCGTACAAGTAAGAAAGAGGAAGTAAAGAATATAGACCTTTGGCAGGAAATACTGGCAAAGACAAAGGTTCATAGGGTGAATTTTATAAAGGTAAAGGGTCATGCTGATAATGAATATAATAACAGGTGTGACTTTCTTGCTGTAAATGAAATAAAGATAAATGTAAAATAGCGCAGTTAAGGAGTTTCGCATGGATTATTTTGAAAAAAAGATTTCGGAAGAGTTGGTTGCCAAGGGTGGTATTGTTGATTTTTATAAGCTTACAGTTGAACTTCCAAACGGAAAAACGGCGGGTAGAGATGTTGTAAAGCATCCGGGTGCAGCGGCTGTCATTCCGGTAAGTGAGGATGGATGTATTTATATGGTAAGGCAGTACAGAATTCCGGCGGAAAGTGAAACTCTCGAAATTCCAGCGGGAAAGCTTGACCCCAAAGAGGAGCCGAGTATATGTGCAGCAAGAGAACTGTCAGAGGAGACAGGTTTTTCAGGAAAAATAACCCATTTGACAAGCTTTTACTCGACAATCGGTTTTTCAAATGAAATTCTGCATGTATATCTTGCAACAGAGTTAAAAGCAAGTGAAAGCCATCCTGATGAGGACGAGTTTATTTCTACTGAGAAATATACAATTGATGAGCTTTATGCCCCATGATTCTTTCTGGAAAAATTATTGATGGAAAGACAATTATAGGGATTTTATTTGCGGACAGGTATTTAAAAGGAACCCTCGGAATAGATATTTAATAAATACTATTCGGGGAGGGGACATGTTTGTTTAAAAGCTTGTTGAAAAATAATATGGGGATTGTGCTGAGTATAGCTGCATGTGTACTTATAGGAATTTGTACAGGGGCGTTTGCAATTAACAATCTCAGCAGTGTGCAGACTGAGGACCTTACAAATTATATGGGCGGGTTTTCGGAAATTTATTCTAATCAGAGTGTTTCGACAGGGAGCTTGTTTGTTCTCTCAATTGGGCAGAATATTAAGTATTTCTTGATACTTTTGGTTTCGGGAATGACAATTATAGGCTTGCCAGCAATTTATTTTATGTGCTGGGCAAGGTCGTTTATAACAGGCTTTTCAATAGGCGTTATAATAGGGGCTTTTGGAAGTAAGGGCATTTTGATTGCGTTTTTAACCATTGTTCCGACAGATTTTTTCAAATTATCGGCATTTATGTATTTGGGCATAAATGCTGTGATTTTTTCTGTGAGAATTTTTAAATTGCTGGCGAGAAAGGGTTTTGATATAAGTTTCAAAAATTCTTTTGTCAATTTTATGAAGTCAGCACTCTTTTCGTTATTTTTTCTCTTTGCTGGGATACTTTATGAAACTTTGCTCACACCTGTTTTATTTAGACTTTTAGTGTGATTTTATTGTTTTTTGGGTGGACAATTAAATGGGCAGTGTGATAGAATTTTATAATGTGTAAGTATCATTTAAAGTGAATGGAAAGGAACAGAAAAATGAAAAGAATTGCAGTATTATTTATCACAATTTCTCTTTTATTGGTTACTCTTATTACAGGTATAAGTTCTGTTCCGATAGCCGCCGCAGATTTTGATTCTCAAGAGTCACTGAGAATATTTCTGAATAAAAAATTTGCAGAGATTACGGCACCGTCATATATTGTCTATGATTATGATTATCAGCAGGTACTTACAGGCAAAAATGAGCATGAAAAGAGACCTGTTGCAAGTCTTGTAAAAATGATGACATCTTATATAACCTATGAGTATGTTACTCTTGGTAAGGTTAGACTTACAGATATGGTTACTACTTCACAGAAAGCGGCGGATACAGTGGGGTCAACTGCTTTTATACTTCCGGGGGATCAATTTACACTGAGTAGTGCACTCTATGCAATTATTATAAGTTCATCAAATGATGTAACTGTTGCGGTTGCAGAGCATGTTGCAGGAACAGAAGCCGAATTTGTAAATATAATGAATGCACATGCGGCATCTTTGGGAATGGAAAATACGAAATTTGCCGATAGTACAGGTATTAATGATTCTGGATATACAACTGCTCATGATATGGCAATTCTATCCAATGTTATGCTCTCAAAACATCCTGAATATATAACGATTTCTCGAATTAATTATGATAGAGAGACTTTTAGAAACAGCGGCGGAGCCTTTCACATGTATAATACAAATAAATTTCTTCGATTTGTTCCTGAGAGTGAGGGGATGAAGATAGGAAGTACACTTGCTTCTATGTATTGTATTTCTGCAACATATAAGGATGCAAATACTGGAAGAAGACTTATAGTTGTAATGTTGGGATGTACTGATGAAAATACGCTTTATGCGGAAACAAGAAGAGCATTTGAGTATTGTCTTGCTAATTATTTTTATACAGAAATTGAGAAGAGCGGAAAAATTGTTACTGAAATAGCTGTTATAAAAGGTGTTGAATATATTGTTGAGTGTGAAATATCGGGTGACTTTTATAGGGTTATGACTACTGATGATAAAAAGCGTATAGTGGTGGAAACGGTTTTGCCTGAGGAAATTGAAGCACCTTGTACAAAGGGTGATGTTGTAGGCAAGGTTGTGTACAAGCTTGATGATGAGGTTATATATGAACTTGATATTGTTCTTTCGGCTGATGTTGAGAGGGCGAGTTGGTTTCAGATTTTTATACGATGGTTAGCAGAATGGTTTGGATTTACTTGATAATAGGACATAAGAAAGGCGGTAATAGTTTTTGTTTATTTCAGATGCTTTAAAAATTAATGAAAAAGGTAATTTGACAATTGGAGGATGTGATGCTGTTGGTCTGGCTTCCAAGTATGGAACACCTTTATATGTAATGGACGAGATGCAAATAAGAAGAAATTGTCGTGAATATAAGAATGCTTTGGATTTGTCATATGATTCAAAAGGCATGATTCTCTATGCAGGAAAGGCTTTTCTGACAAAAGCTGTTTGTAAAATTGCTGATGAAGAGGGTTTGGGTCTTGATGTTGTTTCAGGAGGGGAACTTTACACAGCAATAAAGGCTGGTTTCACACCTGAAAAAATATTTTTTCATGGAAATATTAAAACTAAAGAAGAGATTAAAATGGCGATTGATTATGGAATTGGATGTTTTGTAATTGATAGCAGGGAAGACCTTTTTAGAGTTAATGGCATTGCAAAGGAAGTGGACAAGCAGGTGACTGTTTCACTACGTCTTAAACCAGGAATTGATGCACACACTCATGATTTTATACGGACAGGTCAAAGTGATTCTAAGTTTGGTATTGATATTGAAACGGGTGAGGCACTTGGAATTGTTAAAGAAATATTGAAATTATCTAATGTGCAATTAAAAGGTATTCACTGTCATATAGGTTCACAGATATTTGATTATCCTCCATTTGAGGAAGCTTCAAGAGTTATGCTTGGATTTATTAAGAATGTTAAGGATGAAACAGGGTATGTTATCAGTCAACTCAATCTCGGCGGAGGTTATGGAATTAAGTATGTTGCCGGAGATAATCCAATTAATTTTGGTGAATATATAAAAGCAATTTCAGTTGTTGTAAAAAGTTTCTGTGAAGAAAATAAAATGGAAATTCCTTTTATTTTAATGGAGCCAGGACGTTCAATAGTGGCATCTGCCGGAGTTACCTTATATAAAGCAGAGGTCATTAAGGATATAAAAAATGTAAGAAAATATGTGATTGTTGATGGAAGCTTTGCTGACAATCCAAGGTATGCGCTATATAAAGCCGAATATGAATGTATTGCAGTAACAAAACCAACGGAGCCAAGGACAGAAACGGTAACAATTGCGGGAAGAACTTGTGAATCTGGTGATGTTATTATAAAAGATATTTCCATGCCGATTGTAAATGAAGGAGATATTTTGGCTGTTCCTGCAACTGGTGCATATAATTATTCCATGTCCAGTAATTATAACAGGCTTCCACGACCGGCAGTGGTCATGACTTGTTGTGGGGAGGACAGGCTCATTGTAAAGCCTGAGACATATGAAGACCTTTTAAGAAACGATTTATAATTTGCAAATAAATTTTTGTTGTATATTTTTTTGAAATCTGTTCAATAATAATGTGCAAGGCTAATATTTATTGAAAGAGTGGTGAAAAATGATGGCAAAAAGTAAAGGTGCATTCGATAAAATGAAATATGAAGTTGCAAATGAACTTGGAGTATCTCTAAATGATGGGTACAATGGTGATAAAACTTCACGTGAAAACGGTTCAATCGGAGGACGTATAACTCAGAAGGTTTTTGAGCAGTATACAGGAAAAACTTACAAGAAAAACTAATTAAATATTAGAATAGAGCACACTGTTTGAGGCTATTCAGACAGTGTGTTTTTGTGTAGCACCAAAAAAGCACTAAGGCATTTGTATATGGGAGAGGTAGACGAAAATATGATATCGGGAACGATTATGATATTTTATTGATTTTTAAAATGACACATGCTATACTGGCAAAAATACAATGAATTTATAACATCAAGTAAATAATTATAATGAATTGAAAGAAGGATATGAAAATGGGCTTTTTTGATAAGTTAGTAAAGGGAGTGGTCTCAGAAGCAATTGGGAATATTATACAAAATGTGACCAATTCAAACAATACAGACCAATCTGTGAATCAAAATACAAATCAGAATGTAAATATACACCAATCAAAGCCAACAGAACTTGTAAATATTAAAGCGTATTTTACCGAAATATTGGAAAGTGAATTTAGCCAATATCAAGTCCGTAAGAGCATTCCTCTTAGTGAATTTGGAGCAGAAGGACGTTCATTTGATTTTGGATTATACCAGAACGACAGGCTTGTTTCAGTAGTGGTTCTTGCAGAACATAACCGAACACGTAATCATTCTTATTGGAATTCAGAAAAAAAGGCTCAGGAATTAAACATTCCGTTTATTAATTTTTATACACATATGCCAAATGAAAGAGGTTTTGTAATTGACAGAATCAATCGTTTAATGAGGTGCGGATAATTTGGTTAAAAAAAGGGAATACAAGATTATCTTGTACCTGTGATGGGGATAAGCTATTTTCGATATACAAAGTTTTGCAGGTGGCTGAAAATAGTTCGTTCCTGTGCCAGCAAATGCTGTCCTGAAAACAGTTTTCCCTTTTTTATAAGCTCTTCGGTAATTTAATTACCGAAGAGTATTTTTACATAAGAGGAGTATACAATGAGCATTTTATATCAGTTAAATAATCAATCAGTATGGCAAGAATATTTAGAATATAAATTAGAAAAAGATCATTTCACAGAAAAGGAAAAGCAGGAATTAATAGCTTTTATTGAGTTTGAAAAATATGATGTTGTTGTAAGAAATATTTTAAATAATGAAGGGTTGAGCATACCTCAAAAAAAGCTAATAAATAAATTTGATGGAAATAAGAGAGTTGTATACAGTTTTCAAGAAGATGAAAATAGAGTTTTAAAACTTCTTTCTTATTTATTGTATCGTTATGATAATGAGCAATCACCAGTGCTACTCTTTCCGGAAAGGGATTAGTGTTCAAAAGGCAGTAACCCAAATAACAAGAACTATGGATATTGCAAAAATGTGGTGTTATAAACTGGATATAAAGAATTATTTTAACAGTATATCAATTCCTATATTGCTACCAATATTAAAAAATATTTTGTGTGATGACTTAATGTTATATGAGTTTTTTCAACAAATGCTTTCAGAAAATAAAGCATCTGTTGAAAATGAGGTTATTCAGGAAAATCAAGGAACAATGGCAGGAACCCCAACATCTCCATTTTTTGCCAATATTTATTTAAAAGAATTGGACTCGTATTTCATAGACTGTGGGGCAATATATGCCAGATATTCCGATGATATTATTGTATTTGCAGAAACAGAAGAAAAATTACTGGAATATAAAAATACTATTTATAAATTTTTGAATAAATATCACTTATCAGTGAATACTCAAAAAGAAAAGATTTCAAAACCGATGGAAACATGGGAATATCTTGGAATGGAATATCAAAATGGTAAAATAGATTTATCATATTCTACAAAACGAAAGTTAAAAGGAAAAATCAAAAGGAAAGCGAGAGCACTGTATCGTTGGAAACTCAGAAAAAATGCGGATGATACCCAAACAATGAGGGCAATGATAAGAATATTTAATAGAAAATTTTTTGAAAATAATAATCCGCATGAATTGACTTGGAGCAGATGGTTTTTTCCTGTTGTTACTGAGAAAAATGGTTTTGAAGAAATAGATACATACTTGCAGCAGTGCATAAGATATTTATCAACAGGGTGTTATGGAAAGAAAAATTATAAGATAACATATGAAATGTTAAAAAACTTGGGATATAAAAGTTTGGTTAATGAATATTATAAGTTTAAAAAACAGCAAAAGACAGTGGATTTTTCAAAAAATCATAAAATATACTGAATATATTTTAGCTGTTCGTAATATACTTAAACAAATAAAAGCGATAAAAATTAACCGGTTGCAATATACTGGAGAAATTTGCTATAATAAAACAGAGTTTATATGTTTAAGGGGGACTTTTCATTGAACTGGAGATCTAGGGGGGTGTATAAAGGTGAATAAAAATAAGAAATTTCAAATAAGTATGATTAGTATGCTATTGGTATTTGTCATGATTGTTTCATGGACGATGCCAATGATGAGTATGGAGAATGAAACAGGCATTTCTAGTGTGAACTATGCAGTACAACCAATGTTGTCAACAGATGATGCATATCTGTCACAATTTTTCATACAGCAGACTTTAGATGGAACAGGGAGTTTTGATGAAGATGAAGAATCAACTTCTCCTTATTATAAAGATAGAGTAGGTAATGATTCAAGTTCTAATAATAAAATAGTGCGTACTTTTGATATGATAACATATGATCTTGCTTATGTAACAAATGTTTATACAGAAGATGTATTTTATGAGAAGGGTGTTATCGAATTTGAATTTTTGTTACCACTTACTGAGCAAGAAGCACAATGGAATCTGGGTATTATGACATGGATGGATGCAGGGTATACATTGAAAACGGAGTCACGTACTTATGATTTCGATGGAAATGGTGTTATAGAGTTACATGAGACTAATGTGTCTTGTCAAGTTTTGAAAGGTCAGAAGACTCTTTTGGCAGTTGGTGATAATCCAAGTGTGATTCCAGGTCAGGGAAGCTTACTCGCTATAGTTGATGTATTGGGAATGAAAAATGAAAGTATAGTTAGACCCGTGTTCACGGCTTGGATGCAAAATAATAAAGCTGGAGATGAGAATCTTAGAGATATTCCGGCAACAGGAAATACTACACCATGTATAGATGAGAAGCATCAAGAAATATTAGCAGCAGAAACAGACCCTGTTCGAACTACAGAACAAGTGACTGTATTGTCAGACAAAATAACTGTTACGGCAGAACCAAGGTACAATGTGCAATTAAAGGCATCAACAACGGATTATGTGCGTGATATTTATAACTTTAATGAAGGAAATGACCTTGCCCTTGATAAGGGTGAAGGATTGGTTGAAGGAAGAGTTGCAGGATATGGTATAACTTTACAATTATACAATAACCCAGATAGAGGGCTCAAAGGTGTTGAATTACCTCAGGGACCAATTACTTTTGATATTGAATTAGAAACTTCATTTATACCAGCAGTTCCTCAGGCTAAGTTGACGAGTGAACAACAGGCATATGTGAAGGAAAATTATAAACCATTAATATTGAGTTATGATGAACATCGCAGTGGCGGAGGACAGCAAGATGGAAGAAATCTAAAACATAATGGTACAAATGTTGGCGATGCAGCGCCATACAATAAAGGAACTGGTGCGTCAAGTTGTAGTAATGGTGGTACTTGGCGAGCAACAAAAGATGGTGATACAGGTGTCATATCAGTAACTGTATCGGGTTATGTTATCAATCCCAAACATTTTCCAAGTGCAAATGCAGGAGGGGGAAATGTATATTACGACCCTAAAACTGGAGTGGAAAATATAGGATGTTTTTCAGCAGGAGAGATTTTTGTCTTAGTACCATTTAACAATAATGGAGATAAAAAGGGGACATATGTTCTGGATGACTTAAATGAGGAATTTGGTTTAAGTATAGGTGATGGAACATTTGATACTATAATAAAAGACACGAAACTGAGAGCAACATCAGTTACAGGTCAAACATTAGATTTGGTAGATGATAATACTAACCAGATGAAACAGGATGATGACGCAAAGAATAAAGGTGTGTATCTTTCAAAGGCAGGCGGACACAATTGGATATCAATATGGACATTGAATATTGTTTCATTGAGTGCAGGATTCAGTGATGTAATCGGACGTGCACACAATGTTCCAGGTGAATGGACAAACTATGGATTGGATACTTTGGCAAGAGGAAGCAAAGTTGGATTNGGTATAGGGTTTAACAATGCAGATAATGGAGATTTGGGGAATGTAGCTGTAGCAGTAAACCTTTTGGGCAAATTTGATGCAGATGTGATAACATTGGATGGAAATACATCTGCAGTTGGTGTGGATGAATATGGGTTGAAATATAAAATCCTATATGGAACCAAACCAGATGGAAGTAATTGGTCCAGTGATACTGAAATGGAACAGATGAGAATTGAAAATCTGAAATATTATGAAAATCTTGAAGATATTCCAGAAGAAGATAAATGTGTAGCTGTGCTTGCTGAAATACGTCCAGCTGGAAAAGCGGCAGATGTGGATAGAGTATCTGGCGGAAATAGAGTTAGAATTTTACTTGATGGAGTAGTTAATGAGGAATTGTCTTTGATAGGCAATGTATATCAAACTGTAATTGGTGGAGAAATATGGCGATTAAATCAGTATGATGAGGATATAGGTGTTGAAAGTATGATTGAAAAGACACCAGAACCATATAATCCTTCATTAGGAATAAAAGAGCCAAGACCTAATCAGGAACAAATACCAGTAGTTACAGAGTATCGTCAATATGATAAAGTAATATATAACGATAATGGAACAACAACTGGGCATACAGGAAACTTCAATTATGGAGATTCATTGCGTATTGTGGATACCACTACAAGTATATTAAAGCATATAGCTCAAAAAGCTGGTGATAAAGAAAAAAAAATATATCAGTTGGATACGGAGCAACGTTATGTTGACTTTATTTTGATACCTAAATTTGATCCACTCCCTGAGGAACTTTCAACAACGACAACAGTAACGGTTATAGATACACTTCCAGCAAATGTGCATTATGAAGAAGGAAGTGCGTATTTTGATGGAGTTTATATTCAGAATTTGGAAGAAGGACAGATGGGAACCGTTGTAGGCGGAAGATCAGCTGAACCAGAAGTGGGCAGGATTATAATTGATGGAAAGGAACACACTACACTGAAATGGGTGTTTCCAGATGCTGATACAAGAGATGAATTACCAGTTATTCGTTTCAGTGCTATGATTGGAAATATGAGTGATCCATCACAAGATGCTGTAAATAACCAAGAATTTATCAATACAGCGACAATTGAATCTACTGATGATAGAAGACCTAAAGTTGCAAGTACAGGAAATTTGTCACAGGTAGGTTTTATAGTATCAAAACTTAGATCATCATCATTATCTAAAATTGCAGATCAGCTTCGTTATGATATTGGAGATGAAATGGGATTTCAGGTTAATGTTGGAAATAATTCTGGAAATGCATTAGACAATACACTGATTGTAGATACATTACCTTGTAATGGCGATAAAAAAGGAAGTAAATTTGAAGGTTCAATTTCTATTACTGATTTATTGGTTGATACTGTATCAGTGACTAATTTACCTGATTGGAGATGCTTCTATACACTATCTGATGCAGCAAAAGATACATCTGCCAAAGATTATAAAGTTTTGGATATTCTTGGAAATACATCTGTTATAAATGGAGAACCAATTGTATGGAATGAAGTGACAATAGAAAGTGATGGAACAATACCAGCTCTTTTAAGTCAGGAAGATATAAAAGCGATTGCTTTTGTCGGTGACCTTATAGGTGGGAAAGTATTTAAAATGCATATGGATTTGCAGATATCACAGAGTAAAGCAGAGTCTGTAATTGTTAATAGAATTTCCAGAATAGAGAATCGTGAACAAGCTATAGAGGAAAGAGCGCAAGCAAAAAGCCGTATTGTGGATAGGCAAATTTCTGGGTTGGCGTGGAATGATGAAAATCAAGATGGGCAGCGTAAAGGTGAAAATGAAACTATTTTATATGGTATTAAGGTACAGCTTTTGCTTAAAGATGAGGATACTGGGGAATACAAAGAAGTAAAAGATATACATGGTAATCTAGTATTTGTGGAAACAAGTGATACAGAAACGAAGAACACATTCAAAGTGGAATCTGTAAATAATTTAGGAAACAGAGTGGAAATTGATGTGGCTGCAACAGCAAATGAGGATGGCACATATCTGTTTAGCGGATTGCAGGCAGGAACTTATGGAATACGTTTTATGAGCGGAACAAAATCTCTTCATAGATATATTGCATCACCCGCAAATGTGGGCAATGATTATACAGATTCTGATGGAGAGGAAACTTTAAATGCAGAAGGAATACTTCAATTTACACAAATAGAGGATATAGTTTTACCAGAAAAAGAAGATTTGTTAACAAGTATTTATTTAACAGGATTCCATGACTCTGGATTCTATATGAGAAAATTAAATCTTACTATTGGAAAAACAGTTGCAAAGGGAGATACAACAAAAGAATTCAATTTCACTGTGCAGTTGAAAGATGGCAAAAATCAAAATATAGATGGGTTATATACCTATACTGGTGCTGCAATTGTTGGTGTTGATGTACCAGAAAGCGGTGAGATTATATTTGTCGATGGTGAAGCTAACATTAAACTGAAACATGGACAGAGTATTACAATTGAAGGAATTTTTATTGATACAAGCTATACAGTTACAGAAAGTTTAGATACTGGTTGGTCAGCAGAACGACAAATTATAAGTGAATTTTTAGAGAATCAACAAGAAGCACATTTTACAAATAGNTATGTGCCATTGCCAAATGCAGTACAAATTTATGTGAAAAAAACTCTTAGTGGAGATCCATTGGAAGTGGCAAAAGCATTTAAGTTTACTTTAGCAAGAACTGATGGCAAAGATGAAGCAGTGATTATGCCAGATATTTTAACAATTGAGACACCAGCAATTGTTTCTGGAAGTTCTGCTGCAGTGAGCTTTAACAGTATTACTTTTAAGGAACCAGGTATTTATAAATTCTCTGTTACTGAAATGGCATCCGGAATAGAAGGTATGACTGATGCAATGCCACAAGAAGTAATTGTGGAAGTAATTGATGAAAATGGTGCTTTAACGGCTAAGGTAATAAGTGAAGCAGGTGCAGAATTAGAGTTTGTAAATGTATATGATCTGAGAAAAACTGGTGGTACAAACGAAGAACATCTAAAACCAGGAACAGGAGATATTAGTAATACAANATTCATCTTAACAATGATTTTTTCTGGACTGTTGCTTATGTTAGTTTTCTGGAGAAGAAAGCGAAGTTTAAAACAAAAGTTATAAAGAATTTCAAGATAGTAAATAAACACCCAAGGCATTAATGCCTTGGGTGTTTGTAAAATTGAAGGGAGTGAGAAACAGTGAATAAATTTTGTCCAATATGTAATAAATTGCCAATATCTTCGCCCAATGGTGTATGTATATCATGTTATCAGCATTTAAAAAGAGATGAAGTACCATCATATGAGCAGGTAGTTGAATCATGTAAGAAACGTCTTTTTCGTTCTTTTCCTAATGCAACACAGGAAACTCTTGAGAAAAATATTGAGAGTTCTATGAAATTTCATAAAGAATCTTGGGAGAGTATGGTTAAAAATGGGCTTAAGGCTGTTTATCTTGCAGTTATTGTTGTTGATGAAGCAGCTCATTTGCCTACATGGAAAGAGTGGCATAAAAGACGAATAGGTTTTATTAGTGATTTGATTTCTCTGCTTCCAGATAGTCTCTTTGAACCTGCAAGCAGAGAACAAATAAACCAATATATGAAACATGCCATTAATTATTGGGATGGCAAATTATCAGAAGAGGATCGTGAAACAATATACAATGAATTTAAAATACTAATTGATAAAAAGACAAATAATTCTACTTGGGATGAAAAAAGTTTGCCTTTATGGATGATGCAGAAAGAGGAATTTTTTAACTGGATGTGGTATCAGTTTATGGATTGTATATATGAGTGTATATCAGAAGAATATAATCTTGGTGATGATCAATGGATGGGACTCTTTCAAAAACATTTTTCAGATGTATTAAGCCATTGGGTAAGTGAATTGTGATAATACATATAAACTATATAATTTGATTTTTACTGTAAAATAAGTGCTTTTACCCCCGTATCAAGACTGATACGGGGGTTTTAGTTTTTACCATAAAACCAGTAATAAAATAAGTTGGAATAAAGTTTTATGATAATGATTGTATATTCTGCTAATATTATAAGTGTTCAAATAAAATTTAAAATGTATTAGTGGAGGTATTATGGAAAAGAAGCTGTATGGATACGCTAGAGTATCAAGTAAAGAACAGAATGAAAGACGTCAACTTTTGGCACTTGCGGAGTTTAAAGTTCCAGAAGGGAATATTTTCATTGATAGGCAAAGCGGTAAGGATTTTCAAAGGAGAGGTTACAACAGGCTTGTGAGAAAACTTAAGCCAGGAGATGTTTTAGTCATTCATTCAATTGACCGATTGGGGCGTAATTATGAAGAAATTATTGAGCAGTGGAGGCGTATTACAAAAGAGAAGTTTGCGGATATTGTAATAATTGACATGCCTTTGCTTGATACTCGTCAAAAGGAACGAGATCTCACAGGAACATTCATTTCCGATATTGTTTTGCAGATTTTAAGTTATGTAGCTCAAACTGAACGTGAAAATATTCGAAAAAGACAGGCAGAAGGTATAGCAGCGGCGAAATCCAAAGGTATACATTTTGGAAGAAAGGCGAGGGTACTGCCACATGAATTTGAAAATACAGTAATACGCTGGAGAAACGGGGAAATCAGAATAGATGAGGCTTTGGATATATTAGCAGTCGGGCGAACTTATTTCTTTAAACATGCAAAGAAATTTAAGGTTACCAAAACAGCAGGATAGCTTGGAAGTCTTCAGATTTTTCAAAATATAGTCATTAACATGTAAAATATCTTTGCATATATTAATAATAGTTAAAAATCAAGGAGATTTTGTATGTATATATATAAAGATGATATGTTTTGTGAATTTGATAACGAACGGATAAGTCCTCTTCCAAAGGAGCCAAGGCTGGCAACTGCATATGTACCATTTCAGCACGCAAAATGCATTTATTCGGCGGAAAAAGGAATTTGTAACGGAACGATATTTCCGGATCTTGTAATGCCATATTCCAGTCCTTTTGATGGATGCGGAAATGTAATTGCGGATTATGAAGAAATGCACTGTGAGGAAAATTGTATGGAAAATAATTCAAATGAATGTATGTGCGAAGGGGGAAGTTTATGAATGAATGCAAATGCAGAGATATGTTGATGGATGAAATTCGCGCAGTTAATTTTGCAATTGTAGATTTGAAATTGTATCTTGATACACATCCAAATGAATGCCAGAAAATTAACATTTATAATTCTTTTGTTGAAAAATATAAATGTCTATTAAAAGAATTTCATGAAAATTATGGTCCGTTGATTGCTGAAATGTGTGAATCCGACTGTCCTTGGCAATGGATAGAGAACCCATGGCCATGGAATTATTGTGAAAATAAGGAGGTTAATTTATGTGGCAATACCAGAAGATGACTCAATATCCGGTAAAAATCAAGAATCCTAATCCGAGAATGGCAAATCTGATAATAACTCAATATGGTGGACCAGATGGGGAGTTGGGAGCGGCATTAAGATATCTCAGTCAAAGGTATGCTATGCCTAATGAGGTGTCGAAATCCATCCTTACAGATATAGGAACTGAAGAATTAGGGCATTTAGAGATGGTTGGAACAATGGTTCATCAATTAACGAGGAATGTTACTCCTGATATGATGAGAAAGTCAGGGTTTGATGCAACCTATGTTGAACATGGAATGGGTATTTATCCTTCTTCGGCAACGGGAGTTCCATATACTGCAGCCTTTCAATCTAAAGGTGATGCAAGGGTTGATTTGACCGAAAATTTAGCTGCCGAAGAAAAAGCAAGGAAGACATATGAATATTTAATTGATATGTGTGATGATCCGGATGTTATAGATCCGTTAAGATTCTTAAGAGAAAGAGAAGTTGTACATTTTCAGCGTTTTGGTGAAGCACTTAGAATTGTAGAAGATAAAATGGATGAAAAAAGATTTTTTTAAATTAAGATAGTATTCAAAAACAGCTTTCTATGTTTTAAACATAGAAAGCTGTTTAAAGGCAGATGTTATTTTTTAAAGGTATCTTTTAATGTTACAGTTCGGTTGAATACAGGTTTTTCAGAAGAAGAATCATAATCTGCACAGAAATACCCACTGCGAAGAAATTGAAATTTATCACTTGGTAAAGCTTTTGCAAGATATGGTTCAACCTTTGCATTATCAATTATTTTTAAAGAATCTGGTGATAATTTTTCTGTGAATTCTTTTCCATCGGAATTATCAGAAGGGTCTTCCACAGAAAAAAGCTGTTCATATATTCTAATTTGTGCATCAATGGCATTGTGTGCGGAAACCCAATGAATTGTGCCTTTCACCTTTCTGCCATTTGGAATCCAGCCTCCGCGTGAATCTGGGTCATATTCTCCATGAACAGCAATTACATTGCCATTCTCATCCTTATCACATCCTGTGCATTTAACATAATAGGCATGTTTTATACGAACTTCATTGCCAGGGAACATTCTGAAATATCCTTTAGGAGGGTTTTCGCAAAAGTCTTCTCGTTCAATATAAAGCTCTTTTGAAAAACTCACTTTACGTTTTCCTGCATTTTCATCTTCTGTGTTGATATCAAAATCAAATTCTTCAACTAAATCATCAGGATAGTTATCAATGATTAATTTTAAAGGATTTAAAACTGCCATTGCTCTTGGTGCAGAAGTATTTAAGTCTTCACGGATGCAATGTTCAAGAAGAGCATAATCAACAGTGCTTATTGCTTTAGAAACACCAATTTTTTCCATGAAGTTGCGAATTGAGACGGATGTATAACCTCGGCGCCTTAAACCGCAAAGAGTGGGCATTCTTGGGTCATCCCAGCCATTTACAAAATTTTCTTTTACGAGCTGCATGAGATATCGTTTGCTCATTATAGTATAGGTTAAATTAAAGCGTGCAAATTCGATTTGACGGGATTTGCATGGTAAATCTGTATTGGTAAGAACCCAATCATAAAGAGGACGGTGATTTTCAAATTCTAGTGAACAAAGTGAATGCGTGATATTTTCCATAGAATCCTCAATAGGATGTGCAAAATCATACATAGGATAAATGCACCATTTATCTCCTGCAGTATGGTGTGTTGCATGCAGAATTCTATATAGTGCGGGGTCTCTCATATTTATGTTAGGGGAAGTCATATCAATTTTTGCTCTGAGAATCATACTTCCGTCAGGAAAGTCGCCATTTTTCATTTTTATAAATAAATCAAGGTTTTCTTCAGGTG
>JGI994J12354_10001222_pt1 | contig 26067 bp, 23 predicted proteins | sample IntmicLarv3ML3BL_FD_12354 | JGI IMG/M metagenome (IMG submission 12354)
GGGGCAGAGCAACATTGTCCAGCAGATTCAGCTTGGGCAGCAGATTATATTGCTGGAACACAAATCCCAGCATTTCATTTCTGATCTCTGCAAGCTCATTCTTATTCATATCCCCGACGCTTCTGCCATCAAGGAAATATTCACCGTCTGTGGGTACATCCAGGCATCCAATGATATTCATGCAAGTAGACTTTCCTGATCCTGACTGTCCGACAAGGGCAACGAACTCCCCTTCGTATATCGACATTGATATTTCGTCAGCAGCCCTTATTACTTCTCCGCCCAGATAGTAATATTTGCATAGTGAGCGAAATTCTATCAGGGGGCTCATCAATTTCCTCCCCCTGCAACCATCGGGCGGTTTCCGTTTGACATCATCATGAGCAGGTCTGTGCCGCGGGATTCCGCAGGAATATAGGCAACTGTATCGCCGGGTTTTAGTCCCGAGATTATTTCAACGTAGTCTTCGTCTGACATACCAGTGATTACACTGACGTATTTTAGTCCTTCCGGTGCGCCTTCACCGGTGGTGCCGTCCTCTGTTTTCACAAGAACCCGGTCTCCTCGCTCCACTGCGGTAACCGGTACAGACATCACCTGATTGACCTGTCCCACTACTATTGACACGTCCACATTCATACCGGGAAGGAGTCCCTCGTGTTTGTTTATCTGCACGGTGACAGGATATGTCGTAACTCCGTTATTTGCCACTCCGTTTATTCCCACTTTAGTTATAATACCCTCATATGTCTCACCAGGTACCGTCTGTGCTGTTATTTCAGCCTTTTGTCCCACGGAAATCTTACTGATATCCAACTCGTCCACATTCATTATGAAATTCAGGCTGGAGAGATCATAGATTATACACAGAGTGGTTCCCGCTCCGTCTATTGTCTCGCCTTCTTTAAAGTATTTATCGACTATAGTGCCTCTTATAGGTGCGGTTATCGTATAATCGTCCAGCACGCGGCGCTGGTTCTCCAGTGCCAACTCTGAATCTTTCAGAGCATCCGCTGCATTCGAAATCTCATTGTCAAGAGTATCGCTGGATAGACGTAAAATGGTCTGCCCCGCCGTTATTTTATAATTATTGCTGACATAAATTTCAGCAACTGTACCTGTAATTCCGGAAAAAACCTTCGTGCTGTTCAATGATTCAAATCCGTCTTCGTCAGTTATTTCAGGGTATATATCCCCTGCCTCTCCGCCGTTCAGCCAGCAGGTAGCCATCATCCCGGATGTGAGCACACCGTTATTTGCGACCTCGATCACAACACCAAAGCAGGATACATCAGCAGCCGATGTCCGCTTCATTGACAGTATTTCTTTTACCACACCTCCAAGCCAGAGCGTCTCTCCCGGAACATGAACTGTAGCTATCATTCCAACTTTGATAATATCTTGCAAATTATCACTGTAATACTCTGTAAGTGTAAGCACAGAAACATCTTCCACTGTTGCAACAGCCATCTGCGTACTTATTGTTTCTCCTCTATGGGCAGCTATATCAGTGATAACCCCCGCCACCGGCGATGTTACAGCCAATTTCCTCGCAGATGCGACTTTGCTGTCATATACACGCTGATTCTGCTCCACGACAATCTCTGCACGTTCAATACTCGTTGCCGCATCAGAGCTGTCTATTTCAAAAAGGGTGTCGCCTTTTTCCACAACATCCCCCTCTTCAAACTTAGCAGAAAGAACCTCTCCTGAAGCAAGAGTGCTCACCGTGTATGAATCCGCAGGCTCAAGAGTGCTGCTACCAGTGAGCACAGCACTTATATCTCTTTTCATAGGCGCTTCATATGTGTATATACTGCTCTTTGCTTCCTCAGTGGCGTTTTTTGTATTCCTTACCGCATTTGCCACAAATATTGCAATCACAGCGAGAAGCGCAAGTCGAATTATCCATTTTTTTGACCGCCGTTTGGGTAATCTTTTCTTTTTTAGCGGCTCCGTCTTTCTACGCTCCGGCAGCGAAACCACCTCTTCCTCGATATAGATTACCTTTGCTTGTTTCTCGGCAGTTTTTTTGCCCGTCAGCTTCATTTGTTCCCTCCTGTGATAGTAGAAAGTTACTCCAAATCAAGGTTATGCGGTACATTTTAGCTTATTTGTATTAACTCAATGTTAACATACCGGAAATTCATCAAAAACTTATGAATATTTTATAACTGCTGGTAGAAAAAATACAAAATATAATATCACTGAATGTATAACTGAATTTTAGCAATACCTTATTTTATTCCGTCAAAAACTGCTATTTGCAGAGCAGCACCGAAATGTCGTTGACATTTGTGCCTGTGGGTCCTGTCATGATAAGCCCGTCAGCGGCTTTCAGTCCGTTATAAGAATCATTATTGGCCAGTATTTTCTTTATGCTGATGCCCTTATCTGCCAGCTTCTGTACTGTGCTTCCGTCAACAATGCCGCCGGCTGCATCTGTGGGACCGTCTGTGCCGTCAGAGCCAAGGGAGAATATAAGCACATCATCAAGTCCCTGTATGTGCAGGGCAGCGGTGAGGGCAAGCTCCTGATTTCGTCCGCCGAGGCCGTCGCCTGTCAGGTGGACAACTGTCTCCCCGCCCATTATCACAGCACACGGACGCTGGAGAGAGAACCTGCTGGCTGCAATTTCATGAGCCATTGATGCCATGATTTTTCCGGCTTCCGCCGCTTCGCAGTTCATAGTGGACGTAAGTATAAGCGGCTTGTATCCCAGCTCCGGTGCGGACACTTCCGGTGACAACGGTTTTTGTGTTTGTTGTCTCCTTGGGAGTTTCCTTTTGCAGATATTTTTCTGCTGTGTCGGAAATCTGGAGCTTATATTTATTCACCACTTCAATAGCATCCTCCGTGGTGGACATGTCAGGAGCCGCAGGACCGGAAGCGATAGAGTCCAGCCTGTCTCCGAGAACATCCGACAGGACTATTGTAAAAAGCTGAGCCGGCTTGCATAGCTCTGCAAAACGTCCCGCCTTCACGCTCGAAAGGCGCTTTCTAATCATATTTATCTCAACAATATCCGCACCGCTGGAGAGCAGCTGGTTATTGATGTTAACAATGTCCTCAAGTGAAATGCCCTCTGAAGGTTTTTCAAACAGCGCGGATCCGCCGCCTGAAATCAAAAACAGAAGCTCGTCCTGCTCTGTCAGACTCTCTGCCAGCTCAATGGCCTTTTGCGTTCCGGCAATGGTGTTTTCATCAGAGAGGGGATGACCTGCTTCTATAATCTCCATGCCCTGAATGTCACCCTCGGAGTGGTCGTATTTTGTTATGACTATTCCTTTTTTGATTCTGCCGCCCAGATGATCTCCCGCGGCTTTTGCCATTTTCCACGCCGCCTTACCAATGGCGAGCAGATAGATATTCCCTGTGAATTCATGCTCCTTCAGCGCGTTTTCCACAGCAGCTTGGGGTAAATTCTCCTCAATGGCAGTTTTGATAATCTTGTTTGCATCTTCAAATAAAATTCCCATTTTCTCCTCCGCTTATATCATCGTGGTGGCAGCACCTTTAGCAGCCTGCCAATGCAGAAGCCCTCCGGTTGCCAAAAATCTTTCTGCCCTTTCCCGGCAGCGTTCTGAAAAGATCTTTGCTAAATGAATTATCTATTTTGAATACCCTTGTAATTATATATTACAGCTTTATTATTAGCAATACCTGACAATATAACTTTTGTATTATAGATTATGTTTATGCTGGCTAGTCATCAAAATCAAAGTGTTCCAACGCAGACTGTTTATGTGCGACGTTCGCATCTCCGTGGCGAACAAAGAGCATTGTAAGAAAGCTCAGCGCTACAAATACAGCTCCGTAAGGGAAGAGCAGAACATATCCCGCATTCGTATCTGTGCTGCCGAGGATTCTATATCCGTATTCAAGGAGCGCTCCGGAGAATATGGGTGTAATAATCTGAGCAGTCATGGACACAGTATAATAATACCCCGTATATTTACCCACATCCGCTCCCTTGCTCATTTCAACCACCATTGGATAGCTGTTTACATTTATTGATGCCCAGCCTATTCCCGCGAGGGAGAAGAAGAAAAACATCATCATTGAAAATGATTTGAAAAACGCCGCACTGCCAAAAGCTGCGGCCAGGAGGACAATTCCCCCCAGTATGGTTTTGCGCCGCCCGACTCTTGTGGCAATCATACCCACAGGGATATAGCTGATTGCCGCCGCAGCCTGCGCCACAATGAGGGTATAGGCATACGCGCCGCCTTCAAGCCCCCAATAAACATTTGCATACTTTGAAAAAGCTGTAATCACCGCATTGTAGCCCATGAACCATAGAAAGATTGACGCCAGAATAAATATAAAGGATTTTTTCACAGCAGGGGGCATCGCTTCCCCTGCACTCTCCGCCGCGCTTTCTTCTATTCCCAGATTTGCGGATTCTATCTTCATTTTTTCCGCCAGCTTTGGCTCATTGGTGGTTTTTATCAGTACCAGCAGGCAAACTGCCATGAAAACAGCGATAAATATAAAAACAGGCCAATAACTCGGATTTTCTCCGCCGGGAACAAGCACTCCGATTGCCACAAGAGCCAGAATTCCGCCTAGGGTTCCCATGAGGTTAATTATGGCGTTCCCCTTGGAGCGCAGCGGTTTTGGTGTCACATCCGGCATTAGGGCAACAGCGGGACTGCGCCATGTTGCCATGGCGAGAAGCACCGCGCCCAGGGCAATCACAAACAGCGCAAAGCTCCTGATCTGGTTCGCCAGCGGCAGAAGAATTGTTATCGCAGCGGCAGACAGTGAGCCGCCTATTATGTAGGGCATACGCCTTCCTATTTTACTGTTTGTCCTGTCGGAAAGTGTGCCGAATAGAGGAAGAAGCACAAGAGCCAGAATATTATCAACAGCCATCACGCCGCCTGAGAGCACATCATTTATACCAAATGTATTTTTTAATATCAGCGGAATAATTCCGTCATAAACCTGCCAGAAAGCACATATCGCCATAAAGGCAAAGCCTACAAAAATAGTCCGCTTATTATCCAGCTTCATATTTGTACCCCTGTTTCATTTTTATGTATTCGTTGCCGTTTTCACCCCTATATGGTATAGTGGGTGCACAAGAGTCTCGCATTAATTTGGAGGTGTCTTCATTGAAAAAGAAACATGTCGGAACAGCATTAGGATTTCTTGCCGCATGCGTAGCGGCAAAGACAATATATCTGGTAGCGCCCGGTCGGGTCGACAATACCAGAAAGCGTGAATTAGAGGGCAGAAACATTGCCCACCGCGGTCTGCACAGAGCAGATACCGGCATACCGGAAAATTCTCTGGCTGCATTTGATGCCGCCGCTGAAAACGGCTATGGAATCGAACTGGACGTTAGGCTCACCGCCGATGACCGCGTGGTAGTGTTTCATGATGACGATGTTTCGAGGCTCTGCGGTGTCTCCGGCAACATCTCGGAAATGACATGGAACGAAATAAAAAAGCTCCGCCTTTTGGACACAAACCACGGAATCCCTCTGCTCAGCGAATCTCTGGTCACTGTTGCCGGACGCGGTCCTGTGATAGTGGAGCTCAAGCAGGGCACACGCAACAGAGAACTGTGTGAACGCACATTGGAACTGATAAGCTGCTACAGCGGGCCTATCCTTATTGAGAGTTTTGACCCCAGAATTGTGGCGTGGTTTCGCAAGTTCGCGCCGGAGATAACCCGCGGTCAGCTTGTTTGTCCCAAAGAAAAGCTGTCCGGTGAGACACCGCTCTTTGCCGCTTTCGCGCTGGCAAACGGTCTTACAAACTTTTTATCAAGACCGCATTTCATAGCCCACAGCATTGACAAAAAAAGTCCGCTTATCCGCTTGGCGGAAAAGCTCGGCGCTATGCGTGTAGCGTGGACCGCTACAGATGGCAGTCATGAAGACGAAAATGATGCTGTTATCTTTGAAGGCTACAGGCCTCGGACAAAATACCGCTAAAACCCCAGAATTCTTCCCAGTTCTGTAACATCATTAAAAATATAGTCTATTTTCAAGCCGGATGCCTTGTGCCTCCGGCTTTCGTCTATCTCATCCCGCCTTGTCTCTCCCGTGAGCACAAGCACGGAAACAGCACCGGAAGCCTCTGCAACCGCAATATCTGTATACATTCTGTCACCGACACAGGCTATTTTGCTGTTTTCAATCTGCCGCTCTTGTGAAATTACATCCACCATGCTTCGGTTTGGTTTTCCTATGTAAAGGGGCTTTATGCCGGTGGATGCTGTTAAAAGAGCGCATATACTGCCGCAGTCCGGCAGCGCCTCGTCATTTGGCATGGGACAGACATAATCAGGATTCGCCGCCACAAAGGCTGCTCCTCTGCGCAAAAGATGCACAGCCCGGCTGAGCTTTTCATATTCCAGTTCAGTGTCAAATCCGGCAACTACAATGCTGTCTTCACTGTACGCCAGTGTCACACCATAGCTTTGTAGTTCTCTTGCAAATGCCTCGGTACCCACAAGGTGCACCGGACTGTCCGGATAATTCTCCCGCAGATACAGCCCTGTTGCCATACCGGATGTAAACACGTTCTTTTCTCCGCAGGGAAATCCCATTTTCTGCATTCGCTCAATATAATCACTGCCGGCACGGGAGGAATTATTCGTCAGATAAATGAACTCCCGTCCGGATTCGGCAAGGTTCTTGACAAAATCCACAGCTCCGGGGAGCGCTTCGTCTCCAAGGTTCAGCGTCCCGTCCATGTCCAGCAAAAACAATGTGCAGTTTTTCAGCTTATCCAATCTGAAATGCCCTCCGCTCAGGATTTTTCGCTCTCTTCGGCGATGTCTTCTCTTATCACAGTTATCAAGTCTTCCTTGGTTGGTGCCTCCATCGCCGCCACGCGGTCAGAGTGGCGCACCACCATATCCTCAAAACGGTTGCGGACATCGCGGCCGTTACCGAAATTCTCGTCCCGATCATCATAGAGCCGGCAGAAATATTCTTTTGCCGCCGTGACAGCATCTTCGGAAAGCTCGTAATGGCTTTTCTGGCACAGTCCCTCAAAGATTTTATAAAGATCTTCTCCGGTATAGTCCACAAAGCAGATGTATTTGTTGAAACGCGACTCCAGTCCGGGGTTTGAGGACAAAAACTTCTCCATCGGTTCATCATATCCCGCAACAATGACGACTAAATCAGCTCTGTTGTCCTCCATAGCTTTCAGCAGAATTTCAATAGCCTCTCTGCCAAAGTCATTTTCTCCGCCGCTTGCGAGAGAATAGGCTTCGTCTATAAAAAGCACGCCGCCAAGCGCCGACGAGACAACCTCCTGCGTCTTCAGCGCAGTCTGTCCCACATATCCGGCAACAAGTCCGGAACGGTCAACCTCCACCAGCTGCCCCTTAGATAAAACCCCGATTGCGGCATAAATCCCCGACAAAAGCCGGGCTACCGTGGTTTTTCCTGTTCCGGGATTGCCCATGAATACAAGATGGAGTGACATTGGCGGCACGGGAAGTCCGTTTTCTTCGCGCAGTTTGCGAACTTTTATAAGGTTAACAAGGCTTTTAACTTCCTTTTTAACAGCGTCAAGACCGACAAGCTCATCAAGTTTTTCCATAAGCTCATCAAGATTTGGCTTTTCTTCTGCCTGATTATCAGGCGAAACGGCAGCTTTTTGAGCAGAAGCTGTATTCCCCGTGGCAGTTTGGTGCGGGTTTTTCTCTGTAAAAGACGGTTCTTCATTTGTCACATAGTCTTTGGGATTCAGTCCCTGCTTTGAAGGCTTCACCCCTAAGCTGTCACAGATGGCAGCCAGCCTGTCTACACAATCTGTTATAAAGTCCGCCTCCGCGAAACTCACATCATCGTTCACCGCAGCCAGATAGAGCAGTATGTTCGTAAGCATACGTATGAACAGCCGTGATGTGTTCTTCCCCTTCTTTTTGTCGTCCTCTGCAAGAGCCCAGAAAAACAGCGGCGGAAGCATTTCACCGCTGTCATCACAGACAGAAGCGGTGAGCTCCCACAGCAGCCACTTTGGCTGAGGCCGTCCCTTTGAATAGAGGCAGTTTGCAGCATCAACATGATCCTGAGTAATCGAACCGCTTCTCGCCCAGAGGCGGAGAGCACAGGCTGTTATAAAGCTGTCCAGTTCCTCGGCGAGGACTCTCCCTGCCGCTTTGTAAAATGCCTCGGTATTACTTATATACGCCTTGTAAAGCTCCTCCGGAGATCTTTTCCAGGATGTGGGCATCTGATTTCCCCCTATATGCAAATCTAGGATTCGTATGCTCGAAGTATTCCCATTGCCACAGCAGTGCGGCTCATACGCATGTCCATTGCCTGTTTTTCAATATATCTGTGTGCCTGAACTTCTGTCATATTCAAATACTGGATAAGAACGCATTTAGCGCGTCCCACCAGCTTTGTCTCTTCAACACGGTTTTCCAGCTGTTCTGCCCGCTCGCCTAACAGTTCCATCCGCCGCCGCGCCGCAAGGCATGCTTTGGACAGGGCGACAAACAGCTCTTTTGTAAACGGCTTTTCCAAAATAACCGCTCCGCCCGCTTCCGCCTTTGAGTATTCCTGTACCGGCGTTTCCTTTTTAACGACAACGAGCACTCCGGCAGTTTCTTTTTTAAGCAGGCTTTCTGCCAGTTCAAATCCTTCGCAATCAGAAAGGGGAGGGTATATCACAATCAGGTCATAACCGCTGAGACCGCCTTCCTTTTCTGCATCTTCCCGTCCGTGAAGCGCGCAAATTTCCGCCTCCGGAAGCTCAGTCAAGAGCACACGAAGTTTTTGCAATCCGGTATCTGCGCCGGATAAGAGCAGGATTCTAGGCATGATATACACCCCCAGCATTTTTTCGTTACCAATTATTATATACTAACCGCAGTTTTTTGCATAGACTTTTGCGCACAAATATGGAAAAACACCCGACAGTCGATAACTTTCTGCCGGGTATTTTTTAATGCTGTCATATAGGCTTTATAGAAAGCATATATTTGTTCTCATTCGAATTCAGAAACCCTTATAGATTCCGAAATCTCTCTGGATTTCGCCGCGGCACCGTGCCGCTCCACCGCCATGCGGCTTCTCGCCTCATGTGTGAGGCATCCTGCGCCGCCGATACATCCGCCTACGCATGCCATTCCCTCAACGAATTCGCCTGCGGGCAGTGATTTTGACGCCTTGGTCAAGACCTTTACACATTCTTCAAGTCCGTCGCATGACACCGGCCGGTATTCAAAATCCAGATCACCGTGCTCTTTCAGCCCCTGTGCCACCGCTTCGGCAAGACCGCCGCAGCGGGCAAACCTGCGGCCGTAAAAGGACGCATGGTCTATCTCACGCTCTGGAAGAGAGGTGATATCAATATCGCGGCTGTCAAACATAGCCTGAAGTTCCTCAAAGGTTATTGCCCTGTCTATATAGTCTTTCACCGTGTCCAGCTGAACCTCCTGCTTCTTTGCGGTGCAGGGACCGATAAACACCACTTTGGCATCCGGATGGCGCTCTTTAATCACCTTGCCGATAGTTGCCATGGGCGACAGACTCTTTGAAGTGTGCTCAATCAAGTTTGGAAATCTCTTCTTTATTAGTGACACAAATGCCGGACAGCAGGAACTGTTTAGATATTTCTTTTCAACAAGCTCCCGGGACTCGGCATCGGCGACAAGGTCTGCTCCCAGAGCCGCTTCAACGATTTTGTAAAATCCCAGCTCGCCCAATCCGCTTATGACCTGTCCAAATGTGGCATAGGTAAACTGGCTCGATATGGCAGGAGCTATGACAGCATACACATCGGGCCCTGTTCCTTCCTCCGCAGCTTTCAGATAGTCGATAACATCCAAAATATATGACTTGTCCACTATAGCGCCGAAGGGACACTGGTAAACACAGGCACCGCATGCAACGCATTTGTCTGCATCAATATTTGCAGCGTCATTCTCCCCGGGAGTAATCGCCTTAACCTTGCAAGCCCGCTCACATGGCCGCTGCCTGTCAATAATCGCCAAAAACGGACAAACTTTGGCACACAGTCCGCAGTTGATACACTTGTTTTTATCAATATGCGCTATCTGATGCGAGTCAAATGTAATTGCATCCCTCGGGCACACATCCTCACACCGGTGAGCAATACATCCCCGGCAGGTGTCCGTAACCTCGTATCCGCTGGACGGGCACTCGTCGCAAGCTATTTCTATGACCTCGATGACATTTTGATTTTCAGTGTCACCGCCCATAGCCAGTTTAATTCGCTCACTTAAAATCGCTCGTTCTTTGTATATGCAGCATCTCATGCTGGGCTGAGGTCCCGGCATGATCTCTTTTGGGATGTCCACAATGGACTGCTGAAGGTCGCCCATATACGCGTGTTCCGCGACCTCTTTCAGCACCTTATATTTCAGGTGCTGGACTTTAGTATCAAACTTCCGATTCTTTTTATCCGCCATTGCGCGCCTCCTTATTATTCCAGTTATTTCAGCATTTTTCATCCATCACTAACATACCAAGAAAGTGCCGAAAAATCAACCGGAATAAAGCACCATAATACCTATACATCCGCAGCCTTTAATAGGCGCTTTGTATATTCATGCTCAGGAGTATCAAAAAGCTCTTCAGTAGTGTTCTCCTCAACGATTACACCTTTTTGCATCACCAGCACCCTGTCGCAGAGCTGATAAACCACATTGAGATCATGGGATATAAAGATATAGCTCAAGTCCAATTCATTTTTCAATTCCAGCAAAAGGTCAATTATCTGCGCCTGAATGGTGACGTCAAGGGCAGAAACAGGCTCATCGGCAATGATGAGCCTCGGTCTTTGAATTAAAGCGACAGCAATACTAACCCGCTGGCGCTGTCCCCCGGAGAGCTCGTCAGGTTTTCTTTCGGAATACTCAGCGCCCAGACCTACACGTCCCAGCATATCCATCACCCTGCGCCGCCGTTCGGTTTTATCGTATTTCCCAAAAGCCCTGAGAGGCTCCTCAACAATCCAGCCTACAGTTTTTGCGGGGTTCAGCGAAGCTACCGGGTCCTGAAAAACCATCTGCGGTCTTTTAGTGTAATGTATAATCTCCCCATTCATGTCGGGAATCATACCTAGTACCGCCTTGGCAAGTGTGGATTTTCCGCAGCCGGACTCACCCACCACGCCGAGTATTTCCCCCTTATTCAGCGAAAGGCTGACGTCGTGGAGAATCTGTGTGCGTCTGCGCTTTCCAAAAAGGGCAGAGTCCGTGTACCACACATTTAAATTTTTCACTTCCAAGACGGTGTCAGCCATTTTTCTTTCTCCTTGTGGGGATTGCGGCGATCAGCTTCTTTGTGTATTCATGCTGAGGATTATCGAAAACCTCATTCACATCGCCCTGCTCCACAATCTTGCCTCTGTGCATCACGATCACCCTGCTGCACACACGGCGTACAACTCGCAGGTCATGAGATATAAAGAGCATTGACATATTTCTTTCCCTGTTGATTTTTCCCAAAAGATTCAGTATCTGCGCCTGCACCGTCACATCAAGTGCCGTTGTCGGCTCGTCCAGAATGAGAAGCTTGGGACCGGATATATACGCGGAAGCTATCATAGCCCTCTGGCGCTGTCCGCCGGAGAGCTGATGGGGATATTTTTCATAGCTCAGTTCAGGCTCCGGCAGCTCCACCTGCTGCATTGCCTCAAGGGCAAGCTCACGGCGGACTTCCGGTGTCATTTTTGTGTGTATCTTCAGAGCCTCTTCAATCTGTTTGCCCACCTTCATCAGCGGGTTCAGGCTTGTCATAGCCTCCTGAAAAATCACTCCGATTGCTCTTCCCTGTATTTTACGCAGCTCATCTCGGCTGGCACCCAGAAGCTCTTTCCCGCGGAAGATTATCTCCCCGGATGTTATCACCTTTCGCCGGTCAATCAGCCCTGCAATCGTGAGGGCTGTCACTGTCTTTCCGCTGCCGGATTCCCCCACAACGCCCAGCATTTCGCCCTGCTCCATGCTAAAACTTATACCGTCTACCGCCTCGTCGCCTCCATTGTCACTAAAGGAAATTCTGAGATTTTTTACCTCAAGCACTGCCCTTCACCCCCTTGTGCCGGTGCTCCGAAAGCCCGTCGCTCAAAAGACCGAAGCCAAGCACCAGAAGAACCACCGCCGTGCCGGCGGACATGGCATACCAGGGAGTGGAGAAAAAGTATGTCTGACTCTCTGAGAGCATTCGGCCCAGACTGGCTTCCGGCGGCTGAACGCCGATGCCCAGATAGCTCATGCTCGCCTCTGCAAGAACGGCGTTGTTGAATCCGATAGCCACTGCACTGAGAAGCACCCGCATGGTATTGGGCAGTATATGTACAAACATTATCCGGATATTTGAAACTCCCATAAGCTGCGCCGAGCGCACATAGTCCAGATTCTTGCACCGGGCAAATTCGCTCCGCGCTATTCTGGCAAACCCCGGAATGAAGAGTATTCCGAAAGCCACAATCACATAGTGTTTTCCGCGGCCAAGTATACTTATCACCACAAGCGCCAGAAGAATACTTGGAAAGGCGGTTATGATATCGCTGATCCGCATAAGCAAATCATCCAGCCAGCCTCCGTAATACCCCGTAACCGCTCCCAGCAGAATCCCTGTGACCGCACCAATTGCCACAATGGCCGCAGCCGCACCGAATGTGGTTCCTGCGCCCTTCACAATCCGGGAAAAAATATCCCGCCCAAAATCGTCTGTCCCCAAAATATGGGTAATTGACGGCGGCTCTTTTCGCGCCGATGAATTCATCGTATCCGGTCCGTAGGGTGTCCAGAAAATCCCCATGAGAATAATTGCCGACATGAAACACGCAATCACAGCGCCGAATATAAAATTGTAGTTTTTTGATTTCGGCATAATTTCTCCTCTTGTTTTTTATGAAAGCCTGATTCGCGGGTCAATATATTGATAGGCGATATCTGCTATGAAGTTCACAGCCACAACAAGAAACGCCATAATAACCACAATTGCCTGCACCACCATATAGTCGCGGTTTCCAATAGACTTCATTAAAAGCTGCCCTATGCCCGGAACAGAAAACACCTGTTCGATTATAATACTTCCCGCAACAATATCCGACAGCGTTGCCGCTAAAAATGCAATAACAGGAATAACGGCATTGCGCATTACATGAAATTGCAGCGCCGCCGCCCTGCTGTTTCCCCGGCTGTATGCTGTGCGCACATAATCTTTTTCCATCTCGCCCAGAATGCTGCTGCGAAACAGCTTTATTGTCATTGCGCTCTTGGGCAGGGCGATGGCAAGAGCAGGGAAGATAAGGTACATAAAAAATGTACCGGGATTTTCCTTAAAGGACACAAAAGCCCCCGGAGTGAAAAACTTCAGCAACAGCCCAAAAACAGATGTAAATATAATGCCTATAAAAAACGGCGGAATCGCCATTGTCACCTGATTTATAACAGATATAATTCTGTCAAAAACACGTCCCTCATACCTCGCCATAACGAGGCTCAAGGGAATGGAAATCAAAATTACCATCAAAAAGGCTATAGCCGACAGGGCAAGTGTTATAGGCAGTTTTCCGCTGAGCATTTCAGAGACAGTCATTCCATACTTGTAGGACACTCCCCAGTTCCACGAAAAAATCCCTTTTGCCCATTCGAGATACCTGACCGCAAGCGGGCGGTTCAGCCCCCACTCCTCGCGGAGTGCCTCTACACGCTCAGGCGTCGCCTGTGTACCCAGTGCTGTGACAGCCGGATCTCCCGGAATTATCTGGAATGCCAAAAATGCCAGCATGGATATAATAATGAGGGTGACTATGAGCACACCCAATTTCTTGATGATGTATCCCATATTCACCCTCCTTTTTTAGACATAGAACATTATTTTATGAAATACACTTTTGACATATCCACTACATAAATAGGATAAAATTCATATCCATCCAGGTCACTGCGCATGGCAACAAGATCGCAGAGATCCTGAATATATACATTCGCTGCCTGTTCTGCCAGAATTTCCTGACAGCGTTTGTATAGAGCTACCTGCTCTTTATCATCTATGGAAGCGTGGGCGCTTTCCAGTGTCTCGTCGTACTCATCACTGGAGAAATTAATCATATTTCTTCTGTGCTCCGAGTGCCAGCGGTCCAGAACGGCGGCGGCTGTCATTGTCGCCGCGTCAAAGCCGATAATAGTTGACTCATATTTTCTTTCGCCATAGACATCGCTTAGCCATGATGCCCATTCGATCTGGTTTATTGTGGCGCGTACGCCTATTGCCCGAAGCTGCTCTACAAGCACCTGTGCTGTGTTGATATGAGGCGTGTAGTTGCTGGGCACGGTGATTTCAAGGTCGAATCCGTCGGGATACCCTGCTTCAGCAAGGAGCGCCTTGCCCTTTTCCGGGTCAAATTCATACATATCCACAAGCTCCGGCACAAAATACTTGCTAAAGCCCGGATACATACTGCTGCCCAGTGCTGATCCCAGTCCGTCTGACACGAATTCCATAATTTCGCCGCGGTTAAGTGCATGGCACAGTGCCTGCCGCACCTTCAAATCGCCGAGAGGCTCCACATCATGGTTCAGATAAAGGGCCTGCACAAGGTTCATTGTACCCTCAATTATCTTATGTTCCGGAAGCTCTGCTGTCTGAGTGGATGAAAGATGGACTGCCATATCCACCGCTCCGCTTTTTAGTGACATTACAATTGTCTCACCGGATGGTATTATTTTGTAGGTCACTTTGTCCAAATAGGCAGCGTCGCCCCAGTAGTCGTCAAATTTCTCGATTACAAAATTCTCCAGCGGGATTCTTGACACATACTTAAACGGGCCTGTTCCGATGATGTTGTCTGCGAGGTCAACATCCTCAGGGATTATCGCTGCTGTCATATACGCAAGGGCTTCGATACTGGGTTCTGCGATTTTGATGACGATGGTGCTGTCATCTGTTGCCTCTACTGACTCTACCACAGCAAGGGTATCAACGAGGGGCGCTCCGGTTTCCAGACCCGCGGCACGGGTTATTGAAAACACAACATCCCCGACCGTCACAGCATTGCCATTGTGGAACTTGATTCCTTCACGCAGTGTGAATGTGAATGTTGTTCCATCTTCTGAAATGGCATAGTCGCTGGCTACGGCGGGGATGAGATTTCCATCACTGTCAGGCTTAACAAGCCCTTCAAATACATTGAAGAGGACTTCTCTGGTTCCTGCCGCCACCATAAAATGAGGGTCAAGACTGTCGTCCATGTCCTGAGCGATGCCGACGGTGACTTCTCCACCGTAAACAGGCTCAGCCGGAGAGCCGTTTTCATCGGTAACCTTGGTGGTCGCTTCCGGTCCCTTGCCGTCTCCGCAAGAGCAGAGTACCGCAGTTAATGTAAGCGCCGCCAGTAGAATAGCGATGATTCTTACAGATTTTTTCATGTCGCTTTTCTCCTTTGAAATAGCTCTATATTCAATTCTTGTGCCGCTCCGCGGCACAGGTTTCGCGCACAGTATACACTTTTTTTTATCCAACGTCAAGGGATTGGAGAGCAAAAACCCTCAATATGTTAAAAAAATAGCAAACTTTTTTCATACTGAGGGATTTTTCTATATTATTCTTTTTTACACGCAACTATGACTGCCTCAGCGGCTTTTGTAATCAAATGTCTTATTTTACAGTTATGAGCAATTCTCCGGCTTTAACCCGCTGTCCGCTCTCAACGAAAATCTCGTCAACAACACCTGCCATACGAGCTACTATGCTGGTTTCCATTTTCATAGCTTCTATTATTGCAAGCACCTGATTTTCCTCAACTGCATCTCCGGGTTTAACGCTGATTTTGCTCACCGCTCCGGGTATCGACGCTCCAGCTTGGCTCTTATCCGCCGGATCGGCCATTTTTGTCTCCGCTGTAACCTGTGCAACAGTCTTATCTTCCACATACACATCGCGGCGCACACCATTCAGCTCAAAGTGCACAGCGCGCAAACCGTCTTCCTCTATATCTCCCAGCCCAAGGAACTTTATCACCAGCGTTTTTCCGTCTTCAATACTGACCTTGTTCGTCTCGCCCACTGCAAGACCGTGGAAAAATACGTGGCTGCCCAGCCGTGAAATATAACCATACTCATGGCTCATCTTGAAATAATCTTCTAAAACCTTGGGGTACATATACCAGCTGAGGACATCCCTGTGTGACGGTTCCTCAACAAACCGGCTGAGGTGTCTTTTACCCTCTTCCAAATCTGCGGGGGGAAGAAGCTCTCCCGGGCGGCATGTGATAGGCTCCTTGCCTTTCAGCACCACCTTTTGCAAATCCTCCGGGAATCCTCCGGCAGGCTGCCCCATCATGCCCTCAAAATAGCTCACCACACTGTCGGGGAATGTCAGTTCCTCTCCGCGCTGCACTATGTTTTCCGGCGTCAGGTCGTTTTGAACCATGAATATCGCAAGATCGCCTATCATTTTTGAGGATGGTGTCACCTTTACAATATCGCCTAATATACTGTTTGCCGTGGCGAACATTTCACGAACCTCATAGAACCTGTGTCCAAGACCAATGCTCTCAACCTGTGGACGGAGATTTGTATACTGTCCGCCCGGAATCTCATACCGGTAAATCTCCGTGAGAGGCGAGTCAAGATCTGACTTGAACCCATAATACCGCTCCCGCACATCCTGCCAATATTCGCCCAGCGCTTCAAGCTTGTGAAGGTCAAGCCCTGTATCCCGCTCTGTGTTTTGCAGCGCGGATACAATGGAATTTACGGAGGGCTGGCTTGTGAGGGACGACATGCTGGAAACTGCGCAGTCCACAATATCCACACCTGCTTCTGCCGCCATAAGATACGCCGCCACCTGGTTTCCGCTTGTGTCGTGGCTGTGGAGATGGATGGGAAGTCCAATTTCATTTTTCAGCGCCGTAACCAGTTTTTTTGCGGCATATGGCTTCAAAAGACCGGACATATCCTTGATTGCCAGAATATGTGCACCGCGCTTTTCGAGTTCTTTTGCCATTTTCACATAATAATCGAGAGTGTATTTATCCCGGCTTGTGTCAAGAATATCTCCCGTATAGCAGATGGCTGCCTCAGCGATTTTCCCAAGAGAGGCGACTTCCTCAATCGTAAGCTCCATTCCCGGAATCCAGTTGAGTGAGTCGAAAACACGGAATACATCAATGCCGCTGCGGGCTGCTTCACGTATAAACTCCCGAATCAGGTTGTCCGGATAGTTAGAATATCCCACGGCATTTGCACCGCGAACCAGCATCTGAAAGGGGACATTAGGAATCTCTTTTCGCAGAAGGTCAAGCCGCTCCCAAGGGTCTTCGCATAGATAGCGGTACGCCACATCGAATGTCGCCCCGCCCCACATTTCCAGCGAAAAAGCGTCCGCCATAATGTCAGCCATTGCCGGTGCTCCGTTTACCATGTCTCTGGTTCTCACTCTTGTTGCCAGAAGGCTCTGGTGGGCATCACGCATGGTGGTGTCGGTTATCATCAGCTTTTTCTGCGCCAATACAAAGTCGCGCACAGCCTCGGGTCCCTTTTCGTCCAGAAGCTGCTTCAGCCCTTTCTTCGGCGGCTCGCCGGACGGTTCCACAAATCGTGGCGTATGGTACATTTTTTCCCCTGCGGTCGGGTCATTAACCACAATATTGCCTATGTACTTCAGCATTTTTGTGGCTCTGTCCCGGGAGTCTGTTATATCAAACAATTCCGGTGTTTCGTCTATAAAGCGCGTGTGGCATGTGCCGTTCACAAAGCTGGGGTGGGACAGGATATTGCCGATGAAGGCCATATTTGTCTTGACACCGCGCACCCTTATTTCCCCAAGCGCTCTTTTTGCCTTTCTTATTGCTCCGGCAAAGTTGAAATCCGTTGTCGTCACCTTTACCAGCAGACTGTCATAATAGGGCGAAATCTCCGCTCCGGCAAACACACTTCCGCCGTCAAGGCGTATCCCGTTTCCGCCGCCGGAGCGGTATGCGGTGATTCTGCCTGTGTCGGGAGCAAAATTATTCGCCGGATCTTCAGTTGTAACACGGCACTGGATGGCAAATCCTCTTGTGCTGATGTCATCCTGACTTCCAATTCCTATTGCCGGATGGCTGAGAGGCGCACCCGTCGCTATAAGCAGCTGGGCGCATACAAGGTCAACGCCTGTTACCTGCTCTGTAACGGTGTGCTCAACCTGAATTCTGGGGTTTATCTCTATAAAATAGTGGTCACCAGATTTGTCCACCAGAAATTCCACCGTACCGGCATTCACATATCCCACAGCCTTTGCGATTTTCACCGCGTCCGCACAGAGTTCATCGCGTTTTTCCTGCGGCAGCGACCAGGCCGGAGTGAATTCCACCACCTTCTGGTATCTGCGCTGAAGAGAGCAGTCCCTCTCATAGAGATGCACCACGTTCCCATGCTCATCTGCAAGTATCTGAATCTCTATATGTTTCGGTTCTACCAGAAATTTCTCGATAAATATGGCATCGTTTCCAAATGCCTTTTTTGCCTCGCTCTGCACCAGTTCAAAGGCCGGAGCAACTTCTTCCTCTGTCCAGCAGGCGCGCATACCTCTGCCTCCGCCGCCGGAAGCAGCTTTTAAAATTATAGGAAAGCCATAGCTTTTTGCTTTTTCAAGAGCTTCTTCGGCATTTTTCAGCGCTTCGGTACTGCCGGGTACTGTGGGCACACCGCATTCAACCGCCAGTTCCTTCGCGGAGAGCTTGTCTCCCATTCTCCCCAGAATATCCGACGGCGGACCGATGAAAACAATTCCGGCTTCCTCGCAGGCGCGGGCGAAGTCCGCATTCTCGGACAAAAAGCCGTATCCGGGATGTATGGCATCCACTCCCTTGCGCTTGGCCAGTGCCACAATCTCGTCAATTGCCAGATACGCGCCCAGCGGCGACAGATTTTCGCCCACCAGATAGGCTTCATCCGCCTTTGTCCTGTGCGCGCAATAGATGTCCTCTTTTGAATATATTGCCACCGTACTCATATGTAAGTCATAGCAGGCACGTAAAACACGAATAGCTATTTCGCCGCGGTTTGCTACCATGACTTTTTTTATTTCTTTTTTCATCACTTTTCTTCCTTCCTGCGGAATATTTTGCAATAAATAATTATTCGATTGCATAATTTGTTGAGATATTTAAGAATTCATCCTAAATTTCCCGTATATCGAATCCTTTTTCAAGTTTAAATGCAACTCGCAAAACTCTGAATTGCATTTTTATAATTTTAACACCACTGCTTGAATAAAGAAATAATGGTTAATTCAGAATTTTTGCGAAAAAAGCCGCCCGCTCTTATACAAAAGCCACATATCACAGGCAACCCTGTCACACACATTCGTACATGTTCAGGAAAATTTTACCCTGTTGCGGGGGCTTCCCTTGACACACATAAGTAAAAAAGATTACAATATAGTAATGAGTCTGACATATATTTTTAAGGAGAGCGCAATGGATCAGGAATATACAATAAGGTTAAAAGAAGTAGTTATTGATCATGAGCTGGAAATAGTCCATGCTGCTCCAGATTATGAAACCGCGCTGATATCATCCTCGGACATAAACAGACCGGGGCTGCAGCTCTCCGGATTTTATGACTATTTTGACCCCAGCCGCCTGCAAATCATGGGTATAGTTGAAACCACTTACCTTCTGGCTAAGACCTCCGAGGAGCGCAGAAGCAGTTTTGAGGAGCTTTTTAAGCGCAAAATTTCCGCTCTTGTCATTTGCCACGGGGTATCCCCTCTGCCGGAATGCATCGCAATGGCAGAGAAACACGGAATCAACCTCCTCTCAACAGAGGTAGACACCTCAGAATTCATGGCGCAGGTCATCGGCACTTTGAAACTGGCTCTCGCTCCGCGCATTACCCTGCACGGAGTTCTCATGGAAGTGCACGGCGAAGGAGTACTGCTTCTGGGCGACAGCGGAATAGGCAAGAGCGAGACCGCTCTGGAGCTGATAAAGCGCGGACACCGGCTGATAGCCGACGACGCTGTGGAAATAAAGCGCGCCTCTCGAACCACTCTCGTGGGCTCGGCTCCGGAACTCATCCGTTATTATATGGAAGTTCGCGGCATTGGTGTCATTGATGTCCGCAGAATATTCGGTATCGGAGCTATAAAGCCGGTTGAAAGAATAGATTATATAGTAAACCTTGAAGTTTGGGACAAGGAGACAACATATAACCGTCTGGGGATAGAGACAGAGTACACCAGTATTTTGGGTGTAAAAGTTCCGTGTACAACCATCCCCATCCGCCCCGGCAGAAATCTTGCTGTTATATTGGAGCTTGCCGCCATAAACCACAGGCAGAAAAAAATGGGCTTCAACGCCGCGCTCGAACTGGTTGAAAGCCACGATAGAGCCATTGACAAGCTCAGCAGCGAGCGCGACAGCCTGTCGGATACCGGCTTCATGGATTACTAGGAGATTTTATGGAAAATATCATATTAGAAATTAACGCGGCATACCCGCAGATGGAAATTTTGGAAAACGAACCTATGAGCCTGCACTGTTCTTTCCGCATAGGCGGTCCGGTTCGTGCCATGATTTTCCCTGAAAGCATTGAAGATATGTCCGGACTCTGCGCTATGCTGCGAAGTCATGGCAAGAAGCCGATGATTATTGGTAAGGGTACAAATCTTCTTGTGACCGATTCGCCCCTGAACAGAATTGCGATCATGACCGAAAGGCTCTGCGGTATAGAAAAATCCGAAGCGCAGATAACGGCAGAATGCGGAATTTCACTGGCAAAGCTGGCTGTGTTCGCTCAGGAGAACGGTCTCACGGGGCTTGAGTTCGCCCACGGCATTCCCGGTTCTCTGGGAGGTGCCGTTTCCATGAACGCCGGAGCTTACAGCGGCGAGATGAAGGATGTGGTCGTCTCTGTCCGGTTTCTGGATGAAGAGCTAAATCTTTGTACCGAGGAGGCAGACCGGCTGAACTTTTCATACAGGCACAGCTCATTTAGCGACACTGATAAAGTTATACTGGCAAGCACCATGCGGCTTGAACCTGATAATCCCATATATATCCGCACCAGAATGGAAGAACTGATGACAAAGCGGCGCACCAGCCAGCCTCTTGACAAGCCCTCGGCGGGAAGCACCTTCAAGCGTCCGGCAGCAGGCTACGCCGCAGCAATGATTGATGAAGCCGGGCTAAGGGGATTTTCCGTAGGGGGCGCCGCAGTATCTGAAAAACACGCAGGCTTTGTAGTGAACCTTGGCGATGCCAGCTTTTACGACGTGCGCACAGTCATGGAACATGTTCAGGATACGGTATACAACAAATTCGGAGTCCGGCTGGAGCCGGAGGTGAAGATAGTAGAAGACTGATTGCACCGGCAGAATCTGCCGGTACGGCACGGAGGATAAACTATGGACTTTCTGATAATATCGGGTCTGTCCGGCGCGGGAAAATCCCGCACTATGGACATATTGGAGGATTTGGATTTCTACTGCGTGGACAACATGCCTGTAGCCCTCATCCCAAGATTCGCCGAACTCTGCCTTGCAACCCGCGGCAGATATGAGCGTGTCGCCCTTGTAACAGATGTACGTGAAGTCGCCGGCTTTGAAGACCTGTGGACTGCTCTCGACAGTCTCTGGACACTAAACTGCGATTATCGGATTCTATTTGTGGAAGCCGATGTGCAGAGCATCGTAAAGCGCTATAAAGAAACTCGCCGCCGTCACCCGCTGGCGCCTGAGGGCGGCAGCATAGAAGCCGCGGTAAAAACCGAAGTCGAGCTGCTGGAAGCCATCCGCGAACGGGCAGATTATATTATTAACACCTCAAACTACACTATAGGAATGCTCCAAAACGAGCTTTACAGACTGTTTGCAGGCAACGAAGCCAGCCGGGCACTCCAAGTCAATGTTATGTCCTTTGGCTTCAAGTATGGAATCCCAATTGAATCTGATCTGCTCTTTGATGTGAGATTCCTTCCCAACCCCTTTTATGTGTCGGACCTTCGGGAGAAGACCGGTATGGACGAGGAGGTCTATCAGTTCGTATTCCGCCACGGCGAAACACGTGAATTCATGCGCTATCTCAAAACGCTGATTTGCTTTCTGCTCCCCCAGTATCTGGAGGAGGGCAAGCACAGTCTTACAATCTCCATCGGATGCACAGGCGGACACCACCGCAGTGTGGCTGTTGCCCGCGAACTTGCTGAAATTATAAAGGAAGAAGGACACGGCGCCAGACTGATAAACCGGGATATCGACAAAGCCTGATATCTTCAGTATTACCTGCTGTAGTTTTAAAACAATGATTCAACCGGCGCTTATGATAATTTTCGGTAAACGGAAGGAGCAAAGCCGTGAAAACATATAGTCACCACACTGAGATGAATCCCAAAATCGTCGTCATCGGCGGCGGCACAGGGCTTTCCACCATGCTCAGAGGCCTTAAAAAACACACAAAGAATATAACCGCCATTGTGACAGTGGCAGATGACGGCGGAGGATCGGGGGTTCTTCGCTCCGAGCTGGGGATGCCGCCTCCCGGCGATATTCGCAACTGCATTCGCTCACTTGCAAATACTGAACCGACAATGGAAGCTCTTTTAGATTACCGGTTCACAGACGGCAGCCTGAAAGGTCAGAGCTTCGGAAACCTGTTTCTCGCCGCCTTAAACGGAATGAGTGACTCCTTTGATCAGGCAGTTGAACGGATGAGCGATGTTCTGGCTATAACAGGGCGTGTGCTGCCTGTTACCAATGAGGATATTCAACTTGTTGCGGAATTCGATGACGGCACAGAAGTTCTGGGCGAATCCCGCATATCCGTATACAAAAAAAAGAAAACCGACAGCATGATAAAGCGTGTACGTCTCATACCGGAAAATCCCATGGCGCTCCCTGCCAGCGTCAGGGCAATCGAAGAGGCGGAGATGATAATTCTCGGACCCGGCAGCCTCTACACCAGCATAATCCCAAATCTCCTCACCGACGGGATTGCAAAAGCACTTTCAAAGTCTGATGCCCTGCGGGTTTATGTGCTCAACATTATGACTCAGGACGGTGAAACAGAGGGGTATACCGCTTCCGACCATATAAACGCTCTATTTACCCACGGCAACGCCCAGCTCTTTGATTTCTGTCTGGCAAATGATCTCATTCTGCCGGAAGACGTGTTGGCGCGGTACAAAAAGGAAGGTTCCGAGCCTACCAAAATTGATCTTGATGAAATTACAAAGCTTCATGTGGATGTCATCATGGCACCGGTTTCCGACAGCAAAAACCACCTCGCCCGCCATGACCCATCCGCGCTCTCCAAGGAACTTTTAAGGATTTTCCGCAACAATTCCCCAACCAGAATTTATTCTTAACAAAGGCTAAAAAGCTTCTCAACATAGGGGAGGTAAAACAGATGACATTTTCCTCTAAAGTTAAAACCGAGCTATGCAAAAACCCGGTGAACAAAGTGTGCTGCGCCCTTGCGGAAGCCTATGGCGCTCTGCTCTACAGCAACACATTTGCTGCTTCGGAGATTCGCATCATCACCGCCAGCCGGGATTTTGCGGAACGCCTGCCTAAGCTTTTTGCGAAAGCTTTTTCACTGGAATTTGACAGCATAGTTCTCAGCAGAAAATACATACTCACGATTATTGACAGAGACAAAATCAACAGGATTTTTGACTGCTATGGCTACGAGGCGAGCAACATTATCGCCCACCACGTTAATCTCGGCGTTCTTGAGGACGAGTGCTGCCGGGCAGCTTTTGTCCGGGGCGCCCATCTCGCCGGCGGTTCAGTCACCGATCCTGCAAAGCGGTACCATCTGGAACTTGTGACCGATCACTTTAACGTAAGCCGCGAGATGTTCGCCGTGCTTCTCGAGATGGAGTTTTCTCCGAAGGAAACGGCGCGCTCCGGTAACTTTGTGACTTACTTTAAACACTCCGAAGCCATTGAGGATGTTCTCACCACAATCGGCGCGCCCCTCTCGGCAATGGGCATTATGGAAGCAAAGATTGAAAAGGGGATGCGAAGCACAATTAACCGCAAGGTGAACTGCGATACCGCAAATGCTGATAAGGTCGTTGCCGCCGCTCAAGAGCAGATAGAGGCCATTCGCAAGCTGGAGCGAAATATCGGCTTGGATGAGCTCCCTGAAAAGCTCTATGAAACCGCAATCCTCCGCCTTGTTAACCCGGAAGCCAGCCTTGCCGACCTCTCCATACTCGCTGATCCTCCTGTTACAAAGTCCTGCCTCAACCACCGGCTGAGAAAGCTCACGGAAATGGCAGGAAAATACAATCATTAAGCGCTGCTTTCCATTGAGCACCTAAAAAACATACTATTATATATAATAGATGGACCCTTTTTCGTTATCTGTTAAAATGACGAAACAGGGTCCCGTTTTTTCGCTAAAATACCTCTTTTTCGCCTGCAAATTCATCTCTTCCAACATGCATTTTAGCAAGAAATCCCTTTATTTTTCTAGGTTTTTTATTTGATTGGCAGCGATTTTCCATTCCACTTTTTCTTCGTGAATTTCAACAAAAGGCAAAAAGTCAATAGTGAATTTGACAAAAAACGGATATTCCATCTTCTGGATTTAGGTGTAACCTCTACAAAGAATTTGTCAGTCTTTTGATTTATATTGTAATTATTTGTTTCTTTTGCTATCATAAAGCCCGAATTTGACGAATACCCCGCAACACGGTTCCGTATAGTGCGGAATCTCGGGGGTGCAGTGCCCTCTCTATGGCCGCGGAATATTTTTGCCGCGGTTCATAGAAATAGCAAGAGTCCGCTGCTTGATTCAAAATTCAGGAGGTAAAGTTTTGAAACGAATAATATCCACCGCACTGGTGATGCTGATGGCACTTTCTTTTGTGACCACAGCTTTTGCCACAGGTGACACATCCGATAGTATGGCTGAATTGACTGCTTCTATTTCCGACATCAAAGACATTGAGCAGGAAAATCCAGCCGAAGACACCGCTGAGCCGGCACAGCCGGAGGATAACAGAGACTACATGGCGATTATGATAAACGCCGCCATGTCCGGAGACTACACAAGCGGAGTTGCCGCGCAGGATGCCCGTAACGCAAAAATCGACCACATGGGCATCAATGCTGCAAAAGTTTATTTTGAAGATCTCTACATTTTAGCAAAGATCATTTCCAGCGAGGCAGGTTCCTCATGGCTCTCCGATGAGTGGAAAATGTGCGTGGGCGAGGTCGTCCTCAACAGAGTGGCAAGCCCTGAATTCCCTGATTCTGTTTCCGCTGTCGTAATGCAAAGGGGACAGTATGCCGGTGCGAATAGTACTTATTTCCAAAGACTCAAGCCATCTGAGCGCTGCGTACTTCTTGCAAAGCGTTTGCTGGAGGGTGAGCGCATCATGAATGCTCCCGCCGTTGTATTCCAGGCGAATTTCCGTCAGGGCAGCGGCACCCACACTTCATACTACGACAGACTTCTCGGTTCTACCTATTTCTGTTACAGCTCGAAAATGCACCTTTACGAAAACGTTTAGGAAAGACAAAGAGCCCCGAATCGCCCAATAGGCGATTCGGGGCTCTTTTCTAAGTCTGAATTGTCTGCGCTTTCCGGCGCACTTAATATGCATATAATAATATATACAGGAAAGCTCAATTAAAATACGTCTTCCTCGATAGTTTCCGGCGGCTGCTCCAACAGGATGGGATTTTTAAGATAGTACTTTAAATACTTAAACGCCGTGGAATAATAGTAACCGTCACAAATACGCTCATCCATCACAGCAGTGTAATCCACATACTTTCTCTCAACAGGTCTCCCCGCATCATCCAGCTCCACCACATTCCGCTTTGCGCCGAAAGACAGAAACAGCGGCAGATGACCGAAATCATAGAGGTGGTGATAGATTGGCGGAATGCCCAGAGACCCCATATCGGTGATAATCATCGAGCCGTGGAAAGGAGATGCTTCCACGATGCTGGCGGGCAGAATCCCAAAATAGTCCAGAGCTGTCAGTATTCCCACCGCGGCTTTCAGCACAAGCCCCGGCATTTTAAAGAGGTTTGCCGCCAGCTCCTCGGTATTGTTTTCTCCCGTATCGGCTTTTATCTCATCTATTTTGGCGTTCATTTT
>JGI994J12354_10001223_pt1 | contig 26030 bp, 35 predicted proteins | sample IntmicLarv3ML3BL_FD_12354 | JGI IMG/M metagenome (IMG submission 12354)
GGGAAGTCTTGAAATAGGAATAGCACAAAGTGCAAAGGACATAGCTTGGACTTTCGGAACAAGTGAAGGATTGGCTACTATGAAAAAACTTTACGAGTCTGATTTCTTAGCAGAGAGACGTGGCGGTGCAATCAATCCAGAGTTGCTTTATGTTTTGAATCAAGCTCAAAGCGGAAAGTTTGGTAGAGGTCAAAAGGCGGCTCAAGTGATATTGAAAAAGCTTAGACCATTTTTCTTCACGACATTTTTTGACAGTATCTCTTGCTCTATAAATGGAGCAGGAATTTACAATAGAGCCTTTCAAAAATACAGCCAGACGCTAAGCGAAGCGGAAGCCGACAAGCTAGCTATGCAAGACACTATGCAGATTTTAGAGATGACGCAACAAAGCTCTCTCATAATGAACACTGGCGACTTGCAAAGAAACAAAGGTGTATTCGGTAAGTTGTTAATGCAGTACAAAACGCAACCACAACAATATTTATCTTTTGAATTAAACGCATTCAAAGAGTGGCTCAAGGACAGAGGCAATAAAGAAAAGCAAGCGAGATTAGCACGAATAATTTTCCTCAATCACTTTGTGCTTCCTGCGTTATTCAACGGCTTGGGTATGCTCATAAATATTTTACTTGGCGCAGACTATGACGAAGACGATTTAAAGCTTATGACTGCAAGTGTTCTCACTGACGTTTTTGCAGGCTACTGGTTAGGCGCATTGGTCAAGGGGGTTGCGAGCATACCTCTAGGAGCATACGGCAAGGATATGACAAATCAAATAGTTCCTGCTGGTGCGTTGACTAGCATAGGCAATCAAATCGGACTTATGATTAACGACGCTTCTAAAGGAAGATTTCAAGAGAAGTTCTGGACTAGAACAAAGCGTATGAGCCGTCAAGCGTTTGCCCCTGCAAGAACACTCGGAAAGCTGTACGACAATTTAACTGACAACAAAGAAGGTGTATTATGGTAGAAGATTATAAAGTTAAAAGGTTCGCTTCTATAAACGGAGGCAACATCACAATTAACGCAAGCTATAGCGTGAATAGTGAATTGGAATTTTTAGCGATTGCTATTGCAAAAGATAAAAAAATTATTCGCCCGCTAAATTTGAACTGGGCTTTTGTTGATGATGTCTGGACTGCGCTAGTTGCAAATCCTTTCACGGACAATTGTGCGTTTGATGTTTATCTTTTTAGAGTGAGCGAGATTAACAACGTTTTGGAACTCGACAGAAATGGAGACTTAACAACTGACAGTATCTGCAAGCAATTTGAAAAGATTTTAGAGAACGAAAAAGAACTACAAAAGAATTTCGACAACTCCCTACGTTTTCCAGACGAAGACGATTTGCTAGACAAAAATTCTTTTCTTCCGAATGCTGAAAATAGAACAAACAAAATTCTTTCTTTCGACGAGAAAGGCAATCCTGTATGCGTTCAAGACCTAGAAGAAATCATAGGCGCTTACAAAGCTAGAGACGAAGCAGAAGAATATGCAAGGCAATGCAAATCGGATAAGCAAGCTTGTGAGACTGCTCGTATGTCGGCTCAAGGATTTGCAAACAGTGCAAGGCTAAGTGAGGAAAAGGCAAGCCAAGCAGAACAAGAAGTTTCGAGAAATAAAACTGCAATAGACGGCATTCTTGAGAGTATTACTTCGATGTGGGCTGACGTTAAAAAGTGGTGGACTGAATCAAAAACTTTTAGAGACGAGGCTTCTACCTCTGCGACAAATGCACTGACTTGTGCAACTAATTCTAGCAACTCTGCAACTGCTGCTAACCTATCGGCAAGTAGTGCAAAGACTTCGGCTGACAATGCAAAAGCTTCTGCTGACAAAGCCTTAGACGCAACAGACGGATTAAACTTTGTTGTGATAAATAAAAAACTTTGTGTCAAGCACGAGACTACTGGCAAGGCTCACGCACTGCGTTATGGCGTAGTTTTTGGCGTGGACACTCTTTATGCAAACAGCAACCCAGAGAATTAAAACTATGAAGATAAAAACAATATTATTACTTTCGATGTTGGCAGTTGCAAACTGCTTCGCACAACAAGCCGTTCCTTTTTACCTCAATGCAGACGGCTCGATTCCTGTGGGCAATCCTTTTATATCTGTAAACAAGATTGCAACCACCACAACTGTTTCAGCTTATTTGTTGAAGACGGATAACCTTGCCAGTGTTGCAAATAAGGCGACCGCCCGAACAAACCTTGATGTGTATTCAAAGGCAGAAAGCGTGACTGCAAGCGAGCCAAAGTATTTTCAAGTGCTTATTGATATGTCTCCAAGACTTCGCTGGAGTGCTTGGAATCGCGTATCGACATCTTTCTTTTACCCAAAAGAATTTACTGTGAAAGTTCCAGGCTCTTGGGGTGAAGTTCTTTGTTTTTATAGCACTCTTTTGGCTGGTGATTTTCAAGGCACAAATTCTTCGGTTGCAGATAGTGGGGGTAAAGTTTGGTTTCAGATGACAGGTATTTATATGACCTCATCGCACGAAACAAGGCGGTGGAATCTTTATAGCAATACTGAATTGAAACAGTACAAGAGCCTTACGGCTTATGCAAAATATCTAAATAACAACAACGCAAATTTTATAATCACACAAGCTTACTATCAGCCTAACGTAAACGGAAAATTAAACGGCTCAAATAATATTTCTACTGGCAATCCTAACTCAAACAATGGCGTTGCGGTAAATACAATTTGGAACAAAAACGTTTTTCAATACAGACCATTCATTGCGTACATAGATGATATGTCTCCAGAGATGTATGGCGAACGCGAGCTTTGGCATCACGCAAATATTCAAGTAATCACAAAACAATACTAGGTGCTAGTAGCACCTTCCATAGCCCTAACGGAGCGTTCACTTCGTGAACATCACACAACAAAAACCCAAAACTAAAAATTCAAAATAAAAGAAATGAAAAAAATAATTACAATAATTTTACTTCTTACAACTCTTAGCTCTTTTGCACAAGGCAAGGTAAATGCAGAGCAAGTATTCTATGAGTATGAACTCTACTTGAATTCTATTTGCCCCTCTCGACACGAAGTAAAAATACACCCTATTTCTTTGCTTGGTCAGATGAAAGAACAAGCAGGAGACGACATCTTTAAGCAAGTGGAATTTTACAAGACACTTCAAAAACACATCGAAGAGAACAACATTCTCCAAGATGAAACTTCTAAATAAAAATTAAACCCGAAAGGATATAAAATATATGAAAAAAACATTATTAACATTCATAGCACTAATCGCTTTCTTTGGCTCTGTATATGGCGCTAAAGAAACAACACCTACTGTTCGCACTGGAGCAGAGATATATGCGTCGCTTACTAACGACACTACTTTGCAACCTTTAGAAACCACCGAAACAATAGCGGTCGGTAGATACATTTCTGAGAACAACCTCGTTGTCGATAAAGATAATGTTCGGAAAATACAAAAAGCGAACGTTGCTTACTTGTCGAAGAATTTAACAAAGGAAAAGTATCAAACTTTTAAAGGCGTTTTGAGTAATTATACAAAGGCTCATTATTTAATTTATTCACAAGACAAGGCAGCTGTTGATGATATTGATTTATCTGATGAGGCGTTGAATAGAAGCTTTGAGCTTGGTCGTAATGTGGTTTTAGCTATGGAAAGACTCAAGTATAAAGGCTCTAAACCCAAAGCAAAATATGCGTTCCTAAGAGAATGTGAAGGTTATTTCACCAACCCAGAAACTCTTGCTTGGCTTGTAGCCAGAAGCGATAGCTTAGTAGGCGGTATCACCAAAGACAAGAAAATGGCAGAGAACGATACGGACGAGTAAGCAAACTCTTAAAAATTAGAAAGGATATATATGCCAGAAGAAAATAAAGAAAATCAAAATGTAGAAACTGAATTAGGTTGGTTTCGCAAATTTGTGAAAAATCACAAAGGCAAAATTATTGCAATTGGAGTTGGGATTGTTGCTCCTGTTGTAAATTGGATTGCAGGAGACCCTGTAAATATCAGCGGAATCTTACAATCTATTATAGGTTCATAATTAAATGTGGGCAGCAATCACAGCGTTATTTACAGCGTTGGCGAATGCTGCCCACGCTTATGTAAAGTACACCGAATTTCAAATTAAATATTTGCCTCACAAAGAGAAGAAAGAACTAGAAAATGAATGTGAAAAAATCGAAGACAAAATTGAAGAGCTGCAACATCTTGGTGGCGATAGGAATAATCAGCTTGCTAAATGGATGCGCGACACGCTACTCGAGCGCAGATACAATCAAATTAAATTCATCACAACTAATTTCTTTCACAATTGAGGCGGGCGAAACCATCAACTCGGTTGACGGCATAATTGAAATTCAAGAGAGGCAAACTTGGTATTCCGAAAAAGAACTTAGAGAGCTTCAAAGAAAATATTTGAATTTGTTAGCAAAGGAGAGCTTAAGGCAATGAGCGACGAGGTACACGAAGTTCACATCAAAAACATTTACAAGCTCCTTAGCAAAGTCGAAAAGAAGCTTGAGAATGTTAGCGAGGTTGTTGGGCGAGTTGAGGTGCAAACCACCAAAACTAACGGCAGAGTGACGGGCTTAGAACGAAGTAGAGATATTATCAATAAAGAAATTGACGCTATCAAAAGCAATAGTACGAAGATGATGTATATTATAATCCTTTTATCGAGTGGCGCGACTATAGGAGTCAAAGAACTGCTAAGAGTATTTGGCGTATTCTAAGAAGTTATATAGCCGTGATAATAATTTCTTCTATCGTCGTAGCGTGTAGCGCCTTTTTTATTTAGACTCTTACACACTCTAAGAAAGACTTTGCACTCGTACTCGCTCATAAGTTTTATACGCTCATCTTTCTTCAAAGACTTTGTGCCTTCTTCAACAATTTCCGCACGAGTTTTAAGTGTTGGATTTGTTTCAATTTTTTCTATTCCGTAATCGTTATATTTCATATTCTTGTTTGGTTAAAGTTGTTTCAAATTTATTGCTTCGTGGTACTCACGCAAGCGACGCAAGAAAGGTTCTGCGTTATCTCCGTCGGTAAAGCGTTGTTTAAGTTTGTCTCCAGAGAAATTAGTTGTCCACAAAGTTGGCAAGCGGTTTGATGTTCTAGCTTCCACGATATTGAAAAGTGAAGACTCATAGAACTCCGTAAACTTCTCTTTGCCGAAGTCGTCTATCACAAGAAGTTTTACACTGGAAAGCTCCTCCATTAGGCGAGCGTAGCCGTTTTTATTTCCATAAGAATTTGCGAGAGCTTGCGAGAGCTTGCCAGACCAAAAAACTTTCATTGAATACGCTACTCCTGCAAAATCTTCCTTGATTAGTTTTTTCAAAAGAAGTGTAAGGATTCTTGTTTTTCCTGCGCCTGTAGAGCCGTGAAGTATGAAGCCTTTAGGGTTGCGTCTCCAAGCTAAGACGTGGTCAATCTTGTCTTTGTTGACTGCCATTCGAGATAGGTCTGTGTCCGCATACTCCGAGAGAATTGTTGAGGCATAGACTTCATCAAAGACACGTTGGTTTGAAGAGATGTAATAGGCTCGCTCAAGGCAGTTGTGATTGCAGAAACCTTTGCCACCTATGCAATGGACTGCGGTAGCCTCTAAGGGCTTCTTGCAGTGGTTGCAGTGCGTCGCCTTAGGCAAGTCTTCAAAATCCTTTAGCGTGGTCTTCGTCGCTTGTTGCAGGGCGTTGTCCAGATTGTCCATAGCGGTGTCCTTTCGTGTTTGAGTTGTTTCTTTCCCAGCGATTCGCTGCGAGCTTCCAATCTTTCATTTTGGAATTTCCTATTTTCCATTCCTTGTTTTCGTAGTATTCCCAAAAGTCGATAGGAACAAGAGTTTTAAAGCTTTTATCTTTTGCGTAAGCTTCGACCTCTTCGACTGTAGGCTTAACAAAGTTTTTCTTTTTTATATTTTTCTTTTTATTCTCTTCTTCTTCATCTTCTTCTTCTTCTTCTAGCGGACATCTGTCTGACATCTGTCCGTCATTTGTCTGACAAGTGTCTGACATTTGTGGATATTTGCCGTTTTTTACACGCGTACGCTGATTAAACTCTTTGATTTCAAGGTAGTTCACATCATCGACTGTATAGCAAGCAAGCACTCCGACTGCCTCGCACTCGGCGAGCCAACGGGAAATGTCGGTTGTTCTGACAGATTCTCTTAATGGGAACAATTTTGCTTTTAAGAGCAAAGGGTTTGCGTGAAAGCGTCCAAAGTCATCGGCTTCATTCCAAAGCCTACGGAAAAATACTTCTGCTTGGAAAGAGAGTTTATCGAATTGTTCAACTTCGGAAAAACTTTTAATTATTCTTAGCATAAATTTTATCCTTATTTGCTTTTTGACAAACGATTGACCATTCTAATCTTAATATGGCATTCGCAAAGCAAATCATATTATAACATTTAGAAGGCTCATCGCTATTTAATAGGTCGTCTTGGCGTTTTCTCGCTTCTTTTAATTTTTCATTTACTTCGTCAATATTGGTGAGCTTATGTATGTCTACATACTTTGCGAGAGCTATCAATCTCTCGAAAAGCAGATTGATTTTTGTTTCTTCGTTATTCATTTTTTGTTCTTTACTTAAAATCCTAATTCTTCACGTAGTGACACTTGCGCTTCTGCTAGTTTTGCGTGCGCTTGTTCAATTTTTTTAGCTTCTCGTTCAAGGAAGTATATCTTGTCTAAAATTTCGTCTGCATTGAGAGAGAGTCTTGCTTTATCAAATTGAAATAGTCCGTGTATTTCTTTGCGTATAAAAACATCTCCCAATCTAAAGCCTAAGTAGAGAGTGTCGTTTATTACCTCTACTACTATTTCGGTCTTTGAAAATACCCACCTAATTAAATCGCTGTGAGTCTCTCCTGTTTTGGCGCAGATAATATTTTCTACCCTATCCGAATCTATCAGCTTTCTGTGTTTAAGCATATAGACTTGGTAGAAAAACTCTCTTGAATATTTTATGCCGAAGCACTCAAATTCTTCTGGATAGAAAGAGTTTCTTTTAGGGATTATAGCATCGCAATATTTTCTGCGAACTTCCACGTCGGTTAATTTTTCTTTCAGACTTGTATAAAGTTTTTTATACGAAGGTCGTGGTCGCTTGATTTTTCTTTTTGAAGTTTTCATTTTCCTAAGAGCCTCCACATTTCAGTGTCGTGTTTGATGTTCCAGTCTATAATCTCTTCGATGATTTTCTTGCTACGCCAAGAAGCTTTATCGAGGCAACCCTTAGCGTCGTCTAAGGCTTCTTGTAGGCATAGTGCGCAGAAGTTATTACACTTACCTTGTCGTCCGCATTCGCAAGGGCTATATATATGTATGCCTTGTGCTTTTTCATAGCTAAGGTCAGAAGCAATAATCCGCTGGACACATCGTTTTTGCTTTTCGGTAATTGTTATCGTGTTGCTCATTCTGTACCGCCTGTCAGTTCTCTAGTGAGATATTCAAGCCAAGCTTGTGTGGTATGTTTGGCTCCGCTTAAAGTATCTTCATAAGGAATTTCAGCGGAAATAGAAACATCATACGTTCCCTCTTCGTTTGGGCATATCGAAAAATGGAGGTCTGCTATGTTGGAATAAACTCCGCCCGCACCAGTGCTATTTTTATCATACTCTTTCCATTCAAGAGCCCTAAATTTTCGCCCTGATTTTAAACCTGTCGGATTCGACTCTTTTAAAAAATCATTCACAAGGTCAACGCCTATAGAATGCCTTGTTGCGTCTATCGTATCGACAGCCTTTGTACTGCGAACAATCGACTCTAGCTCTTTTATGCGAGCTTCAAGAGCTACAATCCTTGAGCTTTCTATTCCGTGCTTATCTTTCATTTTATCTTTCCTCCATTCGCTAGATAAATTTCTGTCTCCACAAAAATTGGCGGGTGCGTTGCGCTTAAAGCACACACGAAAATTCGCCCAGAAAAGAACAATTTTATTCGTCTGCGAAAAGGAATTTTCCAACAAGAAATTACGATTTCTCCGTCGGCATATACAGGTAAATCTCTTACATCGCCACTGCCTCGCAGGGTAGTGTTTGCTTCTTTAAATTCGATTGGTATTGTTAGTTTCATAAAAGTCCTTTCATTAGTTTGAATGCGCTTGCAGCCACGATTGGAACTTGTCCATTGCCAATGGCTTTAAGTCTGTCCACCCTATTGTCCACCCCATTAGCCACTCGACCCAGTTGGGATTCAAACGCGCCTTCTGCATCTGCGGGGTCATTTGCCCAGAAGGAGTTTGTACAATCATTGAAAGAGTTATTTGTTTGAATTTCTCTAAGCGTCTTTGGACACAAGGATTGTCTAAATTCCCTCTGTCTTTCCAGTCGCTCGCCAGAGGTGTAGGATATGTCATTCTCTGAATTACTGTCTCCAAGCCGTCTCCCGAAGTCTTGCTCGCTCCCTTGCGATTGTTGTTTCCGCAAACTATCGGAGTCGGATAAAGTCGAACATCTCTCACTTGGTCCTGTAAGTCCATCTGTCGAACGTGCCCCGAAGCTCTCTTTTCTTTGTTCACAAGAGCTTCTATTCCTTCCTCCGAAAGAGTCCCTCCTGTAATAGTCCTTGGAGTGCGCCAAAATCCAGATTCTTTTTCTGATGTGGAGCGCCCCAAAGTCGGAAGCTCCCAGAGTGCACCATTTTGCATTATACCCCATTTCGGAAAGGTCTCCAAGCACTCGCCCGAGTCCTCGAGTAATAAGAGCTGGCGAGTTCTCCACAAAGACGTATAGGGGTTGTACTTCGCCAATGATTCTTGCAAATTCAGACCACAATCCGCTTCGTGCGCCATCGATTCCTGCGCCTTTTCCTGCGACGGAAGTGTCTTGACAGGGGAAGCCTCCGCAGATGACATCAACGTTGCCACGCCAGAGCTTTCCATCGAAAGTTCGCACATCGTCCCAGATAGGGAATTTAGGCAAAATTCCGTCTCTTTGTCGTTGCAACAAGACGTTTCGGCAGTATGGCTCGATTTCAACTGCGCAGACGCAAGTGTGTCCGAGCAACATTCCTCCCAAGATTCCTCCGCCTGCTCCTGCGAACAGGTGGAGTTCTCGCAAACTTTCTTTAGGTATGTGTAGCTCACGCACCTTCGCCTTTCGATAAGTTTACAAGTTTGGCTTTGCAAGATTCAACATAGCGTTCAGCCTCTGCGAGTTTGTTTTCGGCGTAAACTCTTTCTCTTTCAAGGTTTGCTTTGTGTTCTTTTTCTTTAGCTTCGACATCTGCGATGATTTTGACTACCTCCTCTTCGCTAAACAAGCCCTCTAAATTATGCTTCCACTGATTGTTTAAGCGGATAACAAGTTTGTAGTCATAGCTAATAAATTCTATGTCCACAGATTTTTCTTTTGCGAAATATTCTTTGTTAGCACGGAAGCTTGGTGAGTAGTTATATTTTTTCGTTAAGATTTTAATTCCTGCTCTTGAAATCAAATCGCCCCCTTTTAAGGTGATAAGATTGTCTTCGATTTTAAATTCGCTACCCAACATTTGAAGTAGCTCGTATATCTTTTTATTCTCTTTAGGGCTTGGTGCGTTTGGCGTATTTAGATTGCCCCAATCGCAATGTGAAGCAAAATCTCTTCTCATTGCCGACATAATATCTTTGCTCATAATTTTTCTTTCCTTTGATTATTTTTAGTTATTTGAAATGTTTGAGGTGTCATAGTTTTCCTTTTACGCTTCTTTAAATTCTCCGTTTTTGAGTTTATAAAAAACATCTTCTTTCAAGAGCTTGCCGTCTATCTGTGCGGTTTTAACGCATAGTGGCTTGCCGTTGTCGTCGTATTCTGCGAGGACAATCCAACTATCTTTCTTGGCTCTGATTCTTGAGTTCCTTCCTATTGCCGAGACAACGGCACAGTCACCAGAGCTACCGATTTGCGCAGAGTAGCCAGAGCTACCAATTCGTGCACAGTAGCCAGAGCTACCAATTCGTGCACAGTGGCCAGAGCTACCGATTTGCGCAGAGGCGCCAGAGCTACCAATTCGTGCAGAGTAGCCAGAGCTACCAATTCGTGCACAGTCACCAGAGCTACCGATTTGCGCAGAGGCGCCAGAGCTACCGATTTGCGCAAGGTCACCAGAGCTACCGATTCGTGCATAGTCTGCTCCATTGTCATTTTTCAACGAAGAGGTTTTCTTGGTTAAGCTTTTGCAAAGTTTAAGAGCTTTTTCTATAGACTTAAAAACTAGCTCTACAAAATTAAAGCGAACGCCTATTTTGATTTTTGCAACACAGGTTTTATCTCCGCTTTTATGCGCTACGCCAAAGCCTTTGACTTCCGCAAAGGCGCTTTGGTTGCAATCATTATCTAGTATGTCGTAATAGCCTAATACGTCTATGGGTTCTTCGCAGAGGTGGAAGCCCTGCCGGCAGCATTGTGGCTCAATTTTTTCTTCGTAAGTTTTACCTTCTATGAAGTAATATTTTTTGCCTTGTGGGTCACAAAAAAGTTTGCCGTCTTTATCTACGTTAAAACCCTTGTAGCCCTTGATTGATGTTTCTTTTTTCATTTTTTTTGCTTTCTTTGTTGGTAATTTTTTTTACTTAAACTGCTTTTCAAAATAGTTAAGCAGAAGCAGTGCGTCTGCTGTGTCTTGACTCTTGGCGCATTCTGGAAACATATCTTTTGCAATTTGATAGAGTTTCTTTTTACGTTCCGCGCCTTGACACGTTCCTACAGGATATGTCTTTTGCCATAGCTGTGGACGCACGAGTTCAAAAGGTATCTTTAAAGCTCTTAATGCGCCTTTACATCTGCCGAAGCTCTCGCCAAAAGAGAAGGCGCTTCTTACGCCCATTTGTGGGCTTGAATGCACGAGTTCTAAGATTGCTCTTACTCCTACGTTATGCGTTGTTGCGTAGTCTTTGAGATGAGCCAGAGCGTCTTCAAGTCTGTGATGTCCGTCTTTGCCGTCTAAAGAGAAGCGTATGAGCGTTATCTTGCCGTTATTGTTGCTTGCGATTGCTCCGCTCGCTCCAGGGTCAATGGCTATTAGAAGTGTTTTCATATTAGTCGTTAAAAGATTTTCTAAATACATCTCTTAAGCCCATAGGGGCTTCTTCAAATCTACGGGCAGGATATACTTCTTGATTCAATTCATTTTTAAATGCGACAAATTCGCTAGGCGTGAGCTTTGTTGCGAGTATTGCAAAAAGGGCTACTGTATTTTCGCTTCTTGGTTTGTAGTAATTTACTTTGTCTGTTAAGCATTTTACTTCTGCACTTAATTCTGTGGATTTTTCAAGAGCCTTCGTTTTGACTTCTCGCTCTACAGAAAGAATCGTTTTCAATCCGCTTGCTTCCATTCTACTCTGGAACAATTCATTTATTAGGTTGCGGGCTTCAATAACTTTTCTATCAAGGCGTTCCTCGCATTCTGCAATTTGCTTCTTAGCTTGTGATAGTTGCTCTTTAAGCGATATTTTTTTTCCTTTGATGATTTTCTTTTTCATTTTTTTGTTAGTAGATTTTTGTTTTGTGAAATTTTAAGGCGTTGGGCTTGCAAGGCTTTCCCGAGCAGTTCCGAGACCAACGCCCGCGCCTTGATAGGCACTTCCTTCTTGCTTATCTACTCACGACTAGAAGGCGTTATTGCGAGTAGTGAGAGGAGATGATTTCTCTCGTGAAGCTTCGTCTCTCAACTAGCTTCAAATTAAAAAGGAACATCGTCGTCTTCGAGGTCGTTCCTTGAAGGGTTGCTGTCTGTTGCTGTTGCTGTTGCTGAATGAGCGCCACGCATAGAAAGCTCTGAAAGCCATATTGAGACTTTGGGCTTGCCGTTGTATTCTTCGATTTTTGGGTGTCCTTTGATTTGTAGAACATCGCCAGACATTACGCCTACTAAGGTCAATCCTTCTTTATTGAGAAGTAGGTCTGCGTAGCGAAGTCCCTGTATAGGTCTATCAAGCTTCACGTTGACTTTCCAAACGCCTTTAGTGCCTATTGCACGAGCTTCGTCTGTTGCTGTTGCTGTGCCTACATAGTCGGAGATGTCTGTTGTTGCGCTACTTTGACGTGCGTTGATTTTTTTCAATTCTGCTAAGATTTGTTTTAGTAATTCTTCCATATTATTTTACTTTCTTTGCCTTTGAGAGTTTTTGGAGAGTGTCGATTTGTGTGCTGTCGAGAGCGTCAACTACCGACTTCATACCCGAATGAGAAGTGATTGTTGTTGCCTCTTCGATTAGCTCCATTTGCACAAACAAAGCACTTAGCTCTGGGAGTTTATCTTTGAAGTATTCACAGATTTTTGCGCGTCGTTCTTCTATTGTAAGGACTGGCTTTGTAGGTTTAGCAGGAGGCGGTGGGTTATCGCCTTTGTCGTGGTCTGGGTCTTTGTTGTCGTCGATTAGAAACAGACCATTGAGGGCATACTTGCGAGCGTAGGAGCTTGCAGAGCCTGTAATTTGAGCCGCGTCCATTCCTTTCTTTGTGAACTCTTCACGAGCGAATGCAGTTGTAGAAATTTGCTCATCTCCAAAAGAAAGAGTTGCTACTGCTTTGATAAATACTCGGTCGCTAGAAGCATCTTCTATTGTCTTTTTTTCGGCTGATTCTATTGACGTTGAGTGTCTGCCTTGCACAACAATATCATCACTTATAGTTAAGAGTAGTCCTTGTTCGTGAAGCAAAGGCTTCACTGCTTCTAGCACATCTTCGGCGCTTCGATAGTTGTAATTGCCGAAGGTATTGCGAAGACTCTTTGGGGCTTTTAATGCCTTTTGCACTGCGATTATTTTATCTGAAAATTCTTTAGTCATTTTAGAGGACTCCCATTTTTCTCGCACACGCTTCTGTGAGGTCGAGGTCGTTTGATAAATACTCTTTTGCTAATTTAGGATTCTCTTCCAAGAGCTTATGAAAGAATGCTCCGTTGCCGTTTTTAGCGCCTACGCCAAAGAATTTTGAGAGGTTGTCTAGGCTGATTGTTTCTCGTGTTCCACAAGCCCAGTAATCCATAAGGTCGTAGCAATACTCTGAAAGGTAGATACGTCCACGAGCGCGAGTAAGTAGGGTTGGTGGCACTGCAACGCCTAATTTAAGCGAACGCCTTACTAAGAATGGGAAGTCGAATGAATTTGAATTAAAGCCTATAAGCTTTGCCCATATCACGTTTTTTGGGGCAATCAGACCCCAGAACTTAGTGAGTATTTCAACTTCGTCTCCGAGTAAGATTTCTTTAACTGTAGTGCCTTCGTCTATAATCTTCATACCAATAGCGCAGACGCTTCCTGTGGTTGCAGAAAGAGCAGCGTTAGCTATCCATTCATACATTTTTTCATTGATAGCAGTTTCAATTTTTTGAGGGTCTTTGTAATTTGAAGGAGCTTCAAACTTAGGCATTATTTTTTCTAATTGTTCTCTTGGAAGCGGAGCGGTTTCTATGTCGAAAATGATTGCTTTCATTAGAATAAGCCTCCTTCTTCTTTTGCTGTATGCGCTTCTTTGAAGCGTAAGACCTCTGATAACTTGTAGCGGTAGGTCTTGGGTTTAATCTTGCTACTTGGAAGCTTGCCAGAAGCTCTGTAGTAATTTAAGTCAACGCAAGTACAGTTAAGAAGCTTCATAACTTCTCCGCCTGTAATATCTCTATCTACAAAGAGAGCGGGCAGTTGAGCCGTTTCGTGATTGATGTTTAACTCTCCTGTTGTCATAAACTGACTTAGCTCTGATTCAGAGAGTGTGATTTGTATGATTATTTTTTTCATTTTTTTTGTTTTGTTTGAGTGAAATTTTTAATGCGGGTTTCCCCGCACCGCCCACAAGGGACTCGCTTTCGCTAGCAGTTAGGAAGTAGAGCTTTCGCTCTTGGTAAATTTTAGTAGTAGAGGACTGTTGCGATTAAGATTATCCAACAAGCCAGAACTCCGATTGAAGCTCTGACTAAAAAGCGGTCTAGCGCTCTTTCTTCGTGGTATTTGTCGAATGATTCTGTGATTACGGTTTTCATTTTTTTTGTTTTCCTATTTGTTTGAGCCTAGAGCTTTGCGTTCCTTACGCAGTGCCTCTTCAAGCTCTTCTCTAAAAAAAATGTTTTGCTTAGGACGCTTAGTGAAACTCACTCCGTACTCGTGCAAGAACTCATTGAATTTTTCACGATTGAGCTTTTTGACGAATCGCATTGCGTGCTTTGTCTCAAAGGTGAAGTCAGTCGGATTGTATGTGTCGGTAGTCATTGGTTTCCCTTTTTTGCCAATCGTTTGTTTTCTTTTTCGAGTAGGTCTTCTATGTGACGTGAAAAAGATTTATTTTGCACAAAAGCGTGTTTTGTTGCTTCTGCTACTACGCTTGGTTTAAGGGTAAGCAGTCTGCGTGTGCGAATTTCTTTTTTATTTTTCATATATCCAACGTATATAATTACTATATACATTGTCAATACGGATTTTTCGCTTGCCTTAAAAGTATATACCTTTCACAATGTAAGATTATGAGTAATAAAAAGATATTGATAGTGCTTTCGGAGGAGCTTCAAGAGGAGGCGAAGCTACGTGCAAATCGTTTATTCGCAAAAAATTTCAGTGCATATATAGCACATTTGATTGCGAAGGATATTGAGAAAAATCCTACTTCACAGGGAATATCAAATACTTCTATGCAAGACGGAAATATAGTAGGAAATTCTGGAAACGTAAGCGTTAAACGGAGAATTAAAAAATAAGAATATTGATATTAAACAATTAACTTTTAATTTTATTAAATTAGAAATGATACAGAGGAAATTATGAGAAAGTTAAGTTTACTTTTCTTTGCTTTATTGATTTTTGCTTCGCCTGCGCTCTCTCAAGAGTCGTCACCTTTTAGAGCAAAGCTCTTAGAGAATGCGAAAACTGCGGAAAAACTGCTTCAAGAAGGCAAAGTGGATAGTGCATTAGAGTTGCATACTGATAGTATAGAGGTATGCCACAAGGTAAGCAAAATGCTTGCTGAGGAAGGAGAGGAATTAGATTGTTTGGTTTTTGCAATGGTATATTTTCAGCGAGCTAGAGTTCTTAGCGCAATAAGAGACTATCCTAATGCAAAAAAAGACATAGATAACGCTTCCCGCTTTATTACAAAAACAGAGTCTACAGATGAAACAATAGCTTTCAAGGTATATATAGACGAATTAAAAAAGATGATATTAAAGGGCAGTGAATCTGGTAGAACCAAAATGACTGACGAGGAAGCGAAAGCCTTTTTTTCTTCAAGTACCTATAAAAGAGGTTTCAAGGAAGGTGAAAAACTGGAGAAAGAAGGATTCGGAAAGAAGACCCCCGAAAACACTTCCTCTGCATCTTCTAAATCTAAAGAGAAATTAGAATTAGACGAGCAAGCGGTTTCGAGAATTAAAGAGAGCAAGGAATATAAAGAAGCTGTAAAACAAGGGAAAGAATCTCTTGCAAAGAAATCCGCTGAGATGGAAGTTCAAAAGAGAGTGGTTTCAAGCATTATGGAAAGACAAGAGGCAGAAAGGCGAGAAATAGAAAGGCGGATGAAGGTTCAAGAAGATAGAAATACTCCCACCGCCTTTCTTAGACTAAGCGTAGGAATTGTAGTCATAATAATATTTGGGATATTCATACATACTGTAAGAAAAAACAACAAAGAAGAATAATAAAATTAACAAAACGACGATTCTTTATAGACTTATAATTATTACGCTCTTAATTTTAGGTGTTTAATTGAATTTCTTAAGCAGATTAAGTAAATATTATTGACACAAATTCCTTTTAGTACAAAGTGCGTCAATAGAATATCTTTAGCATATCAAAAGAGTACACTTCGCCACATAATAGCCCACAGGCTTGCAAAACGGCTCTCAATGCTAGGAATAGTCTGATTTTGATATTTGGTTCGACCCCCTCTCCAGGTACTTTTTAAAGCTTTGAAAGGGGCGCACTTCGTGCTTTGATTGCTCCTTTAAGGATGGATTTTTAAAATTCTAAAGATGCGGATTTTGTCCTTTAATTATCCATTTAAGAATACGTTTTTCTGTTTATGCAGTATGTGCTTTGATCCCAATTTCAATACACAATTTCCACTGCACATTGTATGAGATTCATGAAATAAACGTTCATAGATGCAAAGCCAGCCTGCCTTTGATTCTAGTTTTATTGGCATATACCGTGAAAATGTAGATTTTTTTTATTTGACATTTTCAAAAATGTTTAAGACGCTACGCACTTCGTAAAGTCTTAACTGATTTTGCAGGATATGCTGCTCTACTTGTACCTGTATATCCTGCATTTTTTTTGTTGTAATCAAAACTAAGTAATATTATTTTTTTGTAGTATGAAAAATGATAGCACTACTTACGAATTAGAAACTGGAAATGTTTGGTCCTTTGATATGGGCACAGGCTCTTTAGGCGAATGCATCAGAAATTTAGATGATATTAAACATTTACAATCAAATCTCTTCCCTGCCAATTTTGCAGAAATTAAAACTGCCGCAGGAATTCGTCGCCAAAAACGTACAAGAGATGCTCATAAAGCACGCGAAGCTTGGCTTGATTCCTGCTTCAAGGAATTTGATTTAGAAACCCTGCAACGAAAAACTGTATCTAAAACCGATAATTCGTGGGATATTTCTCAAAAAGCTGATGAACGTCTTGAACGCGAATTTCCTGCAAAAAATGACGATACTTATTATAATTCTATCGGATTGCGTTGCAAACTTTTGCTCGGTGAAAAACTAGAAGTTTGGCAATTATACAAAGCATTAAATTCTGCAATTCAGCTTCGCGGTTATGATGCATCCGATTTAGCATGGAAAAAATCTGATAGCAAAAAAAATGATTCTGGTGAAGAAAGCGAAAGCCTTTCGAAATTCAAAAACGAATTAGATAAAATGCCTTGTGATGAAAAATACAAACTACCTGCGTTTTTTAAAGCTTGGAAAATGGGTATATGGAATCCAGAAAAACCAAATGAAGTTAAAAACAAAATCAATTGTACATCTCAGCGAGCAGCAGGATACACTCTTCCAAGACAACTTGTAGAAAAAGAATTCATAGCACTTATCGACAATGCATCCATCCAATACCCTGCATTAAAAAATAAATCGATGTATATTTTATATGGGCCTTCTGAAAAAGCCTATGCATCATATTATCCTAATTTACGTAAGGAATTTTCATTAAAGCAAGGTGCAACGACCGACTGGCAAGGTGTACTCGGACAAAAAATCCCACGCTTTGATAATAGAATTATCGATAAATGTTCTTTGATCCCTCGCTTAAATGTTTGTGCAATCAAATCTGTTGCAGATTCAAAAACTGAAAACGATTTCTTGTATCACGACATCACTTTAATGATGAAATTATTGAATATGCGCTTTCTGCGACTAAGCGACAATACTATATCTGAATTGAGTTATGAAGAATTTTTAACTGCGTATGAAATTGGCAAAAAACAGTCTTACAAATTTACAAAAACTCAATGGAAGAAATTTTTAAAAAGCATTGCCGCTTCCGAAATGCCAAATCACGAAGAAGTGGAAGAGCCGAGAAAATCAGGCAGAGCTTCTTTATCTCGCCCTGCTATGCGTTTGATGAAAGAACTTTTATTATCAGGAAAGAGTCCTAAAGATTTTTATAACATTAAAAAATCAGAAATTAAAAATACTGATATTAAAAAAGGTCTTGTCGAAAAAGATTTAGATTTTCTGAAATTTTTGGAAGATATTTCGTGGACTGGCATTTATCTGCCAGATATGAAAAATATCGCAAAATTAAACATTTCTGCTGAAGAAAAAGATTCTGTCATTACCAAATTTATCGGTCAACAAAACGACCCTATTGTACGGCACAGATTATTCTATTTCTACATCAGATTGAAATTCTTAGAACAAAAATATGGTACACCTTACAGAGTAATTTTAGAATTTGTTCGTGACGATTTTCTTGGTGCTACAAAGAAAAAAGAATTATCTTTAGCAATGAGTAAGAATCGCAAAGAGCGTGAGCAATCTGCAAAAGAATTAGATGCAGAAAATATCACAGGTGGTAACAAAATATTGACAAAATATATGTTACTAAAAGCTCAAAAAGGAGTCTGCATATATACTGGCGAAGCTTTATCAACTACCAGCCTTGATTCCTATGAAGTTGATCACATTGTTCCAAGATCAAAAGGTGGCTCTGATTCTAAGTTTAATTACATATTAACTTCTCGCAAATCAAATTCAGAAAAAGCAGATAGAACCCCCGCAGAATGGCTAAAAAATTCTAATAAATGGCAAGCATATCTTGACAGAGTAAAATCCTGCTTCGCTAGTTTAGGCAAACGCAGAGTCTCTTTGCTGACTAGCGACAATGCATATGAATTAATAGATAAATATACATCTCTTGCAGAAACTGCATGGATTGCAAAATTAGTGCAAACAGTAGTATCCATGTACTTTGGCTGGAATATTGGAATACACGAAAATAAACGTAAGGTATTAGTTGTTTCTGGTAATACTACGGCGATGTTTAGAGGAATGTATAAGCTCAATAAAATTCTGTTGCCTGAAGATTTTAAAGACGAAGATTCAAAAAATCTTTCTTATACAAATAAATTACAATTGAAAAATGAGATTGATAAAAAGAATCGCGGAAATAAAAAGCATCACTGCCTTGATGCTTTGGCAATTTCTTATGCTCCTGAATTTATGAAGGCATTGAAGAAACGTGGCTCAATAAATTTTGGTAAAAATGTCGGCTTAGACCCATACAATTTCTTCAAAGAAAATGTTGATAAAGTTTGTCCACGCTATGTTGCATTCGAAAAATCAAAATTAGAAGAGACGATTTATGGTAGTCGCAATCTAGGCATCGAAACTGTAATGACAGTAAAACGGATGCTAAAAGATCTTGCATATAAAAATGTTAATATGAAGAGCGTTTATGCAGGAAAAGATTATATAGAAAAATCTGCAAAAAAAATTCTAGATAAAACATTGCAAAATCGTGTAATTGAATTTTCAAAAGTTGACCCATCAGAAGAAGATTGGATCTCTTGGTGCGATAGTCTGTATGTGATAAATAAAGACGGTACAAATGGCGCAAGAATTATCAAAACAAGATTTATTACAGGCGAACCTACTGAATATAAAGAAATGTCGAAAGATAAAACAGGCTCTTGGCGTAAAGGTGCATCACATCAAGGTCAGATTGTCTGGAAAACAAAGAATGGTAAATATCTTGTTGAACCTATATATGCGCATTCATCAAAAAATGAATTAATCGAAAAGCTAAAATCCAGAGAAGATTTTGATTCGATTGTTGATATCTTTAAAAGCGGCTGCCTTATAAAATTGGATTCTGATGTAATTGATTCAAAAGGTGAAATTAAAGCTAAAAAAGGAATTTATATTCTTAACACAATACTTGCCGATGGACGTGCACAATTCACATCACAAAATGGTCTGAAAACTAAAACTCCTATAGCTTTAAATTATTTAATTAAAGCCGGCTTCAGAGTATACACTCCCGATAAGGAATAATATGAGTTTTCATTTGCTACACATAAGCGAATATGGATGTAAGCTGTCTAAAGATAGAGGATTTCTTGTATGTAACAAAGATGATATTCAAGTAGGTAAAATGCCTATAGAAGATATTCGTGCATTGATTTTAATTAGTGAATCAGTTGCATATTCTGCATCTATAGTCGCAGAATTATTAGAAAATGATGCAGTCATTTTGCATTGTAAAAAATTCAAACCTGTTGGAATTACCCTGCCTCTAACAAGAGTTTACGATTTGCGATCAACACTAAATCAAGGAGCATCACCAAAAGTTTTGAACAGAGAAATTTGGAAAAAACTTTTGCACGCAAAAATTTCGAATAGTGCATATGTTCTAAATAAAATGGGTTCATCAAGCCCTCTTTTAGATAGGTATGCAAAAAGCTCTGTTGATATAGATGAAGCACGTTGCGCAAAAGCATATTGGAAAATCTATTTTCCAATTATTGGTGAATATGGAATTTCTCGAAGAAACAATAATGATTCAAAAGCAAATGTGATGTTAAATTATGGATACGGAATTCTTGGAGCATTGATTCATAGATCGATTATTGTGCATGGACTCTCGCCATTGTTTGGAGTGTACCATAAAACTTACTATAAAAACACCCCTTTAGTATATGATTTAATCGAACCATATAGAGCTATTGTAGATTTTTTGCTTTATAAATATTTGCTAGAAAGTTCTATTCCTAGTATTAGAAATTGGGCAAAATATCTCGGTAATATGCTTAAAGAATTCAGAGTAAAACATAAAAATATTTCATTAAAATTGATGGATTCAATTGAAGTGATGACTGAATCAGTTGCTAATTGTTATAAAGAAAAGAATTCAAAAAACTTGTGGGTTCCGTATTTGGGAGAACAAGATGGGAAATATAAACAAAAAAAGTCCATACAGAATGGGTTGGGTAATGGCAATGTTTGATCTTCCTGTTTGCGATGAGGAAGAAAGACGAGCGGCTACAATATTTAGGAAGGCGCTTCTTGATGATGGATTTATAATGATACAATTTTCTGTATATGCGCGACCTTGCGTAAGTTTGGAAAAATTGCAACAACACGAAAATCGAATAAAAGCATTTGCGCCTAAAACGGGCGATGTAAGATTATTGTTTTTTACAGATAAGCAATGGGCACAAAGTAAATTGATAATACATAAAGATATCAAAAAAGAGCTGGAAAAAGTTCCAAAGCAAATAGAATTCTGGTAGGATTTTTTAGAATTAATATTTCAAAGGAATAAAAAAATATAGGATATCTTGGTGTAAAACAGAGCAAGACATCCTATAAAATCAGTCAAAACTTCCCATGAAAATCCTTATAACTGAGTCTATATCTGAAAGATATAAAACATCAGTTATAAGAAAGATCACTTCGTCGTAAAGTCAAAACTCTTTTTCCGCCTTCTCCATTTCAGAAACAGTTATAAGAAAGATCACTTCGTCGTAAAGTCAAAACATAATAGCCAATCTATTTGGCGCATTTATTGTTATAAGAAAGATCACTTCGTCGTAAAGTCAAAACTTGATTCAGAACAATTCGATAAACTCTCTTGTTATAAGAAAGATCACTTCGTCGTAAAGTCAAAACAGCAGACGTGAGTTGCTTCTCTAAGTCGCGGTTATAAGAAAGATCACTTCGTCGTAAAGTCAAAACCTCTTCGCCTCTCTCCTCCTATATGGCGCGGTTATAAGAAAGATCACTTCGTCGTAAAGTCAAAACACTTTAGAAAAGGTGGGTATTGTATGCCCCGTTATAAGAAAGATCACTTCGTTGTAAAGTCAAAACAAGGTGAACTCTATTGTAAAGAGCTCAAAGGTTACAAGAAAGATCACTTCGCTATTAAAAAACTATTTTTTAGGATTTTCTAAATCCAATAGAGATTGTTTTATTGAAAGTCCGCCGGCGTAGCCGATTAAGGTGCCGTTTGCGCCTATTACTCGATGGCAAGGTATTATTATTGGAATATGATTTCTATTATTTGCCATTCCTACAGCGCGCATTCCTTTCGGATTATTTATCTTCTCGGCGATATCTTTATAGCTCACCGTTTTTCCGTATGGAATTTTCATTAATGCACGCCAAACTTTTTTCTGAAATTCTGTTCCTTCCATTTTTATTTCTATATCAAACTTCTTTCGTGTCCCTGCAAAATATTCTGCTAGCTCCTGCCCTGCTTGTTTAATTAATGGAGTTTCTTTTTTTTCACAATCTAGCATCTCGCTATTCTCGAAAAGTATGTGTGTGATTGCTCCGCTTGTTTCCACGACTCCCAATTTGCCTATTGGCGTTTTATAAAAGAAAATATATTTCATTGGTCTGTTTTATTGATGACTTTCTTAGGCTAAAAATATATTCACTTCTTTCAAGTTTTTTATTTTTTATTTGTAATTTTTTGCACTCACAAATAAAAGAAACACGCCTCTTTTGAGGCGTGTCGAGTATACGAGAACATATTGAAGATTTTTCTAATTTAAAAATTTTAAATCAAAAAAATCTCAAAAATTATTTGCTTGATTTTCTACGATAGATTGCAAATCCCAATGCAAGAACTCCGAAGATAGCTGCGTATGCTGATGGCTCTGGAACTGTTGTTGTAGTTGCATAGTTTATTGCTGCAATACCTGTTAAGTCAAATCCACCTGATCCTACTGTTTTATAACAGTCATACACGCGATTTCCATAGCTATCTCTTTCACCAAAATCGTCTGTTGCGTTGCCACCGATAAGATCAACAATTCTCACATATCCGATATTATCGATATCTACATAGCTCCAATTTGCTAGGAATTCGGTTGTATATTCTGCTGAGAACATATTATCTGCGCTCATCATATAATCGTAAGCGTATTGCAACTCAGCCAAGTCGTATCCAACTCCGAAACCGACTTCATATTTACCTGCAAAATTGTAAAGATTAGTAGGATTCGCAGAACCAAATGCACCTATTGGAGTTCCTCCTAAATCTACAGTTGGAAAACGAACAAAGTGAACTCCATCAGTTGAAACTTCGACGAAAGCAGCTTCATAGAATACGCCTATACCTGTTTTGAATCCATTTTCAAAAACTACGAAATCATATCCTGCACCATTGCCCAAATTTTGTGCAAATGTTGCTGTAACGATTCCTCCATTACCAAGAATTGTGTATGAAGTAGATCCTCCTTGAGCACCAATAAGCGTATTTGGATTACTTGTGCCACCATCAGTACCAGCCTTGTAATAATCTATTCCAGTAACCCAACCTTGAATGCTCGCATCTGAATTTGAAATGCGATTTGAGGCAGTGAAGCCGCCAAAACTAATGGGCATACCATTTTCATCAAGAGTGTATTCTTCTGAATACGGAATATAATAAGACTGTGCAGACAATGCTGCTGCAGTCAGAGTTAATAATATTGAGTATATATACTTTTTCATTTGATTTGCGTTTATTGTTTCTCTTGTGCGTGAGAGTTTTTTTCTCACGACGAAACAACAAACAGAAGCAAATCAATAACTCTACAATAGAAGTTCATAAGATTGCGATATGCCTATTCCTTCTTTACGTGAGAAAGTAGCGCGATACTTATCAATTACGTCTTCTGGCTTATGACTTTAAACAAATGAATGTTTGATATCTTTCCCTTCCCGCTTTCGCAGTGGTTTTGAAAGATATTAAAGTCAATTACAGCGGCACGACCGCATTCGATTTCAACGAATTTCCGTACTTTGACAAATAGTTGGATTAAACCAACATCTCTACAAAATGCACATTTCTTGCAGAGATTAAATCTTAGAAATAACAATGTTTAGAAGTCTGAAAAAAATCCATTCGATGTCAAATAGGATTTACTTTTTTCTCAAAGCGAAATTAAAAAACAATTTTTATTTGCGTTTTTGAAACAAAAGCAGACAATCGTTCCCTTATATATGATTAGTTTTGGCATAGGTTTAATTATGCAAACAATCAGAAATCTTTATGGAGAAAATTTTATACATCTACAACGCATTTAAAAGTGCTGATTATACTATCTTAGCAAACCCAGAGTATCTCTGGTTAATTTATCTGATTTTGTTTAGTATATTTTTACTTGAAAGTGGTGTTATTATTACCGCATTTTTACCTGGAGATAGTCTTTTATTTCTGACAGGCGTTTTGATTGGCAAAGGTGTTTTTGATTTCTCTACGATGAACTGTATTTTGATTGCAGGCACAGCCGCTGGTACTTGGCTCGGATACTTGCAGGGGCGATGGCTAGGTAACACAAGAGTAATCAAAAACTGGCTAGATCATTTACCGAAAAAGCATCACGAAAAAGCTATTCTCCTTCTCAACAAGTACGGACTTTTTGCTCTATTTTTCGGACGCTTCATTGCTTTTGTCAGAACAATAATGCCTGTTCTTGTTGGTATTTCTGGGCTTCAGAACAATCTATTTCACTTCTACAATATTTTGAGCGCTTCGCTTTGGGTTTTGATTATTGTGTCTTTGGGTTACTGGTTTGGTGACCTAGCTATCTTCAAGGCTTATGAAGAAATCATAATGCTCATCTTGATAGCTATTCCAATAGTTCTCTTAGTTGCAAGCCTTTTTGGATATCTTTTACTTCTATTAAAGAAGCACTTTAAAAAGATTCAAAAAGATTAATTAATCTCTCTTTCAATTCCTTTTACAGAAACAGGCAACTGAAGCGATTCAGTTGCCTGTGTTGTACTAATCAGCTATCCTAAGAAAAACGATACACATTTTTCAAACGACAGATTCTTTATAGTTTCGGAAGAGGCGGACTACGTCCTTTGATTCTAATTTAAGGACGAGTTCTTTGACTCGCCATCTAGCTACTCCAACTTCGCTTCCGAAACTTTTTTTGAAATTTTTTAAAATTCTAAAAAGAACATTACGTTCTTTAAATCTAGTTTAAGAATATGATTTTTGTTTTTTTTTCAAAAACAAGGCTTTGACTGATATGTTTTTCTTATTTTCGACTTAAGGACAAATGCTTATTTTCACACTTCAAAAACGGAGCTTTATCCATAGCCCTTTGTGATATTTACGAAGTAAATGCTATTAAGGGCTATTGATGTTTTTTATATTTCTACTTGCGTCTGCGATAAACAGCCAAACTTAATGCCAACACGCCAAAAATCATCGCGTATGTTGATGGCTCTGGAATTGCTATTAATCTGATGTTATCAATCATCCAAAAACCAGTGGAGATAGCGGTTACATCCCATTCATAGGTTTCATTTGAAGAGTATACGTATACACCTGCCCCATCGTACACACCAGGACATACTATTGTGCTTAATACATCGACTTGATAAAATCCATCTCCATTCATAATTTCTTCAATAAATTCGTCAGAAAAATTGATACTCTTAGAATTGAAATCATAAGAACCACTTATAGAGTTAGCTTGAAATGTGCTACCTGCATAAGTCATAACGAATTCAAGATTTACATATCCATCGATTATGATTGAATTTACGCTTGAACTTCCAATACTCTTCCAATGACTTCCACCTGAAAAAAGAATTTGATCTAGATTTTCAGCATATCCAACAAAAGTCGTACTATACAAAGAGAGCATTCCTGTACCATTACTACGAATAGCGCCTGTTAGAGTACTTCCGTAAGCATCCAAAACAGATCCATTGCCCAAGAAAGCATAGTGATCTATATTAAGATTAGTATCTTCAATTCTCAGACGAGTAATACCATTCGATCCCATAGATATTTGCTTTGCATAAACTGTTGAATCATAAAAATGAATTTCTGATGTCCCTGTGTGCAACGCATTATCAATAACTATATCAAAATTGGAGTTTGTTTTAGCTCCGAAAGTTGAGTTAGTGAAAGACAAAGAACCGCCATTATATGCAGAAACAAATCCAGTAGTTTCTACAATATCACTGTAATTCTGATTGTCATAAATGCCATTTGCAGTGAATGATGCTTGCGCATGGACAGAAGAGAAAGAGAGCGTCGCGAAACAAGACGCGAGGAAAACTCCCTTAGATATAGTTTTATTTAGTTTATTGATTTTCATTTTGTATTATAGTTGATTATTTCGTGATCACAAAAAAAGAACAGATCACGGAGTCCGTGAAACTGTCCTAATTTGAAATTTTTTTAGAATTCTAAAGAGGCGCACTGCGTGCTTTAATTCTAATTTAAGGAAATGTTTTTCACTGCATAATGTGTGATGTTCACAAAGTGAACGCTCCAGAGCAACAGATGCAAACCCAGTTTGCCGCACTTCGTGCTTTGTCTCTATGTTTAATGATGTGTTTTTTATACTTTGGAATTGAAGAATCTTGTTCTTTAATTTCAATTCGCATCTAAAAATTTTTCTTAAAAAATTATTAAAATCAGAAACAAAATAAAAAAAACTTTCAAAAGATTTTTCGCAAAAACATGATGCAAAATAATTTTCTTTAAAAGAAACTGTGTGTGAAAAATCACACAAACAAAAATCAGAAAATCCCTTTATCGATAATCGATAATCGCCCGCAAAACCACTATCTAAGCGCCATTGG
>JGI994J12354_10001224_pt1 | contig 26027 bp, 24 predicted proteins | sample IntmicLarv3ML3BL_FD_12354 | JGI IMG/M metagenome (IMG submission 12354)
ACCCTTGATATGGAGGTGCAATCTATACAGATTCAAGGCAAAATCGCTTATGTAGTCGACGATTTTCTTTTACTAATTTACCTAGACCAAACCATAACACCCCAAATTGTACAGGAACTTTGCGACCTTGCACCAGCTAAATTACTTGTCGGCAAAGATTCCTTTGACAACGCAACATCAATGGCAAACGCACATTATATTTGCCAAGATAAAAATATTGAGTTTAAGTTGATATAGGGGGTATATTTTTTGCAGAATTTAGAGGATATAGTCTACGAATCTACTAATGCAGTTTACCCCCTGTATCTTGTTACTGATTGGAATATAGTGTGGGCGACCTTAGGTGCTGGAGTCCTATCAGCAGTAGCAACTGTTTTAGCTGTTGTATGGACACATAGAGCCACTACTAAAAGGTTTGAATCTGAACAGGAAGCTCAACGAAAATCAGATATGTTGGTCATTGTAGAGCCTAATGTAGTGACTTGTACATTTACGCAATTATTAGACTCTTTGATGATGAGAAATAAATGGAATAGAGTCCTATTACTCTCAGGAAAAGATGGTTTTGATTTTTTTGATAATGTAAACAAATCTAATAAATTTATATATAAAATCTTAAATATTTCCAACAACAGTAATGTTGACATTATATCAGTACTAATATCAACAACCTCTATATTAACTGACGATTCAGAAAGCATAACAGAGTATACTACTGAGAATTTCATTAAACGTTTGAGAAGTAATGAGGATATTGTGGTAAGACTTTTGAGCGAAGAACAAGGCAACAAGATTCATGAATCTTCATCTAAAAGAATATCCAATAAACTCACATTCAAATGTACTATTAAATATCTTACATTAGCAAATCAACAAGTACGCTATGAATATCATGTTCTCATAAAAGATTATAGGATTATAATTGTTGAAAAAGATGAATCTACCGTTACTGACGATGCTTCAAAGATTGAAAAGGAGGCCACTATATTTCGCAATCTTCAAGATTATACTACTTTTGATAGAGCTACTTATCTTTGGAGCAAACAAGCAGCTTTTCAAGCAGCAATGTCCCAGCAACCACTTCCTCAGAATTATAGCATGAATCCAACGCAGGATTCTCAAAAAAATTCTAATAAATCAGAAAGGTATGAAAACGAGAATGAAGTTAAAATTTAAAAATCAAGAATTTCAAACCGCCGCCGTTTCTTCAATTTGTGATCTTTTCACTGGAATGGAGCGTAATCACTCAACTTTTTCAGTACCACAAGGCGCACAACAGACTCTTTTCAATGAATTTGGTGTAGGCAATGCCCTACTAATAGATGATTCGGATATTTTAAAAAATATGCAAAACATTCAAAAACGTCACAAGCTACCAATGACTGAGGATTTATCAAGCAGAAATTTCTGTATAGAGATGGAAACAGGCACAGGTAAAACTTATGTCTATACCAAAACCATATTTGAACTCAATAAAAGGTACGGCTTTACAAAATTTATCATCGTTGTACCTAGTGTTGCCATTCGTGAGGGAGTGTACAAATCTCTTGAAATTACAGGCGAACACTTCTCCGCCCATTACGATGGTGTACCCAACAGATATTTTATATACAATTCAGCCAAGCTATCTGATGTGCGTCAATTTGCTACGAGTAGCAATATTGAAATTATGATAATCAATATAGATGCTTTCAAAAAATCTGAAAATATCATCAATCAAGAACAAGACAAGCTAAATGGCGAAACAGCAATGAGGTACATACAAGACACGAACCCTATTGTTATTATTGATGAGCCGCAAAGCGTAGATAACACACCAAGGGCAAAAGAAGCTATTACAAGCCTAAACCCACTTTGTGTTCTCCGTTATTCGGCCACTCATAAGGAAAAAATCAATACCCTATATCGCCTAACCCCTATTGATGCTTACCAAATGGGACTTGTTAAGCAGATTAGCGTATCATCAAATACAGTTGAACATGACTTTAATAAACCATACATACGACTTTTATCCGTATCTATGGACGAAAGAAATGGTATCGGAAGTAACTTTCGTGCCAAAGTGGAGATAGATGTTAAAAAAGCTAATGGTATAGTTGAGCGTAAGACCAAGACTGTCAAAACTCATGACGATTTATTTAAACTGTCAGGTGAACGCGAATTCTACGAAGGATATGTTATCCACAGCATTGATTGCACGCCCGACAAGGAACGCCTAGAGTTTACTAATCAAGAAGTTGTCGAACTAGGCAAAGCAATCGGTGAGGTTGATGAAAATCTTGTAAAGCGCGCGCAGATTCGCCGAACAATTGAAACTCATTTAGACAAAGAATTACGCTATCTAGATAAGGGTATAAAAGTCTTATCCCTATTCTTTATTGATGAGGTTAAAAAGTATCGTGCAGAAAACGGCGAAAAAGGCATTTATGCAGAAATGTTTGAGGAATGCTACAACGATTTGATTAAATTGGAAAAATATTCTCCTTTAACCGGAAAATTCGCAACCGCCATAGATAGTGCTCATGATGGTTATTTTTCACAGGATAAAAAGGGTACTTATAAGAACACTAAAGGCGATACAATAGATGACCATACTACTTACAATACTATTATGAAAGACAAGGAATGGCTGCTATCTTTTGAATGCCCCCTAAGATTTATCTTTAGCCACTCTGCACTAAAAGAAGGTTGGGATAATCCTAATGTATTCCAAGTATGTACGTTAATTACACAAAAATCCACTTTTACAGCACGGCAAAAAATTGGGCGTGGCTTACGCCTTTGTGTTAATCAAAATGGCGAACGGATTGAAGATAAAGATATAAATCAGCTTCATATCATGGCTAATGAGAGCTTTGCTGAATTTGCAGACAAGCTTCAAAAAGAGATTGAACAAGACAGTGGCATAAAATTTGGCGCGCTGCAATTAAACTTACTTACAGGCTTAGCCTATACCGAAACCAAAAATGTGGAAAAGCTAGTCACAGCAGAGCAAGCTAAAAAAGTTGTAAATGCATTAAAAATTGCTGGAGCTATTGATGAATCTGGAAATATTTCTAAAAACATAGAACCAGACAAAATTGAAATTCCTCAAGAAATGGAAATAATAAAACCAATTTTACTAACTATGTTAGAAACTGCAATCTCCGCACCAGCACGGCCAACCCCTATGATCCCTGAAAACATAACTGGTCAAACTTATATTGAAACCGTAACTGAAGAAAAAATAACTACCTATGAAGATGCTAACAATATCATGCAACACATGGAGCAAAACGGTGTGGTAACTAAAGCTGGAAAGATTACAAAAAAAGGTGAAAACGCAATAAAAGATGGAACTCTTGATCTTCCTGAACGTTACAGATCCATAAAAGAGCGTTGTGCTGAAATTGCTAGAACGGCAAGCAATAAACCACCTATGCGTGATGCCTCAAGAGATGTTACCGTAAAACTTAAAAAGCACATAATTGAAAGTGATCCTATTTTTAAGACTATATGGGCTAAAATTGAACAGAAAACAACATACCGTGTCCAAATAGATAATGAAGAACTATTTCGCCGTGGCATAAAAGGTCTAAAATCAATGCCAAAGTTGCCAAAAGCACGAATTGTAACCACAACTGCTGATATTAATGTACAAAATACGGGCGTAAGCCATAGAGAACGAGAACTTAAAACTATAGATATACAAAGCTCTTACAGCGTCTTGCCCGATTTGTTGGCTGTAATTAGTGATTCAACTCATGTACCTGAGAAAATGCTAGGTAGAATCATAGAAGAAAGCGGACGCATTACTGATTTTATTAGAAACCCTCAGCTTTTTATAGAAAATTGTACGCAGATAATACAAGATGCACGACATGCTCTAGCTATTGAGGGCATAGAATACGTAAAATTATTAGATGAAAAATATTATGCTGTTGAACTTTTCGACAGTAATGAACTTCTTGCGAACCTTGATAAAAATGCTATTGCTGTAAATACAAGTGTCTATGATTATGTTATTTATGATAGCGAAACAGTAGAAAAGCCTTTTGCTAAAGCCCTTGATGATGATCCCGAAGTTAAGTTGTTTTTCAAGTTACCGAGAAGTTTCAAAATTGATACGCCAATTGGCACATACAACCCTGATTGGGTGGTTTATATGGAGCGAAATGGTGATGAAAAATTGTACTTTGTATTGGAAACAAAGGGTAGTACTAGCCTCTTAGACCTGCGCACAAAAGAGCAACTAAAAATTGAGTGCGGCAAACGGCATTTTAAAGCACTAGGTAATGATGTAGAACTTCGAGTAACGGATAGCTGGAGTAAGTTTAAGAAAGGCGTATAGTGGCACAATAGAAGAAAGTAATATTGCAGTGTGATGTTATCGAAAGTGCTAAGACACACAGACGAAAAAGATTAAAAGATTAAAAGATTAAAAGATGAAGACCTTGGGCGTTGCCCAAACCCAACAAGCGCACGCGCGCTTGACCGCGTTTTCGGCTTCCAGCAAAGCTGTTCGCCGAGAAAAACATTAACAATAAAAAAGTGGTGCAAAAAATTTTTAGAGCTTAGGCTAACGCCTAAGCTTTTTTACTGTCTCTAGTTTTAGGGTGTGCAAAGTGTAATAATGACGAAAAAAAGAACGCACGTATGTGCGTTCTTAAAAAATCGGTCAAGCGCGCTGCGCTTGTGGGGTTTGGGGCAACGCCCCAAGGTCTTAATCTTTTGATTTTGGTCTTAATCTTTTGATTTCAAATCTTTTGACTGAAAATAGAAAAAGTTTGCATTATATGTAAAGATATGCTATAATCGGAGCATATGGTAGGATTTAGATTAAGTAATTTGATTAAATTAATAATCGAATGAAGTGTTACAGCGGTTTACTAGTCGGGAAAACTTAGGAAACTTGCTAACGGTCACTCACTGACCAGTAACAAACGGATTCGCCACTGTAACAAAGACAATTATACAATAAAAAGAGCTCGTTTACAAGTAACCCCTATTTTTTTCTGTATTCTGGTGGTTTTGTAAGGCTTTATTGGGGTATTTGCGTCGAAATGCAGTGGTATAAAAAACGTTTGCGTGGTTAGTGGGCCGTTAGAGGGGTTCGCTGATCACGCTTTTTCTATTCCCCATATAATTTGAAAAATCAAAAAATAAAAACCTTAGGACGTTGACCCTATAAGCTTTTAAAAAAAGCTTAACCCAAAATTAAAAACGGTCAAGCGTAGCTTGTCGGGAAATTAAGGTACACTTTAATGGGCTAAAAGCCCACAGTCTTAGGTTTTAAAAAAGGGGATTAGTATGGACGAGGAAATATTGAAAAGATCTGATTTGAGACAAATATGCTCTTTTATGTTGTATGGAGAAGAAGCTATCGAACGAACAAATAAAAAGCCATATGAGGAGCAGTTGAAGGAAGTCAAAGAACTTGCTTACGATATATTAAGAGATCTTTCTGATGGTGAAATTGATAGTTTTAAGGCAGAAGAAAAACTAAGTGAAATTTTAGATACTTACAGAGAAATTTGTACGGAAATGGGCGCAAAGTTGGGCGCAAATGTACTCTTTCAACTTTTACACACAGACGAAAAAGATTAAAAGATAAAGACCTTGGGCGTTGCCCAAACCTAACCGCTTTTTTGTAAAAAAGCGGTGCAAAAAACTTTAGAGCTTAGGCTAACGCCTAAGCTTTTTTTCTGTCTTTAATTTTAGGGTATGCAAAGTGTAATAATGACAAAAAAAAGAACGCACGTATGTGCGTTCTTAAAAAAGTGGTCAAGCGCGCTGCGCTTGTGGGGTTTGGGGCAACGCCCCAAGATCTTTATCTTTTGACTTTAGAGCTTAGGCTAACGCCTAAGCTTTTTTGCTGTCTCTAATTTTAGGGTGTGCGACGTGTAATAATGACGAAAAAAAAGAACGCACGCATGTGCGTTCTTAAAAAAAGCGGTCAAGCGTGCTACGCTTGTGGGGTTTGGGGCAACGCCCCAAGATCTTTATCTTTTGACTTTAGAACTTAGGCTAATGCCTAAGCTTTTTTGCTGTCTCTAGTTTTAGGGTGTGCGACGTGTAATAATGACGAAAAAAAAGAACGCACGTATGTGCGTTCTTAAAAAAAGCGGTCAAGCGCGCTGCGCTTGTCGGGGGAGGTGGGGGTGAAACCCCCACGGTCTTTATAACTTATAGTAATTTCCTTACTTCTCTTGAAAAGGGATAAAACACTTAATAGTAGTTCCCTTGCCGTGTTCGCTACTTAGTTGTATATTACCTTTGTGACACTCCACAATATGCTTCACGATAGAAAGCCCTAGCCCTGTGCCACTTATTTTTTTTGCCCTTGACTTGTCTACTCTATAAAAACGTTCAAATATCCGCTCTTGATGGTTAACGGGTATACCTATTCCCGTATCTTCCACACATATAATATAATAGCCATTATCCTGTGATAAAGAAACTTTTACTGTGCCACCTGTTTTATTGTACTTTATTCCGTTATCTACAAGATTAAATAGAAGCTCGTCTATCATACGTTCGTTTGAAGTCATTTGTAAGGATTCGCCCACTACCTCAATTTTAACCTCTTTTTTATCGGCAGTATCCTGTAGACTTTCCACCACAGAATATGCAAGATCTAAAGCATCGAAATTAGAAAACTCTCTATCTATACTACCCTCGTCGAACTCTGAAAGCCTGATAATATCTTCTATTATGTTGATGAGTCTATTACTCTGAGTAGATATTTTAAGAGCAAATCCAGATATATCACTCCTTTTTACCATGCCATTGTTAATCATTTCCGCCAAAGCCGATATCGTAGTAAGAGGTGTTTTCAATTCGTGGGATACATTTGCTGAAAACTCTCTACGTTGTTTTTCCGCCTTATACTTTTCTGTAGTATCTAGGAATAAAATAATAGCCCCACCTATAGTGTCTCCGTCGTGTACAGGGCTTAAATATATATGATACATCTTGCCCTTTTTCTCAAATGCCATTTCTGTACTTCTACCACATAAACACAAGTTTATATTTCTCAAAAATTCTGTATCTCGACAAACCTGTAATATATTTTTATTTATCATACTTGTTTCATTAAATATGTCCAGTACACTAGCATTTGCGGATAGTATAACACCATCATTATCTACAAATATTAAACCCTCTCTCATATTGTCTGTAATTGCTTTCATCATATTAGCTCTACTTTCTAATACCTTAAGTTGAGCCGTTATCTCACTTTTTTGCTGTTTTATTTTCTTGAAAAATGGTACGAATTCATCATAGGTACCCATGTTCTCATCATCCAAATCAACATTGTTGATAGGGCTAATTATATTATCCACTAACTTTCTGGTTACAATGTACGCTATAAATATGATGAATACCGTTATAATCATTACTGCGAACCATACAGATATGAATATTTCTACTATATTATGAATTTCCTTTGATATTCGCAATATATTCCCATCATTTAACCTTATAGCGTAATAATACATCATGCTTCCTAATGTGTGGGAAAACCTTATGGATTCTCCTGTTCCAGTTTTAAAAGCTTCTATAACTTCTTGTCTATTTCCGTGATTTTCAGAATGCCCATCACGCACCCAACTATCAAACACTACAGTTCCATCTGGTATAATGAGGCATATTCTAGTGCTTCTATGACCCACGCCCACAAAATCCGAAAACATAACATTTTCTATTTGTAGAGTATTATAGTTTGTTCCTATAGAGTATCCAGCAATACCTCTGTTTAATATTTCGGATACAATAATTGCCCTATCCCTTACGGAAGCCATTTCTTGATTTTTCACTACATCATAAAAAATCAAACTTACAGATATGGATAGCAATGTTATACAAAGTAGAATTAAAGCTAAGAAATTTCTGTAAATGCGTTTCTTTAAACTTATCATTCGCCAAGCCTATATCCGACACTTCGTATAGTTTTAATATGCTGTCCAGCACCTCCTAATTTTCTACGTAGAGTTTTAAAATGCATATCTACAGTTCTAGTTTCTCCAGTAAAATTATATCCCCACACAGCATCTAAAATTTTATCTCTACTAAGTACTATACCCATGTTTACCATTAAATAATAAAGTAATTCATATTCCTTATATGTTAGCGTTATGTGTTCTTCATCCACTAATACCAGATGCTTTTCATTATCTAGCATAATATTTTTGTATGACAACTTTTTACTAGAGCTAGAAGATTTCTCGTACCTTCTAAGTACTGCATTAATTCTGGATATAAGCTCCATTACTCCAAAAGGTTTAGTTATGTAATCATCTGCACCACTATTTAAACCCTTTACTTTATCAAATTCGCTTCCTTTTGCTGTTAACATAATTACTGGTATAGACTTTAACTTTTCGCTACTACGTATTTTCTTTAGTATAGATATACCATCTTCTTCTGGTAACATAATATCCAACAATATAATATCTGGCATATCCTTTTTTAATTGCTTAAAAAGAGTATTTCCTTCTTCAAAGACTTCAACTTGAAAACCACTCGATTCAAGGGCATAGCTTACTATTCCCCTTATATCTTCATCATCTTCGACGATAAATACCCTGCTCATGTGTTCTCACCCCTTGCTATGCATTCCAGTAATAGAAAATTCTACCCATTCGGCAATATTTTCTGCATGATCGCCTATACGCTCAAAATATTTTGCAATCATTAACATATCTATAGCTTGTTCTCCGCTTTCGGCATCTTCCTTTATTATAGATATTAACTCAGACCGAGCCTCCTTGAATAGATCATCTACTACATCATCGCATTTCATTACCTCTTTTGCAAGTTGTAAATCACTGTTAACAAAAGCGTCTATACTGTTCGTCACCATCTTTACGGTAGCTTCAGCCATTTGCTCTATAGGACTCAAAATTTTTATATTTGGTGTTTCAGTAAGCATAAAAGTTATTTCAGATATATCAGATGCTTGATCTCCTATACGCTCCATATCTGTTATCATCTTTAGAGCCGCTGATATCAACCTCAAATCTTTTGCTACAGGTTGTTGTAGCAAAATTAACTTTAAACAATGCGCTTCTATATCTTTTTCCTTCTGATCAACTTCCAATTCATAAAGTCTAACTTTTTCTATAAGCTCTATATCATCTGAATGTAATGCTTTTACTGCAATATTAATTGCATTTTCTATAAGCCCGCCCATTTCTATCAGCATATTATTTAATAGTGCTAATTCTTCTTCATACTTTCCGCGCATTACCCAAACCTCCCCGTAATATAATCCTCACAACGCTTATCTTTCGGAAATGAAAAAATCTGCTCTGTTTCCCCATACTCTACTACTTCTCCTGAAAGGAAAAATGCTGTTTTATCTGAAATTCTAGCAGCTTGTTGCATATTGTGAGTTACAACTATCACCGTATATTTTTCTTTTAACTCCGCTAATAAATCCTCTATTTTTGATGTGGATATAGGGTCTAGGGCGGATGTAGGTTCATCCATTAGAAGCACCTCTGGTAATATTGATAACGCCCTAGCTATACACAATCTTTGCTGTTGTCCACCTGAAAGCCCCAATGCACTTTTTTTTAGCCTATCCTTTGATTCTTCCCAAATTGCAGCATCCCGTAATGCCTTCTCTACTATTTCATCAAGTTTATGTCTTGATTTTATTCCGTGTGTGCGTGGACCATACGCTATATTGTCATAAATGCTCATTGGAAATGGATTAGGCTTCTGAAAGACCATTCCTACTCTTTTTCGTAATATATTAATATCCATGCTATCATATATGTTTTCATTGTTCAGAAGTATTTGACCCTCTATTTTGCAACCGTCTATCAAATCATTCATACGGTTTAAAGTTCGTAGAAGTGTAGATTTACCACATCCAGATGGACCTATAAAAGCTGTAATTTTATTAGAATCTATATCCATATTAATGCCTTTAAGTGCTCTAAATTTGCTATACCATATATCAAGGTTTGTAAGCTTAAACTTTTCCATGTCCCTGCTCCCTATTGTATTAATGAATTAAGACCTTGGGGCTACTCGCCCCAAACCCCAGCAAGCGCATTTGCGCTTGCAAAAAAGCGGTCAAGCGCGCTGCGCTTGTCGGGGTGTGGGGATGAAATCCCCACGGTTTTTTCACTTTTTAATAATTACAGCCTCTTAATCTTTTTGCTATTGCCGAGGCAAATGTATTTATACATACGACAACGACTAACAAAACAACCGCAGTCGCATATGCTTGATCTATGTGAAAACCTTCGCTAGATAACGCCCACATGTGAACTGCAAGCGTTCTGCTGGATTGAAACACACTTTCAGGTATTCTTACAACAGTTCCAGCTGTAGCAATCATAGCTGCAGTTTCTCCTATTATTCTACCTATAGACAATATAACACCTGACAAAATACCAGGAGCAGCAGAGGGCAACACTATACGAAAAACTGTACGTAAACGTCCAGCCCCAAGCGCAAAAGAGCCTTCTCTATAGCTATCTGGCACTGATTTTAAACTTTCTTCTGTGGTGCGTATAATAAGTGGTAAAGTCATCATAGAAAGTGTAAGGCTACCGGCCAATAAAGAAAATCCCCAACCAAGATATGTTACAAAAAATAACATACCAAAAAGACCGTATATGATGGAAGGGATTCCAGCCAAAGTCTCTACTGTAACTCTTATTATACGAACCAGTATATTTCCCTTTTTTGCATATTCTACAAGATATATAGCAGTGAATATTCCAAAAGGCACTGATACAGAAAGAGATATAAGTATTGAAAAAATAGTAGTAATTAGAGACGGAAGTAAGGAAACATTCTGAGAAGTGTACGTAAGCTCAAACAATGATGGAGTAATATAGGGAACTCCATTAATGAGTATATGTCCTACTAGAAATATTAGGGTCATTAATGTAATCAGAGCAGATCCCCATACCATAGATAAGAAAAGTATATCCATAGGATTTTTTCTCATATTTTTTCCCCCTTACTGAGTAGAGAAAATAGCAAGTTCAAGATTAGTATAAACACAAACAGTACTACGGCCGTAGCAACTAATGCACCTCTATGTAATTCGGCAGCATAGGACATTTCTAATACAATGTTAGTAGTTAAAGTACGTACTCCTTCTAGTGGTCCAGTAGGTACACGCGCTTGATTACCAGCAACCATAACAACAGCCATAGTTTCACCTATGGCTCTACCTATACCTAAAATTACGCCTGCCATTATCCCAGATTTTGCAGCTGGTAAAATAACGCTAAATATAGCTCTTTCGTGACTTGCACCAAGGGCAACAGCACCGTCATAATAGCTCTTAGGTACAGCTCTAATAGAATTCTCTGTTATGCTTATTATGGTAGGCAATATCATAATTCCAAGCAGAATCGAAGCAGCAAGCATACTTAATCCATTGCCCTGAAAATTTGTCCTAATAAACGGCACTATAACTACTAAGCCAAAAAAACCATATACAACAGAGGGTATACCAGCTAGTAAATCTACTGAAGGCTTTAATATTTTATAAAAAGGTTTGGGGCACATTTCAGCCATAAATACCGCTGTAAGTATCCCTATAGGTACACCTATTACAATGGCTCCTATGGTTACATATATACTTCCGAGTATCATAGGCAATATGCCAAAAATCGGCGGAACATCAATGGGAGTCCATCTTCTACCTAATAGAAAATTGAATACACCTATTTCTGACATAGCTGGTATACCGTTTATGAATAAAAACAGGCATATTAATACTACGGAGAATATAGAAAGCATTGCTGAAAGAAGAAATATATATTTCATTAATGTTTCTTTAAACTGATTCATCCTAAATCACTCCAACCTACATATTCGCCTATAAAGATATTTCTTACTTGATCGGAGGACAAATCATAAAATCCGTTATTATTATTCACAATTATCACTATACCGTCTAGCCCAAGAACATCACTTTGTAATGCTTCTGATTCACTTTCTCTTAAATCTCTGCTAACCATGCCTATATCGCTCACGCCATCAATTACGCTTGTGATCCCTGATGAAGATCCCGTTGACTGTATTTCTATCGTAGCATTAGGATTTATACCCTCGTAAGCTTCTCTCAGTAAGTTCATTACAGGGGCAACGGATGTAGATCCTGATACAGTTACTGTGCCGCCTGCTCCATTAGTAGTATGGGGTTGGGTATCTGTATGTGCTTCTATATAGTTCTCGGCTACTATAGCTTGACCATCAGAAGATAAAATAAAATTGAGAAAATCATATGCCACATATGTAAGATATTCATCAAACACTATATTAAATGGTCTGGAGATCATATAAGAACCATTTCTTACATTTTCAGCAGTTGGCGCAACCCCATCAATGTATAATGCTCTAACTGTATCGTTTAGAGAACCCAAAGAAATATACCCTATTGCGTTAATGTCATTAGAAACATTCACCATCATTACATCTGTTCGAGGTGCTATAGTTGCCTCCACAGTTGTTAAGTCTCGTCTTGTACCATCAGGATTATTTTCTTCGATATTCAAAATTTCAACAAATGCCCCTCTTGTGCCACTACCACTTTCTCGTGATAGCACAGCAATTCTAGCTGCTGGATTAAAACCTTCATCTACACTCGTCGTGCCACAACCAGTTATCAGTACCATACTCGACATAAGTCCAAAAATCATTTTTTTCATTATTATATCCTCCTATGCTAAGCTAATAGCAAATTTCACATAATTATCTTACTTACAACTTATCATAATAGCTGAGCTGATAAATTTAAGATGAGTATAAATCCAAAATGTAAAAACTATCTATGTTGTATTGTAAAATTTGTGTAAAGTTTGCCGATTAGAATCTATAATAAAAAATATAAAAGATTTGATGAAAAAATTATGATATGGTAGTATTATATTGTCACTTTATCGCTAAAGCATAGAAGTGGCCTAATACAAAATAAGAGGAGAGAACTTAATGTTAAAAAACGTCAAAAGAAAAATCAGTTTAGTCTTAGCGTTCTGTATGATATTCTCAATATCACCTATACAAGTGTTCGCTAATACGTCAGAAACACCGATTCAAAACTTTACCATTGTAAACCCTTATGAAAATGTGAATTGGGATACATATGGAAGGTATCGCGCAGCGCTGCATACTCACACAACCCGCTCAGATGGTGCAGCAACAGTTGGACAAACTATTTTAGATCTCTATAACAAAGGTTTTGATATCATAGCCATAACAGATCACAATGTTACTCACGGTGGTGACTGGGCAGATGATTACTATGATTCATTAACTTCATCTCAAAGAGATGCTATTATCAACGGGACTTTCGGTAGAACTGCTTACGTTGATTTTGCTTTCCCTGGAGATTTTGGTCCGGAACTTCACCGTCCAGCTACACAAGGTGGTATGATTTCTATACCATTTGCAAATGAGCAATCCTTTTCGGAACATATAGTTACTCTATGGGCTGATTTTAATAATGAGCCAAGTTGGAATCAAGAGCGAATCCTACAAGAAACAGAAAACTTAGGCGGCCTCGCTATACTAGCTCACCCTGGTCGCTATACCACTGGTGCTGCTGGTAGTATCGGAGGTTTAGAATCATCTCACAATCCAGTACGTATTTCACGATATGTGGAACTATTTGACCGTTTCCCTTCAACGCTTGGGTTCGAGCTTTTCAACCGTTTAGACAACGAAACACGTTCAGACCGTGTTTTATGGGATAACGTACTCCAAGAGCTTATGCCTTATGGTCGTTTTGTATGGGGATTTTCCAATGACGACAGCCACAGCATGAATCAAGCAGGCTACAACTTTAATGTTATGCTTATGCCAGAACTTAACGATACCTATGCAAAAGAATCTATGGTAACAGGTGCGTTCTATATGGTAACACGTATGAACCGTGGTATGGGTCCAACAGACCCTGAAATTAACACAATTTTGCCAGATGGTTCCCCTGCTTCTAATGGAGGTACTGCACATACTCTGTTCATGTTACACCAAACAACACCTAGTATTGCTAATATTGAAGTAGGTGACAACGCAATCACTATCACAGGTAATGACTATAACCGCATTGAATGGGTTGCTGATGGACAAATCATTTACACAGGCCCAACTATTGATTTGGTTGCAAAACAAAACTATATTACAACAAATCATGTAAGAGCACAGCTTGTAAGTAATTATGGCGTTGCCATGACTCAACCTTTCGGTATTATTCCAGAAGGAGAAAGTTTCCTAGAGCGACCTGAAACTAATAATCTAGCATCTATCGACCAGCCTCTACCATTAAGCGTTCCACATGGTGCAGAGGCTACAGCTGCTAGTTTACGTTTGCCATCAACAGTAATGGCAGTAACTGAAAGAAACTGGCGTGTAGTATCAGAAGTAGATTGGGATACAGAAAATATAGATTTCAATCCAGAAGATATGGAAAATATTCAAACTTTCCCTGTAACAGGTACAATTACACTTCCTGACAATGTAACAAACTACAATGATGTACCTATGACTGTTGTAGCTTATGTAACAGTTGGAGTAGATCCAAGAATTTCTATTATGGAAGCTAATGCAGCAATAACTGGTGCGGTAATAACTGTAGAAGGATATGTAACTGCTAGGAGAGCTGGAGATAACCATAGAATTGTTATTCAAGATTCTACAGACTCTTGGGGCGGTATTTTTGTACAAGACGCTGCTGGTGGTGAATCAACAGCTTACCGATATGTTGGACAATGGGTACGTGTTACTGGTGCAAGAGGTGTACAATGGCATAATAATGCTATTCACTCTACTACTATCGACGTTTTAGCTGGTGATCCAAGAGGATCTATTGAACCACTTGAAATTACGCTAGATGATTTTGACTTAGGTAATCCTGGCGGTTGGAATAATATGATGATTTCTCTGAATGATGTAGTATTAATTGAAAGAGATGCTGAACTTGGTGGTTCAAACCTTCATGTTGTTAGAATCCCTGACGAAGGTCTTATTGATATATCTGGTGTATTAGCAGATGAAATTCAAAATGGTGATTTAATTTCTGTAGACCGTATGATTATGCATTGGCGTAACGACTTAGAATCTCACAGACTCCATGCAGATTGGGTAGGAGGTACTATTACATCATCAACTGAAGTACAAGCTCCAGCGGCGACTCCAGCCCTACCAGTAGCCCCTCTATCTTCTCTACATTTCGTAGATGTATCTGAAGATCACTGGGCTAGAGAAGCTATACACATTGCACTTTATAACGGTATTATGAGTGGTGTATCATCAGATTTATTTGATCCAGACGCGCCTCTTAACCGTGCTATGTTAGCAACCATGATATGGAGATTAAACGGTTCGCCAGCTGTGGAATACCGTCCTGTGTTCAGTGACGTTGCAATGAATGAATGGTACTCAAGTGCAGTTATATGGGCTTATGATAATAATATGATGAGTGGTATCAGTTCCAATTTATTCGATCCTATGGCTACAGCTACTCAAGATATACTAGGTGGATACGTGACAGATGGTATGACTAGAGCACAAGCTGCAGCTATGTTAGTTAATTAAGTTCGTAACAAATCATGGAACACTAGTACAACTTAGGTTTTTCTTTTCACAATAAAAAAGAGCGCACATATGTGCGCTCCTTTTTTTATTTACTGTGTAGAATAATCATCAAAATAACCCTGTATTAAAATAACAGGTGTTCCTTTGTCTCCGCTTCCACTCATTAAATCACAAAGGCTACCCAATAAATCTGCATATTTTCTTGGTGTAGTTCCTTCATTATAACTATTTCTTTGATTTTTTTCTTTGATTAAGTTTATTATAGCTTCTTGCTTTTCTTCAGCTTGTAAACCAGAAAAATTATTTTCAGCAACATACTTTAATTTAATTTCATTAGGTTGTCCACCTAGCTTTTCTGTATACGCTGGAGAAACTACAGGATCTGCTAATTCCCATATACCACATATAGGATCTTTGAATGCACCATCGCCGTACACTAAAACTTCTACCTGCTTGCCAGTCTTTTCTAAAATCCCTTTTTGTACAGCGTTTACAACCTCCATAGCACTGTTAGGATTCGGGAAAAGCTTTAACATATCCTGTGTATGGATATTAGAACCAAGTACTCCATATTTTTCATTATAACCCATGCCTTTAACTGGTGATGTTAAAATATCAGAAAGTGTATATACAATCTCCGCACCTGCTGCTATAAGACGCTTTTTAGTAATGAAACGATTGTGTATTTCTGTAACTAATATATTTTTAGTTAGTTTTAAAATATCACGAGAATCTTTAGAAAGATATATTTCTATGTTATCCCCAACTTCTTCATACAATGAAATATAGTCTATGTTTGTAAATGGATGGCTAAAATCTTTAACAATATTCTTAAACTCCGACGCTGACATAAAACCATCTTTCAGCTTATCAGTCACTTCATCTAACGAATCTATATCCATAATTGGATTACCAACCTCGTCAGACGGATACTGTAAAAGTACATATACTTTCTTTGCACCACGAGATATTCCTTTTAGAATATTCAAAAATCTATTACGACTCAAAATAGGAAAAACAACCCCAACAGCATTATCCTGAAACTTATCTTTTATATCTGCTGCAATATCATCAACTGATGCTAAATTACCTTGTGATTTTGCTACGATAGCTTCTGTTATACCAATAACATCGCCATTTCTTAAGTCAATATTTCCTTGCTCAGATGCCTCTAAAACATTTTTCACGACAATGCTTGACAAATCATCTCCATGACTAATTATAGGAAGACGTATACCGTGTGCTTGTGTACCTATTAATCTCATAAGTCCCTACCTCCAAAATCATTATTTATTTAATCTAGTGAATTATTGCGCAGACTCGATAAAACTCACTATTTTGCCTATTACTGAATAATTATAGCATTTTTTCTTGTACGTATACAATAACAAGTTTAAAAAAATATTATATTTAATATTTATCCTTTTAGTATTAAAAAAGCTTCAGATTAAAAAGATTTTTATCAGTGTTATGTCTTGTATTCATTACCAAGAAAGATTTTGAATGATACATCTTGCTATATGAATTCCTGCGGCTCCAGCTTGTGCAAGCCCACGTGTAATCCCTGCACCATCTCCACCACAGTATAATCCTTTTATCTTCGTTTCTAAATTAGCATTTAACTCAGGTTTTGCAGAATAAAATTTTGCCTCTACGCCATAAAATAACGTATGCTCCGAATTCATACCAGGAGTTACTTTATCTAGTGCATTTACCATTTCTATTAGACTTTTCATTGTATTATGTGGAAGCACAAGCCCTAAATCCCCTGGAACAGCTTCTTTTAATGTTGGTTCTATAAATCCTTCACTTATTCGTTTTTGTGTAGATCGTCGGCCTTTCATTAAATCTCCATATTTCTGTATAATTACTCCACCTGACGAAAGCTTATTTGCTAATTTACATATTTCCCTTGCATATTCGTTAGTCTTATTAAATGGTTCTGTGAATCTGTGTGAAACTAACAATGCAAAGTTTGTATTCGGCGAACCTAATTTAGGATCTTTATAAGCATGTCCATTTGCTGCCATTATTCCGCTATGGTTTTCAACCACTACATGCCCTGAAGGGTTACTACAAAACGTTCTCACTCTTGTACCAACTGATGTATTATATATAAATTTCCCTTCGTATAGATGTGTATTTATATCCTGCATTACAACGTTTGAAGTTTCTACTCTTACACCTATATCTACTTGATTACTATACATAGCTAGATTGTTTCTGTTTAGTACTTTTGTTAACCACTCCGAACCATCACGCCCTGGAACTAATACTACCTGATTCGCTTTGTAAATCTTATCCTCTTGTACCTCTACACCTCGGACTGCGTTTTCTTCAACTATCAAATCGCTTACTTCTTGTCCAAATTTCATATCTATTTTTTCTTGTAGATACTCATATATAGATTTTAATATTTTTAAATTTTGCTCTGTTCCCAAATGTCGCACTTTTGCTCTGAGTAATTTTAGTCCTACTCCATACGCATTTCTTTCTATATGTCTAACTGCTTTTGTTGTTGGATCTGTTAATACATCTTCGGCCCCATGTTCTAAATTTATTTTATCTACATACTCTATAAGATTTAACACTGCTGATTCGCTTAAATATTCTGTTAACCATCCACCAAATTCAGTTGTTATATTATATTTTCCATCGCTATATGCCCCAGCACCGCCAAATCCACTTGTGATTGAACACGAGGGTTTACAGCATGAGTTACCTGTTAAATTGTCCTTTGGGCACTTATCTATTTTCCCTTCCAATATAGGGCATTTTCTTGTATATATATCCTTTCCTTTGTCTAAAAGCAATACTTTTAAATTAGGCGACTTTAAAGAAAGTTCATAACAAGCAAATATACCAGCTGGTCCTGCACCTACTACTATCACATCGTAAGTCATATACACCATCCTTTATTTATAAATATTCTATAAGTATAACATATATATTGCCAGTTGTGTATTATGTATAAACTTGAAAAAATATTTGAAAGAATGAAAGTTATAAAATCAAATGCCACGCTTTTTTATCTTTCTATACTTGATTTTTCTGTTAACATATGTTAACATTGGTTTGAATCTATATTTTTATCGTATAATGTCGGGGATATGGCTCGAAAGTTTCTACCTAGCTACCGTAAATTGCTAGACTACGAAATAATATGAAGATCGGCTCGTTTTGCGCCTTTTTTTGTCTTGCCAAAAACCTCTTTAGTCTAAAGAGGTTTTTGTTGTTTTCTAACAAAATTGTAGAATCATTCGCTCCCTATCCCTAAAAAAATTCTGGAGGAGCATAACTTATGAAAGACAAACTAGCTACATATTTTGAGTTCAAAGCTTTAGGCACTAACTTTAAAACAGAGATAATTGCTGGACTTACTACTTTTTTATCTATGGCGTATATCCTGTTTGTTAACCCCGCAGTCCTTTCACTCAGTAGTGTTGAGAATTTAGAACCTGGTATGGGCATGGATCCTGGTGCTGTTTTTGTTGCTACAGCCCTAGCTTCTGCTATAGGTACCTTCGTAATGGGTATTTATGCCAAGTATCCTATAGCTCTTGCCCCTGGAATGGGGATTAATGGCTTTTTTGCTTATACTCTCGTTTTAGGCATGGGTATTCCTTGGGAAACAGCTCTGGCTGGAGTTTTTGTTGCTGGTATTCTGTTTGTTATACTGACTTTCACTGGTACTAGAGAACAAATTATAAACGCTATTCCACATGAATTAAAGCTTGCTATATCTTCTGGTATCGGACTTTTTGCCACCTTTATAGGGCTTCGGATTTCTGGCATTATTACCTCAAGACCATCTACATTACTAACACTTGGAGATCTTTCTGATGGAAATGTATTACTTAGCGTTTTCGGTTTATTTCTTATTATTGGATTGATGGTTAAAGGTGTTAAAGGTGCTATATTTTACGGTATGGCTATAACGTCTATAACAGGTATACTATTTGGGCTTATTAATATGCCGACTCAAATAGTTGGTAGCATACCTAGCCTTGAACCAACTTTCGGGGTTGCTATTAGATATATCCCAAGCATATTTACAGCTGAAATGTTGCTAGTTGTTTTCACATTACTTTTCCTTGATTTATTTGATACTGCAGGTACGCTTGTTGCTGTTGCTACACAAGCTGGATTGATGAAAAATGGTGAACTACCTAGAGCACAACAAGGTTTTTTTGCAGATGCATCCGCTACCCTTGTAGGTGGAGTTTTAGGTACTTCTACTACAGTTTCATATGTTGAATCTACTTCTGGAGTAGCTGCTGGTGGGCGTTCTGGATTCGCTTCTGTCATAACGGGTTCTTGCTTTTTAATAGCTCTATTCTTTTCACCACTTTTATCTGTAATTACAAGTGCCGTTACTGCTCCTGCACTTATTGTTGTTGGAATCCTAATGGCTTCTTCTTTAAAAGATATTAACTGGAAAGAGTTTGAAACAGCAGTTCCTGCTTTTTTCACTGTTCTTATGATGCCACTTGCTCATAGTATTATTACTGGTATTGCTATAGGTTTTATATTTTTTCCTTTTACTATGACTTTAAAAGGGCGTAAAAGTGAGGTTCATCCATTTATGTACACTATGGCGGTTGCTTTCATCTTCTATTTTGCCTTTAGGGTTTAGGTTGTGAACTTAATATAAAATCCCTATCGCCTTTATCTTCTAATAAAGCATACCCTAAACCACTAGGAAGTAAAATTCCTAGTGGTTTTTTATTGCGTAGAAGTGATGAGATAGATTAATTGCTATATTTTGTAAAATATTCACTTATAGAGGTATGTTAGTAACTATTATCAGAAAATATGCAAACGCCAGTGTATGTGATTTTACATCATCGCATTTTGATGACGTAGATTCGGAAGCATATTATGCGCCTTATGTTGCATGGGCAACAGATTTGAATATTATAAGAGGAACAGGTAATAATATGTTCTCTTCAAACAACCCTATAACAAGAGAACAAGCGGCAGTTATGTTAATGAACTTTGTAAATAATACAGGTATAGAATTATCTAAAGTAGAAAGAAATATAGCGTCATTTTCTGATGTAGATCAAATAAATTACATATGAAACTATTCCAACCACTATTGCAATCATCCCCAAAGTAAGACCAATCGCTCCACCCCAAAATGCAAGTGCCGATGTGGGGTTCATCAATGAGACTGTTAAATCAACCAAAACATTCCCTCTAATATATTTTAAGTAAGACATTATATTATTTTCTGTGATACCATTCCTCTATTTGTATATTTTACCAATGACGCTGTCGAGCAATATACAAAAAACTTCGAAATGGTCATAACCAATTACCTCCTTACTTGTTAAGATTGATATAAGTGCATTAAATATCCCTATTGCTTTTTCTTTTTCTACTTTCAATTCGACATTCGCACTGAAAAGTGTGTTTGCAATAAAGTCATTGCCAATCATCTGACTTCTTTCTTTCCAGTCTTGCGGAGCTTTGTTTAGAAAAGTAGTAAAATCTGAACTTGTACGTTGAGAAAGTATGTTCGTTTTGTCATACTCAAGATATACCTGCTTTAACATTTGGCAAATATCAGATTTGTTTGGAGCGTTAAACATTGTATCTTCTATAAGGAGTATTAACCGCTTCTGCAAATTATCAAGCACGTTACAGAACAGAGCTTCCTTAGATTCAAAAAACAAATAGAACGCACCTTTGGATATCCCCACTTTACTACATAATTCGTCAATGTTTGTTTTCTTATACCCAAGTATGGCCCAGCTTTTTTCGCATTCAGCTATCAAATTTACTATAATGTTTTCTCTTTCAAATTCTGTAAAGCTTTTTGCCATATCATGACACCCCTCATAACAAACGTATGACTATTTGAATAATTTTAGTCATATATTTATTATATGTTCTATGTATCTATCTTTCAATCAAATATATATATCAAGTATCTGTAAAATAAACCCTTATAAAACCTATTAGGTTCGTGGAAGGTTCTTCAGACGACGGCATAGCACCTAAATTAGACCCCTTGCAATTATATACAGCCACAGTTTGGTGCTACAAAAGCACTGCTGTATAATTTTGCAAGAGGTCTATTAGATTGGGAGTGAGGTAATCTTACTGCATTATCCATACTTCCACATTTATTTTCGATCAATTTTTAATTGCGCTATTTTATTTCAGAAATAATATCATATGTTTGGTCTGGCCTAAGATACGGAACGCCACAACTATCCCAACATATAATACAATACTTGCCATGCCATATTTCACTATACGCTTACGTTTGGGTGGCTTTATGTTAACGTTACCAGCCATTTCTGCTTCCATCAAGAAAAAATCCTCAATTTCGCCTATATTGTCCAAAAGCCTTTCAGAAGCGGAGCATTTCATAGTACAACACCTTCTTTCTCTAAATAAGCCTTAAGTTTTTTTCTTGACCTAAATAACAGAGATTTTGCTTTGCTTTCACTCATGTTAAAACGCTCGCAAATATTACGAATACTCTCACCGTGGAAATATCGCAATACAAATGCTATTCTGGCGGTTTGGTCCATAGAGCTTAGGCAGTTGTTTATAGCCTCTGTAACAAGATGCGATTCGTACTCTTTTTCTGGTTCTAATATGTTTTTGGTTAAAGGCATGCAATCCTCTAGTTCGCTAAGAAGCAAATCTGCTTCGCCTCCACCTCGACGTGCTGCCCCTTTAGCTTTCCATTTATTAATAGAAAGATTTCGTGTGATTTTGGATAAAAACGCCCCCAACATAGCTGGGCTTTTAGGGGGAATCGCCTCCCAAGCTTTAGCCAGTGTATCATTTACACATTCCTCTGCGTCTTGAATGTTGTTCAAAATATTCATGGCAGATTTAAACATACGCTGACCATATTTCTGTTGAGTTTCGTATAGTGCTTTTTCTCGCCGTGCGAAAAACAAATCAAGAATTTCATTATCTTCCAATTTATATCACCCCAGATACATGAGTACATAATTTCAAATAATAACCACAGAGTTTGTATTTTGTAACTATCCGCTACTATTTATCCACTAAATCAGTTACTAGAAACGACCTATAGTTTATCTAATTGTAGTTGTGGCTTTTTCGGTTCGGATGAATAGCGTACATAGAACACTATTACAGAAATAATTTTGGCACATTCAATTAAAATGCCCATTACATTCCAACGGAAGTCTCCGTATAAAATATTTAAAGGTGTTTGTGTAAGAATTACAGCAATAGCATAAAATATAACAGATATACGGACATAGTGTACACCTGGTAAGTACTGACACACTACAAAAATTAAACCTACAGCCAGCCCAACTGCATGTATCCATCTAACTTGCTCTGGTACATTAAGAACTGTGTAAACACCTGCAATCATAGCCATTACTACCATTGCAATCAAAAAATTAAGACCTACTTCCTTACTTTCTGGAGTATTTTTAGAAAAAACCCCGAAAAACACCAAACATCGAACAGTACTGTAAGCAGAGCTAATAATCAACGTGAGCTGTGTATCCATCCCAGTTGCAAGACCCATAGCTATAAACATTGTCATCCAAAAAAAGCTTCCGATGCCTGCAACAAGAAAGTATTTTGTTTTATCCTTTACTTGGTAAGAAGCAAATTCAAAGCAAATCGTAATCAGGCCTAGAATTTGAGCCACTATATACCAATTATTTAACATTTTAGCACCCCTCTTTCTTTTTTATAAAGATTCGTATTTTTTACAATATGCAAATGTCAACCCTGGCCCTGTATGTACGCCCAAAGCTGCTCCAACTTCTGTTAGTGGGTTGGTTATTTTCATATCAAGTGCTTTTTCTATGTTAGCTTTAAGAGTGGTGGCATCTTCTACGCTAAGTGCATGGCCAATACTTAAATTTATATTTTGCTTATCGTCTTTTACTACATCTACTATAGCGTCTTCTAATATTTTAAGCACCTTCTTCTTTCCACGCACGCTACTTAATTGCGAAACCTGACCCTCATCGTCTAGTCTCAATATAGGTCGCAGACCTAAAATTCCGCTAACAAATGCTGTTGTAGGCCCTAACCGGCCACCTTTTTTTAGGTATTCTAAACTGTCTACTGTAAAGTAAACCTTTGTAGTTTTTAGGACTGTTTCTGTAGTTTGTACAGCCTTATCCAATGTATAACCCGCATCACGCATTTTTATTATCTCTCTTAAAATAAGGCCCTGTCCTATACTTGCATTTAAAGAATCTATTATTACTATTGTCCTGTCTGGATACTCTTCTTTTAGGGTCTGGACAGCAATTAAAGCACTATTGTGGGATCCACTAAGCTTAGACGATACCGTTAGAGAGATTATATCTTTACCGTCTTTAAGATATGGGGTATATATATCTATGTAGTCTTGGGGGTTAGGTTGGGATGTTTTTGGTAAAATGTTCTTTTCGGTTACAAGGCGATTATAAAAATCCTCCTTGCTGATATCTATCCCTTCCTTTAAAAAGTTTGATTCATCAAACGTAATATAAAACGGCACAATATCTACACCGTACTTTTTTACTTCTTCCTCATTAAAATCGCAACAACCATCAGAAACTATTTGGAACATAAAAACCTCCTAAAATTATTTACTCTTCACATATATAAACAACAAAAATTTAAATTGGTTGCATGGTGCTTTTAAAAATTATTGACACTCCAAAAAAGAATACCACAAAAAGCGATTTAACAAAAGAGGTTATGAAGATAAACCTATCCAAAAATTGCGTGGCTACGCATAATGAAGACAGGTTCTAGTAGAAAAGAAAATTTTTGTAATCTAAGCTAAATATGACTGATTTAATTCATTTTCGTTATAACACGCTCATATTTCACTATGATAAAATGTATGGCAATAACAAACAATAAATTATCGAGTATGGGGGTATTTTCATGAAACACATTTTAGTTGTTGAAGATGATCAGATGATAGCATTCGGACTTGTATATGCTCTGGAACAAGAGGGATATTCAGCATTTCATAGCAAAACTGTGAATGAGGCTGTAAATGCAATTGCAAATTATAAATTTGACCTTGCAATACTTGATATGCAATTGCCTGATGGAATAGGTTTTGATGTGCAAGAAAAACTATCAAATACAGCAATAATTTTCTTGACGGTTGACGATGATGAAAGCAGTATCATTCAAGCATTTGAGGGTGGTGCATATGACTATGTAACTAAACCATTTCGTATACGTGAATTTCTTGCTAGAGTCAAACGCACATTGAGTGCTCATACTGGAAATGATAATTCATCTTCATTGACAATTGGCGATATAACAATTGATGTAACTGCTGGAAAAACTTATATAAACGATGTTTCAATTGATTTAACTGCTCTTGAATATCGCTTACTATTGGCATTTGCATCAAATAAAGGACAACTTCTTACGCGTACACAAATTTTAGATAACATATGGGATTCGTCTGGAAATTTCATAGAAGATAATACTCTAACCGTATATGTTAAAAGGCTTAGAAAGAAGCTTGGAGATTCTATAAATATTGAAACAGTTCGGGGGATTGGATATCGTGTGGATTAAAAAAACTGAAATTAAAGAATTATCTTATAATATCCGTAAAATCATTGATGGACAAGCTATTGATTTGCGTGATAATCGTGAAGGACACTGGAGTATTCTTAAAAACGACATACATACGCTTGTACGCCATAGAAATGAACAGGCAAATGTATCGCAAAAAGAACGCAACGCAATGACTGATACTCTTATGAATATTTCACATCAAATTAAAACACCTCTTACTTCCTTGATGATTAATGCTGATTTGCTTGAAACTGCCCCACCCGATAAGCAAGCCGAATTTTTATCGAATATGAAAGCTGGTCTTGTGCATATGGAATGGCTTACATCAACATTACTTAAAATAGCGAAACTTGACGCTGGAACAATTGAATTTCTTAAAGAGCCTATACAATCTCAAACCCTCGTCAATCTTGCCCTTGATCCACTTCAAATATTATTTGAAGTAAAAAATCAAAGTATAGATATTTCTCAAAGTGTAGAAATGCTCTGTGATAAACGCTGGACAAGTGAAGCACTAACTAACCTAATAAAAAACGCATCAGAAGCCTCTCCCGATGGTGGAACTATACGTATAAAATCTGGTACAAACCCTATTTTCAAGTGGATTTCTGTCACTGATAGCGGTGATGGGATTCCGAATAGTAAAATTGTCAACCTGTTCAAGCGATTTGAGGCCTCAAGCCACGATAAAGGTTATGGTATAGGCTTGCCTCTTGCACTTGCTATTATGCACAGTCAAAACGGCGATATAGAAGTTAACGGTGGCGGAAATGGTATTGGTGCTACATTTACGCTCAAATTTTTTAAGTGACTAAATATAAAGACCTTGGAGGTTTCACCTCCAAACCTCCGACAAGCGCAGCGCGCTTGACCGCTTTTTTTTGCAAGCGCGTTCGCGCTTGCTTACAAAGTTCTTG
>JGI994J12354_10001225_pt1 | contig 25995 bp, 31 predicted proteins | sample IntmicLarv3ML3BL_FD_12354 | JGI IMG/M metagenome (IMG submission 12354)
CCTACTAATATATTTTAACATAACGAGACAGAAAAGTCAAGGGGTTTACTCGTAAAATCAACACTTTTTTTAACTTTTTTGAAGAACAAGTGGCAAACTCGGGAGCTTATATCTGTTTACAACAAAGAATATTTCCAAATTTCCTTGCATTTATCGGGGGTTGTGTGTTATAATATATTAGTATGAGTTTGGAAAAGATATTTAATGCCTTAAATAATTACTGGGAAGGTGCGGGCGCGACTATCATTGAGCCGTATGACGTGGAGTTTGATATCGGGCTTATGCACCCAATCGCCTTCTTTAGGATGCTTACCGCCGACCCTGTGCGTCTGTCTTACGTGCAGCCGGTGCGGCGACCGGTGGATTGCCGCTACGGCGATAATCCCTACCGACTTTATAGACATTATCAGTATCAGGTGCTGCTCCAACCATCGCCCGTGGCATCACAACAGCTTTACTTAGACAGTTTGAGTGCCATCGGATTTGATTTGCGCCACCACGATCTCCGCTTTGTCGAAAATGACTGGAGCGTGAATACTATCGGCGCTGCCGGTAGCGGCTGGAAGGTGCTTTTGGATGGGCTTGAAATTTCCAGATTCACCTATATTCAGGAGATAGCAGGGCATAGTCTCATTTCTGTACCGGTCGAGATTTCTTACGGCATTGAGCGTGTTGGGATAATAGCGCAGAGCACCGACCACTACAAAAACCTTAACTGGACATCCAATGTCACTTACGGCGATATGTTTGGGCGCGAGGAATACCTCTACAGCGTGTACAACTTTGAGGAGGCGGAAACCGCGACTTTGCGCGAGCTCTTTTCTATTTACTCGCGCGAGGCAAATCGTCTTTTAGAGCGCGAGAATTACTTAGTAGGGTATGAGTTTTTGCTAAAAGCCATCCATACCTATAACGTATTGCTTGCTACAGGAAATCTCCCATTGCACGAGCGTTCGGAGTTTGAAAACGCGGCAAAGGAGATTACCAATAAATGCGTCTCCGTTTACTTAAATAAGATTAACGTTTAGTCCCTTTTTCGTTGTTCCCACGCTAAAATTATAAGCTGCGGCAACCCCTGCATACGTTTAAAGCGAACGCGCGGCTCTTTCATAGCCCGATAAAGCCATTCCAACCCCATTTTTTGAAATATTTTGGGCGCTCTGGCTATTTTCCCGCTTATAACATCAAAACTGCCGCCGATTCCTGCCATTACCGGAATATTCAAAGTATCGCGGTACGTTGAGATAAACTTTTCTTGACGGGGTATACCGAGCGCAACAAAGAGGATATCAGCCCCGCTTTTTGCGATCTCTTCGGCAATACTTTGCTCATTTTCTTTATCGTAAAAACCGTTTTTCGTGCCTGCTATTTGAAGAGCTGGGAACTCTTTAACGAGATTTTCTGCTGCAGCTTGCGCCACGCCTTCTGCCGCGCCAAAGAGGAATATTTTGTACCCTTTTTTAGCAGCTAAGTCGGCGAGCTCCTTTACCAAATCCACACCGGAAACGCGAGCGGGCAGGGCGATACCGTTAAATGAAGCGCAGAGCATAACTCCGGCACCGTCAGGGGTGGAAAGGTCGGTGCAACGCATAATTTCAAGGAGTTCGGGGTCATTGTTTGCCTGCCAAATGCCGAGAGCGTCTGCTGTAAGCACGTGGTGCGCGCCACCTTGAACGATGAATTCGCCACATCTTTGCACTGCCACATCCATAGTAACGGGGTCAATGGGGACAGACAAAAGGCAAAATCTCTCGTCCGCCATTACGCACGTTTTTTTCTTGATTTTTGCTCTAAAAACTATTGTTGCGGCCTTAGCCCAAGTAAAGATATTTGCCATTAGTTACATCTTTTCGGGAGCAGAAACGCCCAAAACCTGTGTTAATATATTGTTCAGCGAAATCTTTGTCGCAAGCGCGAGCGCAAGGCGCGCGTCACGTACATTTTCGTTTGTACCCTCTTTTAAAATCGGGCATTTATCGTAAAACGCGTGGAATTCCTTTGCTATGTCTTGCGCGTAGCGGGTCAAGCGGTGCGGCTCATAATATTCGGCGGCCATGTTGATCTCTTCGGGAAATTCATTGAGTCGTCTTATGAGTGATGCCTCTGCCTCGTCGCCAAGCGGGCTTAAATCTACATTTGTGAGATTATCAGTTGCGATGTTTCGCTCTTCAGCCATACGCAAAATGCTGCAAATTCTCGCATGAGCGTATTGCACATAAAAAACAGGGTTGTCATTGCTCTCTTTTATCGCGAGATCCATATCAAAGTTGAGGTCGCTGTCCGAGCTTCTGAGCAGGAAAAAGTACCTTGCGGCATCGCTCCCAACTTGATTTATAAGCTCGCTTAAAAGCACGATGTCCCCTTTTCGTTTGCCACCCATCACAAACTCGCCGTTTTTCATGAGGCGGACGACCTGGTAGATAAGCACATAAACCTCTTTAGCGCTGTACCCGAGCGCCTCCATGGCAGCTCTTGTGCGTGCCATATAACCGTGATGGTCAGGCCCCCAAATATCGATAATGCGGTCAAATCCGCGGTCAAATTTGTCTTTGTGGTAAGCGACATCGCTCGCAAAATATGTGGGTTTGCCGTTGCCGCGCACAAGCGCGCGGTCTTTGTCGTCGCCAAAATCGGTAGTCTTCATAAATAGCGCGCCATCATCGGTGTAGGTAACGCCGATTTCCTGTAGCTTATCAAGATTTTTCTCAACTGCGCCGCTTTCAATGAGGTCGCTTTCAAAATACCAACGGTCAAAGGTCACACCAAAGCTCTCCAAAACCTCTTTTTGCCATTCAATCATCGCTTTTTTGCCGAGAGTAGTAAAGAGTTCAAGCCGCTCTTCCGTTTCCATGCTCTTGTATTTGTCGCCATGTTCGTCAGCTATTTTCTTTGCGAAATCCTTAACATATTCGCCGTGATACCCCTCTTCGGGAAAATCAATGTCTTCGCCCAGAATTTGCAAATATCTGATAACCAAGCTCTCGCCAAAGCGTATCATCTGCAAACTGTTCGCGGCATCATTTACGTAAAATTCGCTGCTCACTTCAAAGCCGGCGTAGCGCAAAACTTTGGTGAGGACATCGCCTATCATCGCGCCTCTTCCGTGCGGAATAGAGAGCGGTCCGTTTGGGTTGGCGCTCACGTATTCGGAGAGGATTTTTGTGCCCTTGCCAAAGTCGGTTTTGCCCCAGTTTTCGCCGCTTTCCAAGATTTTTTTAACGATATCGCCAAGCCAACTGCTCTTTAAATATATGTTGATAAAGCCCGCGCCTGCTATCTCTATTTTATCCAGCGTATCAGGGTCAATATCAAGGTTTTTTATAATAGCATCCGCGATGTCCCGTGGTGACTTTCTCGCAGGTTTTGCGAGCGTCATCGCAATGTTAGAGGTGAAATCCCCAAATTCGCTCTTAGCCGGCCTGGTTACCGTGAACTCCGGTATTTCGTCAAAGGTGAAGATACCGCTCTCACGGCACTTTTCGCATGCTTGTACAAACTTTTCAATAAGTAATTCTTTTTTCATATTTTTCTTTCTTTAGGGATATCTTTAAGGGAACCTCTAAAAACCTCGTATTCAGTGACAAAATCAAGTCAACATCGCAGAAAGTCACCTATATTCGCCTCACAAAATACTATATATTTTGCCGGTAAACTCGTACTTTTGCTCATAAAAACCTCGTAAAACCTCGTATTTTTTTTATTTTTAAAAAAAAGAGGAGATTTTACCGTATTTTGCTGTCTTTTTCGCGGGCATTTTAACTCCTTTGATATGTTTTAGTCGGCTACCGCAAATACTAAAATTATACATTATTTTAGGCTAAAAGTCAAGTGGAAAAGAGTGGAATTTACTATACAATATTCGTGTACATCTGAATTTTTCCGTTCATTATGTTTTTAGAGATGCCCTAAAATTATTCGTTATTTTCCGCTTTCAATAATTCTTCATTGGCTTCTCTTTTATTTTGTAAAAACCCAACGACAACGAGGAAAATTGCGATTATTGCGACAATTGGCGATATCAGCCATCCCAATGCCACATACGCTGTCTTTATTGGAGAGATTAATACTGTTGAGGTGGCGGTTCCGCTCTCATTTATCGCCAGGTTTTGCACGTTGTTGTATTTATTGTACGCGTCAAAAACCCCTGAAACGCCGGTGTTTCCCACTTGCACTATCGGCACTCCTGACTCTATGGAGCGCTGCTTTGCGATGTGAAAATGCTGATTTAGCGCAGTGTCAGCGCCAAACCACGCGTCATTGGTCACGCAGACCAGAAGATTTGCGCCGCTGTTTACATAATTTCTTGAAATATTTGGAAATAGTGACTCATAGCAGATCAAAATTCCCGCATTTACATAATCATTTATCTGTAGTGGTTTTTTAACTTTGCCGCGCGCTAAATCTATGCTCCTGACAGTAAAGTATTGAGAGACAATTTCTCTAAGGGGCACAAATTCTCCAAAGGGTAAAAGCTGACGTTTATGGTATTTCCCAGTCAACTCACCATGCTCATCAACTAAAAATACCCCGTTGTACTCTGTGCCGTTGATGTTATCCATCACGCCGTAGAGCAGAGGAGCGCGGTTTAACCGCGCCAAATGGTTTGGAAAAGCGTATCTCGTGCGTGGCGGTTCGGATATAGCTGTTTCGGGCAAAATAATAAGGTCGGTTTTTGGAATATCAATCAGAAGCTCGGTGATTATCTGCTCGCGCGTTTTATCATTGTAAAAATTATAGTAGTTTCCTATGTCTTCCGGTTTTATGCCCTGAAGGTCAGCCGGCTGAACCAAAGTTACTGTTATGGCAGTCTTTTTTGTATTATTTGTGTTTAAAAGGGGAAGAATGCTCATAAGGAGCAGCAAAAGAGTGATTCTTATGAGCCAACGAAAATATTTTGTGCTTAAAAATATAAGCCCCAAACTTACAAAAAATATAAATAGTGTATAAAAATTTACGCCGCCAATGCTGATAAGCGCTTTTGAAAGCGCGTTAATATTTCCGCCGCCGAGTTCTGCTGCCGGAAAACCGTAAACTCCAAGCCCGCGCAACCACTCAATAGCGGTAAAGAGGAAGATAAAGGTGACAAGTCGCATTTTTTCGTCTTTTATCGCTCTTGCAATGCTCGCTGGCAGCGTGAAACATAAAAGTGCGGCAACGATAACCGCAGCAATGTATGGAACAACTCCAAAGACGGGCATCCAGTACAGTAAACAGCCGAAAAAGAGCAATCCGCTCAAAAACGCAAGCGTAACAGTGAGTTTATAAGTGGGCGCAAACAATGTCAGAAGCAAAAAAAACGCCGCCAAATATTCAACGCCCCAGAAACCATTTGCTGAGAGTAGGTTCGGGTAGCTTAGCGCTAAAAGTATCCCGCCAAGAGGTGAAAACCAAAAGAGCTGTGGATATTCTTTGATTATTGTTTCGATTTTGCTCATATGTAATATTATAACAGAAATTTCAATTTCTGTAAATCATACCTTTTTAGATGTTAAATGCCATTTTTATTATAAAATTTAGCAAAAAAAATTTTTGTAAGGGCAAAAATAATTTACTAATTATGCATAATATGCTATAATAAAAGAGAAAATTATGAGAAAAAATATTGTTTTACACATTTTAATATTGCTTTTATTGCTTTTAGCAGTTCTTTTATCATCTTGCGCAAGGTATCCTGAGACACCTGATCCTTCCGGAAGACCTGAGAGAACATTGTTTGTGTCTGCTACTATGCTTGGAGCTATAGAGACACAGTATAGGTATTACTTAGCAATAGGTATTGACCAGAAAGATCTCTCAGGCCCTGTTCCGGTAAATACCGGCGGAACAACAGGATGGGGAACGCTCAGCAACTCTTCTCCCGCAGCTTTGCCCCCATACTTTGTTGAGTATACCGGCGGTTCTGTAAATACCGGTATTGCTGATATATATATAGATGGAGACCGTGTTGGTGTACCGTACTATTTTAATCAAGTAAGGGGTGAGGGAAACACCTACAGACTGGAATTTGAGATTGACTTAAAGCCGATAGAGGAGCTTATAGCAGCTTTGCCGGAGTATGATCCGAGCAAGGATATGAGAATACAGATAAACTTCATTACACGCGAAAATGAGAACGCATTTTGTCGCTATGACAGTTTTGGCGTAACTCCACATCAAACACCGTCATACATTTCTATTCCGCTTAGCGGAGGAAATAGTTACTATTATGGTGACTCTGAAGGTGGCGACACAGGTGGAAATTACGAAGTGAAGTATAACTCTTCTGCCGGTATTTATGGGGCAGAGACATCTACATCTTTAGAAGGTATAGATATAATAGAGTGGCGCGTGGAGACCCGCAAATACTAATTAACTTGGGCACCTCTAATAACCTCATTTATTGTTCTTTGCGGCAGATTTTCCGTGATACTAGCGTCCAAAATATTATTACATAACGCCTATTATGCGTTTAATATTTTGTCCTCATCTCACGAAAAATCCTCTCGCAAATAACAACAAAGTAGGTTTTTAGAGATACCCTCTTTTTGCTCCCCAATTTGCAAGACTTTGTAAGATGGGCATAAGATCTTCGCATTTGTCTGTCAACGTGTACTCTACACGCACAGGCATTTCGTCGTATTGTGTGCGGTATAAAAGCTCATCTTTTTCAAGCTCTTTTAGTGAACTCGCAAGCATGGTGTTGGTTATCCCGCTAATTTTCCTCTTAAGTTCACCGTATCTTGTCGTGCCATCTTGGTGCAACGCGCACAGAATACGTATTTTCCACTTACCGCCTATGTGATGCAGGACATCTTCTAAAGGGCAGTAGAGCATACATGGGCATTTGTCCGTGCAACCTGCTGTTTTGCTCTCTTTACTCATATTATTCTTACCTACTTTTAAAAATCTGCGTTTTAGGGCACCTCTAAAGACCTCATTTGCGCGGTTTTGTGGTTAATTTTCGTGATACTTTGTCCAATATATTATTACATAACACTCTTGTATGCGCTAAATATATTGTCCGCGTCTTACGAAAAATTATCTCGCAAACCCACACAAAGCAGGTTTTTAGAGATACCCTATTGCATTATTATTTTTTATGTGGTATACTTATTATACCAGATATTTATTTCTGAGTCAATATTAAAAGAGAGGACAAGAGATGAAATTCACTAAAGAGATGATTGCAATCATCAATCAAGCACCTTATCTCACATTGGTAACAGTATCAAAAGAGGGGATCGCGCACCCTGTTATAGTTGGCGGAAAAGAGGTGTTGGAAGACGCGGTTCATATCGGGATTTACAAGCTGAGCGTAACACAAGAAAATTTATCAAACAGTTCCAAGGCATGGTTAGCGGTCGCAACTGTAGAAAATGGTCCCAAAGGATTTCGTTTTGAAGGCACGGCAAGCGTGTGTGATAAGAAGGTAGTCTTTACGCCTGATACAGCAGAGCCAATGATTTGAAAAAGACAAATGGCAGGTTAAAAAGGTCGATAATTTTTATATGTTATCGACCTTTTTTCTTTTATCCGCTAACTATTCCTTAAAAAAGGTGAAAAAAATAAATGATTTTCAAACTCTTTGTTGAAAGGTATAAATGACGGCTTTAAAGAAAAGCCAAAAAAGTAAGGATTTTTTAAAAAATGAATGCGATTTTTTCAAGAGAACTGAACGAACAGTTTTCGCGTGACTGGAGTGCTGAACTCCTAAATTTCCCCCTCAAATTCGATAACGGCGAGCTTAACACCGCTGATTTGGCGTTTTTTGTTAATGAAAGACAACTTCCCTCGCAAATTACCGATGTAGAACGCTGCGGCTCAAGCACTATTACCTCTTTGACTGCATGGGTTTTGATTGATTTAAAAGCTGACGAAAGCTTGACTCTTGAGCTAAAACCGCGAAAAGCAGCGGAAAAAGTTCCCTTTAAAATTGACGGAAATAGGGTGAAAACCGATAAGTTTGATGCTTTTTTAGCTGAAAGCGGTACATATTACGGGAATATCCCTGCTTTACTTGAACGCATTGAAAAAAATAATAAAACTTTGCTTTGCGGCTACACGAAAGCTGAAAAAGTCGTTGATGTTGTAACGACCGTTACTGCGATAGGTGAGATATTTGTACGTGTAAAGTATGATGTTATGGTTGGCGGTATTATCGCCGGCACAACTACGGCAACCATCCAAAATGGTCAAGAGTACATCACATTTTCTGAAAGCTCAAATAGCCGTGACGAGCTTTATACTGTATATGAAATTTCTTCCGAACTTGGCTTTGACACAGTCACGACCGAAGGATACGGACATAGCCCGCGACAAGTTTTATACCCCATAACATACTCGCGCGACGAGGATTTGGCGGTTGTAGACTTTAACTCCGGGCATCATCAGATGAGTTTGTCATGGTTTGGCGCGTATAACAAGCAAGAAGGTGAGGACTTTATCGGCGCGTTGGAGATTAACGGCTCAAAGTGGGATTACTTATACATAAATCGCCTTCGCTTACAGCAAAGTGTTCCTCAAGCGCTTGAAATCCTGTCACCTGTGTACGCAGGTCATAAAGAATGGGCGCTTTTAATTACCGATAAAAAGAGCGCAGTAGGCGAGGGGTTGTCATATCTCGCGAATGTGCATCAGAAATTGACGGAGGTTCCGTATCAGAAGCTGAAAGATTGGGTTATGGCTTGGGAAGAGGATAGCCAACAGCCGATATACTTTGATGAAAATTCGTTAAAACGCGCAAAAGAAAAGTTTTTAACAGATAAAAGCACGAAAATCGTCTTTGATGAATACAAAAAAACAGTTGATAGTGGCAAGGGCGTTTTTGGCGGTCGCGCCAATGACCTAATTACCTTGTGGGTGGCAACCGGTGACGAGGACTATGCAAAACAGGCGGCAAAGGCCCTGCGCGCTGAGACCGAACAAGCTTACAACGACTTTTGGAGCGGCGGCACATTTAGTTGGATGGTTATCTTCAACGGCCGTAGCATGAAGGTATGGTTACGCGTTTATGACCTGCTCGCGCACAACGGATTTTTAGACACGCAAGAGAAAAATGATATAAAACGGCTCTTTGCTCTCTTTGCTTACGGCTTTGCGGACGAGGATTTCTTCCCGACTATTCGCTCGCTTAGCGCGCGCGAAGACCATGAAAGCTACTTTTTAGGGGAGCTTGGCGAAAAGATAGGTGATGCTATGTGTCCGCCAAACTTTGCGACAGAGTACTACACCTCTTACGGCTGTTTTGGCGCGCAATTTTTAGCTCACCCTATGGCGAATAAATGGGTGGAAAAGGCGATTTACGCTTTTGATATGCAGCTTAAACATGACTATTTTGACTCAGGGGTCTATATAGAGTCGCCGAATTACCATCATCACTCCTTTGCCATGCTTAACCAGCTTACGTACTGCCTGCACGCTGTTGGTGCGAAAAATTACTACAATCATCCGAGATTTAAAGCGCAATACGGGTACTTTTGTGATATAGCAACCCCACCAGTTCTGCCAAACGATGACGCAAAGCTCATGGTTTCAAAAATTAGGATGCTCGACCATGACAATATCCGTTTTAGTATGATTCCCGGTAACGGAAACACCGGGCATAACTGTTCGGATATTCCGCTTCCGGTTGACCTTTTGACCGGCGCGCTTGTGTACGCGGGTGTTGACCCTGAGCTCTCAAGCCGCTGTTACCATACATGGGTAAAGGCGGGCAGACCGGTAAATCACCACTATGATACTATCACGTATTTGCTCTCTGATATTGAGAATTACTCTCCCTGCTATCCCGCGGAGGGCGCGGATAGTAAGGTGATAGGCGGCTCTTTTGTCACAATGCGCGCAAACGCCGGTACTGAGGGCGAGGTTTACGTTCTTGTGAAAAACGGTTTTGCGACCCACCATAATGACTTTGATGAGGGCGGCTTTACTATCTGGGCATACGGTTCGCCATTATGCAGTGATTACGGATATCATGCTGATCACGGCGACCTTAAAAATGTGCCTGTTGTCTCTACGTGGCAGCATAATTGTGTGGAGTTTGACAATAAGTCGAGCGGGTACCTCGCTATGGAGGTCAGTCAAAGCCCATCGCTCTTTGTGAACGAGAAAAGTGCTGATTTACTGGTTTCAAACTTAAAATGTTTTAATTTACGTGACAGCAGAAATATCACCAAGCAGTATTTGGATCAGCGCGCGCCGTGCGAAGAGATTAATTATTACCGCTACACGCTCTTTGTAAAGCCCGATTATTTGATAATTTTTGATAACATCATCTCTTGTCCATATGCTCACAGCTGGAATCTTCATTGTCAGAGCGAAGATGTGCTAGTTGAGGGGAATGAAGCGCGCTTTAGGGGTAAGTTTGGCGTAGATCTTAAAGCGCAGTTCATCGTGCCGCAAAAAGCCGAAATTGAGTCCGGCAATTTTAGTGTACAACAGTACATAACAGCAAAGCAATACCATAATAAAGATTGGCGTGTTTTGGTTGAGCCGCACAAGCGCGGCGCAAGCAAGGGGTTTGATATCTCAACTTGCGCTAATGAGAGGGTAATGCTGGTACGTTGTGCTGAGTACACCGATGAAGTTATTTTGGCAAATGCGCCCTTTGAATACAACGGTAAAACCGTGCAGTTTTCCGTAAAGCGCACCTATAATGATGGCGCAAAACCTGCCGAGATTCTTCTTGAAAAGGTTGTTGGTAGCTTTTTAGAATAGAGTCTGCCCGGGTATAACGATAAAAAAAATAACCGACGTTTATAAACGTCGGTTATTTTTATTTGCTATCTATTTACTTTATTAAGGTTGATATTATTTTGCAAGTACAAAGAGCGGAGTTTGAACTACCGTGTTGTCAATGATATCGCGACGGAAAGCTAGGATAACATTGCTCTCTGCTTTTAGTTTATTTATCTCATCAACAATTACCTTGTCAGCAGTTTTTGTGTCAATAGTGTACGCTGCTAAGAACTCTAAAGTTATAACATCGCTATTGTAGTAGGTATAGATATTGTCTTTGATAGAAAAGACTGCCTGTCCGTCTTCCATTCCGTAAAATTGCGCATTTGTAACATAATATCTGTCTAAAACACCACTTAAGCCATCAGCTGAGGTAGGAGCGGAAACAGACGGGATAAGTTTAGCGTCATTGTCACTTATTGGCAGCACAAAGTTAATGGGGCGCTCAGGGTATTTGGAGGAGAAACCGCCCTCTTCAGTCTTTGTAACATAGAGGTGATTCCAGCTCAAAAGCACTTTAGAACCCTTTTTAAGCTCTTTTATTTTAGCATAGTTGACTTTATCTATGAGCGGAGCAGTATTCTCACCGCCATCGATTTTCACCAAAAATCTTCCGTCTTTACCGTCGCCGTATTCGTTGTATTTGCCGTAGGCGATGTAGTTGTCAATGCTAAATGTTGCTACATTACCGGCGTGTCCGCACCTGTCAGGGCAGAGTGAGGTCATTAGACGACACGGTCTGAACTCAACGCCTTCAAATGTCGCTACAGTTAAAAATGTAGCATAGCGTTCGTTGGTAACGGTTGGACCGGTGATGCCCATAGGGTCTTCTTCAGCAGGTTTGCCTATTGGGTCAACAACGCCAATAACGCCGATAACACCGTCGTTTGAAAGGTCTATGGCTTGAGCTACGCTCACAGAGATGGCAGCCATTGCCAATGCACAAATAATAGATAATGTAATTAAAGCTTTTTTCATAATACTATAATCTCCTTGTTTGGCACCTCTACAAACTTGCATTCATGCGGTTCCCGTGGCTAATTTTCCGTGATACTTTGTCCAATATATTATTACATAATCGCGCTGCGTATGCGTCAATATATTGTCCGCGTCTCACAAAAAATTATCTCGCGCTACCGCATAAAGCCAAGTTTTTAGAGATACCTTTTTTATGGGCAAAGCTTCTTAGTTTTTCCTTAGCCCATACTATATTAGATAGCTTATCTCTACAATTGTTCCCGCAAAAGAAAAAATAATTGTAGATTTTTTTCACAAGGTCGATTTTTTAAAGTTTAATCTCAACTTTTTTGCCTTGGATTGAGCTGTCTATAGCTCCTGTCACCATTGCCAAACTCTTGATGTTGTCGGTTGAGACGGTCTCGGGAGCGGTATTGTTCTTGAGTGACTCAATAAAGTTATTTATAACACCTGAGTGGTGCTCATAACCTATTGGCTCAATTTCCGGTATCTCAAATGGTACGGTTATAGGTTTTCCGTCTTCAAATTGTAAAAGTTCACATTTGAAATCATCAGCGCCGTCCCAAGATATAGTTCCCTTGTCGCCCATGATTCTCCAACTACATTCCCAAGTGGTATTGTTTCCGCTGGCAGCCCAACAACCGGTGTAGGTGTACATGATATTATCGGTCATTTTAAATATAGCGGCAGCGCTCGCATCACGCTCATACCATGAACCTTTGGGGTTCCACTCTTCACAGTAAACAGAGATTGGGTCAGCGTTCATAATCATACGCGCAGCATCAAATGTATGGATTGCCATATCATTTATAAGCACGTGCGGCATAGTTGCTCTAAAGTTAGTTGCACCAAAGTCGATTGTTAGGTAAAAGTCGCTGTGAACAGCTGTTATATTGCCGATAACTCCGGAGCGGAGCGCGCTTACTAAGCGTCTGATACTGGTTGCGTATCTTCTGTTCTGTATAACAGCATAGGTCTTACCACTCTTGTTAGCAGCTTCCACCATAGCTTTTGCAGTCTCGATATTATCACTCATCGGCTTTTCGCCAAGAACGTGGCAACCGTGCTCAAGCGCGGTAATAGTAACTTCGCCGTGTGCCAAAGGAATTGTGAGGTCAAAGACCACATCCGGGTTTAGCTCTTCTAACATTTCCTTTAAGTTTGAGCCGATTTTTGCGTTTTCTAAGTTATATTTTTCCTTAACTATCTCCGCGTTATGTACATTGATATCGCAAAGACCTATAATCTCTACTTTTTCTCTGGCAACATCAGTATTTAGCCAAGCGTTTGAGATACCGCCACAGCCAACTAAAACAACTTTAATCTTTTCCATTTAATTCCCTCATTTCAGATGTTTGGGCACCTCTAAAAACCTCATTCACGAACACGAAAAATTATCTCACACATTTTCGCAAAGCAGGTTTTTGAGATACCCATTTATTTACTTTTATATTGTACCATAATACAGAGAAAAGGAAAAGGTCTTTTTTTTATTTTTCTAAAAAAATTATACGATTTTTTCGTTTATACTGCTAAATAGCGTGAAAATGCGTGGTACCTGAACCTTGTCACCTTTACAAACCTTGCAATTTGTGGTATCATATTATACGTGAATATACACGCAGAGTTTGTAATGAGCGCAAATAATATAAGCCAACTTCCAACAGATGGTTTGGTTGAGATAGCTTTAGCCGGCAGAAGTAATGTCGGTAAAAGCTCAATGATTAACCGCCTTGTCGGAAAGCGTGGTCTCGCTCGCACCTCAAACACTCCGGGCAGAACGCAATCTTTAAATTATTACCGCATTTATCCAAACGGCAAAAACAGTAAACCCTTTTACTTTGTTGATATGCCGGGCTATGGGTACGCAGAAGTAAACAAACAAAAAAGAGGGCTGTGGGCTGCACTCATAGAGAAGTATTTGAGCGAGCGAAAAGAGCTATCTGCGGTTATCCAGTTAGTAGACTTAAGGCACTCGCCACAGCCACTTGACATACAGATGGCTGATTGGCTGAATCATTTTGGACATAACTTTTTGGTCGTAGGGACTAAAGCAGACAAGATCGCGAAAACAAAAGTTGATGATCAGATGCTTATAGCTGCTGAACAACTCAATGTTGACAGCATATCGACCGTATCTTTTTCCGCACAATCCGGACTGAACAGCGATAAGTTGTGGAAGAAGATTTTGGAGCTATCTGAAAACGGCTAGCATAACTTAAGGACTACTTACATGCATTTTGAATTTTTGCACGTACTCGAACATTCTATAGAAGACACATTACCTATAATACCATTTCTCTTTTTAATCTACTTAATCATCGAAATATTGGAGCGCAAATACAACAGCTTAATCGCGGAAAAATCCCCAAAATTGGGCGTTATTGGCGGCGCGCTCTTTGGGCTTATTCCGCAGTGCGGATTCTCGGTTATGGCAAGCGTTCTCTACTCAAAGAAACGCATATTCTTGCCAACACTAATGGCGATATTTTTAGCTACATCGGACGAGGCATTGCCTATAGTTTTGGCATCAGGCAACTATATGGCTATGGCAAATATTTTGATAGCGAAACTTGTAATAGCAGTTGTCGCGGGATATATCATATACCTCTTCACCTTTAAAAAACAAGATAAACTAAAAGCGCAAAGCGCAGAAGTTGACATTGCTGATGTCGTTAATGAGGCAGATGATGCCGGCGGATGTTGCGGTCATGTTCTGCATGCTCATAGCGGCGAACATGCGCAAATAAAGAAAAAGAGCGTGAGTCATAAAATATGGGACTACGTAAAGCACCCTTTGCGCCACACGCTTTGGATAACCCTTTGGATTTTCATTGTCACCTTTATTATTATTGGCGTGTTTGAAGTTATCGGCGATGAAGCAATAAGAGGTATTTTAACGAAAAACATTTATCTTGAGCCGATTTTATCTTCGCTCTTTGGGCTTATTCCAAATTGCGCTGCCTCTGTAGGTATCACCAAGCTGTACCTTGAGGGCGCGCTTACCTTTGGCGGAGCAATGGCAGGACTATCAGCCGGAGCAGGCGTTGGAGTTGTGGTCTTATTTCAGAAAAACCGTCCGACTTCAGAGAATATTAAGATAATCTTGCTGCTGTTTTTGATAAGTGTCGCGTCAGGCGTTCTGATAAACCTCGGTATGGCATTATTATAATGGAAAAATAGGGTTACGGCCGGTGCTTCCTATACGGCTTTTTGGGAGCATCGGTCTTTTTTTGCCTGCTATCATCTTTTACTTTGCCCTTGTTGTCGCTCTTTTCGTGGTTTTTCTGCTCGCTTTTTTTGATTATATTCTTGGCGCGCTTATCAAATTCCGGTAAATGGCTTAAGAGTATCGCGCGCTGCTCTGCTTTTGCTTTTTCGGTTTTTGCAACATAAATCTCTTCACCGGTGAGCGGATTTTTCTCCAAATAGTACATATCGGCAGAAACAGTAAGCGGTGCCGGGTAGAAATCCTGCACCTGCGAGGGTTCAACGCCGTAATTTTTAAGGCACTTTCTAAGCGCGAGCATATCGTCCATTGTGCATCCGGGGTGACCGCTGATAAAATACTCAACTATTGCCTGCCGTTTTCCTGCTTGCTTTGAGGCCGCGAAAAATTGGTTGATAAATTCCCTGTAGGAGGCGTTTGATGGCTTGCCCATAAGAGCTAAGACATTGTCCTCTGTATGCTCGGGTGCTATCTTTAAACGCCCGCCCGTGTGACGGGTCGCGAGCTCGGCTATATAGTTTCGCGCGTTACGCACAGTGGCAAGGTCAGTGCGTATTCCGCTCTGAATAAAGAGGTTTTTTACTCCCTTTAGCTTGCTTACGTCACGCATCAGGCGAAGGGTAGGCAAGTGGTCGGTGTTTAAGTTTTTGCAGATATTTGGAAAAAGACAGCTAAGACGTTTGCATTTATTCGGCTCACTCTCACAATGTGTGCCGTACATATTAGCTGTTGGACCGCCAAGATCGGTTATTGTGCCGCGAAAATAGGGCATCTTAACTATTGTTTCCACTTCTTTTAAGATGTTGCGCGGGCTTCTTGAAACCACTTGTTTGCCCTGGTGCGCGGAAATAGCGCAAAAGTGGCAACCGCCATAACAGCCGCGGTGTGTGGTGACAGATTCTTTGATCATATCAAATGCCGCGAGCCTTTTGCCCATATAAGCAGGGTGTGGAAAGCGCGTGAAGGGCAGGGAGTATATTTCGTCAAGTTCGGCAGGGGTGATTTCCTCCGGGCGGTTAACAAGCAAAAATCTGCTGTCATTTTTTGAGATAAAGTTAGCTCTCTGATTTGTGTGTATGGCGCGCGACATCTCTAAGTAAGCGCCTTTTCTGGCAATAATATCTTCAGCTTTTGGCAATGTGATGTACTTTTCGCCCTCCGGCAATTCCTTTAGCACTTCGGCTGTGCCTCTGATACGAGTCGGGGTTTCGCCTCTTTCAAGCGCGCGCAAAATTTCAATAGTCGCCTTTTCTCCGTTGCCGTAAACTAAGATGTCCGCTTTACTGTCAAATAAAATACTACGCTTGACCTTGTCAGTCCAATAGTCGTAGTACGGAAATCTTCTCAGCGATGCCTCAAGTCCACCCAAAATAATATAGGTGTTTTTAAAGGCATTTTTAATGTAGTTGGTATAAATGATGGTCGCGTTTTTCGGGCGAAGCTCAGCTTTTCCGTCCGGGCTAAAGGCATCATCGTGACGCGGACGACCCATAATGGTTGTGCGTGAGAGATTGCTGTCTATAGCGCCTGCTGTGACCCCGAAACCGAGCCGCGGGCGACCCATAACCGCTATATCTTCCGCTGATTGTGGTTGAGCAATAATGCCGACCTTGTAGCCGCAACTTTCCACAAAACGACCGATAACTGCCGCGCCAAAGCTCGGGTGGTCAATATACGCGTCTCCGGTAACTATAATAAAGTCAAGCTCGTCAATGCCGTTTCTTGCCATTTCATCTTTGGTCATAGGTAGGGGACGGGTATTTTGCGGCTCATTTGCGGTCATTTTCATCTAAGATAGTATAGCATAAAATAGGGAAAAACGCAAATTTTACGATTTTTTGCCATTCTTTTTTGCAAATGCCCTTGACATTTCTTCGGATTTTTTGTATAATTTTAGTTGTTGAAAATCGGGCGCTTAGTTCAGTAGTAGAACACTACGTTGACATCGTAGAGGTCATAGGTGCGATCCCTATAGCGCTCACCATTTTTTGCCCATTTTTGGCGGAGAACCGGCTTCGCCTTTAGCCAAGTTGTCGGCTTCGGAGTGCCGAGCACACCTCGCCTAGCCTTGACTAATCTCCATCCAAAAATGAGCAAAAAACAACCTTCTGCAACTTTACGTTGGCAACCTTACGTTGCACGAATTTATGCCTTCGCATGCATATCTTCATACGGAGTGGCTTTAGAATATGTAGGGTGGGGTAAATTTTCGCAAGGATTTACTCAGCTTTTCGGATTTTTTAACTTTGGCGAAATTTTCGCCCAACTGCTGCTAATTTTCGCTTGGTGCGTTCTTATTTTGCAATCTTCAAACGACCTCGCTCATTACGATTAACCCTGCGGGGCAAGGAAAGCGCATTTTTTTGTTCACTCAAAAAAATGCGCCTCGCGCAAAGCACCTAAAGGGAAGGAAAAAAAGCTGATGGGGCTATCGGAAATATAGTGTATTAAATACTTGTACCATTTTGAAACTGCTTGTCAATTCAAAAAAGTAAACTTTTCAGTCATCAAGTTGTCAGATACGCTTATTCTACACAAAAGAAAAGCAAGCTTTGCAAATCTATACAACACCATAAAAAAACTTACCAAATTTACGTTTACCTATTATGTAATGCAATCTTTGATAATTTTAATCTAAACTTAAAGCATTTGGGGCGATTTCCGCCATTATTTTTAAAATCCAGTCAATCCTTACAAACTTAACTAAACCTAAAATAATCAGGAAATCGCCCCAAATAACTTAAAGCTTTGATCAAACTTTCTCGAAAGTTTAAATTTCCCTTTCACGTTTGAATTGTTGTTAGCGTTTAAGCGTGGAGGGGTATGGTTTTCTGTTGGGTTGCTAACGCGTTGCTAACACTTTTATAATGTAAAATATCAACAACTTCTACTAATCTCACTATATCTATTTTAGTATATAGATCCTTTGTGAGGTCGTTCGCGCTGTGGCCTATTATGCGCTTGACCAGCAAATCCGGTGCATTGAGTTCGTACATTCGACTTACGAAGGTGTATCGGCAATCGTGTGGCGTATGGGATAACTCCAAACGATTCATTAAGCGTACAAAATGCGAACTAATGAAATTATTAGCGTCAAATTTCATATAGTCAAGCAAATATTCGTCTGAACGGTCATACAGAGATTTTATTAATGGCAGTATATCGGTATTCAGCGGGATTATGCGATTTTTACCTGCCTTTGTCTTAACTCCACCAAGCATATAGCGCTCAGCAAAGTTTATTGATGCTTTCCGTACCGTGACAAGTTCGGCGCGGCGCATCCCGGTGTAAAGCATTATTAAGGTTATCGCTACAATATCGCTCTCTTCAGAATGGAATAAACCCCACAATTTATTTACCTCTTCGACTGTAAACACAGAACGTTTTATTTGGGGCGTGTAGCCCTCATTGCGGGCGCTCAAACTCATTGCCGGATTATCCCTTATAAAACCGTTTATCAGCGCGTAATTGAACAGTTTATTGAGCAAATTAGCAAGACCGGTCTTCATGGTCGGCACAACGCATTCATCAACCAACAACTGCAGTTGTGGCCGCTTAATATCCCCTATCGTGACATTAGCAATGTCGGCACAACCATTTTTCCATATTGAGAGTGTCGCCTTTTGCGTGCTGAGGGCGATCTTTGAAAAATCTTCTTTTTTCCATAACTCAAATAATTGGCTTAGCGTTATGCTCCTAGCGTTATAAATCGAGGGGTTGCGGTTGTAGTCTATTAATAGTGCCAACGCGTCTTGATAACCCTCTTTAGTTAGCGGAAAAGTGCCAAGTGTTTTACGCGCGCTCTTTGTTTTAAGGGTTTCGGTGTCGAATGTGCGCTTTGCCGGGGCAAATACGTAATACTTTTTACGGGCTTTATACTTTACTATTGACCCGCTGCCGTTGGCGAATTTCTTCATAATATTTTACTCCTTAATTCCCCGCTGTCAATACCAATTCGTTAAGGTCAACAAAATGGTGCTTGACAAAAATCTGAATTGTGGAGTATAATATAAACGTGGTCAGTCTGTAATCGCATCCAAAGATTATATATACTCCACACGCCCTGACGGTGCGCTAACACCTGAGGGGCAAACCTTTTTTATTTTCACCTTTCATTTACCGGTATGCTAGTTAATTTAAACGTTTCTGTTTCCTCTTCGGCAACTGCTTCAAAATATAATGTTTTTCCGAGTACAAGTTTTTCGACGTTTGTATAAGCCGTACCAATTTCGTACCCATCTTTATCATACAAATCAAAATAAAGATGCACCATACTATAATTTTTGTCTGATTCATTTTTAATAAATCCGGTAATATAAGGTAGACCATTTTTATACTCTAAAGCCGGCTCACCACCATAGAAAGATAATCCGGCAGCTTTCATTCTTTCTTCAATGGGTTTTGGTGTAAAACAAGATTTAAAAATACATCCTATTATTATAATAGCAAATACTATCGTCAACACACAACCAATTTTATGCGCGATTCTATCCGCTTTGCTAACAGGCTTTCGAGTGGCGGTTTCAGTCATTATTGGCGAGACTTCTTCAATATTGGCATCACTATTAACAACCTCATCAAACTCTTTAGAGCCACATTGACTACAGAAAATAACATCATTTTCTAGCTCTTTTTTACATTCTGTACAATATTTCATCTCTTATACCCTCTTCATCAAAAATTTTGGAACAACGCCTGAAGATGACATGTTTAAGTCTCTCTATATTCTCATTAAATTCTAAAAATACAAACTCGTTTTCAATTAGTGGTATAACTAATTCCAGGTTTTCTTCTATGTATTTCATAAAAGTCTTTTTTTGTGAATTATTTTTAGGGAGTTCAGCTATGTCTATTGAAAATAGGAGTTGTTTAATCTCACGACACTCTAGCATAGATATTGTTTCAATGTCAATTACGTGTTGAATACAGAAATTGATTTGACATAACTCTTCTGAAAATTTATTTCGTCTAAACACAATAATACCTTTATTACGATATGCACTTTCATAACTCATTTTATATAATATTTTTTGGCAAGGAATGGGCAAAGACAAAATTTCGCAAGGCAGTTGATTTTGTTCATTTTTATTTACACCTCGTTCTACTTCTATGCCTTCTAATTCAAGGGTAAGCCTGTATATATGCTTACAAGGTAAGCGACGTCTGCTGAAATCCATACAAGTACAACTATCCAAGGTCGTTATATACATATCTTTTCCGGATCCCTTAAATTTAGCGGATTTACTTTCGTGACAAATTTCAGCTGGCGTTGTCTCTGCTTTTTGTGCTGCTTCAATGCGTTTTAACTGTTCCTTGTCTTCATGTATTGAATTGTCCCATTTTGACATGTATTTGCTCCTTTAGACGTTCATTTTAAACAGCTTTGAAAAGCTATTGCTCTTCCTAATATTCTTATATCTTTATAGTCTTCAGGTGTGAAGACCATGGGCGGATGCGCAGTATTTGCCGCAACGAGCGTAACACTGTTATTGGTAAGGTAAACATGTTTAAGCGTTGTCTCATCATCTATCAACACAGCAGCTATCTCGCCATTCTCAACGGTTTCCTGTTGTCTTATGAAAACGATATCGCCGTTTAATATGCGAGCGTCTATCATGCTGTCGCCTTTAGCTATTACCGCAAAATCGGCGTTTATACCGTCTTCTAAGTCAATATAGGCCTCTATGCTCCCCTCGGTGAATATTGGTTCGCCACAGGCGATTTCGCCCAAAAGAGGCACCTTTTTTGTTTTTATTGGTACAACGTTTGGCAAGTCAAAGACGCTTGACGTGACGGGCCTTTGCTCACGCTCCATAGGCACGTCGTAGCCCATAAGCCAAGTTTCCGATACGTTAAGGTGCCTTGCGATAGCCGTCAAGTAGTCTTGCTTAGCTTTATATTTACCCTTAATATAATTCGTCAAGGTGGCCCTTGGTATTCCCGTAGCCCTGCTTACATCTATAGCTTTTACTTTTCTGTATTTTATCGCAAGAGACAACCTCTCCGCAAAAGTACTGATTAAACCATTCATAATAATACCTACCACTATATTATAATACACTTTTTTAATAAAATCAATACTTTTTTTGTAAAAAAGTAAAAAAAGTATTGAAAAAAGCAACAAAAGGGGTTGACAGGCTGAATTTTAAGTGCTATAATGTTGTTATGATTTTCAAAACAAATGGAGGTGCTAAAGTGGGTCACATAAGAGAATATAAATATAGTTATGACTACACAAAATTGAATGGGCGAATTGTTGAAAAGTACGGGACTAGGCGGGCTTTTGCTGAGAGTATAAAGCTAAATGAAGCTGTACTAAGCCAAAAACTTAATGGGAACAGCCGATTCACTCAGGACGAGATAACTTTTTTTCGCAACGTTTTAGACATATGTAAAGAAGATGTCAACGATTATTTTTTCAAAACCAAAGATTAACCGTGATATTTTTTTAACTTGTTTGTTGTGATTTTCAAAACAAACTAATATGCTGTTAAAGGACGAATACTTTAGTGAAACATCAAAAGGAGCTAAGTTATGGAAAAGACGGATAAAGTTGAATTTGAGCAGTTTGCGAGTAGCTTTCAACCGCAAAAAGAGACTTCGCAAGTAGTAATGATTGAACGCAAAGGAAAAGATATCTCGGTAAAAATAGACGGTACGCCGATTAAAAATGTAGTTGAGTATATGACCAATTTTTCGCCCGAGGGCGATACGTTTTTAACACTCAAGATACATTTAGGCGACGCACCTGCGTTTATAACTTTATTAGAGGGAAAAAAATAAGAAAATTAGGAGTACAAAACTATGAAAGTATGGGAAGATTTTATTAAAAAGGGTTCAATTAAGGACGAATGCGGCAAGTGCGATACGGAGCTCAGTGATGCCATAGATATAGTGAAGTTCACTTGTGATCTCGTGGCACGATACGGCAAGGATGCTGTGTTGGAGTGGATGAACACATCAGCATATAACATAGTACGAGATGCGTGGTATGAAAGGGATAGCGCGCAAATAGAGCTCGCACTTGTTAAGGCAGAGCTAGAGGCATTAAAAGCGGCGCAAAAGCCGAAGCTGACGAAAGAGCGTTTAGAAGAAATATTAAAAGAAACGCTTGACGCTGAAGATGTTGAAATTGTGATGGCTGAGCCGTATGGCAAATATAAAATAACAGAACGGTATTTAATGCCGGGCACAAAGAGCAAGAGCATAGACAACGCGTTTGTGGTGATAATAAAAGACTAAATAATGGAAGATATAGGTTTAATTTCAATAATACTCTTATTGATAGTAGCAATTGTAATTGTTGCTATGAGATAAGTGGGCAAAAATTGGCAGGGTTTTCTGACATCTCCCGTTTTGTTTCCCTGCCAATTAGGTGAGAATCTTTGAATTTTAAAATAGGTCATTCTATTTTATTACAACCTTAAATAGTAAGCTGCAAGTTCAAAGATTCTTACTGCAAAATAAAATATTTTGGATGCGATTACAGGAGGAATAAGGAAAATGGAATTTGAAGGATTAGATAATTTAATAAAAGAAAATGGCACCACAAAGTGCTTTCATCGTGAAATGCACTTTGGAACAGCAGAAGGTGCGCTCGAATACGTAAATAAACGTATTGCGGAGCTAAAAAACCTTAAGGAAGATTTTGATAAATTTTCTAAGGAGAATAAAGATGAGTAGAAGCCCGCAAGAATTAATAGACAAACTTTTCATTTATGACTTCACCAACATAGAAAACGCACCGGGATACCTTGAGCTAAAGTTAAAAGGTGAGAAGGAGTGCGGATATATGGCGTTGGGACCAAATCCCATAAGTGGCACGGCAACAGCTTTAAGGATGGGCTATTTCAATGTTTGGTGCGACGGATACATACGCCTTGCGGAACAGGATTTGTACCATGATACCCCAAGCGATGCTATAGGCGTCTATGAGGGCTTGCGTAATTACTTAATATTTTACAAGGAACACGTAAAACCATTTATTGACAAAAACTGCAAGCTTCCCGAGCCGTATACAAAAAAGGGAGTAATGGTATTAAAAGAGGACTATACTCACTTTTAAAGAGCTGATACAAAAGAGGGGTGCGATTACAGGAGTACGAAATGGATAATGATTTTTTCAAAAATTACATACGCGAAAACTTGATTGACCCGAAAACGGGACGGCTTAAAGAGCGTATGCAAAATCAGCAATTGGCGGGCATACTGAAAGTGTCCGGTAGGGACATAGGAATAATGATTCAAGCCGGTATGTACAAGGATTTTACCGAATATTGCTGGAGGGAACAGAACGGAAAGCGCTTGAGCCGTCCTACTTATATTATTTGGACACGAAAAGCTATTAAACACATCACCGGCAAGGATGTGGAGGAGATATTAAATAATGATTAAAGTTTTGGATTTTATAGTGGGTCAAATAGAGCAGGCGGTGCTAGACTCCGAGTTCTGCAACATGAGCGAGAAACAAGAGCAGGCAGTAATGCGTGGGCTTATGATCGCCGGGGTTTTAGTTATGGCGTATAGCGCTATAAAGGATTATGCGTTATGAGCGAATTTACATGTGAGAATTGCGGAAGGCGTTTAAATATATCCTCTCTCGCTTACGTAAGCGACAATGCTCCCAATTTATGCGAGGATTGCCTAGAGGGTTTATTGGCTCAAGGCGAACTCGTTAAGTGCGAATGTTGTGACGAGTATTCTTCTAAAAGCGATATAACATATAAGCGTGCATCGCGGGGTTTTGAAGTCGCTTATTGTAAATGCTGTTTAAATCCCGAAACCGGCAAGAAGCTTTGCTTTTGCGAAGAGGGCATGTAAGGTTGACATTATCAGCCATATACTGGGGAATATGAGGAGAGAAGATAAATGGCATGTATAGAAAATTGTTTTAATACTTTTGAAGAACTGAAAGAAAAAGCAATGCCTGTATTGAGTAAATATGAGGCAGAGGGGAAGATAGGAAGCATTGAAGTTATTGATAGTTATTCATTTTCTTTTAACATTATAGATAAAGATAACAACCCAGATAATTTGTATTATAAAACAACGTTTGATAAAAGATACTTTTATTTCGGACACGATTCTGTTTATAATGATATTAAGATTTTAAGCACAGCAATAGACATTATGAAAGAGATTGGTCTGGACAGAATAGCAATATATGAAGATGAGGAATTGGGGAGGACATATGAATAAGAGTAAAGTCATAGAAGACATAATAGCAATAATGTGGAAAGAATACCGAGAGGGGCAGTACTGCGGAGATGTTGGGGCATTTATATCTAATGTGGATAGGATAGCAAAAGAGTTATTGCTAAACGAGGATGAAGAGCAGGAGGAGGAGTTATGAAACTAACACTTTTAGAAAACAACAATGTATTATTTACCATAGCAGATACTACAATAAAAACTATAATTAGCTTGAAGGAATTACAAGATAAATGCACGGATAAACGTTGGAGCTTCTGTTTTTATCCAGATAACGAGTATTTGGAGATGAGAGATTATCATTCAGTTCATGTTGAAATATACAGTACGTTAATCGGTGTATGGGCTAGACGTACAGGAGAGGGTGATAGAACTTATAGATGGGTAGCAAAAGCCCTGTGTTTTGATAATTTAAGCGACATTCATGAACATATAATACTGGAACCCGTCAAAACAATGGAATATCGTGAACGATTAAAACGGTTAGAGAATGAGGTTAAAAATAGTGAAAGACAGCTAAAGCATAGCAAGAAAATATTGGACGAGTATCTAAAGAAAGGGAGTTGAACTATGAAGCTAAGCACGATAACTAAGGTGTATAAGTATTTGAGGAACGAAACAAGTTTAGATGCTGATAATATTAATTTAGTTGAAATAATAAACCAAGAAACGTATTCAGAAATATCACATATAGTGTATTTTTCTGTTGTACACAATGAATTATATTTAAAGATTGAAAATTATGATGGGGAGTATTACGTTTGTATTTCAACAAATAGTTTTATGAGGGATGACGATGATAATATAGAAGTTTATCCAAACACGTTGCGACACCTAGCCGACATCTGCGACCGCGTTGAGGAAATAGTGAGAGAAAATGAGGGAGCGAGATGAGGTGATTGAATTTCTAATAGACCATGAGCTTGCAATTACAGATTTGCGAGACGACATTTTTGAAGAGACTTTACAAAAAGCGAAAAAGCGTAAATATATCGACAATGGTAAAGAATACGAAGCAACACACGAAACTATTTGCTGTGACGATGTTGAGGATTCAGAATGGTAATTCGTGGAAGAAATTTTGACGATATTGAGCAGTTGCTCAATAATAAAAAAAAGAGGTACGCATAAAATGGAAGAGGTGAAACACAAAAAAGATGTTAGGCGGTATACCGCGCACTATGAGACACTCAGAGCTTCCGGCTTGTCGCATAGCAAGGCATTAACGCAGATGGCAAGAGATAGAGGAGCGTTCGCAAAAAAAAAGACCGTTGAAGGGTTAATGAACTTAGGATATGCTCAAGAACGTGCTGAGAAGCTGATTGAAATACAAGAAGTAAGGGGGTACGTAAAACTTGGAGAGGATGAGGTATAATAATGGGAAATATAGTTTTAATTTTAGGTGAAACAGGGTCCGGTAAGACATCGTCTTTAAGAAACTTTAAAGAGGATGAGGCAGCGGTTTTTAGTATAGCGTCTAAAAAATTGCCATTTAGAAATAATCTGCGCGTAATAAACGGTAATGACTACGCTGTTATAAAAAAGGGGTTAAGTAGCGATAAGTTTAACTGCTACATCATTGACGATAGCCAATATTTGCTCGCGTTTGAGCAACTCGCAAAGTTAGATGAAACAGGATACAAAAAGCACGTAGAAATGGCAAATAATTTTTATAAACTCTTAAAACACGCCATTGACAACACTCCGGACGATGTAATCGTGTATTTCTTGCACCACCCGGAAACAACGGAATTAGGCAAAATAAAAGCCAAAACTATCGGAAAAATGATAGACAATTGGCTGACGCTCGAAGGGCTTTTTACTATAGTTTTGATGGCAAAAACTGACGGCGAAAATTATGT
>JGI994J12354_10001226_pt1 | contig 25983 bp, 24 predicted proteins | sample IntmicLarv3ML3BL_FD_12354 | JGI IMG/M metagenome (IMG submission 12354)
ATCGGCGCGTTTTGGCTGACCGTCATGGTTGTGCCGGACGCGCTGACACCCAAATATATGTAGTTGGGCGCGGCGCCTGTCACGGTCATGTACTGTGTGCCGATTTTGACCCGCACATTGAAGGCTGTGTCAGCCGTGATGTCCGGCGGGTTCCCGCTGACCGCCTTGCTGATTTTCAGGCTGCCGACTGGCGGCGCGGTCGTAGTTGTGGTGGTTGTGGTGGTCGGCGCGGTNGTGGTNGTCGTGGTAGTTGGCTTGGTCGTGGTAGTNGTNGTAGTCGTGGTAGTTGGCTTGGTCGTGGTAGTTGTAGTAGTCGTGGTAGTTGGCTTAGTCGTGGTAGTTGTGGTAGTTGTGGTGGTCGGCTTGGTTGTGGTGGTCGTGGTAGTCGTGGTAGTTGGCTTGGTTGTGGTAGTCGTGGTAGTTGGCTTGGTTGTGGTAGTCGTGGTAGTTGGCTTGGTTGTGGTAGTCGTGGTAGTTGGCTTGGTTGTGGTAGTCGTGGTCGTTGTGGTCGTCGTGGTTGTAGGGGTATTCGAATGGGTATTATGGAAGAGAAGCGTCAGGTCGCAGATATTGACGTCCTCACAGTACCAGGTAGTGCTGTTGCCGTAGTTCGTGGACATGTGGGTGAAAATTGCGTCCGGATTGAACTGGCTCAAGCCGTTCGCTGTTGCATTTGAGGGCGTTCCCGGCTGTTGCGTTCCGCTGCTGCCGCTTACCGCCAGGGAAGTGCTCAGTGTGACAAATTGGGCGCTGCCGAACACATAATCAACGGTTTTCGTGGTTTCGGTAAGCAACGTGCTTTTGATTGATCCGCCCTTGACATACTTGCCGCTGTCAGTCACTGTAAAGGTTACGTTGCCTGATCTGGCCGTAACATTATAGGCTGTGTCTTTTACAGGCGTGATGCCTGTCGTCCCGCTGCTTACGCCATTTACGGTCGCGGTGCCTGTCCAGGTCAGCTTTAGTGTGCCGAATTGTTCAACACCGGAAGCGTTTGTGGCGACAAAACCGCTGTGTCCAACGGTAATCGTGCCGGTGCTGGCGCTGGCGTGGTTATATTTCAATGTAAGCGCGGTCGTATTGCCCGCGTTGTGCTGCGCAATGATTCCCGCCATGTTATCTACAAGGGTATTAAACGGGGTGTAGAAATTATAACTGTTCATACAGCTTTTAACCTGTGAGAGGGCAGAGGGCCAAGTGCTGTTGGTTTTTAAATCCATGGTGGAACCAGTTACTAGTTTCTGTTCATACACCCAACACACAGAGCGCGCAAAATCCCTGTAATCGCTGGCTGTGCCACCTCTCACGGAGGTTAAGCCGAACAGCCGGTTGAACTCCGCCGTTGAAAGCGGGGTGTTTGAGGGGTGCAGGGCGCTTATCAAGGCGGATTCGTTTCTGGCGTTCACGGGATTGCTTGTGCTGCTTTTCTTGAGCATAGCATTGGTCAGCTGAGCTTCTTTGTATATAGCCGGATTGTTGTTGTACCCCTGAAACAGCTTGCTCATCAACGTGAGATTGCCGCCCGGACTGTACGGCGTCCATGTGGTGGGCCATGAGTCAGAAGATTTTGCTCTCATGCGGTACTCTACCTTTGCGGATAGGGAATCGCCGACCGCAGTGACCGTAACCCTTAAGTGATACTGCGTGGTATCGACGGTCCAACCGCCGCTGTTCGCGCTCGTCTCGCGCATCAGGTAGTGGGAGATTCCCGCGGTTGTGAATGACAGGTCATTAAAGGTGACGATCGGGGCGCTGTTGGTCGCGGTTTTATCCGAACCTATTTTTGTAAGTTCATCACCGTTGGCGTTGGAATTAAACAGCGCGATATTGAAAGACCATGTCGAGGGGACATCTGTGCCGCTGACGAACTTTCTGCTGCGCAAAGTGACTGTAGCCGACGTCTCTCCCGCCGCCAACCCTGTCTGCAAAGAAAGCGCGCCAACAAGCACAATCGCGGCAAGGCACAGCGGAATCAGGACAGCCACCGCTATCTTCTTGCGCCTCTTGTCCGCAAATATTCCCCTTAAATAATTCATCATTCGCATATACCATCCTCGCAATGTATTTGACGTAGTTGTTCTCTATGAAATGCTGCCGGTTTGCAAAACCGGCCACATCCGAAATTTCACTTTTCCAACGATCTGCTCCCCGCTCACCGTCCCGATCCGACTGTCCCGGCTGTCCAGCGACTGCGGCCGGTTGTCGCCCAGGACAAAAACGCTCCCTGGTGGCACTTGGAACGGGAGCTCGATATCGCAGCTGCCCCGGCTTAGGCTAGTGACATACGGCTCCTTCAGCGTTTCGCCGTTGACGGATACCGTGCCGTCCTTGCTCATGTCCACCCGGTCACCCCCGAGGGCGATAACCCGCTTGATATAGATTTTATCATTGTGGGTGAACGCAATCACATCGTTCTTTTTTGGGCTATCGGTTCTGACGGCGAGGACGACCTCGTCCATTTGCAGCAGGGGGTTCATGCTCGAACCATCCACCTGCAGCACAGCCACCCACAAGTTGGTGATGATGATGATCGCCGCCATGGTTACAATCAGGCAGGCCAAAACGCCAAGCGCCACTCGCCGGTAGGATTCCTTGCGCTCATGCCGCGCGATTTCGCGGTTAAGTGTTCCAATCGCCGGGCGTCCCAGCCGGTCAATCTGTTCGCGCAGTCTGCTGTCGTTGTTTCGCATATATCACACCGCCTGATACGCTTGTAGTCTCTGCCGGAGTCCGGCACGGTACGCCAAGAGCAGGTTTTCCTTTTCTTCCTCTGCCTGCTGCAGCTCTTCCTCAAGGTCCCGAAGCATCATCAGCAGGTGCTTTCGATTCAAGGCGCGCAGCTGCTGCTCCGTCAACTCCCGCAGAACGGATTGCCTGGACGGAATGGGGAGCAGAAAATCAAACAAGGCGGCAAATTCTTCGTCGTCCATCAGTTCGGCGACAATGTCCTCAAACGTGCTCCCGTCCGACGGCATGGCCGCATTAGATTCGTATGCATTCATTTTTTTAATTCCTTCTTAAATTTAAACGTTCTTTTGTGCTTGTGCGGCACAGACTCCCCCTGTATAGAATTGGATCAATTTCTTTCACGATCACCATCCTTTCTCCCCACTGTGCTCCTCGCTGATCAACTCTGGCAGCTTGACTTTCTTGCAAATTCTGGTATACTATCTAAGATTGGCATTTTCGTCGAGTTTTCCCGGCGATTCCGTGTGCTTTTTGCATGTTTCCGTTGACTTTTGACTTCCGCTGTTGTTTTGCTCCTCATTTTCACCACTTTGGGTGTGGCGGCGAAACACAAACAAATGTAAAATGTTAGCATGAAAAGTCCGCTTGCTTTCAACCTCCTAATTTTCAAAGAAAATGTGGTTGCTTGGGCATACTATATGGGGCGAAATGCGCAGAAATTTCGTGGTTTACCCAATTTCATGAAAAATGCGCTAAATCGCTGCGGATTAAACCACAAGCCACTGCTCCTGCTCATATCGGCAGGGAAGGATAGCACAAAGCAATGGCCTTGTCAAGCCCAAATCACAAAATAGTCTCGCATTACATTGTCATTGTACACCCGACTAAAGCGCCGGTCAATGGATACAGGCGAAATATTGCGTCGAAAACAGCAGGTTTTTGCCGGCTTACCAAATGATGGGAATGGAAACAAAAGTGCGCGGAAATATTTGTGACCGGAATCGCAAAGGCAGGTATAAAACTTCCTGGATTTTTTAGCCGTCAAACAAGCCGTCAAAGTAAAGGGGTGAATCGCATGGCCAGACGAGGGGAAAATATCTACCATCGCAGGGATGGCCGATGGGAGGGTCGGTATATCAAAGGGCGTAGGCCGGACGGAAAACCGCAGTTCGGCTATGTATACGGTTACAGCTACGGTGACGTAAAAAAACTGCTGCTGCCTCTGAAAGCAGCCTGCTGCGAAATGCATCTGGAAGCCAAGTGTACCAAGCCTTTCCGGGATTATATACTGATGAATCTGGCGGAAAAACGGGCCGGCCGCATCAAGGCTTCGTCGTACGACAGCTACTTCCGCATCGTTCACAATCACATTCAGCCGGCACTCGGCGGCTATCCCATGCACCGCCTGAATGCCCAGCACATGCAGCAGTTTCTGTCGGATTTATACGCCGGAGGGCTTTCAGACGGCACTGTGCGCAACATTTTTCGCTATCTATATAATGTAGTCAAAAGTGCCGTGAAAACAGGTGCCATGGCCCGGGACATCTGCGAGGGGATTGTGCTGCCGAAGTCAAAGCCAAAAGCCGTGCGGGCACTTTCTCGCACAGAACAGCAACGCCTGGAGCATGAGGCGTATGCAGTATTGCACAAAAATGGTCCGGGTCTTGAGGTGATTCTGGCGCTGTATACGGGCATGCGGGTGGGCGAAATCTGCGCGCTGCGCTGGGAGGACGTGGATTTTGAGAACGACATGATCCACGTCAACCACACGTTGCAGCGAGTCAATCTGCATGGCAGAGAGGCGAAAACGGCGGTAAAGCTCGGCACGCCCAAGAGCGATTCCTCGCTGCGCAAAATCCCCATGAGCGCCCAATTATCAAGGGTTTTGCGGCATATACACCGTTCGGCGCGGGGCGAATATGTGATCGCCGGGCGGCAAGGCTTCACCGAGCCGCGCGTGGTACAGTACCGGTTTGCGCAGATGCTGAAACGTGCGCAGCTGCCGCATGTGGGCTTCCATGCGCTGCGGCACAGCTTTGCCACACGCTGCATGGAACTCAACGTGGACGTAGCCACGATCAGCAAGCTGTTGGGGCACTCATCGGCAAAATTGACCCTGGACATCTACACCGATTCGCTGATGGAACACCGCCGTGCGGCTGTTTGCAAGCTGGATGGGCTGGCGGCAACGTAAAGTATGCCAAACAAAAATAACGCGGGTGGCTTTCGAGCCGCCCTGTGAATCATGACGCAAATGAGTTTTTTCATATAAAAATGACAGCGCAGCCGAAATCAATCGGCAGCGCTGTTTTTATGTTGTCAATACACTGTCCTGCAAAAGTATAAGCCGTCAATTGAGCCGTCAGGCATGTGCGTGAAACCCTTGTGCAGCACACAAAAAGCCCAGTGTTTCAGAGTTTTGGGTATTTCGCGACAAGTTTAATTGGTTTTCGCAATAACTTCACGTTTGCAAAAAAGTCATCTTTCATTATTCTATATTAGAACAAAGATCAAGGGATGTCAAGGACAATTCGCTCTTGGCGTTGTTTTTTCACGAAGTGTCGGCTGCCTGTCATAATCCAAACCGCCAAAGCAGTGATGAACTGCCCTGGCGGTTCTTGTGAATATGTCGCCGCTGTTGAACACCCCAAGGCGCGCAGCCTAAACAGTTACGGCGCGCAAACTGAACACCCCCGGCGCGAATCCCCCGGCGATGGTCACCTTTCTGAAATTTTGTGGAGAAACGAAAAGAAGCCGTGAATTCTCAGTAAGAACTCACGGCTTCGGGGGGTGTTCATTCAACTCATGCATGCCCCAATGGCGATGCCGCAAACCGATGCTTGGCTGACCCTGAAGGGGCTTAAGCAAGTGATTACTATATGTATGAGCCATCAAGCTCCAGCCTTTGCCACCAGCTCATCCCTCTCCTTATCGGCAGCGCTAAGATTGTCAAAGTCTGTGATGCTTGGATGCGTTTTTGCCATCAAGCAAGTCTTTGTCTGCACCATACACAAAACCTTGGCTGAGCATATACGCCATCCAGCGTTCGTGTTCCGCAACTGCTGTTTCTGGTGCGACATCTGCTATGCCAAGCCTGCGGCGGTGCTTTTGCCAGATAGCACTCGCCCTTGTAGACCAGTAGTTGTACTCGTTCTTGTTGTAAAGTTCTTGCGCCGCAACCGGGTTTTCACCTTGGGTTTCTGCCCACGCTTGATGAAGGGCATATCCGCTGTCGTCGATCAGGGCTGAGTACCGGTATATTTCGGTGTGGTTACCCAGAATTAGTATATCAGTGTCCCAGCCATTTCGGGCGCAAAGCATTTTTACAGTCCGCTCGGCCTCCGCATTACGCCAGTGTTTTATAGATTGCACCGCCGTATCTTCCAAGGCCAAGAATAACAGCTGAGATATGCCCGGTATGCCGGAACAAAGGCGGGTCATTATTCTCAATCGCAGCAAAAGCAAGCCCGCGCGACTCATCAACATGGCGCAAAATAGTGCCGGTTTGGAGAGTTGTTTCGCCGAACACAGATAAACTGCATGTCCCGGTGGTCAAGTAGTATATGTCTGCTTTGCGACGCCGCCCGCTTCGCTTGGCCAACGCTTTTGCCTGCGCAAGGTTATCGTTTTCATTCTCACTGAACAAAAAGCATGATACTCTTGTCCATGGTGCAGCGGAAACTCTGATGTTCAGCACGTCCGATTTGAACAGAATGCCCCGCACGTTGCGTGCGCGTTCCTGCAGCTCGGCGGAAACCTTCTCTTTTCCGTCGTTAACACTCGTGAATACAACCAAACTGCCCTTGGGCACCGTTTCGGCGGTGCAGATGGTTCGTGCGTTCAGCTCTGAGAAAACAAAAATCCGCTTTCGCCAAAAGTTCAGTTTTAACCGTGCATAGTCATTGATGGTTTGTCTGTTCAATCGCGTTCATTGGTTTTCTCTTTTCAGGAACATAGTGCCGATACCGGCGTCTGTTAACACTTCAATCAAAATCGAGTGTGGAATGCGGCCATCCAGAATGAACGCGCGGCGTACGCCGCCCTCCAAGGCTTTAACACAGCAGTCAATTTTGGGAATCATTCCGCTGGAGATAATGCCCCGTTCGATCAATCCATCAATCTCATCAAGATACACACGGCGAATGAGGCTTCCTTCGTCTTGGACATCCCGCAGCAGGCCGGGAATATCTGACATCGAAAGCAAACTCTCAGCACCCAAAGCAGCTGCAACTTTTGCTGCCGCAGTATCGGCGTTGATATTATACACATTACCCTGTTTGTCGCAACCAATAGTGGAGAGAATAGGGATATATCTTTTTTCTAACACCATCTCAATCGGCTTGGGGTCAATCTCTGTGACTTCGCCCACAAAACCCAGGCGTTCATCCAGTTTGCAGGCTTTGATTAAGCTGCCGTCGAGCCCGGAAAGCCCGATGGCATGTTGCCCAAAGCTCTCCACCAGCGCAACAAGACCTTTGTTTATTTTTCCGGCCAGCACCATTTGCACCACGCCCATCGTGTCCTTGTCCGTCACCCGAAGGCCGTCGACAAACTCGGATTTTTTACCCATTTTTTTGAGCAAGTCCGAGATTTCAGGGCCGCCGCCGTGCACAAGCACCACATGAATGCCTGCCAGATGCAACAACGTAATGTCGCCCATCACCTGACGCTTGCGTCCTTCGTCCAGCATGGCTGCGCCGCCGTACTTCACCACGATCACTTTGTTGTGGTATTTACGGATATACGGCATGGCTTCCATCAATACTTTCGCGCGTTGCCAGTGGCTGATGTTCGACATGTCAACTGTATCATTTTCCATCTTTCTCACCTCAAGTCCTGTAGTCGCCATTGATTTTTACATAATCATACGTCATGTCGCAGCCATAGGCCGTGGCTTGTGCATCGCCATCACCGCAGGTAATCGTAATCGTGATCTCTTTCTTGCTCAGCACAGCTTTGGCCTCTTCTTCGTTGAACGGCATACCAACGCCGTTTGCGCAAACAACCACTTCTCCCGCAGCCGAGACAAACTTTACACCGATTTTGTCCACATTCGTGTCCGCGCCGCTGTAGCCGATTGCGCACAACACCCGGCCCCAGTTTGCGTCTGCGCCGAAGATTGCGCATTTTAACAAATTGGAATTCACCACGCTCTTGGCGATTTTACGGGCATTTTCTTTGTCTTTCGCGCCTTGCACCGCTGCAACCAGTAAATGGGAGGCGCCTTCTCCGTCCATAGCCAGCATCCGGCATAGTTGTGCGCAAACTTCTTTCAGTGCTTCTGTAAATATCGCCGCGTCTTCGCTGTCTATGCTTTCCACAGGCGCGTTACCCGCAAGACCATTGGCCATTATACAAAGCATATCGTTTGTGGAGGTGTCGCCGTCAATCGAAAGTATGTTGAATGTGTCTGCCACCGCCTCATGCAGACAAACTTGCAGCACTTTCGCGTCAATCGCGGCATCGCTTGTGATAAAACACAGCATCGTGGCCATGTTGGGGCAAATCATGCCGCTGCCTTTGGCCATACCGCCGATTTTGATTTGTTTGCCGTTCAACTGAAACGTAACCGCATACTCTTTTGCAAAAGTGTCCGTTGTCATAATGGCTTGTGTAGCAGCGTTTGAGCCATCTGCCGACAACCCTTCCAGCAGCACGGGCAGGCCTTTTGCTATCGGTTCAAGGCTGAGCGGTTCGCCAATCACGCCTGTGGAAGCGACAATCACATCGTTCGCCGCAATACCAGTCGCTTGTTCCACCAATGCAGCCATGCTCTCTGCGATTTCAATACCATTGGCGTTGCAAGTGTTGGCGTTCCCGCTGTTACACACAATGGCTTGCGCTTTGCCGTCCGCAATGTGCTGTTTTGTTACGGTGAGCGGCGCGCCCTTAACCAAGTTGGTGGTGTAAATAGCCACAGCACTACACGGTTCATCGCTCACAATTAGTGCCAAATCAGCTTTTGTACGGTTTGCGCGGATGCCGCAATGCATCCCATTTGCTTTGAATCCCTTTGGCGCGCAAACACCGCCTTGGATCGTTGTAAAATCCATATATCCCCTTTGTTGTTCAAATTGAAAGCCCGGTGTCCTCGTCAAGTCCAAGCGCGATGTTCATGCATTGCACCGCCGCGCCAGAAGCACCTTTGCCCAAATTGTCGAACCGCGCAACCAGCAAAACACGGTCGTCGTTTCCGTATACACTCAAGACCGTACTGTCTTTCATTCGCATTTTTTACTTGTGTATGATGGAGCATGACGGTAACCTCCATGCCCCTGTCGAAGTCAGCCACCACTGGGCAGAACACAGGTGCGTTTAACAATCCCATAACAGCACACATTTCTGACAGCGAGCAGATTGTATGAACAGCTGGCTTCCCTCACTTGTCGCTCGTGAATATCATCTGCGATCTTGCTTTGTTTGGCTATTAAGCTTATTCGCAAATCTGTACTAATATGGACAGCTGCCAGCAACTCCAATGTATTACATTATAGCAACATGTTGCATTATAGCATGGGAACATGCTATTTGCAAGCGTTTTTACAAAAATTTTCTGCCAGCTTCCCAAAGGAACGACCTGTCATGTTTGCTATTTATGACTATCCCTTTCCCCCGCTCTGTTGACAACACAGAACGAATGTGCCAAGGAATCCTTTGCTATCAAAGGATTCCTTGTGTGTTGACGTTGTATCCATATCAACGTCTTTTCCTGTAATGGTGCACTGAAAAAGATGCCGGTGCGGTCGTGGGAGGGTAAGCGTCAAATCGTTCACCACTGATCCCGGGCCTACGATTCTCGGCAAAGCTGCTGCGCCGCCTCACGCCAAGGCAGGCAATCCTCCAGAGCTATACCCTGCGGCAGGCGTTCCAACAGGAACTTAAGATATTCAAACGGTCTTAACCCATTAGCCTTGGCCGTTTCGATGATAGAATACACCATTGCGCTGGCCTTGGCTCCGGCGGGCGTGTTGCTGAATAACCAGTTTTTTCTGCCGAGAGTAAAGGGGCGAATCGCGTTTTCGGCGCGGTTGTTCGAAAGCTCCAGCCGCCCGTCAAGAAATACGTTCATCAGCCAAGGCTTTTGATTGCAGGCATAGATCAGCGCCTTACCGAGCGCGCTTTCCGGCACGCGGCACTTATCGAACTCCTCTTTCGCCCAAGCGAAAAAGGCATCGGCAATCGGTCTAGACAATTCATTTCGTCGCTTGTTCCGCTCCTCAGCGGACAGGTTTTCGTGCTTGCCCTCTAGGGCAAACAGGCGGTTGCAGAAATCCAGCCCGGTTTGCGCGGGCGAATCCATGCGGATATCGCTATCCAGGGTTTTCAGCACATCCGCGAATTTTCTGCGCATATGCGTCCAGCATCCTACGGCTGTCACGTTTTCGATATCGTGGTAGCTCGCGTAGCCGTCCGTATGTAAATATCCCCGGAACCCTGCCAGAAAATGTCTTGGATGCTCCGCCCCGCGCGAGGCTTGGTATTCGAACAGAACCGCCGGGCATTTCGCCGCCGCACCTGTGCGATAAAGCCACATGTATGACTTGCTTGCGGCCAATTTTCCGTCCTCGCGCAGCACCTGCACTGAGGTTTCGTCCGCGTGGAGGATATCGTTTTTGAGCAGTTCATCCCGCATCAGCTTGAAAATCAGGCTGAAATAGTGCTCGCTGCTGTAAACGACCCAGTTGGCCATGTTTTGCCGCGAAACATGAATGCCCATGTGTTTCATATCTGCTTCCTGCCGGTAGAGCGGCAGCGCGAGCGCGTATTTGTTATACAAAACCTGCGCCAGCAATGACGGCGAGCAAATGCCGCTGTTTTTGATCACGGGCGCGGGGGCTTTTGATGTTTTCATAGGCGTTTTGTCGCCGTTCTGTTCGCAATGGCGGCAGGAATATGCTGTTTCCAAGTGTTCCGTGACCTTGTATTGTGCGGGGATTACAGTCAACTCACGCCGGGCGACCTTGTGCCCGCAGGTGTGCATCGAGCCACCGCAATCGGGGTAAATACACTCGCTCTCAGACAAATCATAAATAATCTGTTCCACAGGCAGGCCGCTGAAGTCCTTTTCCCGCTTGCCTTTTTGTTTGCGGCGTCGGGGCACTGCCTGCTCGATGTCCGGCTCCGGCAGGCTAGCGTCGGCGGATTTTTCCGCCTCGTTGAACAGACCCAGCTGCTCGCCGCCGATCAGTTTCATCTGCTCACTGGAAGCACCGAAACGCTGATGCCGCGCCAAGCGCAGCTGTTCTTCTAAAAGCTGCACTTTTTGCTTGAGATATGTATTTTCGGCTTCCAGTTCCGCAAAATCGTCATCACTTTTCATACCATAATTATATCATAAAACGCCATGAAAATCAAGCAAAACTTGTATTTTTCGCTCTTTTTTGCGGTGCTGTACAACTGAGCAGAAATGAGAATTCTTCTTCGCTTAGTTCGAGAATTTTGCCCATTTGGGCGCACGGCCATGGGTATACGCCATACTCCATTCGGCGCAGCCCCACGCAAAAACCGCTGCCGTCCCACCATATCCACTTCAACCTTTTGTGGTTCCAGTCGCAAAACGCGTAAATGTCGCCGTTGTAGGGATCCATTTTCAGCCGGTATTCTACGACCGCGCACAAGACATCCACACCGCCACTGATTTTTGTAATCCCGCAGGCCAGGAAGACTCGCTGCCGTTGTTTCGGGCTACATAACCGCGGCGGATCCAGCGCGTTCAGCCGTTCCAGCCAGTCTTCCGGATCGGTAACTCTGCGCGGTATGACGCACGACTCATACGTCTTCGGTTTTCCCATGCCCGCCCGCAGGCACCAGGACTTCACCGTGTTCACTGAAAGGCCCAACGAACGCGCGATGGCAGAATACCTGTGCCCCGCCACCCGAAGCCGCAGCGCTTCCGACTTTAGCGAAACGCGGGGCGGCTTTTTGTAGCCCTCGATCACTTCATCAACTTTACAGCCCCGTGTATAGCCAAGAGCGGCACAGGCCTTGCTGCAAAACTTACGGCTGTATCCACTATAAACACGAAACTCCTTGCCACACAACTGGCATTGAGAATAGCTGTACGCTTTGCGGTTTGGTGAATCGCGGTGCGCTGACCACCAGGCAATATTGCACGCCCGGCAGCAAAACCTGCTTGGCTTGCCTGATTTTCGCTCCGGCGAGAACTCTTTGCCGCACTGCGGGCAGGTCTTATCTTCGTAACGTTCACGCTTTTTCCGCTCCCGCGCGGCACGGCAGACGTTGCAATAATACTGCCCCTTGTACTCCCACTTGAATTGCGCCCCGCACGCCCGGCAAACCCGCGCGTCATGCCTGCCTGGACATCGCTGGTCTGTCCAGTAGTTTTCCTTGCATTCCGCACTACAGAAACGCTTTTGTTTGCTGCCAGTTACCCTCGTTGTCTGAAATGTCTGTCCGCACTGCGGACAAGTCTTTTCTTCCTCTCCTATTAACGCCACCCCCTGTGTGCTATATGATAGCACGCAGGGGGTGGTGGTGCTAGGTGTCTGTCGGTTTGTCGCTTACTAAACGTCAAATGGTGCGTCACGATGAATACAACCCCAAGGGTAAAAGGCGTTCGAGCGCAGCAGGATTTGCAGAAAAACCGCAGTTCGGCGCGGTTTTGAAGGCGAGGGTCAAGTAATCATAGGGGTTAATCCCATTGGCCTTGGCCGTTTCGATGATGCTGTAAAGCACGGCGCTGGCCTTTGCACCCTTCTCAGAATTGGCGAACAACCAATTTTTTCTGCCTACCGTAAAAGGGCGAATGGCGTTTTCGGCGCGGTTGTTGCTGATTTCCAGCCGCCCGTCGAGCAGGAAATGCTCCAGCCAGAAGCGCTGATCCTGAGCATAGCCCACTGCCTTGCCCATGCCGGTGCGTGGCATCACATCCAGGCTTTTGCACCAGGCGTAGAACTGCTCCAGAACTGGCTTGCTTTTTTCCAGCCGGGCCTGGTAGCGCGCTTTGAAATTGTCATCGGGCGGCAGTTTCGCATACTCCTCCTCCAGCTTGAACAGCCGGTCGCAAAATTGCACGCCGCGCATGGCCTGGGTGCCCGCGCGTTTTTCTTTACTCATCGTTTTGACCATATCGAAAAATTTTCGCCGGGCATGTGACCAACAGCCTACAACTGTAATCTCTTTCTTGAGGTTGTGATACCCCGCATAGCCGTCCGCATGGAGATATCCTTCGAAAGTGTCCAAAAACTCAACAGGGTGAACCGCTTTTCGATCCGGCTGGTATTCAAAGATCACGATCTGCCGCTTCGCATCGCAGCCGGTGCGGTATACCCACATATAGCTTTTCTGCGCCGCTGTTTTTCCTTCCTCATGGAGTACTTGCAGCGTGGTTTCGTCCGCATGCAATACCTGGTGCTCCAAAAGCAGCTCTTTTAAGCGATTATACACCGGCTTAAGCCAGTCGTCCGTGGCCCGGGTCAGCCAGTTGGCCATCGTCTGGCGGCTCAGCGGGACGCCCTTGCGCACCCAGTCCTGCTCCTGTCGGTAGAGCGGGCTGCCCATCACAAATTTTTCGTAAGCGATGTGGGCAATGGCCTCCGGGCTGGCGAAGCTGCCCTTGATGACGGGGTTTGGCATGGGGGCCTTCACAACTGGCACGTGGTCGCTGTGCTTTTCACAGCGGCGGCAGGCATAAGTGTGGCTGACATGCCGCACGATCACAGCTTTGGCTGGAACGAATTTTAGTTCTTCGCGTTCCTCACGGCCCATGACGTGCAGGGGATTGCCGCAATCGGGGCAACTCTGTTCTTCTATCGGCAGTTCGTGGACAATCTCCTCCACAGGCAGATCTTCGGGCAAGCGGTCAAGGCCAATTTGACCTGCCTTCCGGCGAACGTAAGACTTGATTTTCTCTATCTCTGGCTCCGGCGCGGCGAGATCAGCGAGCGCTTCGGTCTCATTGAACAGCGACAGCTGCTCCGGCGGCGTCTGCTCACTGGAAGGGCAAAAACGCTGATGCTTCGCAAGCTTCAATTGTTCCAGCAAGTATTGAACCTGCTGTTTCAACTCAGCGTTTTCAGCTTTCAGTTCGGCGAATTCAGCATCTCTTATCATACAATAATTATAGCATAAAATCGTCTGAAAGTCAATGATATCAATGAAAATAGGTCGTTAGAATATATATTTTCGCGGTTGCCGCTGCTCCTGCAACCTCATCATAAAACGAGGATATTCAAGCAGTAATCTAAAATCTGATTCCTCAATTTCTTTCATGCAGTCCTCTGTTTTCGGCCAAGGGTAATTGCCAAACCCAAGCTTTTTTGAGAGCAGCTCAAAACCCGCACCGCTCCATTGCAAAAGCCGCAATTCTGTGCGCTTCCTGTTGCAAAACACGAAAATATCGCCCGTCAGGGGGTTCATGCGCAGCTCATTTTGAATGTGACCGCATAAATAATCCGACCAGCTATTCCAAAAAGCAATGGGTTGGCACACCAATATAATGCGTTTTGGCCGCAGATTATCCGGCAAAATCCACAGCGGTTCATCCAAGCCAAGCGCTTCCAATGGCTCACCCTCCGGCGGCAGCAACCCCATCTCGCGCCGGATTTCCACCTGCGGCGGCAGAATTTCGATCCGTTCCTCCATCGAAAGCCGCCCGTGCGCGATGCCGGTGCAGGTTTTGCTGCAATAGACGCTCTTTCTTTTCTTGGTAGACCAAAAAATTTTACAGCACACCGGGCACATGACTTCTATCCGCAAGCTCTCAAGATATTTTTCGTAGCATTCCCTGCAGCAAAACCGGCGCGTCACGCTGCCGTAGGCCTCAAAGTCAACACCGCACTGTTCACATTCAAATACCTTGATCGCCTTGCGCTGTACCAGATGCTGGTGTTCCCGCCAGTACGATTTCCGGCAGTCGTCGCAGCAGAACTTCTGACGCCGCCCTCCATGTTCCTTGCTGTACTGGAACTGCCGCCCGCAATGCGGGCAGGTCGGATCGACCTCACGGGGGCGCGCGCCGGGCGCTTGCCAATTGTGGTAGTCCCGCTTGCACTGGTCGCTGCAGTATTTCCTGTACCCATACCCAAACGTGTTTCGGAATTCCTTCCCGCAGTTCGGGCAGGTCTTTTCAGCCACTGCCTCGTGTGCCTCCTGCAACTGCCGGCTATCCTCCCTGCGCCAATATGCAATTCGGCACTTTTCGCTGCAGTACAAATATTTCTGCCCTACTCTTTTGGCTGCCTGCGTAAATGCCTTCCCGCAATTTTTGCAGTTGCGCTCAATCTTCTCGACCATTATGATAGCCCTCCTATGCCAGCAGTATAGCACAGGTGGGAGGCACTTCATAGGTGGGCGCGTATTATGCGCTTACGCGGCGAAAACCTGCCTCAGCGGCGCGTCAATATGGATACAATTTAGCTCCTCGCTATTTTTTATCCTCCGTTACTTCTTCGCGGGCAAACCCCGCCACACCTGGCCTTCGAAACCCGCGCTTCCAGCGTTCGCGGTACAGCTTCCATTGGAACACGCTGACCTCCGGCCCGCGTTGTTCTTCCGCCTCTACCCTGCGCATTTGCTTGGGCACCAAAATCAGCCAGACAATGCTCAGCACGATTGCCGCAATGGAAACAAGCTGCCAAAAATTCAAGCCAAGCAAAAGATTCGTCTGGTTCTGTTCTGCGCCGCCATAGTCTCGGAAGAATTCCCAGATGAAGCGCGTGATTGCATAGAGCAGTGTTGTCAAGGGATATAATGTACCGCGCTTGAAGCGCTTGCTGCTGCGATAAACGAACATGAGAATCGCCAGCAGGGCAACTGTGCCTGCTTCAAAAAGCTGTACAGGGAAGACTGTGATGCTCCCGCCGGGAAATGGAAATCCAGTGAAAGGCAAAATCGTGCGTTCAATGCCCCACGCATACGGAATTCCATGGCAGCATCCGGCCACGTGGCAGGCGATTTTTGAAGCACAGACCATCACATAAAACGGAAGCGTGTAGGTGTCCAGCCGCTCTGTCACACGCAGCCCAAGGGGATAAAAAAACAGGAGCATAATGAGCGGCAGCAGGAAGATTGGGCCGTACAGGCGCATGTTGGAGGACGCGAGCAGCACCGGGAACAAGCGCAAATGCAGGTCCGCCATCCATGTTGCGGTGAGCCGCATCACTGCGAACAGGAAGAAAAATATGCACAGCGCGTGCTGCCATTTTTCCCGCTTGAGCCAGAGCTTTGCCGCGATGATGCTGCTGGCTGCCCACGTGAGGATGCCCAGGAGCATGGTGAGTTGAAAGGCTGTGATCGATGAGATTACATCTTTGTTCAAGTTGACTTCTCCCTGTGATTCATGTAGAATTGGGATGATTTTATTTTCAGGAGGGCTTTGCCTATGAATATATTGCAATTTTTATGCAGCCTTGTCAAGCTGCGCTTTATGTCTGGTGCGCAAAAAGATATCGAGATCATTGCCCTACGCTCTCAACTCGCAATTTTGCAAGAGCATTTGCTCAATCAGAAGATTAAAAAAACAAAAGTCAACAACTCGTTTCGCCGACTATGGGTTTTTCTATCCAAAGTTTATCCAAGCTGGAAAGATGCGCTTATAATTTTTCGGCCGGATACAATCATCCGCTGGCACAAAAAAGCGTTCAGGCTGTTTTGGCGGCGCAAGTCAAAAATTGGCAGACCAAAGATATCTCCTGCAACAATCGCGCTGGTCAAGCGCATTCACAAAGAAAACCCAACGCTCTCCCCCGAAAAAATCCATGAACGGCTTGTTGACCTTGCCATCGCTGATGCGCCGGCGCCAAACACCATCGCAAAATATATTCGCAGCAAGCGCACCCGACCAACTGAAAAACAAGTGCAATCTTGGCAAACATTTTTGAGCAACCACGTGAAAGACATATGGGCCATGGACTTTGCTGTCGTACCGACCCTCGCATTCAAGCCCCTGTATGTTCTTCTGGTCATCAGCCATGGCCGACGTAAAATCGAACACTTTGCTGTCACGAACCATCCAAACGCACCGTGGCTGATTCAGCAAATCCGTAACGCTACGGCATTTGGACATCAACCAAACTATCTGCTACACGACAATGGACAGCCCTTCAAAGACAAAACGTTTCAGGATTTTTTGCTGCACAGCAACATCAAATCAAAAAGCATTACACCCCACAGCCCATGGCAAAATGGCATTTGCGAGCGGCTTGTAGGCATCGTCAGACGAGAGCTATTTGATCACATCATCCCGCTGAATCAACGACATCTGGAGCGCCTGTTGGCCGAGTACGTCAACTATTACAACAACGTGCGCACCCACCAGGCTCTTGATGGAGAAACGCCTGTAAAATCAGCACAGCCGCCATTGACATTGGTCAAGGACACAAAACTGAAGGCCACGCCAATCTTGGGCGGGCTCTATCATGACTACGAAAAAGCCGCCTGACGCCCATCCAATAAAACGCTTATTGCCAGCAGGTAATGGGCTGTGTTTTCATGCAACGTGATCAAAACCGCACTGATTCGACCGTTCCGCTCGCCTCCAGCAGACCTTTTGTGCTGAAGACGAGCGGATTGTCGATTGACGAACTGTCACAATAGTGCCCGGATTAGTTTTTGAAGCCGACAGGTTAAGCAATGGTCGATATGCTTCGATGAGTATGTTGATTGCGTTCTCGTCGGTCATCTTTGCTTGCAACAAGCTTTGCTCAAAACTCAAACGGGAACACCTCCGTTTTGCATCGGATTTTGCCCAATGCTCGTTGATATGCCTTTTGTGCTGCTGATTCCGACAACCCCATTATCTCGGCAATTGCCTTCAGAGTGAGGTCTGCTAAAATGTGCATCGTTACAATACGGCGATCCCGGTCAGACAGTTTTGCGAAGAAGACCTCCAAGGAAAGACTCGGGGCAATATCTGTTTCCGACACACACGATGTCTCGATGTTGTCCGTGTCCTCAATCGGAATTTCAGTTTTCATCTGGCAAATCCTCTGCCGCAGATACTTTGCTCGTCTGCGTTTTATAGCTATATTCAGATATGCTGTGAATTGAAATTGCAGTTCGTCTGGTTCCAAGAAAATGGCTGCATGCTCCATTGCTTCATCTCCCAATATTGAAATACCCCTCAACGCCTATGGCTGTTAAGTCATGCAGAACTGCCTTCTGCTGCACCTCTGACGGGTCTTGGCGAACGCAGGAGCCACCAGCGTTTATGTGCTCTTGTTTCTGCTTGTCAGACAGATGGATAGCCGCTCGCCGTTCAGAAATGCATTTGAGGGTTTTCGGTTTTCAAGGTGCTGGATGTCTTCAGAAAGTAAAGGCGTATAGGATTCCTCCGATTTGGACAAAACTCGAAAAATATTTTTTTAAATTTATAAGCGGCTCCAGATTGATCTGAAGCCGCTTATTGGAATGGATATTTGGTTTGTCCTAGCTGCGCTTTTGCACGCGCCACAATGCCATCGGATGTTCTCGTACTCGGGCAAGGATTTCATTGCTCTCAAACAGTAATTCCGGCGAATAATGCCCCGAGGCAAAGCAAGCCAGGAATTCGTTCTCATTGTCGCCAAGAATCATGTGTTTCTCAAGAAATTCTGAGACACGCTGCCTTGCGGCATTGAAGTCAAAGCGTTCTGAATTGCTGATTACGGGGAACAGATCCGTTTTGATTTTGCGCTGAGTAATAGCAGAGAGCCGTTCAGGAGAAAGCACCTGAATTCCCTGCGTGCCTGCGATGGCCAGATAAAACACTGTGCATTTGCGGAGCAACTGTAGTTCGCCGGAATCAAACAAGCCTGCTACGATCATATTGTTGATATCATAAAGGTCACGAGCGGCGGCACGGCTGATCAGCGCAACGAGCTTGCTCCCGAAGATCTCCACCGGCGCAAGGGTGCGGATTGGAAAATACGCGAAAGCATCTGTGGTAATATGTGCATCAACGGAAGGCAGCACATGGCAACGCAGAGAATAATTGATTTCCAGCTTGATGTTATCCAGATTCCCTGCTGTGTTGGTATAAGAATAGACAAAGGAATCCAGGCTAAATGATTGTTTGGAACGGTTGTGCAGCGCATAGCCTTCGGCTAACATAAAACGTCCCAGCAATGCATTGACACGGTCGCGGCGTTCCAGCATCGTCTCGCGCGGCAAGTTCTGCGCAAAATCCAAATCAATATCGACAGAAAGGCGCGGCAAGCGGAACATCGTCAGGTTGATTGCTGTCCCGCCCTTGAGTGCCAAAACGTCGCGCAGCTCCTCTGTGTTATTGATGAACCGCAGAATCTCCGTCAGGCGAAGGACCTTCTCAAAAGTCTGCGGCAAAAAATCATACAAACGGGCCTGCTCAGCCAACAGAATTTTATTATACTTCTGCATCTTCGACTCCTTCTTGTATCAGATGTGGCGGCACGATCAATTGCCATTTTCGATCATATCGCAGAGCCTCCATCGTTGTCTCTCCGGTTGGAGCAACTAAAAAACGCTTGCTTTTTCCAATCCGCGCGGCGCACTGCGTGAAGAAATTATCACTGAGTCCCCAATCCTTCTGAAAGCGCGTAAGCAGACACCCAGCCTTTTGATACAAAATTTGTTTTCCGTAAGCGGCGAGGTATTCCAGAAGTTTTTTTTCATTCACTGTTGGGATCAGTCCCAAGCAGTGAAGCAGCTCCTCCAACCCCATGATTTTCTCAAAATCGCTGATATTATCGAGGATGGTTCGTTCCAAATCGGTTATACGCACCCCGTCCGGTTGCATTACAACGCCCTCAGCAAGATGCGAGGCCAGATAGCGATACTTGTCCCCCGCAAAGGAGAATGGTGCGAACGCGTCGTCGGAAGCCACCTCAACATCGTAAGAAACCTGGTTGGCGCAGCCGTAATACGCAAACGCTGCATGGTGAGATACATAGGCGCTGGACGTGATTTTGCTTGCGATGCGAAACCTACTGACAACAGGTTCGTTGTCAGCCAAGTTAACCGCCACGTAGAGACCACGCCTCACCCTGCGGATATAGCCCTTTTCTGTATAGTCTTTTGTAAGGGAGTTTGCCGTATTGCGGTTGCCCGTCAATTCGCAGAGCTCATCCCATGTGAAACAGCCCATTTTTAGCAGTTGTTCATAGCGCGTCATTTTGCTCACCTCCTCGGTTGGTTTAATTATATCATATTATAGTCTGAATTGCAACTATAATTCAAAATAATTAAACCAACAAATGCACTCTCCCTGATTTCGACAAGATTAAGTATTTTTTTGGAAAGCTAAAAAATTTTCAAAACCCTCTTGCTTTTTCGTCACCAATAGTATATAATATTGGTGACGAGGTGAATGAAATGGAAAGAGGTCATTTAGAAAAAATACGCAATCGAATTCTGTCGTCCGAAGGCGGAATGGTTTTTGTGCCATCCGATTTCTCGGATCTGGCGGATGCCAACTCAGTCAAAAAGAGTTTATCGCGCCTGGCAGAGGATGGAACGATACGGCGTGTCCAGCGAGGCGTGTATGAGTACCCTGTTTACAATCAGTTCTTGCAGGAAACCATTGCGCCTGCACCGCACAAGGTCGCGGAGGCCCTAGCGCGAAATTACGGTTGGACCGCTGTGCCCAGCGGCGACACCGCATTGAATCTGCTGGGATTATCCACACAGGTGCCTGCCGAATGGGAGTATGTGAGCGATGGCCCTTACCGGGAGTATGCCTTCGGCAAAACCATTCTGCGCTTCAAGCATACGACAAACAAAGATGTTTCCAAACTGCCTTACCAGTCCGCGTTGCTGGCGCAGGCCATGAAAGCACTGGGGAAAGATAGTTTGGACGAGCAAACTCGGCAGCAGATTACCCGGCGCTTTACGCCGCAGGAGCAGGCGGAAATCCTGCAATCGGGAAAATACATGACCGGGTGGGTCTATGAAGCACTGAAACAGATATTTGCGGGAGGCGTCCAATGAGAAAAATCGCTGCACTTGCGCCGGCAGAACGGCGTGCCCTGTTTACGAACACCGCCAGCAAAATGGGCATGACCATCGCGATCATCGAAAAGGATTTTTGGGTCTGCTGGACACTCGACTATCTATTCCATCGTTGCCCGTGGAAACAGCATTTGGCATTCAAAGGCGGCACGAGTCTTTCCAAAGCGTATGGTTTGATTGAACGCTTTTCGGAAGATATTGATTTGATTCTGGATTGGCGCGTGCTTGGTTATAATGCGGAGGAACCTTGGGAAATCCGCAGCAATACCAAGCAAGACAGATTCAACAAAGAGGCAAATGAACGCGCAGAACAATTTTTGCGTGACGAGTTTCTGCCCGCTGTCAAGGCGGATCTTATTGCTGAACTGGGTGTGGATGTGCAGATACAACCCGACGCAATTGATGGACAGACCATTCTTTTCACCTATCCGCAAGAGTTTGCTGACCGCTCCATTCTGCAGGAAATCCGTTTGGAAATAGGGGCATTGGCCGCTTGGACGCCTGCCGCAGAAAAGAGCATTGCCCCATACGCGGCTGAGCAATATGAGCATCTTTTTTCGGTGCCGACAACGAGCGTGCTGACTGTTCTACCCGAACGCACTTTCTGGGAGAAGGTCACAATCCTGCACCGGGAGGCAAACCGCCCGGAAAATAGCGCTATGCCTCCTCGATATTCACGTCATTATTATGATCTTTGCTGTATGGCTGACTCTTGGGTAAAGGAAAGCGCTTTTGCAGATTTGGATTTGCTGGCAAAGGTAGTTATGTTCAAAGAGAAATTTTATCGTTCCCCTTGGGCAGGATACGAATGCGCAAAGCCAGGCACGATGAAGCTCATGCCCTCAAGTCCTCGCATAAAAAGTTTGGAATCCGACTACACACATATGCAGAATATGATATTCGGCACAAAGATTCCCTTCGCAACACTGATGGCTGGAGTGGAACGCTTGGAAGGTGAGATCAATCAATTGAGCCCCTGAAACTTCCCAACCTGCTGCGCTGCCTGCATCAGTATGTACTGCTGACAGTCCTCATCAAACACGCCATCCACCACACTGTTGCGATTGATCAGCGGCATATACAGCCGCAGAATTTCATCCACGGCTTCCGAATCGCCATCAATCGCCCGGTGCAGTAGTTCGGCAAATGATTCATATGTCATCATGCTCGCCCTCCTCCTGCAATTGTTCTTTCAGCTTTTGAAGTGCCCGGCGCTTGTTTGAATAGACAAAATCCAGCGAGCAGCCTAACTCCTCGGCGACTTCCATGGCGGTGAGCCTCTGTACAAACAGGAGCGTGAGAATTTGCCGCCTCATCAGTGGCAGCGAAACAAAACTATCCGCCAAGCGTTGTTCTTCAAAATCAAAATCAGACGAAGAGGCTGACCGGAAATCTTGCTCGTAAAAGGGCTCGGCAACTTCAGTTAAGCCAATCTCTTGAGCGGGATGCTGTGCCTTTTTCTTGCGTATGTAGTCGATTTTTGCGTGAACGACAACCTTCTGCATATAGGCCGAAAAGATATTTCTGAGATCATCATCGTGCATCTTTCATGTCTCCTGGTCATGCCACCCCGGGTGACACGCCCTGAACCACCCCACGAAATCTGCGGATTCCGCGGCGGCCCCGGTGACATGCATTCTAAAATTTTGTTTGGACTGGACCGGCCATTTTAGCGCATGATAAATGCAAGCATAAGCCTCACCCCCTTCCCTCTTTGAAAAAAGGGCAGAAGGATGCACGCCCGTCCAGCATCCCGTCTCACAAAACCTATGATTTTGCAAGAATCCCGGACGAGCGATTGAGAAATCCTCCTGCCCCTTTGGTAGCGTCTTCAACAAAATCCGCTCACTTTCAGCACCGCTTTAATAGTTCACTGAAAGAAAGCGGATTTATGGACAAAAATGGCACAATTCGGTAAAAAAACTGAATTGTGCCGGTTTTTATTCTATTTGCTCAAAAAGATTCAAGTTTTCAAACATTGCTGCTACGTTCGCGTCGCTGAACTCTGCAGGCGGTGATTCGTCAGGCAACGGTATGTTTGTGCCCTTTTCCACCAGCGCTTCCCGAATCATATCCATAATATCGTTCTTGGTAAAACCGCTCGCATCGAGATGAATTTTATCGCCTGGCCTCAAACTCTCGGGATGATTTGAAAGATATTCGCTCAGCGCCGCAAGGATGAGTCGGCTCTTTTTCGAGCCAAGCCACTCCAGAAATTCGCCCATCTGACGCTGGTATTCGCTTTTACAGGAGAATTGCAGCGTAAAGCGATAACCGTCTTTTGTCCTCACAAAACATCAGAGCTCCGCTTCAGTTGTTCCGTGGCCAGCAATTTGTATCCCATCGCGTTGGCATTGGCGTCGAGGACGAAATCGGACTTGGTCACCAGAGGCGAACTTGTCAGATAGCTGCGCAACAAGATTGAGCCGCCGCCGATGAAGATTACCGGAGTTGAGCGCAGATCCACCTGCTGATCACGCAGTTTTTCCAGAATCAAGATGGTATGTTGCTGCGCGGCCGCACGGATGGTCTGTTGTACCTCTTCGGGCAAAATGGTCGCTTGTCCCTGCAGCACTGAATCAATATGGTCCGCTTCAATCGTCATGTCGTGCCGCGAACCCACCTGCCCGATGAGCATGTTCTGAAGAGCGATGATCCCAATTTCCAGGCTGCGGCACACCTGCATATCCGGCCTGCCGTTGCGCAGCAGCAGCACATCCGTGGTCATTCCGCCGATGTCCACTACGAACACACGCGACAACTGCGCAAGACGGGCGCTCTGCGGCACGACTGCGGCATATGCCTGCGGGTAAACAAAAACGTTCCGAACCGAAATCGACATGGCCGTTCCGTTGTAGACGAAATTCATGAGGCCGTCTCGCTTGAAATATTGCCCGAAGGACACGCGCTGATCGCCGTAGTGCCCAGGGGGCAGTCCTACGGCCAGATCAATCTCGTTTATCGGCTTGAGTCTCCCCGTGCGCGCCAATTCCTTCGCGACAGCGAAGAGGGTCAGGATAAAGAAGCGATTGTCCGCCGTCTTTTTCCTCATGTACGGAATACGGTCATTGGAAAGTGTCCAGAAACTGCCCGCGTACTCAATCAGTTCGTCGGACGGTGGCCTGACATGATGCTCAATCAAGCCGGAACAGAACTTGAATCCCGGGAGCTTCATATCCGAATTGCCATGGTCTACTACAACTAACATAATGGGTTCCTGCTGTTATGGTTATGTTTCGCAGGTTTCTTTTGGTGTGCTTCTATTTTACAAGAGTTCAACACAAGCTGCCATAGATTTACCTTACATTATCCTTACAGTTTTGTAAGGTTGGAAAGATACATCGCTCACTCACAAGCAAAATTTGTTTGCATCCGCTCTTGGCTATGTTATAATAATATCGGGAATTTGTCTGCTCCGAAAAAAATTTCCAACCGAATTCGATCAGCGTGCGTATAAAAAGGTGTAAAGGTTAATCGTTACAAACTCTTGCGGGGAGGTGCAGGCTTGTTCGACCAACATGTAAAAGAACACGGCAACCGACTGTTCGGCCTGGCGCTGAAGCTCTGCAAAAACCGTGAAGATGCCGAGGATCTGTATCAGGAAACGTGGGTTAAGGCATACAGGTTCATGGATCAATACGACAGCGAAAAGGAGTTTGGCGCGTGGATTACGGGAATCTGCGTGAACACCTACAGGGATATGCTCCGACGGCAGAAGTGGCGGTTCCTGTATGCGGCATTCCAGACGAACGAGGAAAAGGACTTTGTGCTGTCGAACGTCCCGGCCGAGGAACCTGCGGACTACAGCGACGTGCGGAACGCAGTAGACGCGTTGCCGGAGAAATACCGGCTGGCCGTTATCCTTCACTACTACAATGACCTGGACGTGAAGAAAACGGCGGAGGTGCTGAACATCCCTGAAGGCACCGTGAAATACAATCTGCACAAGGCGAGGGAAATACTGAAAAGGAGTTTGGATGATGGATGATAAGCTGGACCTTTATTTCAATCACAGCGCCGGGATGGCCCCGCCGTATATCGGCGAACGGAAAATCCAAAGAATCTTGGAGGCGCGAAAAAAACGCCGGCTGATGATCGCCGTGTCGTTTGCGGCTCTGCTCTGGGCGGCGGCAATAGCTATGTTCTCCGTATGGCTTCATCAGTCCAACCCAGTGGCCGCGTATGTCATTGCAGGCGTCATCGGCGCCGGGTATGTCAGCTCCGGAATATTCTCCGGCATGGTACTAAAATTCAAGAAAGCAGGGGTGTAACCGTATGAGATCAATGAGTGTTTCCTTTATTATGCTGATAGCGCTGGCATTTATCGCTGCAGTGCCTATCATCGTCGGCGTTTATGTCTATAAGGACGCCAAGCGGCGCAACATGGACGCAGCGCTCTGGACGGTTGTTGCCGTCCTCGTTCCCGGGCTGGTCGGCCTCATCATCTATCTAATCGTCCGGGGGAATCACTCCGATGTGATTTGCCCGGCGTGCGAAAAAGAGAGCTCCAACACCTATGTACGCTGTCCGCATTGCGGGAATCCACTGAAGGCCTGCTGCAAAAACTGCAATGCCGTCATCGACCCATCGTGGAAGCTCTGCCCGCAGTGCGGCACGGAAATCCATGAAGAGGACTTTGCCCAGGTCATGATTCCAAAGCCCAGAAAAGATAAGGGCATACGGGTTCTTGTCATTATTCTGATTGCTTTTCTTGCGTGTGCTCTTTTGGTCGGAGGCATAGGTCTCGTGAGATACTCGTTCGTTGGTCCTCAATCCGGGTCCGCGGTGACGCATGGATTTCACCTGGATGCAACCGCCGACTATCTGATGCCGGAGGTCAGATCCTGGATCAGCAGCTGCGACGCCCAGGGCGAAAGCGTGTATGCCCTGCAGCTCTCGCCCGAGAAGATTCTGGAGAGCGGAAGGCTTGATGAAACACCGGAGAAGGAGCGCAAATCAGCTTGCCTTGTATATGTCTACATCAACAATTTGGGAGAAGACAGCGGCATCTTGGGGCTCGACAGCTATGTCTTTATAAGATCCAAGACGATGGAAGTTGGGTTCACCAACACGCTTCTTGATCCAGAAGATGATATCTTTATGGAAGGCTATGAGCTGACGGAGATATTCTCCTCCAATGATGAAATCAAGAACGTCATGGTTCTCATCAACGGGGAAGAGGTTGCCTGCGCTCTGACAGAGCTGAAATAGGAGAGCAATAGAATAACGAGGGGAGCAGCTCAATCCGAACTGCTCTTCCTCTTGTAAATTAACCTCTTGTGCTAGTTAAAACACAAGGCCTTTGATATGTGCCAGACGATCCTCGCGGCCGCAGACGGAGTTGATAAAGAAGCCGAGGTTAAACGCGAG
>JGI994J12354_10001227_pt1 | contig 25981 bp, 25 predicted proteins | sample IntmicLarv3ML3BL_FD_12354 | JGI IMG/M metagenome (IMG submission 12354)
CCGCTTCAAGAAATGATTTCAAAATTGCCCGATGAGCGCAAAGCGAGATGTATGGTTTGTCATTGGTATAATCCGGCGCATCTTTTGCCGATTGCGGAATTATCTTTTTTCGGAAATATGAGCGAAGAAGTTTTTAACGAGGTTTGGGAACTTTATATTAATTCCGGTAAACAGCCCATAAAAGTTTTAAAAGATATTCCGGGATTAATCGCGAATCGTATGTTGCACGCATTGGCGCGTGAAGTTTTTACATTGATTGAATTAGGCGCGGCGTCGCCGGAAGATATCGACAAAGCTCTAAAATTCGGACCGGGATTTCGGAGCGCGACAACGGGAATGTTGGAGGTTTCCGATATGGGCGGTTTGGATATTTGGTGCATAGTTCAAGATAATTTGTTTAAAGAATTAAATAATTCCGATAAAGCGTGCGATATGCTGCGCGAAAAAGTTGAGAGCGGAAATCTCGGTTTGAAAACGGGAGAGGGATTTTTTAAATATCCCGATGAAGTGAAAGATAAAGTGCGTAATGATTTTAATCGTAGATTGCTCACACAATTGAAAGCAAGCAAAAATTATTAAGTTGCGGACGCTGTTCACATCTTTAAAATTAGAAAATTGATTTAATTGAAAATATATTTGATTTATTTTAATAACGAAAGGGGAAAAATTTATTATGAGTAAAAAACTTGTTATTACGGCGGCTATTACTGGCTCTGTGCATATTCCGAGCATGTCTGAATATCTTCCCGACACACCTGAAAAAATCGTTGACGAAGCGGTTGCGGCATATAACGCAGGCGCATCTGTTGTTCATCTTCATGCGAGAGAAGAAAAAGACGGTCGCCCGAGCAGTGACCCAAAATTGATGAAACAAATTACAGATGCGGTTCGCGAGCGATGCGATGTTGTTATCGGAATCACTACGGGCGGCGCAATCGGAATGAGTATCGAAGAAAGGCTCGCCGCCGTGCCGAAATGTAAAGCGGAACTTGCATCGTGCAACGCGGGCTCGGTTAATTTTTGCTTTTCGCCGATTGCCGATAAAATAACAAATCCGAAACACGATTGGGAAATTCCTTTTGTGAAAAATACTTATAACGTACCGTTTGCGAATACATTTCGTGATATCGAAGATTACATTCGTGTTATGGCGGAAAACAACACAAAACCCGAATTTGAAGTTTATGAAGTGGGAATGTTAAGCAACATTGCTTATTTCAAGAAAAAAGGATTGTTAAAAGGTCCTGTATACATTCAAAAAAAAAAATATTTTATTTTTATATAACAGCGCAAAAAATGTTTTGGGTGACGATTTTGTATGGTCTTGCGCGGCAGCGGGAAAAGACCAATTCAATCTTATAACCGCGGCAATGATACTCGGCGGAAACGTCCGCGTCGGCTTGGAAGATAATTTGTATATATCAAAGGGCGTTTTGGCTAAATCCAACGCAGAGCCTGTTTCTAAAATAGCGGAAATCGCAAAACTTCTCGGCAGGGAAATTGCCACACCGAACGAAACAAGAGAATACCTCGGTTTGAAATAAAACAGTATCTAAAAAATAAAATTTATTTTTTTTATGAATGGGCTGTCGGGAAATATTTAAAAGATTCCGAACAGCCCTTTTTTTAATTGAGCGGTAAGTTTTTTTAAATAAATGTTGTTAAAATCACAATGACGACAAAGAAACTCAAGCAAGCCATGCTTTGATAATCTTGTTTTTTGAGCATCATCTTATTCATTTTCGTGCGCCCGATATCGCCGCGGTAACATCTTGCCTCCATAGCGTCCGCCAAATCTTCCGCGCGCCGAAAAGCCGAAAGTATCAGCGGAACTAAAATCGGTATTAAATTTTTGATTCGGCTTATGAAAGAACCTGTTTCAAAATTAGCTCCTCTTGCCTTTTGCGCTTTCATAATTTTTTCTAATTCCTCGGATAAAATCGGAATAAATCTCAGCGTAATCGTCATCATCATTGCGATATCATGCGCGGGAACGCCGATTTTTTTCGTCGGTGCCAATAAATATTCGATTCCCGATGTAAGTTCAATCGGTGTTGTTGTCAAAGTCAAAGCAGATGAGCCTGTTACGAGCAACATTAATCTGACAACCATTTTAATCGCCATAATCAAACCCGTTTCCGTGACTTTCAAAAATCCGATTTCAAAAATTACATCTTCGCCGACCGTAAAAAAAACATTCAAAACAAACGTGAACAGAAGAATAAATAAAATTCCTCGTATGCCTCTTAAAAATACTTTTATCGGAACTTTTGAAAGTATAATTACCAGAAATAAAAACGCGCCGCCGACTGCGTATCCAAAAGAATTTCCCGAAATGAACATCACGGTTATATATATCAAAGTCGCGATAATTTTAAACCGCGGGTCCAGTTTATGTATTATTGATACCTCCGGATAATACTGTCCGATTGTTATGTTACTTCCCATTTTTTCCTCTATCCCTCAATATTTTTTTGATAACTTCTATGGCTTCTTCCACCGTATAAACGTCAAGCGGAACATCAAAGCCTTTCTCTTTTAACGCTTTCATCAAATAACTTGTGGACGGTGCCATAAGTCCGATGCTTGATAATAAATCAACTTCTTTAAAAACTTCTTTCACCGTGCCCTGCAAGACGATTTCGCCTTTTGAAATCACAACAACTTTTTTTGCGAGTTTCGCGACGTCGTCCATATTATGAGAAACCAAAACAATTGCGATTTTTAATTTTTCATGCATTTTTAAAATTCTTTGCAAAAATTCCTCGCGCCCTTTCGGGTCTAATCCTGCGATTGGTTCATCTAAAATTAAAATCTGAGGTTCTAAAGCCAAAACGCCCGCCATAGCGACGCGCCGCCTTTGTCCGCCCGATAATTCAAACGGAGATTTTAAAAAATCATCTTCCGCGATTCCGACTGCATCCAGTGCGTTGCGAACTCTTTTTTCAATTTCGGATTCCGACAATTTCAAATTGGACGGTCCGAATGAAACATCTTTGAAAACAGTTGTTTCAAACAACTGATATTCCGGATATTGAAATAACAAACCTACTTTTTGGCGCAGATTTACCAACATTTTTTTATCTTTATAAATATTTTCGCCGTCAACCAAAACTTCGCCCATTGTGGGTTTCAAAAGTCCGTTCAAATGTTGAATCAATGTTGATTTACCCGAGCCCGTGTGTCCGATTATCGCCGTAAAATCNTCTTGATTTATTGTAAAATTAACTTTATCAAGTGCCGTTTTATTAAAAACAGTTCCCTCGCCATATATGAAAGTCGCGTCTTTTATTTGTAATTCCATATTGTTTCCACCATTTCATCTATCGAAAGAATATCATCGCTGATATTAAATCCCTCTTTTTTTAAATTGTAAGCGATTTCCGTTACGTCCGGAACATCTAAACTTAAAATTTTCAGTTTGTCAACTTGCTTAAAAATTTCTTTCGGAGTTCCCTCCATCTCTATCTCACCGGAATTTATAACGACAACTCTGTCCGCTTCAATCGCCTCTTCCATGTAGTGAGTTATCATTACAACCGTTATATTTTCTTTTTTATTTAAATCTTTTGCGGTTTGCAAAACCTCTCTTCGTCCTTGCGGGTCAAGCATTGATGTTGATTCGTCAAAAATAATGCATTGCGGTTTCATCGCAACGATTCCCGCAATTGCGACTCTTTGTTTTTGTCCGCCCGAAAGTAAATTCGGCGAGCGGTCTTTCAAATCAAAAATACCGATTCGATTTAAAGCTTCGTCAACTCTCTCTCTTATATTTTCAGACGGCACGCCCAAATTTTCAAGCCCGAATGCGACGTCCTCTTCAACGATACTGGCTATAATTTGATTATCCGGATTTTGAAAAACCATTCCGACTTCTTGGCGTATTTCCCAGATATTTTTTTCGTCGCTCGTATCTTTTTCGTTTATAAATATCTTGCCCGATTTCGGCATTAACAATCCGTTCATTAATTTTGCCAATGTCGATTTCCCCGAGCCGTTATGCCCGAGCAAAACAACAAACTCGCCCTTTTTTATATTCAAATTTATATTTTTTAAGACGTAATTTTTTTTATCGCTGTCGGCGTCTTTGTAGTCAAACGTTACGTCTTTGATTTCTATTATATTCAAGATATTTTTCCCTCCGAATTGCTGTCGGTCAATAAATATTTTTTGTTTTTAGAAACAGTCTTGAGTGTTACGTTTTTGTTTGCGGAACAATCAAGACCGTTTATATCGCAGATGCGCAAGTTATTTTTAAAACTTTACGTTATCACACAAACATGATTAACCCTCGTAAACTTTTTCAAGTCGCGCCTGCCCCTTTTTAAAATGTGCTTTCAAAAGCGAGGTTGCTTTTTCAACGTTTCGCTCTTTCACCGCTTCAAAAATCATTTTATGTTCATTATAACTGTCTTCCAAAGATTCGTTATAATTAGATTTCACAACGACCATAGAAAATTGCGCTCTGTAAGATACCGAATTTTCTCTTATTCTTTCGTTGCTCATAAAATTATAAAACGCTCTGTGGAACTCGTTGTTATAATACCATTCGCCCATTTCCTGCGTGTCTTTCAAAATTTCTTTGTGCTCTTCAAGAGATTTTTCCAATGTCTTAACCAACTCGTCAAATTTATCTCCCGACATTGCTTTTTCTAAAGCATAGCAATCAAACAACTCGCAAATTTCCGTAATCTCTCTTAAATCGTCCAATGTAAACTCACAAACTCTCGCGCCGAGATTCGTTGTAAACTCGATGAGTCCTTCTTGCGCAAGTCTTGTCAGTGCTTCTCTGACGGGTGTACTGCTAACGTTAAATTGCTTTTCTAATTCCTTAATCGTGAGTTTTGTTCCACACTCGATTTTTTGCATGATGATATCTTTTTTTAGGAAAAGATAAATTTGTTCAGATAAAGATTGTTTCAGCAACATATATTCACCGTTATTTAAAACTTATATTTTGTTAGGCTTTAATAACGGCTCACCTCCCTTTCCGCATAATCTATAACCAAGGTTTCAAAGTTTTTTTAAACTTCACCTTATTAAAGTTATTTTTAATAAAACATTATATCACAAATATTAAGTTTTTTATGATTTAGAAGTAAATTTTTTTTGCAATCGAATGAAAACTATTTCTCATAGCAAAAATTTTTCTTAAATTTAGTCGCAATTTTTAAAAATTCTGTGTTATACTGTTTTGGAAAGCAAAATTAAAAATTTTTTAACCTCTTGAAACTTAGGATTTGTGATATCACAAATTTTAAGTTTATTTTATATGTTGCGGTAGAAATTTTTTTTAGAATTTGAAAGTAAGGTGTTGTTGATGTATAAGAAATTATTCAAAAGTATCAGAGAGTATAAGAAACAATCTCTGCTATCAATTATTTTCACGGCTATGTCGTTGTTATCGGAAATAAGTTTGCCTTTTTTGATGGCAAATTTAATAGACAACGGAATTTTGAAAAATGATTTAAATTACGTTTATAAAATCGGCGGACTTATTTTTATCTTAATAACCTGTGCGATGTTGTGCGGTTTGCAGGGCGGAAAATACGCGGCGTATGCGTCAACGGGTTTCGCCAAGAATTTGCGCCAAGATTTATTTGAAAAAATTCAAACGTTTTCGTTTGAAAATATTGATAAATTTCAAACCGCAAGTTTAATCACCAGATTAACGACGGACATAAATAATATTCAAATGGCGTATCAAATGATTATCAGAACTTTTATACGCGCGCCGCTTGCGTTGGGTTTCGCACTTTTTATGTCTGTCAATTTGAGCAAAAGTTTATCTTTGTTATTTGCCGCGATAGTTCCGATAATGGGATTCTTTTTGATTGCCATCGTAAATGTGGTTCACCCTATTTTTGTGAAAATTTTCGAGCGATACGATAAATTTAATTTGAATATTCAAGAAAATATTAACGCTATTCGGGTTGTAAAAACTTTTGTGCGAGAAAAATTTGAGATAGATAAATTTAAGGAATCGTCTGACGAATTAAAAGAGGGTTTTTCAAAAGCCGAGAGAATACTTGCGCTGAACGGTCCCGTAATACAGGGAACGATGTATATTGCAAATTTGGTTATTATTTGGAACGGTACAAAACTTGCGATTAACGGAACAATGACCCCCGGCGAGTTATCGAGTTTTATGATTTATTTGATTCAAATTTTGGTGGCTTTGATGCTGATTTCAAATGTTTATGTAATGGTTGTAATTTCAAAACGCTCCGTTGAACGTTCAATCGAAATTTTGGACGAAGAAGTTATTTTAAAAAATCGTGATAATCCGGTTTTTAAAGTTGCGGACGGAAAGATAGAATTTCAAAATGTTTGCTTTAAATATCACGAACACAACAAACATTATCTTTTTGATAAAATAAATTTCAAAATAAATTCCGGCGAAACCGTGGGAATTATCGGCGGGACGGGAAGCGGAAAGTCGTCATTGATTCAGCTTATTTCAAGATTGTATGATATAAACGAGGGAAGCGTAAAAGTCGGCTCTGTTGATGTAAAAGATTATGATTTACAAACTTTGCGTGATAACGTTGCGGTTGTTTTGCAGAAAAACACTTTGTTTTCCGGCACGATAAAAGAAAATTTGAAATGGGGAAACATGGACGCAACCGACGAAGAAATTATTCGCATATGTAAACTTGCTCAAGCTTATGAATTTATCGAAAAATTGCCCGATAAATATGATTATAAATTGGATAAAGGCGGAACTAACGTATCCGGCGGACAACGACAACGCCTTTGCATCGCACGCGCATTATTAAAAAATCCCAAAATTTTAATTTTAGACGATTCGACGAGTGCATTGGACACAAAAACGGACGCGCTTGTTTTGGAAGCTTTCAGAAATGAAATTCCCGACATCACAAAAATAATAATCGCACAGCGCATAACTTCCGTTATGAACGCGGACAAAATTATCGTTATGGACGACGGAATTATTACGGGAATCGGCACTCACGACGAGCTTTTAAAAAACAATGAGATTTATAAAGATGTTCATTTATCCCAACAGAAAGGGGCGTTGAGCGATGTTTAGAAAAATGAAACTTAGCATTTTACATAATCAAAATTTTAAAACTTTAAAAAAATTAGTCGGTTATATAATGCAAAAATATAAGTTTAGATTTATTTTAGCGATGACACTTTTGACGATATCCGCGACGACAACGACAATCGGAACTTTATTTTTCAAAGATTTAATCGATGAATTTATCACGCCTTTAATCGGTCAAACGGACGTTGATTATACTTTTTTGGTAAATTACGCCGTAAAAGTCGGCACGATTTATTTAATCGGCGCGCTTTCAAATTTCGGCAGTGCCAGAATTATGGTTGTTATCACACAAGGCACATTAAAAGATTTGCGCGACGATATGTTTGAAAATATGCAATACTTGCCTGGCGATTTAATGAGTCATTACACAAGCGACACGGATTCTTTAAGAATGATGATTAGCCAAAGTTTACCGCAATGCATTTCGGGCATCGTGAACATGATTGCGATTTTTATTGCGATGGTGATTTCAAGTTATTGGCTGAGTTTAATAATTTTAATCGTTTTATCGTTGCTTATTTTAATTTTTAAAAACGCGGGTGGTTTAAGCCACAAATATTTTGTTAAACAACAAGCGACTTTCGGGCACTTAAACGGCTACGTTGAAGAAATGATTAAAGGACAAAAAGTTATTAAAGTTTTTTCACATGAAGATGAAATCGTAAAAGGCTTTACTGAAATCAATGAGGAACTCTACGACAACGCGGCGCAAGCGAATAAATATTCCAACATAATGATGCCGCTGTTAGGCTCGACGGGAAATTTTTCTTACCTGCTTGCGGCATTGGTCGGCGGAACATTTTCAATTTTGGGAATCGTACCGTTATCGCCGGGTTCTGTCGTTGCGTTTGTTCAATTAACAAGAAGTTTTTCAATGCCTTTAATGCAAATGTCACAGCAAATAAACGCAATCGCAAATGCGTTGGCGGGCGCGGAAAGAATGTTTGGATTTTTAAAACAAAAACACGAAAAGAACGACGGAAAAATCACTCTCGTGAATGTTTCATGCGATGAAAAAGGTGTGCTCAAAGAATGTGAAAAAAGAAGCGGAATGTGGGCTTGGAAAATTCCGCTCGAAAACGGAACTTTCACATTAACAAAACTTGCGGGCGATGTGCGCTTTAATGATGTAACTTTTTCATATGACGGCAAAAAAATTATTTTGCACGACATAAATTTATTCGCAAAACCGGGGCAGAAAATTTCTTTCGTCGGCTCAACGGGCGCGGGAAAAACAACGATTACAAATTTAATAAATAATTTTTATTCCGTTCAAGAGGGAACGATAACTTATGACGGAATACCGATTGAGAATATTAATAAATTCGATTTAAGACGCTCTTTGGGCGTTGTGTTGCAAGATACGCATTTATTCAGCGGAACGGTGAAAGAAAATATTCGCTACGGAAACCCTAATGCGACCGATGAAGAAGTTATTTCGGCGGCGAAACTCGCTAATGCGCATAATTTCATTCAGCATTTATCTGACGGATATGATACGCAAATCGACGGAAGCGGCGAATCATTATCGCAAGGGCAAAGACAATTGCTTTCCATCGCACGCGCGGCAATCGCGAATCCGCCTGTTTTGATTTTAGACGAAGCGACTTCAAGCATTGATACTCGTACGGAAAAACTTGTGCAAGAGGGAATGGACCATCTCATGGAGGGCAGAACCGTTTTTGTAATCGCACACAGATTATCCACAATAAGAAATTCAAACGCTATAATCGTGCTTGAAAACGGAAAAATTATCGAACGCGGAAACCATAAAGAATTAATGGACTTGGGCGGACAATATTATAACTTGAATACGGGCGCGATTGAATTATCATAAAAATTAAAAAACTTTTGAATTAACTTTTTTAAAGGGGCTAAGTTATGGATAAAGAACGAATAATAGAATTGGCGCAAAAAGGTCGGCAACTCGGGCGAATGACAGAGCTTTGGAAAAATGATACGGAGTATATTTTTATCATCGCCGTTGAAAAGAAATCTCAAATTTATTATGTTTACAGCCAACTAATCGAAAACAACTTAGCAAAATTTTATGCTGACGAATTGGAAACTGAAGATGACGAAATTTTAAAAACTTTTTCCGATATTAACGATGCTATAATTTATATAAACGGTTTTCGAGAAAATTTATTCTATAGACCTGTTCGGAAACTTGAACAAGCGAACGGAAACTGCGTTAACCCGTCGCGGTTTTCGTCCGCGGAAAGGTGGTTTCCGAACAGGTTTGATGAGTTCAACATTTCAAAAGGTAAAAAATATTTCAATTTAGAAAATATTTTAAAATATCGCGAAACAATAGACAGAACATGTGAAAAATAATAGATATAATGTGTGAGTTATTTAGGAGGACAAAATGGAAAAATCAAAAGTATATTTTACGGATTTACGCGCTTTACCCGGCACAAATTTACTAAAGAAATTAAACAATTTAATTTTAAAAGCGGGTATTCAAGAAATTGATTTCACCGAAAAATTTGCAGCTATAAAAATTCATTTCGGCGAACCGGGAAACTTAACTTTTTTACGCCCGAATTATTCCAAAGTTGTGGCAGACGTCGTGAAATCTCTTGACGGAAAACCTTTTTTGACCGACAGCAATACGCTTTATGTCGGCAAAAGAAAAAACGCTTTAGACCATTTGGATTCCGCTTTTTTAAACGGATTTAACAATTTAAGCACGGGCTGTAATATAATTATCGCGGACGGTTTAAAAGGAACTGATGAAGCTTATGTAAACGTTGACGGCGAATATGTTAAAGAAGCGAAAATCGGTCACGCGATTATGGACGCAGATATTTTTATTTCTTTGAATCACTTTAAAGGGCATGAATCAACGGGCTTCGGAGGAGCGATGAAAAATATCGGAATGGGTTCAGCATCACGCGCGGGAAAAATGGAACAGCACAGCAGCGGAAAGCCGACGGTTAAATCTCAATCATGCGTGATATGCGGCAAATGTATAAAAAATTGCGCTCATGATGCGATTTCGATTACGGACGAAAATGTGGCTTGCATAGATAAAAATAAGTGCGTCGGTTGCGGACGTTGCATCGGCACATGTAATTACAACGCAATTTACAATAAATATTCGTCCGCCAATGATGAATTGAATAAAAAAATTGCTGAGTACACAAAAGCGGTTTTACAAGACCGACCACATTTTCATATAAGTTTGGTAATCGACGTTTCACCGTATTGTGATTGTCATTCGGGAAATGACGTTGCGATAATTCCCGATGTCGGAATGTTTGCAAGTTTTGACCCTGTTGCGTTAGACCAAGCTTGTGCGGATATGGCGAATAAAATGCCCGTAATGCCAAACTCACTTTTGAGCGATAGAATGGAAAGCGAAAATTTCCATGATTTTCATGACCATTTTAAAAATTCCACACCCTCTTCGGAATGGAAAATTTGTCTTGAACATGCCGAAAAAATNGGNGTNGGNACNNGGGANTATGAATTAATCGAAGTTTAATAAAATTATGTAAAATATTACTGCCGTTATCTAAAATGCATTTTTAAAATTTAAAATAGCGGCAGTTNTNTTGACTTTTAAAGTTGTTCAGAAATCGCATTAATCCTTTTACGAATCTTTTCAGTTTCCAAACTCTCAGCGTCCAAATTCTTATCGCCCAAAAATTTTTCGTAGATATCCAAAGTATTTTTATAATATTCAAGCGCATTTTCATAATCTTTTAAATAATCATACATGACCGCAATATTATTATAAAGCGCGAATATCGCCGAATAGTTTTTGTTTGCCGGTCCTTCGCGGATTTTCAATACTTTTTTATAGTATTCAATCGTGTTTTTATGCTCTCGCAAGTAAATATAAGTTTCCGCAATATTGCTGTAAATCCTAACGAGAATCAAATGATTTTCGCCCTCTGCATTTTCATAAATTTGCAATGCCTTTTGATAATAGCGCATCGCGGCATTATATTTTTTCTGTATATTATACGCACTCGCAATATTGTAATAAATTCTGCCCGTATCTAATTTTTTTTTTCTGAATATTTTTTCATATATTCCCAACAGCTTTTCATAAAACAGTATCGCATTTGGGTAATCTTGCAATTCAACATACGCGGCGGCGATATTATCATAAACAGCCGCGATAGCCGAATAATCTTTGCTTCGCTCTTTTTCATAAATTTGCAATGCTTTTTGGCTATATAAAAGCGCGTTGTGATAATCTTTCACTTCATTATACATAACCGCGATATTACTATATAGAGTTGTGATATACGGATTTTCCTCACCCAAAGCTTTTTCATAAATATCCACGACTTTTTGTTGTAAGTCTACTGATTTTTGATATTCGCCCTGCGCATAATATATAAGCGAAATGCCGCTGTACGCCGCGCCTGTACTTAAATGTTTTGCGCCCAATTCTTTTTCCCAGATGTTTAATGCTTTTTGATACAATTCTAACGCTTTTTCAGATTCGCCATGTCCATTATATAAAGTCGCAATTCCGCTGTAACTTAGTGCTGTAGTCGGATGTTCATCACCTAATTTATTTTCCCGGATATGCGATGCTTTTTGAAATAAATCCATTGCTTTTTTAGAATCGCCTAATCGGTAATAAATCGAAGCGACGTTATAATACGATTCTGCGATTTTCGGGTGTTCGTCGCCCAATTTTTCGTAGATTTCAAATGCTTTTTGATGCAATTTCATCGCAGTTTTGTATTCGCCTTTTTTATAATGTATCAAAGCGATTTGTTCATGCGATTCTGCGGTATCGAGATGTTCGCTTCCTAATGTTTTTTCACGAATTTCCAATGATTTTTTATACAATTCCATTGCTTTTTTATAATCGCCAAGAGTATCGTATGACATACCGATATTGTGATATGTTTCAGCCGTATCGGGGTGCGCATCTCCAAATATTTTTTCGCGGATTTGCAACGCTTTTTCATTCCACATAAGCGCGTTTTTATATTCGCCCAATTTATCACAGATAATCGCAATTCGGTTATACGTTTCGGCGGTGTCCGCGTGTTCGTTACCCAATATTTTTTCGCGCACTTCCAATGCTTTTTGATTCCATTCCATCGCCGTTTTATATTTTCCCATGTCATGATAAATATTTGCCGTCTTTTGATAAACTGCCGCCGTATCGATATGATTTTCGCCCCAAAATTTTTCTCTTATTTCCAATGCTTTTTGCAATAAAAATAATGCATCGGGAAAATTAAATCCCTCGCTCAATTTATCTGATTTTTCAATCAATGAAATCGCCTGCGTCAAAAGTTGCGTTTCGGATAATCCGAAATCAATTTCTGTTTCGTTATTCACTTTTAATCAACCCCCTGTTTTTATCAATAAAGCTGTTCGGAAACCATCTTTTAAGAATGAATTGTGATAATAACCAATTCCGGCGGATTCATTATGCGCGGCGCATCTTTAATTTTCATTCCTCGGCTTACAATTAATTTTGTTTCTTCGCTTATTTTATAAAGCCCACCCTCATATTTCGGAAAAACACCTTTATCCGGCGAAACTATCCCGATATCTAAAATCGGAATCCGAACTTGACCGCCGTGAGTGTGACCCGACAAAACGAAATCGAATCCGGAATTTTTATATAAATCCACTTTATCATGTCGATGGCTTAATAAAATTTTTAATTTGTCGCTATCACTTTTATTAACGCCGTTTGTTAAATCTTGAAGTCTTTCCGAAAATTTTTTGTTCTCTCGATAATACCTTTCCAATTCGGGGTCATTAAGTCCGCCGATAATAATTTCTTCATTTTTAACGTTAACATTCACAAATTTATCGCCAATGTAATTTACTCCGATATTTTCCATTTCCGAAACATATTCAAAAGTTCTGCCTGCATAAATTTCATGATTTCCCAAAACATAATACACGGGCGCGACCGAAACTAATTCTTTCATTAATTCACGCGTATGCGCAAAGTCGGAAATCTCATCAAAAATATCTCCTGTCAGTAAAATCAAATCGACGTTCTCATTTTCAATAATTTTATAAAGATTATCCAAAAGATATTCATCGTTATGTGTATCGGAAACATGCGTAATTTTAATTTCGTTTTGAATTTTATCGCTTTTAAAATCGTATCGCGCAATATTTATTTTGTTATTGAAAGCGAACATCGTTAAGCATGAAAAAAGCACGCAACAAATCAGCGCGCTTATGGTTTTTCTCGTTGTTAAATTCTCCGATAATTTTCCGTCTGTCAATATCATTACGAAAAAAATAATTAACGAAACAATAATCATTAAGTTATCTAAATTATAAAAATCGCAAACTTGCGCCACGTGTGCAAAAAATCTCACCATAATATTAAATTTTTTAGCCATGATATAAACTAAATTCGGAACAGTACACATCATAACCGCACCGATTAATATTGTATAAAAAGTAACGCTCAAAAGAACGACATTTTCAGTTTCAAAAAATAAATTTACAAAGCAATAAAACGCTATCGGTATGAAAATGTGTAAAAGCAATTGATATTCCGCAATCAGCGAAAAATAAGACGCGATAACAGATATAAGTAAGCAAATTAAATATGCCGAATTTCCCATAAAGACCCCTTTTCCTTTAAAGCAAAAACTTTATTTAAATTTAGAATTGTCATAGTTGTATGGAATACCGGTGCCCACAACAACGTCCGCGATTTTTTCGATAATAGAGCTGTTCGGAAACTTGAACAAGCTGACGGAAACTGCGTTAAACCATCGCGGTTTCCGAACAGCTTTAATAAGCCAATCGTCCATATTTCCTTGATGGTCAAAGTCTAGCGGTTCGATTTTTTCGACGTTATCAAACTCCACCAAACACAAACATTTTTTGTGTCATCTGACAAGTTGCTTATCGGACAAATTTAATTTCGGTTGATTATCCGAAAATGTTTTATTAATTTCTTCTTCCGTTAATTTCACATAATTTTGAACACTTTTTACGATTGCTTTTGCTGTAATTTTTGCCGTTCCTTTTTACATAAAAAATAATGTTTCGCCCTCAAAAACTCGGCTGTGCGGAATTTTTCTGCCCGCCGCTCCGCGAACCACCATTGTTTTTGTCCCCGCGATTATTTTATCGAGAACCTTTTCACCCTTTTTGCCCGCGTTATCACAATAAACTAAATGCTCCATGTTTTCCTCTGTATCAATTTTTTAAATTCTAAATTTAATTATATCGTAACGAATCTTTAATGTACACGATTTTGATTTTCTTTCATCTTCTTTATCATCTAAATAAACAAAAGCCTGCGCGTCTTTACTCACCGTAATTTTTATGATAAGATTTACGAGATAAAAACTAAGTCATGAAAATTTATTTTTACGGCTTTTTTATGACTTTTAACAGAGGAATTTTTAGGAGGAAAAGTATGTCTGAAGATAAAAAAACAAATAACGAATCAAAATTAACAGAGCAATTATTAAACACAAGGTCAATCATTATATCTGGTGAAATTAGCCAAGAGGTAGCCGAAAAAGTTACGGCTCAACTTTTAATTTTATCGGAAATAAGCGATGAGCCTATAAAAATTTTTATTAACAGCCAAGGCGGACACGTTGAAGCAGGCGATACAATTCACGACATGATTAGATTTGTAAAACCTGAAGTTTCCATAATCGGTACGGGGTATGTTGCGAGTGCGGGAACATTAATTTATGTCGCTGTGCCCAAAGAGCGAAGATATTCTTTGCCGAATACAAGATATTTAATTCACCAACCGATGGGTGGCGCACGCGGTCAAGCGTCGGATATTAAAATCGCGGCTGAACAAATCGTACAAATGCGCGCAAGATTAAATAAAATTTTGAGCGACGGTACGGGTCAGCCTTATGAAAAAATCGAAAAAGACGCTGAAAGAGATTTCTGGTTGACGGCGCAAGAAGCCGTTGATTATGGTTTGGTCGGAAAAATAATTCAGTTTGTGGAAGAAGTTAAATAATGAATCAATCAAAAAAATAGTTCTTGAAATAAAAGAACTATTTTTTTAAATCTTTTGAATTGAGTATTTGAGAAAAATCAAGTAAAATTTGAGGGAATAATACACTCGAACCAAAATTGTAGGGAACGGTCTTGACCGTTCCGAAAGCGAGGGTAGCAAAATGAATTTGCCAAATAGAAAGTTACAGAGATTATCAACATATAACTACGCTGATAACGGATATTATTTTGCTACAATATGTACACATAATAAAAAATATTTATTTGGGGATATAAACAACTTGAATACAATCGGCAATATTGCGAAAAGCGAATTGGAAAATATACCTGCACATTTTGAACATGTCAAAATTGATAAATATGTTATTATGCCAAATCACATTCATTTTATTGTAGTGATTGAGTCTGATGTGAAAACGGAACGGTCAAGACCGTTCCCTACTTTGTCTACCATTATAGGTTTGTATAAGTCTGGAGTTTCCAAATGCATACATGAGTTGCGTCCCGATATTACGGTTTGGCAACGCTCATTCCACGACCGCATCATCAGAAATGAAGAAGATTATTTGAATATCTGGAAATATATAAATGATAATCCTGCGAAATGGACGGAAGATGAATATTTTATCTCAACGTAAATATGAAAAATTGACTTGAATATGAATTGTATTGCTGTAAACAAAAATCGTAGGGAGCGGTCTTGACCGCTCCGCAAGAAAACGGAACAGTCAAGACTGTTCCCTATATTATCGACTATCAAAACAGATGAAAAAAATTTTATTCATTCACGGATAAAATTAATTTTTTTACGTATAAATTTTATATTTTAGAAAGGAACGATGCGTATATGTTAGATAAAAATTTGGTATACGATGTTTTAAGCGCGGCACTCTCCGAGGGCGGGGATTTCGCCGAAGTTTTTTTTGAAAACAAAGANCTNAACAACATGCACATGATAAACGGGATTTTGGAAAAATCGCTTTCGGGCATTAATTTCGGAATCGGCATAAGAATTTTTAACGGATTCAATCATGTTTATGTTTACACAAATGATTTATCGCGCGAGAATTTATTAAAAGTTGCGAAAAACGGTTCAAGTGCATTAAGAAGTCAAGAGAAAGCTACGAAAAACAAAGAATTATTACAAAAGTTAAATTTTGTGAATTTGGATATTGAAAACAAACACAAAATAAAATTCAGCCCGATTGATTATGATAAGAAAAAAATCATAGACTTTTTGCGAAACGTTTCAAAAACTTCATGCGAGTATAATTCTGCGGTTACGGAAACAAACGGACTTTATTCAGGCTCTGTTCAAGATGTTTTAATCGCGAATACGGACGGACTTTGGGTAACAGACAGGCGAGTTTATACGCGAGTTTTTCTTGATGCTATTGCATCTAAAACGAATGAAAAGCAAACCGGAAGTTTCAGACCGGGCGCGTATGTCGGCGCGGAACTTTTAGACACTTTAAACAGCGAAAAAATCGGAAAAGAAATCGCCGAAACCGCTGTAACGATGTTAAACGCGGATTATTGCCCCGGCGGAAAAATGCCCGTTGTTATCGATAATGCTTTCGGCGGCGTAATTTTTCATGAAGCTTGCGGACATTCATTGGAAGCGACGTCTGTTGCAAAAGGTGCGTCTGTTTTCTGCGATAAATTGGGCGAAAAAATCGCGAGCGATGTCGTTACCGCAATTGACGACGGAACTTTAGAAAATAACTGGGGCTCTTTAAATGTTGACGATGAGGGCACAAAAACTCAACGAAATGTTTTAATCGAAAACGGAATTTTGAAATCTTATTTGATTGATAAATTGAACGGCAAAAAAATGGGAATGGAAAGCACAGGCTCGGGCAGACGAGAATCATATAAATTTGCGCCGACTTCCCGAATGACAAATACATTTATAGCAAAAGGAAACAGCACGACGGATGACATAATTTCTTCTGTGGATTACGGACTTTATGCAAAATCTATGGGCGGCGGCTCGGTAACTCCCGCGACGGGAGATTTTAATTTTTCCGTGTTGGAAGGTTACATAATCAGAAACGGAAAAATTGCCGAGCCTGTAAAAGGTGCAACGCTAATCGGAAAAGGCTCTGAAATTTTAATGTCTATCGATATGGTTTCGGACAATTTAACTTTGGGACAGGGAATGTGCGGCTCGTTATCGGGAAGCGTACCGACAAACGTCGGTCAGCCGATGATTAGAGTCAGCGAAATTACTGTCGGAGGAAGGAGCAAATAATTATGGATTTAAATAATTTTAAAAGCGTTCTTTTTGAAAAAGCAAAACAAGCGGGATTTGAAAACGCGGAAATTTTCTTTTCCAGAAGCGCGATATATGAACTCAGAATTTTTGAAAAAGAAATCGCAAGTTTTGAAAATACGGATTTGTCGGGTGTTTCTTTCCGCGGAGTTATCGACGGAACAATGGGCTATTCTTTCAGCGAGAGAATCGATTTGGATGTTATAGATTTTTTAATAAAAAATGCGAAAGAGCACGCGGCTGTTAACGAAAGCCCCGAAAGTCAGTTTTTATATAAAGGCGACAGCGATTATGAAAATTTAAGTTTGTTTAACGAAGAATTAACCGCGCTCACGCCCGAGCAAAAAGAAAACGACGCAAAACGCATGGAAACCGCGGCTTATGCGGCTGATTCCCGTGTGAAATCGGTTGATAGTTGCGTATTTTCTCTCGGCGAAAGCGAAACTTTTATTTCCAACACTTTGGGGTTGGATTTGAAATCGCATTCAAGCCTTTATATCGCATATGCGGTTGCGCGAATCGAAGAAAACGGAGAAGTAAAAGTCGGAAGCGATTACATCGTGAGCAACGATTATAAAAAATTCAATCCCGAATTAATCGGAGAAAACGCCGTTAAAAAAGCGATTGACTATTTGGGCGCGACTTCTTTGAAAACGGGAAATTATAAAGTGATTATCGAAAACGAAGCGATGATTTCTCTTTTCGGTAATTTCGTTAAAATATTTTTTGCGGAAAACGTTCACAAAGGCTTTTCTTTATTGAAAGATAAAATCGGCGAAAAAATCGCGAGCGAAGTTTTAACAATAAGAGATGACGCTTTATTGGAAAACGAATTGGGAAGTTCCGCATTTGACGATGAGGGTGTAAAAACCGCCGACAAAGTTGTGGTCGAAAACGGAATTTTAAAAACTTATCTTTACAATCTGAAAACCGCCGAAAAAGATAACGTGAAATCCACGGGAAACGGCTTTAAATCAAACTTTAAATCTTATGTTGAAACTTCGGGAACAAATTTTTATATCGAAAACGGAAAAATTTCATTTGAAGATTTAGTTAAAGAAGTCGGCGACGGAATTATCATAAGAGGGCTAAACGGCTTACATTCGGGGATTAATACGATAAGCGGAGATTTCTCTTTATTGGCTGACGGTTTTAAAGTCGAAAACGGAAAAGTTTCAAATCCGATTGAACAATTTACCGTCGCGGGAAACTTTTTTGAACTTTTGCAAAATATCGAAAATATTTCAAACGATTTTAAATTCGGTATGCCGTCCGCTGTCGGAAATGTCGGCGCGCCGTCTGTTTTCATAAAAAGTTTATCCGTTGCGGGCGAATAAAATTAACATAATTAAATAAATTTTGAACGGAGATGTTCTCATGAGTATAGTGAAACTGAAAAAATGGAACACCATATGTCTTTTGATTGCGCTTGCTTTTTCTATCGTTAATGTTGTTTTGCCCTCGTTTTCATATTCTGAAATCGGCAATGCGAGCCTTATAAGGATTATAGAAACAACACCGATGACTATTGTTATTATCGCACTGGTTGCGCGAATATATTTCAAAGGTGAAATCAAAAAACGCCAAGCGGAAGCGGAAGAAGCGAGCCGACAAAACAGAAAAGGTTTATAAAAAATTAAAACTCTTTGCGATGAGAAGTCGAGTTATTTCTTAATTTTAGATTTATAAAATTTTTCATGCGGGGTGTTTCTGATATCGGGACTGTATTTGCGGTTTCAAAAAAAATGAGAGAAGACATGAAGTCAACTCTCATTTTTTGGTGTGTATGAATAACCAAGTACAACATAACAGCAAAAAAGAAACAGCACTTTCTTTAAAGGAAGAAACCGTTTCTCAAAAACCGATAAGGACGCAACATTTTTTAGAGAAATGACATTGCTTAAACCGCAGCGGTTAAATTTTTTCGCTCTATGCGCCCGATTATGAAATATATTTTTCAAGTTCATTTGCATAAAAATTAAAGTTTGTAAAAAGAACAAACGCGGAAAGTATTATAACCGCAAGACAAATGACTGATACCAAGTTATTTAATTTATCATTGGAATTAAATTTAAAACCGACGATGGTTTTTGCTAAAAAGGACGGTATCAACAAGAATAAGCATAGAACAAAACCTTTGCTGAGAAAAAAATTATTTGCGGTCATTTCAAAACTGTCACGCAAAAGTTTTGTATACAATAAGAAAAGCCAAGAAAGTATTGATAAAATGACCAGTATACTGTTAATAATTAAATCCGTTACACGCAAACGAAATTTCATAAGAAAATCCCCCAAAAAATTAAAAGCAAAATGCCGACAGTATTTTTATATTGCATAGAAAAGACCCTGCCGAGTTTCCGAAAAACCGAGGGTCTTTTTTTTGGTCATGCGGAGCAAGACCGAATTTATTTTGTATAAGATGTAAACGTTACATTAGTTCCGTCGTTTCCGTCAATGGAATAATAAGTTTCTAAAACTCTTTCAAAGAAAGAAACGGGAACAAGAGTAGTGCTGCCCTCTATTATAGGAGATTCTTCAAGTTCCAAAACCATTTGAGGTTTTTGTTTGGTATATTGATTTTTGCCGACAACCAAAGAAGCAACCGTGCCGTCCTTCGTGATGTCGATACTTCTCGTTTTGTCGTTCCATTTTATCGTATATCCGAGAGCCTCCGAAACTTCACGCAAAGGAACCCATTTAACATTTCTGTATTTAGCCAGAGTTGTAACCGTCCCCGTATATGAGTTCAAATTTTTTAAATTCATTTCAAATTTTTGGTCAAGATATATGACATGCAAAATGGTGTCTTTCGTGTTTTCAGAAACTTCAATATAAAAATCCGAATCATCGGTAATTTTTTTAAATGTGATATTATATTTATCGGGTTGATTCATTATCGTTGATTTTATTAAATCTCCCGCAACATTGAGCCCGTTGGTTCCCAAAAATTTTGCGGACGTTAAATAATACTGCTGACCCACATCATTATTAAAAGTGAACGCCTTTACTCTGTTTCTTGTCGTGGAAGATGTTATCGCAACGTTTATAATAACAGATGTTACATCGTCGTATGTTTTAACATCATATAAAAAGGTAATTTTCTTAACGTATTTAGAATTTCTGTTTGCAGAAAGAATTTCATCATAATAGGCTGTAATCTGCTTATTTAAAGAAGTTTGAAAATCTGTTTTTGTAAATCCCGTCAACACGGGTTTAGAGCCTGAAACTTCTATGGTATTACTGTAATCGGTCGGTCTGACAATTTGAGAAACTATCCTTCCCGTTTTCGTGTTGCTCGCAAAAACTGTGTTTACGCTAAGTAAAACAACGATTATATTGATAATTAAAAATAGTTTAACCTTCAACATAACACCCCCTTGAATTAGATTTTTTGAAGCAAAATTTTTATATCATTTATGAAAATAGTTTGTTTTTGAAATAACAATTTTGAAGCAGTTCGTGTTAATCTTTTATGATTAATCGACCATAAACCGAGTTAACACTACTGTAATAATAAATAATAATTTGCATATTGTCAATTGCTACGCGAATTAATTTGCATTAAAAGCTCTTGTAATTTAGGAATATTCGCACCAAATAAACCTTAACTTATAGTGTTGACGGAAAAACTTTTTGAAATATTTTTTTTGTTTTACGTTTATATGATACTTTTATTACAGTATTAAAAGTGTGATTTCAATATGGTTATGCGAAAAAAACATAAAATGTTATTACAGGGGCAAAATGTAATTAACAAAAAAAACAGTAATAAAAAATAAACTCACAAAATTGAATTTATGATTATGTAAATTCAATCGAATAATTTTACTTTACGCTATCGAGATATTTCTGCTAAAATGTTAAGACATCTTTTTTATGTGTAAAGAAAATTAAAATAAAAAATAATTTGTGTTAAGAAAGGTATGTAAGCAATGAAAAAATTCGCAATGACTATAATAGTAATTTCGTTTCTTTCCTTTGGTTCGGCATCTTGTAATTCAAATCGTCAACCGCAGGAAAATGAGCAATCAGATGAAAATAAAAATGATGAAAATAAAAATCAAGAAGAAAAGCCGATTGAACCGACTGAAACGGCTGAAAACACGAGAGAAAAAATCGAAATCGATTATGAAAATTTGGATTTGCCGCAATTAAAAGAGCCGACGGGCAACGAACCGACAGCAACATTAAAAACAAATCACGGGGATATAAAAATTATTTTTTATCCCGAATACGCGCCGTTAGCGTGTGAAAACTTTTTGACTCACGCGGAAAACGGTTACTATGACGGATTAAAATTTCACAGAGTTATCGAAGAATTTATGATACAGGGCGGTGACCCAAAAGGCGATGGCTCGGGCGGAGAAAGTATTTGGGGAGAAGATTTTGCAATCGAGGCATCACCGAGTTTGTATCATTTAAACGGTGCGGTTTCAATGGCGAATACAAGTCAACCCGATTCTAACAGCAGTCAATTTTTTATTGTTTGCAATACATACATCGGACGGGATAAAGAAATGTTTGAAATTATCGTTAACGAAGAGAAAGACCACGAAATGTTTAATAAAGGTTTAGATTCCGCTCTTGCGAGAAAATTCAGTTATCCTAAAGAAATTTTACAGGCGTACGCCGACAAAGGCGGAGCTTTTCAGCTTGACGGCGGATATTCCGTTTTCGCTCAAGTCGTTGAAGGCATGGACGTTGTGGAGAAAATTTCAAAATTGGATAAGGTGGCTGATTCCCGAGGCAAAATAGAAGTTCCCGCGGAAGATGTTATTATCGAAAGCATCGTTGTGGAAAATAATCCATATTAAAAAAATTAAGATTTCGGCATTTAAAATTTATCAAAATTTTTGAATCGATTATATTTCGGAAAGAAATGTAATGCTTGCCTTGACAAAAAAATATGCGCGCTTTTGATTTTATAAAAATATTTATAAAAGCGTCGCATATTTTTTTTTGATGTAATTATAAAAATTTGCTATACTGGTAATTGTAAGTTAAAGTTGTAAACTAATTTTATTTTTTTAAATCGGGAGGATATAGATATGGAATATGCAATTATGAAAAATATTAAAGAAAATATTTCACGTTTTGGGTTAGGCTGTATGCGATTCACATTAAAAGAGGGCACGGAAGAAGTTTTGGAAGAACAAGCAATCGCGCAAATACGTTATGCAATCGACAACGGAGTTAACTACATAGATACGGCGTATAATTATCACGGCGGAAACAGCGAAATTATCGTAGGGAAAGCTTTGAAAGACGGCTACAGAGAAAAAGTTACGTTAACAACAAAATCACCCGTTTGGAAAATGGAAACCCCTGAAGATTTTGATAAAACTCTTGATGAGCAATTAGAAAACATATCGATATTTATTTATTACATGCACAAAACAAAACTTTTTTTGAAAAAGCAAAAAAATTAGAAGTGTTTAAATTTATCGAAAGAGCAAAAGCATCGGGCAAAATAAAATATATAGGATTTTCTTTTCATGATGAATTGCCTGTTTTCAAAGAAATAATCGACAGCTACAATTGGGACGTTTGCCAAATTCAATTAAATTTATTGGATATTAATTATCAAGCGGGGCTTGAGGGAATGAAATACGCGGCGGAAAAAAATATTCCCGTAATCGTTATGGAACCTTTAAAAGGCGGAACTTTGGTAAAAAATATTTCCGATGACATCAAAAATGTTTATAAAAACTTTGATGCGAACATAGAGCCTATCGAGTGGTTATTCCGATGGGTCGGAAATTTCCCCGAAGTTCTCACTATTTTAAGCGGAACAAATAATATCGAGCAAACGGCGCAAAACATAAAAATATTTGAAAAAGTAAAAGCTGATTCTCTGACAGACGATGAACTTAAATTTTTAGATTCCGTCAGAGATAAATATAACGAAAAAATTAAAATCGGTTGCACAAGCTGTAAATATTGTATGCCTTGCCCGATGGAAGTAAATATCCCGAGCGTTTTCGGCACATATAATAATTCTGCGATGTTTGATTATGAAACAAGCAAAAAATCATATAAAACATTGGAAGAGCAAGGACACGGAAGCGATAAATGTATCGAATGCGGTCAATGCGAATCTTTATGCCCGCAAAATTTAGAAATTATCGAAGGATTGAAAGCGGCACAAGAACACTTTGCATAAAAAGCATTTCGCATAAAGCGAGGTTGAAAAAATGTATAAAATACTTATTGTTGATGATGAACTGAAAATACGCGAGTTAATAAAAAAATATGCTGACTTTGAAGGTTATGAGTCACAAATGGCGTCCAACGGAATGGACGCCATAAACTGCTGTAAAAACGAAGATTTTGATATAATAATAATGGACATCATGATGCCCGAATTGGACGGTTTTTCGACCGTCAAAGAAATTAAAAAAACTAAAGATATTCCCGTTATCATGTTGTCCGCGAGAAGCGAGGAATACGATAAAATCCACGGTTTTGAATTGGGCATCGATGACTATGTGGTTAAACCGTTTTCCCCGAAAGAATTAATGATGCGAATCGATGCAATCATGAAACGAAGCAAAAAAAATAACAGCGCGGAGCCCGAGCGAGAAATAATTGAACGCGACGGAATCAAAGTTGATTTAACCGCGCATGTTGTTTACGTAGACGGGGAAAAAGTTCAGATGTCGCCGAAAGAATATGAGTTGTTTGTATTTTTATTGAGAAACAGAAATATCGCGTTAACGAGAGAAAAAATCATTACGGAAGTTTGGGGATATGATTTTTACGGCGACGACAGAACTTTGGATACACATATAAAATTATTGCGAAAAATTTTGGGTGCGCATAGCAAAATCATTGTGACTTTGCGCGGTGTCGGTTACCGAATGGAATGGTGATTAACTTTCACAAAACGTTCATGCAGGGAACAAATACCATTCATTTGTTCAGACTACGATAATAAAAGAAAGATTCGACGCCGAATATTAGGATGTGGTAATTATAAGCGAACTGAAAAAAGATATACTGAAAGAAAACGGAATCAAAGAAAATAAAAAAATCCGCACGCTGAACAAAAAAATATTTTTTTATTTAATTGGATTTTGCTCAATAATCCTTGTGTTAATTTGGTTTTTTCAAATCATTTTTTTGGAGGATTTTTATAAGAGCACAAAAAAAGCCGAATTAGAAAAATACGTTATGATGATAGAAAGAAATGTTTCGACGAAGAAAGCCGACGAGTTTTGGGAAGAAAGATATGAACTTTTGGGCGGAGAAGAATATATCAAAGATTATACGATAGATATTTACGTTGCGGAAAAAGATATGTTTGATGAAAATTATGTTAAGCTTAGTTTGTTGGACGATACCAGACCTTTGATACTGAAAAATTCATGGGAATACTTGATACATTTGGAAACCAGAGATAGATTTTTTGAAAGAGCTTTGGGGAATGGCGGAAAGTATTCCGAAATCGTGGAAAACTTAATTATATCCACAAAAATCGTAAAGACAACCGATGATTTTGAAATAGTTATGTATATATCGGCGGAACTTTTTCCCGTTACGGCTACCGTAAATACAATTAAACGAGAGTTGGCTGTAATAACATCAATGATGATTATAATTGCGTTTGTGTTATCTTATTTTATTTCGCGGAGATTGGCAGAGCCGATTGAAAGAATTAACAGCCAAACAAAATTAATTGCGATGGGAAAGTATGACGTGACTTTTCATGCCGACGAATTTGAGGAAATAAAAGAACTTTCGGACACACTGAATCATATGACGAAAGAATTATCTAAAGTGGAAAAATTAAGAAAAGATTTGATAGCGAATGTTTCACATGACTTGAAAACGCCTTTGACGCTGATTTCCGGATATGCGGAAGCCATGCGCGATTTGCCGGGCGAAAATAATTTTGAAAATGCGCAGGTAATTATCGATGAGGCGGGAAGGCTCAGTTTGTTGGTTACGGATATGTTGGATTTATCAAAATTTGAAACGGGAAACGGAACTTTAAATATAAATAAATTTAATTTGACCGGAAGTATGAAAGAAGTTAACGCAAGATTTTCGGAATTGGTAAAAAAAGACGGCTACACAATAACGTTTAATCATGGTGAAGAAGTTTATGTAAACGCGGACGAAGTGCGCATACAGCAAGTTTTTTATAACCTCATGACAAACGCGATTAATTATACCGGAAAAGATAAAACTATCGTGATAAATCAAATCGTTGAAAACGATTACGTGCGAATCGAAGTTATCGATACGGGGCGCGGAATAACAAAAGAAAATTTGGATAAAATTTGGGAGCGATATTATTCCACGGACGAGTTTCACGAAAGAGGTGTAACGGGCACAGGCATCGGGCTTTCGATTGTAAGAAGTATTATAGAAAGCCACTCGGGTAAATACGGCGTTATTTCCGAGCCGGATAAAGGAAGTAAATTTTGGTTCGCACTTAAAGTGGACGAATCCGATTTTTCAAAAGTGTAAAAATAATTTTAAAATCAAGACAGAAATCCCCCACCTCTAAGATTCAAGTCGCAGACTTGAATCGAAGGTGGCGGGTGAACAATTTATTTGGAGGGGGTTTCAAGCCCCCACCAAATAAGCATTATATTTTCAAAGAAAATGTAATGCTGTCTTGACGTTGTCAAAAAGCGTATGTATTTAGTAAAGTTGCTAAATATATACGC
>JGI994J12354_10001228_pt1 | contig 25979 bp, 25 predicted proteins | sample IntmicLarv3ML3BL_FD_12354 | JGI IMG/M metagenome (IMG submission 12354)
CAACACAGCGACGGCGCGGCGCGTTTCGCCGACCGTTTTGCCGATATACGCACCCGCCGAGAGTGCGCGCCTGCGCAGCTGCGCGAAGGTCACGCTCTCTCGCTCGTCAAGAAACGCGATTTTCTCGGGGCTCGTCCGCGCCGCATTTTCAAGATACGCTGTCAAGTTGTAAAGCACGCGTCGGCACCTCCTAATATGGTCTGCTGTAATTGTAACGTAGTATTTTACCACATTTTGCGCCCGTGCGCAACAGATTTTTGCGCTGCGCACCGCAAAAAGCGCGTCGCCCGTTTGGGCAACGCGCTTAACGCAGGGAGTTTCGCCGCGCGAAACTCAGAGGGCGGCACAACAAGAGCGACTGTTTGCTTGTACAAAGAGCCGTCCTCGCGCTTAGTGTCTATTTTACATATAGTTCGATGTTTTCCGCCGTGAAATCGTACCATTCGGCGGACTCCTTTGAATAAAACTCCGCCTCCCAAACGGCGGCGTATTCCTCATACGTGGCAAGCTCGTTGTTGACGTAGTATATTGGCATTTCCTCGCCGTTTTCGTCTCTCGCACTGTGGTCGAGAAACGATTCTGCAAGCATGTATTCGTATGGATATCTCGAGCTGACACTCAGCTTCATCAAATGCCCGTACGCCGCACCGCTCGAACCCCTGTATGTACCGTCTTTTTTCAGCTCCAGCATACCGCGAAAAACCGTCGCGTATCCATATACCACCTCATCATACGGGTCGTGGAACAATACGAGCTTGTCGCCGTTGCGCGTCGCTTCAAGCACGACCTCAAACGAGCCGTCTCTGTCAAAATCCACGACCGCGAAGCTCCCCGGCTCCCATTTTTCGGCGCCCTCGCTGTAAATTCCGAGGTAGGTTTCATCCAATGTCGTTCGGAAAACCGCGCCGTAAACATCGACGTAAAACTCCCGCTCACCGTAAATCACCTCGCGCAACATCGTCATCGGGTCTGTTGCGGGCGTCGGCGTGTCCGCGATTTGCGCCGTCGGTTCCGCAGCTTCGGCGGGGATTTCGTGCTGCGGCGTGTCCGACGGTTCGGGTATCTGCGCCGTCGGCTCTGCTGGCAATGCCGATGTTGCGTCCATCGCCTCCCACTGCGCGGCATCGACCTCAACAGCAGGCGGCTGCGCGGGGTGCAGCATCGTGCGCACAATCCATGCGCCGCAGAAAACGAGCAGCACGCACAGCACGATTATTACCGCGTTTTTCATCGAATCCTTCATCAAATACCTACTGCTTTCCTTGTTCGGAAATTGCTACATGCCCGCCGCGCCGAGCCAAAGGCGCGTGCCGATTTCGTTCGCGGCAATCATCGCGTCGTAGATTGCGCGCGCCGTGACCTCAATCGTGAGATTGTGGCTCGGCCGCCCCGGCTCCGCCGCCATCTCCGCCACGGCGTACAGCTCCTCACCCGCCTCCGCGCCGATGAGCGCGAGCGTCGTAGGCAGCCCTACGCTGCGGCAAAATCTGAACATCGAATTTATCGTGTCACGCTCGCGCCCCTCGATAACGAGTTGCGTCAGCAATCCGAACGCCACGAGCTCGCCGTGTGTATGCGCGTGCACCGACGGCAACGCGGATAACGCCTCGCTCAACGCGTGCGCAAGCGCGACGGAGCCGCTCTCAAAGCCGAGGCCGGACAGGAGCGTGTTCGCCTCAACCACGCGCTCCAGCGCCGGCGTTACGATGTTGTTTTCGCACGCCGCGCGCGCGCCGAGACCGTATTCGATAATCGTGTCGTGGCACAACTTCGCGAGATTCATCGCCGTGAGCGTAATCACGCCTCCCGCGACGTTTTTCGCGTTCACGCGGTACCCTGCCTCAGCCTCGTAAAACGTCGCGAGCGCGTCGCCCATACCGGAAACGAGCTGCCGTACGGGTGACTTAGCGATAATCTCCGTGTCTACGAGCACGAGTTCGGGATTCCGACCGAGAAACAGCAGTCGATTGAAGCTCCCGTCGTCGTTGTAAATCACCGACAGCGAGCTACACGGCGAGTCGTTCGACGCGACCGTCGGCACGATGACCATCGGCTTATTCGTCTGCGCCGCAGCCGCTTTCGCCGTGTCAATCGCCTTTCCGCCGCCGCACGCCATAACGACGTCGTACTCCTCCGCGAGCGCCGCGACGCGCGCGACCTCCGCGTCCGACGATTCGCCGTTAAAATGCTCCTCGCGTTGCGTGATTCCGTGCTCCGCGAAGCTCGCCGTGCGCCCCTCGCGCGTTGTCTCCAGTCCGCTGTTGCCTCCGAGCACGAGCACGCTCGCGCCGAGCGGCCGTACGTGTGTGCCGACCTGCCAAATCGCTCCGGCGCCCTGTACGTATTTCGCCGGAGAAATGAATATAAACGGTGTTTTTGCCATCTACCCTTTCTTCCTTCCATTTACGAATAACCGAATTTTGCGGACGCTCTTTTGAGCCGCCCCTTTTCACCTGCTTAGAATATCACAAATTCTGTTATAAATCTACATTTAATCTGATTTTTTTGCGGAAAAGCAATCAGAAATACAGCGAATGCTGGTATGTGCGGTTTCGCGTAGCATTCGCACACCGTCGTAAGTGAACGGCGTCCTCGACATCTCGTCCGTATAATATGCACAAAAAATCCCTTCCGAGGGGAACGCGTCACTTTTTTCAGCTTGGTTTCGCGCGCCGTTTAGGCGCGATGCGTCGCACCCCACGGCGCACGCAAAACGAGGGCTTTCCTGTAGGAAAGCCCTTGCGCTGTCAGTTACAAATTCGTGCGGCACAAATCCTAAAAAGCGAACGCTTTTTCCTGAAAGTCCTTTGCAGCTTTCTTTCAAGAAAGCACACGTCCCGACTCTCTTCTCCGCTACTTCGTCATATTTTGTTGCATCAGAAGTAGCATGACGGCTTTTTGTGCGTGCAAGCGGTTCTCTGCCTCGTCGAAAATTTCGTCGGCGTGCTCCTCAAAGACCTTTTCGGTGATTTCCTCGCCGCGGTGCGCGGGCAGGCAGTGCTGCACCATGCAACCCTCGTTGGCGAGCGCCATGATTTCGTCGTCGACGCAGTAGCCGTAGAACGCGATTTTGCGCTTTTCCGACTCCCCCTCCTGGCCCATCGACGTCCAAACATCGGTAATGATGACGTCTGCATCCTTTGCGGCAACGCGCGGGTCGTCGGTCAGCTCAAACGTCGCATCCGTCTCCGACATCGCGAACTTCAGTGTTTCGGGGTCGGGTCGATAGTCGTTCGGGCACGCGACGGAGACATTCATTCCGCATATTATTCCACCGGCAATGATAGAATTAGCCATGTTGTTGCCGTCTCCGATATAGGCGAGCTTCAGCCCTTCCAGCCTGCCCTTGTGCTCGCGAATCGTTTGCAAATCGGCAAGAACTTGGCACGGATGCTCGAAGTCGGTGAGCGCGTTGATGACGGGGATGCTCGCGTATTTCGCCAAATCTTCGACCTCCTGCTGTGCATACGTGCGAATCATTATGCAGTCGCAGTAGCGCGAAAGTACACGCGCGGTGTCTTGAATCGGCTCACCGCGTCCGAGCTGCGAATCGGCGTTCGACAGGAAAATTCCGTGGCCGCCGAGCTGATAGATGCCGACCTCAAACGAGACACGCGTGCGCGTTGAGTTCTTCGCAAAAATCATCGCAAGCGTTTTGCCCGACGGAAAATCGTGCTTAATTCCCGCCTTTTGCTCCGCTTTGAGCTTGTCGGCGGTGTCCAAAACGAGCGTTATGTCCTCGCGCGTTAAGTCGAGGAGTTTAAGTAGGTCTTTTTTCATCGTTATGTTTTCCTTTCAAGTGTGTTATCAGCATTTATTTCGGTTATAACCGCATAGCAAAGTGATTGTATACATTTTTCGTATTACACCAAGTCAAATTTCGTTCGGTTATATCCGAAACTTCGGCATTCTTGCGCACTATTTTCAGCTTAATACTGTTTTGAGAATCGCGAGCCCCGCGTCGATTTCAGCGTACGAAATCGTCAGTGGCGGCAGAATCCGAAGCGCGTCACTACCCGCTGTAAGAATCAGCAGCCCCGCCTCAACGCACGCCTTCGCAGCGTCCTTCGGCACGATGCCGTTCGTCACCACGCCGACCATCAAGCCCATTCCGCGCGTCTTTTCGATGCTCGGAAGCGCCCAATCCGCGATGGTCTTTCTAATGTAATCGCCTTTCTTAGTAACCTCTGCAATCGTCGCATCGTCAAGTTGGCGCAGCACCTCACTCGCAGCCGCAGCAGCAATCGGATTGCCGCCGAACGTCGTGCCGTGGTCTCCCGCGCCGAGCACGGTCGAGGTCTTTTCGTTTGCCAAAATGCCGCCCATCGGGAGGCCACCCGCAATGCCTTTTGCAAACGTTGCGACATCGGGCAAGATGCCGTAATTCTGGTACGCGAACAGCGCGCCGGTGCGCCCGATGCCCGTCTGAACCTCGTCCGTAAGTAGCAGCACATCGTGCTCGTCACACAGCTCGCGCACTGCCTTGACGTAGTCCGCGTTGAGCGGCAAAACACCGCCCTCGCCTTGCACAAGCTCAATCAAAACCGCACAAACATCGCTGCGCTGCAACGAATCCGACTTGAGTGCGAGATTTCCGCTTACGCTCGCCGACCCGACCACCGCGCCCTCAAGCTCAGTTCTTAGTGCCTGCAAATCGTTCGCCGGCACATGCCTAAATCCCTCCGTGAACGGGAAAAAGTGCTGATGAAAATGCTCCTGTCCCGTTGCCGCGAGTGTCGTAATCGTGCGCCCGTGGAACGACTGCACAAGCGAGATAATCGTGCTGCGACCGTCGCCGTATTTGTCGTGCGAATACTTGCGCGCAATCTTAATCATTCCCTCGTTCGCCTCGCCGCCCGCATTTGCAAAAAACACGTTTTTCATCCCCGCGCGGCGCGTCAGCTCCGTCGCCAAAACGGCGTACGGCTCCGTATAATATAGGTTGGAAATATGTCCGAGCTTCGCCGCCTGGTCGGCAATCGCCTTAACCCACCCTGCATTTCCATAGCCGATGGAATTGACGCCGATGCCCGACGTGAAATCGATGAACTTCGCGCCCTCCGGCGAGTAGAGCGTCGCGCCTTCGCCGCGTTCCAGCGCGACGTCGAACCGCCCGTATGTCTGCATAACGCTTTGTGCGTCAAGTGCCTTAATCTCTGATGAGTTTTTCATAATTATTCATCTTTCTGTATATTTTTCGCCGGAATGAATCTAAACATTCCCGCACCGCGCCCCTCGCACGGTCGCGTTATGAAGCCGAATCTCTCGTAAAACAGTTCCTTGCCCTGCGCCGACATCAGGCACGTGAACATATCGCAGCCCTCCTCGGCCAAGCCGCTTACATACTCCATAGCCCGCTCCATCATTGCCGAACCGATGCCGCGTCCCTGATACTCGGGCAACACCATGACGTCTGCGACGTACGCAACGTAGCCGCCATCGCTTATAATCCTCGCCGAGCCAATAACGCGCCCGTCATCCACTGCCGCCAAAATAAAACTAGAATTTGCAAGGCCAATCCGCGCCCGCTCAGGTTTCAACGCTCCCCAGCCGACGGCGACGCGCAGTGCGTTGTAATCCGCGACTTCAATCGCGTTTTCATACGATATCATGCATATTCTTCCTCAAATTCGTGAATTGTGCTGTTCCGCGTTCAGAATCATCGTGCCTGCGCCCTCGTTCGTCAGCATCTCAATGAGGATTGAGTGCGGGATGCGTCCGTCGAGGATGTGCGTACGGCTCACACCGCCTGAAAGCGCTGCGGCGCAGCACTCAATCTTCGGAATCATGCCGCCGGCGATGATATTGTCGTCCTTCAAGCCTTGAATTTCTTCCGGGCGAATAACCTTGATGAGCGTGTCCTCATTGTCCTTTTCGCGCAGGACGCCGCGCGTGTCCGTGAGGAGTATCAGTTTCTCAGCTCCGAGGGCAACCGCGAGCTCTGCTGCGGCAGTGTCGGCATTAACATTATACGAAGTGTTATCATCAATTCCGAGCGCGACGGACGCCACTACGGGTATGCGACCGACCTCAATCGCGCGCAAAACGATGCCCGGATTGACCTCAACTATCTCGCCGACATAGCCCAAATCGAGCCCCGACATCTTCACTGCTTTGAACAGCCCTGCGTCAAGTCCGCACAGCCCGACGGAGCTCGCGCCCTTGCGCGTTATCGTCGCCACGAGGTCCTTGTTGACCTTGCCGCAGAGCACTGATTGCACGACGTCCATCGTCTCTCTGTCGGTGTACCGCAAGCCATTCACGAATCGCGGCTCCTTGCCGAGACGCTTGAGCGTCTCGTTGATTTCGGGTCCGCCGCCATGCACGAGCACGACGGGAATCCCGACGAGTCGCAGCAAAATGATGTCCTCCATCACCGCGTCGAACAGCTCCGGCGAAATCATCGCGTTGCCGCCGTACTTGATTACGATGACCTTTCCGTAAAATTTCTGAATGTACGGCAAAGCCTCTACGAGTATCTTTGCGCGCTCGTTATTGTCGTTCATTTTTTCTTTTTCCTCCGCTGATTTTCTCTAAAACTCCGACGATATATTACGTTCTGTAATCGCCGTTAATCTTAATGTAGTCGTAGGTAATGTCGCAGCCCCAGCAGGTGCATGCGCATCCACCCTCGTGAATATTTATCAGCACCTCAATATCGTGCTCTGTGAGGACGGATTTCGCCAAATCCTCGTTAAAATCGAGCCCGCGACCAGCTCTACAGACCGCAATTTCGCCCGCCGTCGACTTGAATGTGACATCTACGACCTCCGGGTCGAACTCCTCGCCACTATAGCCCATCGCGCACAGCACGCGACCCCAGTTGGCATCCGCACCGAAAATCGCCGCCTTGAACAGCGTCGACGAAATGACGGATTTCGCAATTGTCTCCGCTTTTTCCTCGCTCGCCGCGCCGGAAACCGTGCACGTAATCAGGTGCTTCGCACCCTCGCCGTCGCTCGCCATTTCGCGCGCAAGTCGCACGCAAAGCGCACACAGAGCGTCATCGAAAATCTCAAAATCCGCACCGAAATCCGCAATCTCCGCGTTACCCGCAGCACCGCTCGCGAGCACAATTCCCATATCGTTTGTGGACGTGTCGCCGTCCACGGAAATGCGGTTGAAGCTCTCGTTCGCCGCCGATTTCAACGCCACGCCAAGCATATCTGCCGTGATTGCGCAGTCCGTCGTGATGAAGCAAAGCATCGTGCCCATGTTCGGGTGAATCATACCGCTACCCTTTGCAATTCCACCGATTTTCACGGTTTCCCCGCCAATCTCGCACGCAACTGCGCACTCCTTCATCGTCGTGTCGGTGGTCATAATCGCCGCAGCAGCGTCGCCTGAACCGCTATCCGAGAGCTCCGCCGCGAGCTGCGCCATCCCGCCCTCAATAACCTCGACTTTGAGCCGCTGACCGATTACTCCGGTCGACGCAACGAGCACATCGGCTGCGTCAATTCTGAGCGCAGTCGCCGCCGCATCGCACATGCGCAGTGCGTTCATCTCGCCCTCCGGCGCGCACGCGTTCGCGTTGCCGGAATTGGCAATAATCGCGCGCGCCGTGCCCGTTTTCAGATGCTCGCGCGTGACGTGGAGCGGCGCCGCCTTGACGACATTTTTCGTGTAAACCGCCGCCGCCGCGCACTCGCGATCCGCGACAATCAGCGCGAGGTCTTTCTTATTTATGTTGTTGGTTTTCACGCCGACGTGTATTCCCGACGCCTTAAAGCCCGTTGCCGCCGTCACGCCGCCGTCGATGAATTTTACACTCTTGAGCCTCATAACCTTCAGTCCTTCCTATTCTCTTCGCGAACCCTTTCGCGAACTTTTTGCATATTTTACCGCGTTTTTCGGATATTACAGCCCAACGGCCTCATCAAGTCCGAGCATTATATTCATGTTCTGCACCGCCGCGCCGCTCGCGCCCTTGCCGAGATTATCGAGCAACGAAATCACCGTTACGCGCTCCGCGTTGCCGCACACGTAAATGCTCAGTCGGTTCGTTCCAACATTCCCGATGGCTGGCACGAAGCCGTCCTCCGGCTCGCGCAGCACCTCAACGAACCTCTGACCGTCGTAGTGCGCCGCGAGCGCTTCATACACCGCATCGGCTCCCGCACCGCCGTTCAGCAACTCCGCGTGGAGCGGGACGCTGACCGTCATTCCTGCATAATAATCGCAAATGTATGGATTGAAAATCGGTGCGCGCGTCAATCCTGCGACGGTTTTCATCTCCGGCAGATGCTTGTGCGCCTGCGCAAGCCCGTACTGGCGCGGCGTGTCAAACGCGTCGTCACGCTCCGCACTTTCATACTGCGCGCTGCCTTTTTTGCCCGCGCCGGAGTAGCCCGAAACGGCGTGGACGACGAGCGGATAGTCCCTCGGCAGCACTCCCGCAGCCACGAGCGGAGCCGCGATTGCGAGCATCCCTGTCGCGTAGCACCCGGGGTTTGCGACGCGCTTCGAGGCCGCGATTTCGGCTCTGCGTTCCGCCGAAAGCTCTGCAAATCCATAACTCCACCCCTCTGCAATGCGGTGCGCCGTGGACGCGTCGATGACGCGCGTCGTGTCGTTTTCGATGAGGCTCACCGCCTCCACTGCCGCGTCATCGGGCAGACACAGGAACACCACGTCCGCCGCGTTCAGCAGCCGTCGTCGCTCCGCAACGTCCTTCCGTTTCGCCTCGTCAATGAGTAGCAGTTCAAGGTCGTCGCGCACGCCGAGGCGTTCGTATATTTGAAGTCCGGTCGTGCCGTCCTTGCCGTCGATGTAAATTTTCGGTTTCATTTCCAATTCATTCCCCGTGTATTATTTTTCATTATTCGCGTTGAACTCTCGGTCAAGTATCTCCATTTTGATTAGGTCTACGAATCGACCGCGCTTAAAAAGCGCCTCGGTTCGTCGCCCGCACTCGCGGAAGCCGACCTTGCGATAGCATGCAATCGCGCGCGCATTGTCGGCGAAGACAGAAAGCTCAACACTGTGCAACCCCAACGTGTTGAACGAATAATCCAGCAGCAATTCTATTGCCTCCGCACCGTAGCCTTTTGAGTGATTTTCAGTTTCGCCGATGAAAATCCCGACCGTTGCGCTGCGATTGAGCATGTCAACATTCAATAGACTGACGTTGCCAAGCAGCGTGTCACCCTCGGTGCGCACAATCGCGAAATTGTACCCGTTTGCCGCCATTCCGACGAGTGCCTCGCGTTCTTTTTCGACGCCGAGTATGCGAGCGTCAAACGAAGCCAAGTGCTGCGTAACCTCACCATCATTCAGCCATTTTGTATATATTTCCGCGTCATTCGGGTCTATCGGCGACAGGTAAACGCGCTCGCCAACGAGCTTTTTGAAGTATTTCATTGCATTCAACCGCCTTGCATTTATGTATTATTTTTCATTTTTCGCATTAAATTCATCTTCTAAGATATCCATATAAATCGTGTCATAGTACCTGCCGTTCTTGAAGCAACTCTCTCGTCGTCGCCCATATTGCTTGAATCCGAGCTTACGATAACAGGCAACCCCCTGCTCATTATCAGCAACAACCGACAGCGCTACGCTATGCAAGTTCAATGCACAGAACCCGTACTCAAGCAGCAGTCGCAACGCTTCGGTGCCGTACCCCACTCCGCGGTTTTCCGCCTCTCCGATGAATATTCCAAGCCACGCAGAACGCGAAATATTTGCGATGTCGTGAAGGTCTGCGTGGCCAATCAACGCATCGTCCTCCGTACGGACTATCGCGAAATTGTGGCCGCGCTCCGCTCGCTCCTCAAAAAAACTCTTTGCGCTCGTCAGTCCGAAAACAGGGGTAGGGCTGGTATAGAACTGCGTGACCTCCGGGTCGTTCAGCCACTTCGTGTAAATCTCGTAATCGTCCGGGTCAATCGGCGATAGGTAAACGCGCTCGCCGGCGAGTTTTTTGAAGTATTTCATTTCTTTCAACCGCCCTACATTATATTATGTGTCTATCCGCGTCAACTCCGCGAGCGCACGGTTGCGGTACGTCAAATCGTCGCGCACCGTGAAACCGCGCCGCTCCCAAAACGCGTTGCCGATGTCGTTTCCCGTGAAGCACACGAGCGCGACCTTTGTAATGCCCTCAGCTCGCAGTGCGTCCATCGCCGCGTCGGTGAGCGCGGTGCCGAGACCGCGATTTCGCTCCGATTCGCGCACCGCCGCGTGGTAAATGTAGCCGCGTCGCCCGTCGTTTCCCGCGAGGATTACGCCGAGAATTTCGCCGTTACGTTCCGCGACAAAGCACGTATTCGCGTTGCGGCGCAAGAACTTTTCAATACCGTCGCACGAATCATCAACATCGTTCAAGCCCATTCCCGCCGTCGTGAGCCAAAGGGCATAAATGCCCTCATAGTCGGTAGCAACCATCACACGAATCGTCATTTTCGCTCCTCTAAGAACCGCCGCACGCTCGCAATTTGCACCGCAACCGCCTCCGGCGCGGGTCCACCCGCGCTGCGTCGTTCCGCTACGCACGTATCGAGCGAAATCGCGGCGAAAACGTCGTCCTCAAACAGCTCCGACGCACTTTTGTACTCGTCGAGCGTCAGTGTTTCGAGCGTCTTTCCCGTTGCGCCGCAAACATTTACGAGCTTCCCGACGACCGTATACGCGTCGCGGAACGGCAAGCCTTTTTTGACGAGGTAATCGGCGCAATCCGTGGCGTTGATGAACCCCTCGGCCGCCGCGCGCCGCATATTCTCCGCGTTTACCGTCATCGTCGCAACCATCGCCGTGAACACCGGCAGGCACTTTTTCACGGTGTCAACCGCGTCAAAAACCTGTTCCTTATCCTCTTGCATGTCCTTGTTGTACGCCAGCGGCAGCGCCTTCATCACCGTCAGCAACGACACTAAACCACCGTAAACGCGCCCTGTTTTTCCGCGCACAAGCTCTGCGACATCGGGGTTTTTCTTTTGCGGCATAATGGACGAGCCCGTTGAATATTTATCCGATAAAGTGATAAATTTGAATTCCCACGAGCACCACATTATTATCTCCTCGGAGAATCGCGACAGGTGCATCATCAAAATCGCGAGGTCGCCCATCAGCTCCAGCGCGTAGTCGCGGTCGGAAACGCCGTCGAGGCTGTTCTCCATAATCCCCGCGAAACCGAGCGCGACCGCAACGCTTTCGCGGTCAATCGGATACGTCGTACCCGTCAGCGCGCCGCAGCCAAGCGGCGAGTAATCCATGCGTTCGAGGCAATCTTCCAACCGCGTCACGTCGCGTCGCAGCATGTTCGCGTACGCCATCACGTAGTGCGCGAGTGTGGAAGGCTGCGCGCGTTGTAGGTGAGTGTATGCGGGCATTATCGTATTTTTATGCATTCCCGCGAGGTCGCATAACGTCTCAATCAGCGCGAGCACATAGCCGTGAATCGTCGCAACTTCGCCCTTTAGATGCAGTCGGAAGTCGAGCGCGACTTGGTCGTTGCGGCTGCGCGCCGTGTGCAAACGCTTGCCCGCATCGCCGATTCTGCGCGTCAGCTCCGCCTCAATGCTCATGTGAATGTCCTCGTCGGACTGATTGAACTCGAAATTGCCCGCCTCAATGTCAACGAGGATTTCGCTTAGCGATGCAACGATTTCCCGCACATCCGACTGCTCAATTATCCCGCAGTCTCCGAGCATCTGCGCGTGCGCTTGCGAACCGCGAATATCCTCTTTGTACAAACGCTTGTCGAATGAAATCGACGCGTTCAGCTCGTCGGTCAGCGCATCCGTATCGCCGTCAAACCGTCCGGACCATAATTTCATAATTCATCGTTTCCTCTCAAGTATCTCTGTGTGTGCGGTCAAATAAATATACATTTCCCGCATATCGTTCCGGCTGTGGGCGAAATGTATTCGTCGGACAGCTCGCGCGCCGTTTTGCGACATTTCACAGCGTCAAAAATCTCGTCGCGCTCGCAACCGAGCGTCCAGTTTTTGCCCTGCACAGCTCCCGCCGGACACGCATTCGTACACGCCATGCAGTCGCCGCACCGCGACTCATTCGTCGGTGTTCCGACGTCAAGCGGCGCGTCCGTCATCACGGTCGAAATGCGAATCATCGAGCCGTATTCCTCCGTTACGAGCAATGCGCTCTTACCAATCCAGCCGAGCCCCGCGAGCCGCGCAATCGTCTTGTGCGGGAACTCCGACGCGTGCTCCGTCTCCGTCGCTCCGACGAAGTCTAGCGTGCGCGCGACTGCCGCAAAACCGTTGCGTTGCAGCCACTCTTCGCAGTCGCGCACGAGCGCGTCGAGTTGCGTGTTTATCCGCTGATACGCAGCGTGGTACTGCGCCGTCGGGCGCTCCGCGATGCCGCGAATCTCGTCTTTTTCGTACTTAATCGCCACCACGACGCCGCGCGGCAATCCGCACCGCTCGCGCTCAGGCAACTCCGAGACGTCGGCAAAGCCGACGAGCGTCGCACCGCGCTCCTTGATGTATTCGCGGAGCGTTTCGCTGAGATTTTCCATTCCTTTGTTCCCCTTTAATCGCTTCGCAACGGTAGATTTTATGCTTCCACGCCGAAATCGCGGTTCATAGTCATCATCGGCACCGCTTGTTTCTCGGCGAAGAATCCGAGCTTTTCGTAGAACGCGACGTTCTTCCGTTCCTCCGCCACCAAGGTCAAATAGAGGTAGTCTTTGTACTTCTCCCGAACGCGGCGCACGAGCTCGCTGCCAATGCCCTTGCCCTGCCAATCGGGAGCGACGAGCAGGCAGTGGATGTATGCTGCCATTGCGCCGTCGTCGAGGACGTTTATGAGCCCCACGAGCCGCTCACCGTCCCACGCGCTGAACACCGTCGCCGAGCCCTTCATTGCGCGGACGAGCTGCTGCGGGTAGTTGCCCGAAAACCAGCCGACGGATTTGTAAAGCGTCTCCAATTGCTGCGCTGTGAAGGTTTTTTCATTTTTGTACGTTATCATTTTCGCTCCTTTTAGTGTAGACTACAACCATTCTTTGAACAGCTTCGCCGTCTCCGCTGCGAATCCGAGCGCCATGTCCGCGTCGAAAACCTCCGGCATCGCGTTTTCGTTGTACCGATGCCGCCGCTCCACACGGGCGCAGTACCAGTCTAGCTCAAGCGGTACGGGCAATACGGCCGTGACCTTGCGCATCTCGCGCAGTGCCTCTAAAACGGGCTCCGCGTCGATTTGCCCCCAAACCTCGTGGCTCCAGTTTTCACGGTGATACATCGAGTGCGACAGCTTGCCGATTTCCGCACGATACGCGACGAACCAGCTCCCTTCGCCCGTGTATTCCTTGCTGAACGACGGAATTACGCTCGTATCCCATCGCCAGTCGGCGAACAGGTGCAGCAGCCAACCGAGCTCAAATGTATTTTTAAGATCTACGCCACTCTGTAGCTCGCGCAACGCTTTTTCGCGGTCGTCAACGTCGCGCAGATGGATTTTGCTTTTGATAATCCTCTCGTCAGTGTAATCCGGCGCAAGACTGCCCGCATAGAACAGCCCGCCCGCATCGGCATCAAACGCACGTGCCACCGCGAGGTGCGTCATTGCTGCCGGCATATCACTTTCCTCTTTTCGCGTCGAGCACCGCCTTGACCTTTAGCGGCAACCCGAACAGATTTATGAAGCCCTCCGACTCTTTTTGGTCGTAATCGCTTTCGCCGAAGCTCGCAAGCTCCTCGCTATACAGGCTATAGTCGCTCCACACACCGGCGTTGATGATGTTGCCCTTGTAGAGCTTCAGCTTGACCGTGCCCGTAACGTCCTCCTGCGTCTTGTCAACGAACGCGGAGAGCGCCTCGCGCAGTGGCGTGAACCACAGGCCGTTGTAGACGATATCGGCGAATTTCAGCGCGACCTGCGCCTTGTAATGCGCCGTCTCTTTATCAAGGCAAAGCGTCTCTAAAACCTCGTGCGCGTGGTATAGTATCGTGCCGCCGGGGGTCTCGTAAACGCCGCGCGACTTCATACCCACGAGGCGGTTTTCTACGCAGTCGAAGAGGCCGACGCCGTGCTTGCCGCCGATTTCGTTGAGCTTGTAAATGACGTCCTTCGCGCTCATCGCAACACCGCCGAGCGACGTCGGCGCGCCCTGCGTGAAGCCGATTTCTACGTACTCCGCAACGTCGGGAGCCTGTTCGGGCGAAACGCCGAGCTCAAGGAACCCATCTTTGTTATACGTCGGCTCGTTGCCGGGGTCTTCAAGGTCAAGCCCCTCGTGCGAGAGATGCCAGAGGTTTTTGTCCTTGGAATAATTCGTCTCGCGGCTGATTTTCAGCGGAATATTATGCACCTCGGCGTAGTCAATTTCGTCGTCGCGCGACTTCAAATCCCACTCTCGCCACGGGGCGATAATTTTCATCTGCGGCGCGAACGCCTTAATCGCAAGCTCAAAACGCACTTGGTCGTTGCCCTTGCCCGTGCAGCCGTGGCAAATCGCGTCGGCACCCTCGGCGAGCGCAATCTCTACGATGCGCTTCGCGATTACGGGGCGCGCAAACGCCGTGCCGAGCAGATAACCCTCGTACTTCGCGCCGGCTTTGAGCGTCGGAACGATGAAATCGTCCACAAACTCCGTCGTCAAATCCTCAATGTAGAGCTTGGATGCGCCGGTTTTGAGAGCTTTTTCCTCAAGCCCGTCAAGCTCCGTGCCCTGACCGACATCGCCGGAAACGGCGACGACTTCGCAGTCGTTGTAGTTCTCCTTGAGCCACGGAATGATGATGGACGTATCCAGTCCACCCGAATACGCGAGTACTACCTTCTTAATCGCACTTTTATCTAACATAGCTGTGTATCCTCCAACTAAAATATAATTATGGCATTGATGTTCACGTAGTCTACCACGGAATTATACGAATTGCAATAGGCATTTTGCACAAAAGTGAAATAAAATCGGATTACCGCTGCATATTTATGCAGTTGCTTACATTTTTATCGAAAACACTTGAATGTGGTTTAATTTTAATGTATACTTAGTGGAAAATACACCTAAGGATTGCCGCCATGCACATTTTAGAAACCGAACGCCTGTTGCTGCGCGACTGGTACGATACCGACGCGCCCGCACTCTGCGAACTTTTGCACGATTCCGCCGTAGAACGCTGCGGCATATTTCCGTTCGACGACGCGGACGAGGCTCTGCAAGCCATAAAATCGTGGAACGAACAGGGCGAAAAGAAAGCACTCGTCCTCAAATCCAACAACTGTCTCATCGGTTTTGTCGGCTTCGGCGATATGAATCGCTACGCCGAATACAAGGAATTGGAGTACGTCATCTCCGCTGAGCACCGCGGAAACGGCTACGCAACGGAGGCGTTACGCCGAATACTCGCGTTTGCCTTCACGGAAACCGATATTGCCGTCGTAGCAGCGTGGGTGCGCTCCTTCAATACGCAATCCGTGCGCGTGCTCGAAAAATGCGCGTTTACCCACGAGGGCACGCTACGCAAACACGCGCGCGATAAGGGCGACACGCTCTGCTTTTCCATTCTAAGGGAAGAGTGGTTGAATATCCACTCCAAGTAAAATTCTCACCACAAGCGAGGACACAAATGATTACAGCCGAAAAACTCTTTTTCTCATACACGGGCTCTGCGCCGTACGCGCTGGCGGGTGTGCAAATGAATATCGCGGCGGGCGAATACGTTTCCGTCGTCGGCGACAACGGCAGCGGTAAATCTACGCTTATGCGCTTGATTCTCGGTCTGCTGAAACCGACGCGCGGCACCGTGAGCACGAGCGCAACGCGCATCGGCTACGTGCCGCAGCGCAGCGATTACGCGCAGCGCGACTTCCCACTTACCGTCGGCGAGATGCTGCGTTCCTATGCGCGAATCGTCGGCGCAAGCTCGTCCGTAAAGCCGACGTCTGCCGAGATTAAGACCGCCGTCGCCGATGTGCTTGCGCTCACGGGCTTGCAGGCGCACGAACGCAGCCTTGTCGGTGCGCTGTCCGGCGGCGAGAGCCAACGCACACGCGTCGCGCGCGCCCTCATCGGCTCGCCGGAGCTTCTGATTTTCGACGAACCATCTACGGGCATCGACCGCGCCAGCCAAGACGAAATCTACGGTCTGCTGCGGAAAATCAACCGCGAGCGCGGGATTACAATCGTTTCCGTGGAGCACAATCTGACTGCCGCGATGGCGAATTCCACGCTGATTTATCACCTGCACGGCGGTCACGGTCACATCTGCACGCCGGAGCAGTACGCAGAGGAGTTTCTACGTGTTTGAGTTTGAATTTATGCGCAACGCCCTTGCGGTTTCTATGATAATCGCCGTTCTCTGCCCGTGCATAGGCGTGTTTCTCGTCCTGCGGCGGTACTCGATGATTGGCGACACGCTCTCGCACGCGTCGCTCGCGGGCATCGCGCTGAGCCTGTCCGTCGGCGGGATCCCCCTGCTCGGCGCGTTTACGTTCACCGCACTGTGCGGCGCGCTGATTGAGTATTTACGCACTCATATCAAGAACGCCGACCTCGTGCTGTCCGTCGTGCTCGCGCTGTGCGTCGGCACTGCCGTAACGCTGATTAGCCGCGGCGGGTTGCCCGTCTCGGTCGAAAGTCTGATGTTCGGCAGCGTTCTCACGGTGACGCGCGCAGACATGCTGCTCGCGCTCGGACTGTGCGCCGCAAGTGTTCTCACGCTCGTGCTGCTCTATGACAAGCTGCTGTTTGTCGCCTACGACGAGGAGGCGGCGCAGATTGCAGGCGTACACGTGAAGGTTTTCAACTACGTTTTCATGATTCTCACGGCGGCGGCAATCTCCGTTGCGATTCGCATCGTCGGCGTGCTCGTGCTCTCGTCGATGCTCACGCTGCCCGTTGCGACGGCGTTGCAGCTGAAGCGCGGATTCAAAGTTACGCTCATCTGCTCCGTCGTTTTCAGCGTCATCGACCTGCTTGCGGGGCTGATACTCTCGTACAATCTCAACGTCGCTCCCGGCGGTCTCACGGCTCTCGTGTCTGTCGCGGTGCTTCTGCTCGTAATCCTCACTCGGGGCGTCGGCACGGCAATAAAACGCAGAAAAACGGCTGAGGGCTGACGCTCTCGCCTGTCTAATATACGGAAAGGCTTGGTATCACTATGATAACTCCTGAACATCAGCTATTCATCAACTCCGCAATCCCCGAGCTGCGCCGCGACTCGCGCATTATCGGCATCGGGCTCGGCGGCTCCTACATCAAGCGCGACAAAATGGACGAATACTCCGGCCTCGACTTCACCATCGTCGTCAACGACGACGATTACGAGGAACTTCTCGGCGACCGCGTTGAGATTGCCGGAAAGCTCGGCCATCTGTTAGCGAGCTTCCCCGGCGAGCATATTCAGATGCCACACCTGCTGATTTGCATGTTCGACAGTCCGCTGATGCACGTCGATTTGTACTTCGTCACCGTCGAAATGCTCTCCGACCGCTTCGACAACCCCGTAATCATGTACCAAAAGGAGAACATTTTCTCCGACGCGCTTGAGCGTCTGCCGACGCGTTCGGACTCACAGGATTTCCAGTGGTACGAGGACCGTTTCTGGATTTGGGTTCACTTCATCGCGACGCGCATTGCGCGCGGTGAGATTTTCGACAGCATTGAATCGCTCTCGTTCCTGCGGCTCAACGTGCTCGGTCCGCTGATTCTGATGAAAAACGGCTTTCCCCCGCGCGGCGTGCGCCACATTGAGCGCGATTGCCCGACGGACGCCGCCGCACTGCGCGAAACGCTCGCGGACTTCGACCAACAGAGCTGCCTGCGCGCGCTCAAAGCCGCCGCAAACCTGTACATCTCGCTGCGCGGCATCAACAAGGCGAGCATCTACACGCGCGACCGCGCCGAATCCCGCGCACTGCAATACCTCAACGCACTGAGCGCGAAGTTGTAAAACCAATTCGCATAAGCACACGTAGGGGCGACCCCATGTGGTCGCCCATTGTAGTTTTCATGTAACCGCGCAAGGCAAGGGCTTTCGCCCTTGCCTTTTTTGATTTTCGGTGCTCGGGCAGCGTTTTTCATTTCCCTATTCTGTTGACAACCTTTAATATAATGTGTTATACTGATATATCTATCTTTACGCGCAAACCACACACAAAAGGAGTGATTGACATCAACCATAAACTGCCGCGTTTCCTGCGCCCGAGCATGCGTTTGTATTTCATTCTTCTTGTGGTTTTCGCCGCGCTGACGTTCATCTTCGGCGAGGGAACGATGCAAACCGTCGCACTCGTGGAGGTGCTCGTCATCCTCCTACTCGCGCTGTACACGCGCTTCGACTCCAAGCGCCGCGCCGAAAAGCTCGTTTCGTACATCGAATCCATGACGGACGGGCTTGATTCCGCGTCGCACGCTTCGCTGACGCAATCGCCGCTGCCTGCGGTGATTTTCAGCAGCAAGAGCTGCAACATTCTCTGGTCAAACGACTTGTTCCGCTCGATGAGCGGCAACCGCGAGCATCTTTTTGAGGTGCGCGTCTCCGACTTAATCCCCGATTTCTCGTCCGATTGGCTGCGCGAAGGCAAGACGGAGTGCCCGCACGTCGTCGCCGTCGGCGAGCGAAAATTCAAGGTCTACGGCAGTCTCTCGCGCCACGAAATGAGCGAGCGCAGCGACGATTTCCTCGCCACGACGTATTGGGTCGACGTGACGGAATACGACAACACGCAGCACGCGTACGACCTGTCTCGCCCCGTTTACATGACGATTCTGCTTGATAACTACGACGACCTGTTGCGCGGTCTGACAGAGCGCGAGAAGTCCTCGCTGATTTCTGACATCGACGCGAAAATTACGGGCTGGGCCGCCGACCGAGACGGCTATTTATGCAAATTTGACCGTGACCGCTTCCTCTACATCTTTGAGGAGCGTCACTACGAAAAGCTCATAGAGCAGAAATTCCCGATTTTGGAGCAGGTTCACGCGTATGTCGGCAGCGGCGGCATTCACGCCACGCTCTCCATCGGCATCGGCAAGGACGGCGAAACGCCGTTTGAGACGGCGCGCAACGCCTCGCTCGCGCTCGAAATGGCGCTCACGCGCGGCGGCGACCAAGCCGTCATTAAGAATCGCCTCGACTTCGTGTTCTTCGGCGGCAACGCCACGGAAACGGAGAAGCGCACTAAGGTAAAATCCCGCGTTATGGCCACCGCACTCGGCGAGCTCGTGTCCGATTCCTCGTCTGTGTTCGTGATGGGTCACAAGAACGCCGACTTCGACGCCGTCGGCGCCGCAGCGGGCATCGTGCGCGTTGCAAAATCGCGTGGAATTGCAGCGTATATCGTCATCAATCGTGAGCAATCGCTGTCCGAGGAGCTTATAACGCATCTTCTCACCGAGGAGGCGTATTACAACATCTTCATCTCGCCCGAGGAGGCAATGCTCCGCTCCGACCGCCGCAGTTTGCTCGTCGTCGTAGACACGTCGCGACCGGAGGAAACGGAATCCCCCGCTCTGCTTGAATCCATCAACCGCGTCGTCGTAATCGACCATCACCGCCGCGCCGCAACGTACATCGACAACGCCGTGCTGAACTTCCATGAGCCGTATGCCTCTTCGGCGAGCGAGCTCGTGACGGAGATTTTGCAGTATCTCGTACCGCAGAAGTCCATTCTGCGCACAGAAGCCGACGCGTTGCTTGCAGGCATCGTGCTCGACACGAAAACCTTCACCATCCGCACCGGCAGCCGCACCTTTGACGCGGCGGCATACCTGCGGCGGCTCGGTGCCGACACCGTTGATGTCAAGCTGCTGATGCAGTCCGATTTCCAAACGGCGATGCACCGCTACTCCATCGTCCGCGGGGCTCGCGTTTACCGCGACGGCATCGCGCTCGCGTCGTCGGATAATGAGGAAACGCGCGTTATCATCGCGCAATCGGCGGACGAGCTGTTGAATATCGCCGGCGTCGTCGCGTCCTTCGTGGTCGCGCACAACGATGGAGGCATCTTCATCTCCGGCCGCAGTATCGGCAACACAAATGTGCAGCTAATCCTCGAAAAGCTCGGCGGCGGCGGCAATCAGTCCATCGCCGGGGCAAGATTGGAAAATACAGATGTCGCGAAAGCGATTTCGCAGCTCCAGCACGCAATAGATGAATACTTAAAGGAGAATCCGCAATGAAAGTAATCTTACAGGCCGATGTTAAAGCCCACGGCAAAAAAGGGCAGCTCGTAGAGGTATCTGACGGCTACGCGCGCAACTACCTAATCCCCCGCAAGTTAGCCGTTCAGGCGACGAACGACAATCTGAACGTCATGAAACAGCAGGAGGCGTCGCGCCTGCGCAAATTAGAAATCGACAAGGCGGAGGCGCGTGAGCTCGCCGTCAAACTAGAGAGCGTTATGGTGCGCGTCACGGCGAAGTCCGGCGGCGGCGGTCGACTTTTCGGCTCCGTTACAACGGCGGAAATCTCCGAGGCGCTCAAGGAGCAGCACGGCTTCCAAATTGAGAAAAACAAGCTCGTACTCGACGAGCCGATTAAGGCTTTCGGCACGTATTCCGTTAAGGCGAAGCTCGGCTTTGAGATTACGGGCACGGTCAACGTCATCGTAACGGAGGGCTAAAGTCGCGTGGCAAATGACGACCTTCTCGGCCGCTTAACGCCGCATTCGTCTGAGGCGGAGCGCGCCGTTCTCGGCTCTATACTGATTGACCCCGAGTGCGCGGCGCGCGTAGTCGGCTTGTTAAAGTCGTCCGATTTTTACTCCGAGCAGAACCGCGATATCTATGATACCATCAGCAAAATGGCGAACTATTCAATGAAAATCGACGCGCTGACCGTCAGCAGTCAAATGCAGTCCGACGGCGTTCACCGCGACAACACGCTCGATTATTTGTTCGACCTGATGAACCTCACGCCGACCTCCGCGAACGTGATGGAGTACACATCCATCGTGCGCGACCGCGCGTTGCTGCGGCTGCTCTCCGAGACGGGCTCCGACATCACGGAGATGGCGACCTCCGGCGAGGGCGGCGCACTGGGTGTGCTCGACGCCGCCGAGCAGAAGGTCTACGCACTACGTCAAGGCCGCGCCGCAAGCGGACTTGAGCCGCTGTCGCAAATCCTGTACACGGTCTACGAGGACGTAAAAAAAGCCAAGGACGAGGGCGCGGAGCTGCCTGGTCTGCCGACAGGTCTCGGCGACCTTGACGACGCGATTCTCGGTCTCAACAAATCCGACCTTATCATCATCGCGGCGCGTCCCGCAGTCGGTAAAACGAGCATCGTGCTGAACATGGCTCTCCACGCGGCGCGCAATTCCGGCAAGGCCGTCGCGATTTTCAACCTCGAAATGTCGCGCGAGCAGCTCGCACTGCGTCTGCTGTCCGCCGAGAGCGGTGTGGACAACAAAAAACTGCAACGCGGTATGATAAACGAGTACGATTGGTCGCGCGTCCGCGAGGCTTGCGGCGAGCTTGCAAAGGTCAATATGCTAATCAACGACAATCCGACGCTGACCGTCTCGGAAATGAACTCGCAGTGCCGCCGCGTCGACAATCTCGGACTCGTCGTAATCGACTATTTGCAGCTGATGAGCGGCTCCGGCAGCTCAACGCGCTATTCCAATGAAAACCGCACGCAGGTCGTTGCGGACATGTCGCGCATGATGAAAATCATGGCGAAGGAACTCAACGTCCCCGTAATCTGCCTTTCGCAGCTCAACCGCGCCTCCGAAACGCGCGGCGACAAGTCGATTAAGCTCGCCGACCTGCGCGAATCTGGCGCAATTGAGCAGGACGCCGACATCGTACTCGGTCTTAACCGCTTGAGCTCCGAAGAGACTGACGAGAATCTTACACAGTTAATAATTCTGAAAAACCGTCGCGGCGAAACGGGCGTGATTAACCTGCGCTTCTCGCCCGAAACGACGTCCTTCACGACGGTTGACCGTCGCCACAACGAAGGCGACTACGGACAATGACCGATTTTGCAAAAAAAGTCGCCGCGTACATCGAAGCGGAGCAACTTTTCGCACCCGCGTCGCCGTCCGACGTCGCACTGTCCGATGCTACGCAACTTGCCGTCCTCGTCGCCGTTTCCGGCGGCGCGGACTCGATGGCGCTCTTAGAGGTCCTGCGCGAGTTGAACGTGGAATTTCAAGGTAGCACAACTTCCGCAGCAGTTGTGCGCAGCTCAATTACCAATCAACTTCCATACGAGGTCAACGGAACTGTCTCAACAGTTCCGTGCAGCTCAATTTTTGCTTCGGCAAAAATTGAGGCTTCCCATTTCAACCACCGACTGCGCGGAGCGGAGTCCGAGCGCGACTGCGACTTTGTGCGCGACTACTGCGCGGAGCATGGAATCGCGTGCCACATCGGCTACGCAGAGGGTCTTACGGGCGCGGAAAACGAGGCTCGCGAGCAACGCTATGCGTTCCTCACCGAAACCGCAGAGCATTGCGACGCAATGCTTATCGCGACGGCGCACAATTGCGACGACAATCTTGAAACTATGTTACTGAATCTCGTGCGCGGCTCCGGCACACGCGGGCTTGCGGGCATTCCGCCGCAACGCGGAAACATCATTCGGCCGTTGCTGTGCGTAACGCGCGACGAGATTGAGGCGTACCTCACCCTGCGCGGCGTTCCGCACGTCACCGACAGCACGAACGACACCGACGCTTACTCTCGCAACAAGTTACGGCATCACGTCCTCCCCGTTCTGCGTGAACTCAATCCGCAGTCCGCGCCGCACGCGCTCGCCGCCGCTCAGCGGCTCCGCGAGGACGACGCGTATCTGCGTAACTTGGCGCAGGAGCGGTTCGACTCCCGTCACTCGCACCAAAGCAAAGCACCATCCGACGCGCCGAGCGTCTCCGCCGCTGAGCTTTGCGCGGCTCCGCGACCAATTGCCGTGCGGAGGATTGCGGCGATGACGCCGCATATGCTCACGGCTGCGCAGCTTGACGCCGTTCTTCGGCTTTGCGAGCGCACCGACGGCTCCGCCGAGGCTCACGTGCGCGGCGGGCGATTCGTGCGCGAGTACGACGCACTGCGTTTCGTCGCCGAAACTGCTCCGACACACGACTTTGCCGTTGCGGTGCGTGACCTTGCGGATTTCGACGGCGGCGAAATTGTTAATAAAGATTTTACGTGTTTTCTATTCAAAAAAAGTGAAATTTGTGGTACAATCGTCGTTAATCCGCGTGCCGAGGGCGATTCCATCGCGCTATTGGGGCGAAACGTCACAAAAAGCGTGAAAAAGCTCCTCATTGAAATGAAAATCCCCGCGGCGAGCCGCGACGCAATCCCCGTCGTCTCTGACGACTGTGGCGTGCTCGCAATCGGCGGCGTTGCGCGGAGTAGCCGCGCAATTCCAATGGCGGGCGACGCGATTATTGAAATTAAAATTATAGAGAAAAATAACGATACAGAGGGATAAAGTTTGAAAGATAAATCTTTCAAACTCGGTTTTGTTCCTTTCTGCCGAGCATAAAGGGCAGAATTTCGGGAATTTATTCCCGAAATCGGAACAGCTCCCGAATTAAGGAAAGGTTTGGGATAGAAAATGGAAATTCACAAGGATTTAGAGAAAATTTCATACTCCGAGGAGTTCATTCAACAGCGCGTCACGGAGCTCGGGCTTGCGCTCGCCGCAGAATACGCGGACAAAAATCCGATTATGATTGGCATTCTGAAAGGCGCGTTCGTGTTCTTCGCCGACCTTATGCGCGCCTGCAAATTCCAACTTGAGGTGCAGTTCCTAAAGGCATCAAGCTACGGCGCGTCGACCGTCACCTCCGGCCGCGTCAACATCGCCGACCTCATTGACATCGACCTGACCGGTCGCCACATCATCATCGTTGAGGATATCATCGACACGGGCGTGACTATGGCGCACCTACGCACGCTCTTGATGGAGCGCAACCCCGCGTCCATCAAATTTTGCGCGTTCCTTGACAAAATCGAACGCCGCACAGCGGATATTTCCGTCGATTACGCCGGCGTCGTCACCGAGGACGCGTTCTTTGTCGGCTATGGGCTTGACTTCGCTGAGCGTTACAGAAACCTGCCGTACATCGGCGTTCTCAAGCGCGAGATGTACGAATAGCTGCAACAAAGCGCGACGGTGGCCGCATCATTCACGCGCCGCGACCTCGCGATTAAGATTTTGAAGTTTAACGGTATGTATTAAGGATGTGTTTATTTGAAAAATAAGGGAAACAAAGGGAAAGCCCAACGCGATATCGGCTTTATTGCGCTCGTCGTAGTCGTTGCGCTGTCCGTAGTATGGGTACTCGCAACGCGTAACACGACGAACGCAAAGAATGTAGAGTATTCGGTGGCTTATCGCATGTTCGTCGACGATAAGGTTGAGTCGTTCTACCTCAAGGAGAACATCTTGAACATCAAGCTCAAGGACAAAGACAACGACCTCGGCACGGACGAGCTCGTTCATGACCTGTACAGTCTCGCCATTTTCCGCGACGATTTGGGCGACGTTATCGCCGAACGAATGCGCGAAAATTCGGAGTTTGAAGTCGACTACAAAATCGGTTTCCAGATACCATGGTGGTTCTCGATACTGCCGTACCTCGCGATTTTGATTGTTTTCGTATTCATCTATAATATGATGATTTCCCGCTCCGGCGGTGTGGGCGGCGACAAGGGCGCGATGCGCTTCGGCAAGGCGCGCACACGCTTGGCGGGCGAGGAAAAGAAGAAGGTTACCTTCGCCGATGTCGCCGGTGCCGACGAGGAAAAAGCGGAGCTTGCGGAAATCGTCGACTTCCTTAAAGCGCCCGAGAAGTACATTAAGCTCGGCGCGCGCATTCCTAAGGGCGTTCTGCTCGTCGGACCTCCGGGAACGGGTAAAACGCTCATCGCGCGAGCCGTCGCGGGCGAAGCGGGCACGCAGTTTTTGACGATTTCCGGCTCGGACTTCGTTGAGCTCTACGTCGGCGTCGGCGCAAGCCGTGTGCGTGATTTGTTCGACCAAGCGAAAAAGCTCTCCCCCGCCATCATCTTCATCGACGAGATTGACGCCGTCGGTCGTCAGCGCGGCGCAGGTCTCGGCGGCGGACACGACGAGCGCGAGCAGACGCTCAACCAGCTTCTCGTTGAGATGGACGGCTTTACGGCGAACGAGGGCGTAATCATCATCGCCGCAACGAACCGCTCCGACATCCTCGACAGTGCTTTGTTGCGTCCCGGTCGCTTCGACCGTCAAGTTTACGTCGGACTGCCCGATGTCAAGGGGCGCGAGGCTATTTTGAAGGTTCACTCCAAGGGCAAGGCGCTTTCAAGCGACGTTAAGCTCGGCGATATCGCCAAGTCGACCATCGGCTTTACGGGCGCTGACCTTGAGAATCTGCTTAACGAGTCGGCTCTGCTCGCCGCACGCAACAACAAGCGCGTGATTACGATGGCGGACATTGACGAGGCGACGCTGAAAGTCATTGCAGGACCTGAGAAAAAGTCGCGCGTCGTCACGGATAAGATGCGTAAGCTCGTGGCGTATCACGAGGCAGGTCACGCCGTTGCAGCGTTCCATCTCAACCACGACCCCGTTCACCACATCACGATAATTCCGCGCGGCAACGCAGGCGGCTTGACCGTCTATCGCCCGCAGGAGGACGATAACCTCGGCTCTAAGCATGAGATGTTCGACCGCATCGTCTCCGCGCTCGGCGGACGCATTGCGGAACAGCTGATGCTCGACGATATTTCTATCGGCGCGTCAAGCGACATTCAATCTGCGACGTCGATTGCGCGCTCGATGGTCACTCGCTACGGCATGAGCGATGCGCTCGGCCCGATTTCTTTCGACGATGCCTCCGGCAGCGTGTTTATCGGCCGCGATTATCAGCAGAAAAAGAGCTATTCCGAGAAAACCGCCGCGCTCATCGACGATGAGGTTAAGCGCATTTTCGACGAAGCCGTTGCGAAGTGCGAGCAAATTCTGACCGAGCATCGCGACCTTCTGATTGCTACGGCGGAATACCTACTCGTCAACGAGACGATGGACGGCGAGCAATTCGACGAGCTGTGCCGCACG
>JGI994J12354_10001229_pt1 | contig 25973 bp, 26 predicted proteins | sample IntmicLarv3ML3BL_FD_12354 | JGI IMG/M metagenome (IMG submission 12354)
TGTCGGGTATATCGTGGTGCTGGGTTGTGTCTTCGGCGGGTTTATGATGTCCGGCGGACACCTTGCTGCATTGTGGCAACCCAATGAACTCGTTATTATTGGCGGCGCAGCTCTGGGTGCGTTTATTGCATCCAACGGATCAAAACAGCTTAAGGCGACTTTGAAGGCGGTACCTTCGGCATTGAAAGGCTCCAAATATACAAAGGCACTTTATCTGGAACTGCTGGCTATGCTTTCGGAAGTGCTGATGAAAGTCCGTAAGGAAGGGCTGATGTCCATTGAAGGTGATGTGGAGGCTCCCGAACAGAGCCCGATTTTTTCCAAATACAGTGGCATGATGGCCGATCATCATGTGATGGAGTTCATTACGGATTATCTACGCCTGATGGTGTCCGGCAATATGGATGCATTCCAGATCGAAAATCTGATGGACAACGAGATTGAGACGCACCATCAGGAAGGCCATATCCCTGTACACAGTGTGTCAAAGGTTGCAGACGGTCTGCCCGCGTTTGGTATTGTGGCGGCGGTCATGGGTGTGGTGCATACGATGGAATCGGTTCATCTTCCTCCAGCCGAGCTGGGCATGCTGGTAGCGGCCGCGCTGGTGGGTACTTTTCTGGGTATTTTGCTGGCGTATGGTTTTGTGGCACCAATCGCTTCGGCACTGGAGCAAAAGCTCGATGAATCCAGCAAGATGCTGGAATGTGTGAAAGTGACCCTTCTTGCCAGCCTGAATGGTTATGCGCCGCAGCTGGCGGTTGAATTCGGTCGAAAGGTGCTGTATTCGACCGAGCGACCGACATTCATGGAACTGGAAGATCATATCAAGCAATCCCGCTCACGCTAGGGCAGCTTTAACAGGATGAGTGATGGCTGACGATTTACGGCCAATTATTGTCAAACGGGTCAAGAAGGTGGCGGGTGGTCACCACGGTGGTGCGTGGAAAATCGCGTTTGCGGATTTCATGACGGCCATGATGGCCTTCTTTCTGATGATGTGGCTTCTTGGTAATGTCAGCAAGGGCGATCTCAAGGGTATTTCAGAATTTTTTTCTACACCACTCAAGATTGCCCTGTCTGGCGGTTCAAGTGTGGGTGAGTCAAGCAGTATTGTGCAGGGTGGGGGTACCGATCTGACGCGTGAGGCTGGCCAGGTGAAAAAAGGCAGTCCGGATGGTTCCGGATTAAAAGGGCGTCCACGGGATCTGGAAGCAGCCAAGACTGAACTGCGGCGACTGGAAAATGAAAAACTCAGTCAGCTGAAAACAAGGATCGAATCATCAATTGATGCACATAAAATGCTTCAGTTATTCAAAAAGCAGCTTCTTCTGGATATTACCAGTGAGGGGCTCAGAATCCAGATTGTTGATGAAAAGAACCGTCCGATGTTTGCACTGGCTAGTGCGGAACTTCAGTCATATACCCGGGAAATTCTTCACGAGATCGGTACTGTTCTGAATGATGTGCCTAACAAGATCAGTCTTTCCGGGCATACGGATGCCAAGCCTTTTGCGGGGGGGGACAAGGGGTACAGTAACTGGGAGTTGTCCAGTGACCGTGCTAATGCGTGCCGCCGGGCCCTGATTGCCGGTGGCATGGAAGATGCCAAGGTTGTCCGGGTGGTCGGACTGGCTTCTTCTGTTTTGCTGGACAGGGAAGAGCCAGAAAATCCGATCAATCGCCGGATCAGTATTGTGGTGATGAACAAGAAGGCGGAAGAGGCGGCCCTGAAGGATGACGATGGTGTGCTTGATGTGGCAACAACATCGGATGTTCGGGATGGTCTTCGGAGCAAGGAAAAACAGTAACGCTAACCAGAGCATGATTGAATGCGGGTAGCCAGATGACAGGAAAGAGGGTTTTGGGTGCAGACCTGCAGGAACTCCTGCAAGATGTGGCAGGAAACGGTTCCGTTCATCTTTCTGAAATGGAAAGCGATCTCTTGCATATTAACCTGCTGTTGATTGAGGCCGTTCGCAAGCTGAGCGGCGATGTACTTCAGATCGGGCGGGATGTGCAGGATCAGCAACAGTTTGTCCGGCAATTGACAGAGACAGCCAGCTGCTCGCCTTTTGCGCTGGAAAAGCTAGACAGCCTAAACCAGGCAATGAATGACAGTATTGCTTCGGTGATAACAGCCATGCAGTTTCAGGATATGACGAGTCAGTTGCTCGACAAGGTGTTTTCCCGTGTAGCGGCGCTTCAGGGAATGGTTGAGGAAATGGAAAAACTGGCTACCGGGATCTCCCGTGCAAAAAGTGAAGGGGATGTTCAGGCGATGGTTCGTGCGATGAGTGAGGAAATGAACAGCAAACGTCACGAACTGGAAGGGCAACATGCCGAGCGTGTATCACAAAAACATATGGAATCAGGCAGCATCGAATTTTTTTAGGTTGCTCGGTGAAAATGTTTTGCCGGTTTAAAATCGCACGCCATGGTTAAGTTGCATTTGGGAAATGTTGTGGCGGGTTAATTCGGAAATGAAAATGTCCAAGACAATTCTTGTCGTAGATGATTCTGGTTCATTGCGACAAATGGTGGTGTTCAGCCTGAGATCGGTTGGTTATCAGGTTGTCGAGGCCGTTGACGGGCAGGAAGCATTTGATTTGGCCAAAAAACAGGTTTTTGATTTGGTTTTGACGGATCAGAATATGCCGAGAATGGATGGTCTGACGCTGATCCGTTCTTTACGGGCTCTGCCGCAGTACCAGCAGGTGCCGATTTTGATGCTGACAACAGAATCAAGTGATGAGATGAAGGCCCGTGGCCGTGCTGTGGGTGCCAATGGCTGGATGGTCAAGCCGTTTGATCCCAAGCGCCTGATCGAAGTAGTCAAGAAGGTGTTCGGCTGATACTTCAGGTTGATGAACATGATGTGACCTGCCAACGGAGGGCTGCAGCGATATGCTGTTTTTTCGATTGAGCCCAAAATGGATTAATCATGAATGTTGATATGCGCCAGTTCTTTCAGATTTTCTTCGCTGAAACGGAAGAGCTGCTTGCTGAAAAGGAACAACTGTTGCTGAATCTGGATCTTTCTGATCCGGATGCGGAGGACATTGACGCGATTTTCAGGGCGGCGCACTCCATAAAGGGAGGAGCGGCCACATTTGGCCTGTCGGATATGACGGAAGTGACACATGTCATGGAGTCGCTTCTGGACCAGGTTCGTGTCGGCAATATGCGGCTGACAGGTGAGCATGTGGAAATTTTTCTGCAAGCGAAAGACGTGATCAAGATGCTGTGTGATGGGCATCAGCATGGGGCAGAAGTGAACCGGAATGCGGTCGCTGAAGTGATGGCACGTCTAGAAGCACTTTCCCACACATCAGGATCAGTTGGCGGAGCCGACAGGCCGCAAAAAGGCAAATCCGCCCCTGTGGTACCAACCATTTGTTATGAGATCGAGTTGCCGGCAATGGATGCCCGGCAGCTTGATATCCTGCTGGGCGAACTGAAAATGCTGGGTGAGCTGGAACAGGAAATAACGCCTGATGGCAATGCGCTGCTACGGCTGATCAGCAGGGAAACCCGGGATGACATTCTTTCGGTCTGCTCTTTTCTTTTGAATCCGGATGATCTGGCGATTACCGAAGACGTGATGTTTTCTCCGGAAGGTGAGGAAGAAGGGGAAGAAGATGAAGAGGATCCTGGTTATGGTTTTTTCGATAATATCGTTTTGCCTTCACAGCATAAAAACGACGACGAAACGATAAAGGCGGACAAAAACGCAGGTGGCAAAAAGGCGGCGCGGTCTTCTTTCCAGTCAGTTGCATCTTCTTCCATTCGTGTTGGTATGGACAAGGTGGATCAGTTGATCAATCTGGTGGGTGAGCTTGTTATTACACAGGCCATGATTGAGCAGCAGTCCACTTCGCTTGATCCGATGGTGTACCAGCATCTTCTGGATAGTGTGAACCAGCTTTCGCGCAATTCCCGCGATTTGCAGCAGGCTGTTATGTCCATGCGCATGATGCCGATGGATTATGTTTTTTCCCGCTTCCCGCGCATGGTGCATGATCTGGCCAGCAAGCTGGGCAAGAAGGTGGAACTGGTGATTTCCGGCGCCGCAACCGAACTCGACAAGAGCCTGATCGAACGGATTATCGATCCGCTGACGCATCTGGTGAGAAACAGCGTGGATCATGGTATCGAGATGCCGGATGTGCGTCATGCCAATGGCAAAAGTGAGGTGGGTCGGCTCTTTCTTTCCGCTTCCCATCAGGGGGGCAATATTCTCATTGAGGTCAATGATGACGGTGCCGGGCTTGACCGGGAGAAAATCATGGAAAGGGCCCGGAAGAGAGGATTGCCGGTATTCGATAATATGTCGGATTCGGAAGTGTGGAACCTGATTTTTCCCCCCGGCTTTTCTACCGTTGATGTGGTGACCGATGTTTCTGGCCGTGGTGTCGGCATGGACGTGGTCAAGCGCAATATTACGGAAATGGGGGGTGTGGTTGATATCCGTTCTGCTCGTGGAATGGGTACCATGCTGTCAGTTTATCTGCCGCTGTCCCTGGCGATTCTGGAGGGCATGTCAGTCAGGACAGGTGACGAGATTTATATTCTGCCACTGGGACATGTGGTTGAGTCATTGCAGCCGCTGGAAGGTGATATCAGGGAAATCAGTGGACAGGACAAGGTGATCCGGGTGCGTGGCGATTATCTGGCCTTGATTTCACTGGCGGATGTTTTCAGTATTGTGCCGCGTGCGACGACACCTTCAGAGGGGATTGTGGTGATTCTGGAAGCGGACGGCAATCGTCTTGCGCTTCTGGTGGATGAGCTTGTTGGCCAGCAGCAGGTGGTTGTGAAAAGTCTGGAAACCAATTATCGGAAGGTGCCAAATGTGTCGGGTGCTACCATTATGGGGGATGGAGAGGTTGCGTTGATAGTGGATGTGTCGGGCATACTGCGAACCAGTAATCTGAATAATGATATGGCGGGATTTGTTCTCTGATGTTCTACCGATTTTTGCCTGTGATCCGGAAATGATTCTGTCCGGACCGGAGACATCGCAACGCGCCGGAAAAGGGTTCCTGTGCGTTTTCTGTTTCTTTTCTGCATGCATTGATATCTATATACAGAACAGGATGGTGTGAAACGATACGCTGATGTGGTTTGGGAAAAGCGGTTTGTTTTTCTCAATGTAATATAATTAAACGTTTACATCCTGTGTGATGAGATACTCCTGTTTTTCCGTTTTCTAGGATAAAAAATAAAGCAGCCTTTTTGCGTTTTCGGGCTGCTTTTGTGGTATTTTAATGTTTCCGAAAGGCAATATAGTCAAGGCGTCTGATGGTTTCATCTGTATCGATTACGACTGAGAATGTTTATCTGGGACGGCAGCCGATCCTGGATCGCAATCAATCGCTTTATGCATTTGAGCTGCTTTTCCGGTCCAGCCGCGAAAACCGGGCTGAGATTGTTGACAATATTGCCGCTACTTCGGCTGTTATTGCGCACACGCTTTCCGAATTCGGCATTGATGCGGTTCTGGGCCGCTATGTGGGCTTTATCAACTGCGATGCGTCTTTTTTGCAGAGCGATGTGATTGAGCTGCTCCCACCGGATCGGATGGTGCTGGAAATTCTGGAAACAACCGTTGCAGACGACGCGGTTCTCAAACGCTGTTCTGAATTGAAGCGAAAGGGATTCACGCTGGCACTGGATGATTTTCAGGGGATCAATTCAAAAAACCGTGATTTCCTGGATCTGGTCGATATTGTCAAGGTTGATATTCGGGGGCTTTCCAGATCGAAGATCAAGGATGTCATGAGCCAGATCAATAGGCGGGATGTGCTTCTTCTGGCGGAAAAGGTCGAAACTCGGGAAGAATTCAATTATTGTCAGGATCAGGGCTTTAATTTGTATCAGGGGTATTTCTTTTCCCGGGCGGAAAGGGTTTCAGGAAAACGCTTCACGCCTGCGCAGACAGCCATTATCCAGATTCTGACCATGGTGCAGAGTGAGGCAGACGTCCCGACGATTGTAGAAGCGTTCAAACAGAGCCCAACCCTGAGCGTTGGGCTTTTGCGCCTGACCAACTCCGCATCAATTGGTTTGCGGCATGTGGTGACATCCATACGCAGTGCCGTGGTGCTTTTGGGTCATCGGCAGTTGCAGCGATGGCTGCTTTTGCTTTTGATGGCGCATGGCAGCACAAAGAAGGGACGACAGACAGCACTGATCCATCAAGCAGCAGGACGCGCCAAGTTCATGGAATTGATGGCGTTGTCCAACAAGGCATGGGCGCCGTATGCTGAAAGTGCTTTTATTACGGGTATTGTTTCGGTGATGAAGGCGCTTTTGAATATGGAGACGAAAGCGCTTGTCGAATCGCTAGGCTTGGTGCCGGAAGTGCGTGATGCCCTGCTGGAAAGAAAAGGGGTGCTGGGCGATTTGCTCAATCTGGTTGAGGCTATTGAGCAGGAAAACACCTCCATGGTTGCTGAATTTGTTGGCGCCAAAGTCAAGGGCGGTTACGACCTGCTCGTTCACGCACAGGGACAGACAATTGCCTGGGTTAACCAGATCATTGATGCCGGTATCTGAGCCGGAAAACGCCTGTTCCCACCCTGAAAGAAATTACCCGCTGCTTTGTGCTTGTCTTTATGCGGCAATTTGTTGCGATTGGGAAACTTTTTGGCGATAATGCGGGAATAGGAAGGGTTTTTGTTCTGTTTTTTGCGCGTTTGTAAACGGTATAGTTTTCCCCGGCTGAAGATGTCATCAAATGACAGGGTTTTTGTTCTGAAAAGAAGAAGAATCGGATAAAAGCGGAGTGATAATATGTCTAAAATCAAGGTTGTGGTAGTGGATGATTCGGCACTGATTCGGGGTGTCATGAAAGAAATCATCAACAGTCAGCCGGATATGGAGGTGGTGGGGGTTGCGCCGGATCCGATTGTTGCGCGCGATATGATCAGGCAGGTGAATCCGGATGTGATTACGCTGGATGTGGAAATGCCGAAGATGGATGGCCTGGATTTTCTGGAAAGGCTGATGCGGCTTCGCCCGATTCCAGTTGTGATGGTCTCGTCACTGACAGAGAGGGGCTCTGAAATCACAATACGCGCACTGGAACTGGGTGCGGTGGATTTTGTGACTAAACCGAAGATTTCCATCCAGAGTGGGATGCGGGAATATACAGAGTTGATTGCAGAGAAAATCCGGACGGCCGCTCGGGCAAAAGTGCGTTTGCAGTCGAGAACGGCTGCACCACCACCGCCGCCGATCAAAACGACAATGATCAGTAGTGAAAAGCTGATTATTATAGGCGCTTCCACCGGTGGTACCGAGGCGATCAAGGATTTCCTGATGCAGATGCCACCGGATGCGCCCGGTATTCTGATTGTGCAGCATATGCCGGAAGGGTTTACCACTTCGTTTGCTCAGCGTCTGAATGGTTTGTGCCGTATTTCGGTAATGGAATCCAAGGGGAATGAGCGTGTTTTACCCGGTCATGCGTATCTGGCACCCGGCCATTCGCACCTGCTTTTGCAAAGAAGTGGTGCAAACTATATGACCAAGCTGGATAAGGCTCCCCCGGTAAGTCGTCACCGGCCTTCTGTCGATGTCCTCTTCAATTCGGTTGCACAGGTGGCTGGCCCGAATGCGGTCGGGGTGATTCTGACGGGGATGGGCAAGGATGGCGCGATGGGGATGAAGGAAATGCGGGATGCCGGTGCGTACAACTTTGCACAGGATGAAGCCAGTTGTGTGGTGTATGGCATGCCACGCGAAGCGGTTGCGGTTGGTGGAGTACATGAACAGGCTCCATTGCGTGAATTGCCAAGAATGGTTCTTGAGTTTCTGGCAAAAAACAGTTCCCGTGCATTGAGGGTTTGATGGAGATGGCTTGTTGCCGGACAAAAATGTTGTACCATATCAATAATGTTTTATCAACCTGATCTGAGAGAGTTAGATGGCTGCTGATCCAAAAATGAAGTTTCTTGTGGTGGATGATTTCTCGACGATGCGGCGTATTGTCCGCAATCTCCTGAAGGAGCTCGGGTACACGAATGTGGATGAGGCTGAAGATGGTTTGCAGGCACTGAACAAACTCAGGAGCGACAAGTATGATTTCGTGGTTTCTGACTGGAATATGCCGAATATGGATGGCCTGACCATGTTAAGGCAGATTCGCGCGGACGATACGCTCAGGAATCTACCCGTTCTGATGATCACGGCGGAGGCCAAGCGGGAAAATATTATCGAGGCGGCCAAGGCTGGAGCAAGTGGTTATGTGGTCAAACCATTTACGGCGGCAACACTGGATGAAAAACTGTCCAGGATTTTTGAGAAGATACCGCAAAAATAATCCATTGCATCGCGTTGGCTGATGCAGGCACAGGCTCTGTTTTTACTGAAGGGCAATGAACGGTGAGGCAGGCTTTCCTTTTACGGAAAAGCCTGCTTTTTTCATGGGGAGAGTGTATCCGGAAAAGCTGAGGAATGTTTTCAGGTGATCCGATTTTTTCGTTTCTCCTTTCCTGCGGGAAAAAGACAGCTTTGCCATATGTTGTCATCTCTATGTAACCAGTTGATTTTTATCCATTTTTATTTCTTCCTGTTTTGTCTTTTCTTGCGGCAGAAAATCTTTTTTCATTCGCTCTTGCCGTAAAAAATGCGCAAATGGGTTTGCGTTCTCCGTTTTTTGACGTTTTTTTCTTCAATATTCTCTTTGATATCAATCAATAAGAGGGGGTTTTTTGCCTTTTTTCTTGATATGGCCTGTACGCATTTCACGAAATAATGATCAGGTTATGTTGCGGGTTAATGCGCACTGTGGGAGTGCCAACGTAGCAGACAGGATTTTTTGCCATGGCAGAAGAAAGCGATCTTGAGAAAACCGAATCGGCCTCGCCCCGGCGCCTTGAAAAGGCACGGGAAGAGGGTGATGTTCCTCGATCGAAGGATCTGGCGACCTGCACGATTTTGCTCGGGGGTGGACTAGCCTTTCTCATGATGGGAGGGGGCCTGATGCGTGAGCTCAGGATGATGGTAACAGGAGCACTGACGCTTTCCCGTGAAGAGGTTTTTGATATGTCGCTTCTTCTTGAGCGTAATATCAGCCGTATCTATGAAGTTATCCTTGCTTTTTCTCCCATCGCCCTGATGCTAATGATTATTGCGCTGGCGTCTCCGCTTCTGATTGGTGGCTGGCTTTTCAGCACCAAGGCACTGGAGCCGAATTTCGGGAAGATGAATCCGTTGAAAGGACTGAAAAATATGGTGTCAGTCCGTGCATTGGTTGAGCTTGTCAAGGCGGTTGGCAAGACGGTGCTGGTGGGGGGGGTGGCCTGGATGGTTGTCGGCACGCAGATTGAAGAGATCATGTCATTGGGTTCGCAATCGGCAAAGGTCGGTGCAGAGCATATGGGTGAGATCATTTTGGTGACGTTTCTCTCAACGGTGGGTGCGCTCGTGATTATTGCAGCGATTGATGCGCCATACCAGATGTGGCATTACGCTAATAAACTGAAGATGACGAAAGAAGAGGTTCGTCAGGAGCACAAGGATTCCGAGGGTAATCCGGAAATCAAGGCGAAGATTCGCCAGCAGCAGCGTGAGATGGCAAGAAGGCGGATGATGGCAGAGGTGCCGACAGCCGATGTGGTTGTGACAAACCCGACACGTTACGCTGTGGCATTGCGGTACAAGGAAGGATCGATGGGGGCTCCGGTTGTGGTGGCCAAGGGCATGGGCCTGATTGCGGCAAGAATTCGCGAAATAGCAGGCGAGCACAATATTCCCATGATGGAAGCAGCGCCTCTGGCGCGTGCGCTTTACAGTCATGCTGATCTGGAAAGAGAAATTCCGCAGTCGCTTTACACGGCGGTTGCTGAAGTGCTGGCGTATGTCTACCAGTTGCGCGCATTCAAACGCTTTGGTGGAAAACGCCCGACAAAACCGAAAAAGATCGATGTGCCTGCACATCTGGATCCCCATAACAATCCGCCACAACTGGCGGGATTGTTTGAGCAAGGAGCTGCTGTATGAGGTCAATGACCCTGCCGGCATGGATGACAGGACAGAATTCGCGTGCGCTTGCCGCTCCGGTTCTGATTATCATGATGTTGGCAATGATGGTGCTGCCGCTGCCGCCATTTTTGCTGGATATCTTTTTCAGCTTCAATATCGCGCTGTCGATTATTGTGCTGCTGACTAGTCTTTATACGGTCAAGCCGCTGGATTTTCTGGCATTTCCGTCCATTTTGCTCATGAGTACGATGTTGCGTCTTTCGCTGAATGTGGCATCCACTCGTGTCGTCCTCACGGAAGGTCATACAGGTCCGGATGCCGCGGGCAAGGTGATTGAAGCCTTCGGTCACTTCCTGATTGGCGGCAACTACACGGTCGGTGTGGTGGTGTTTGTGATTCTGACAATCATCAACTTTGTGGTGGTGACAAAAGGTGCCGGTCGTATTGCTGAGGTGGGTGCCCGTTTTGCCTTGGATGCGATGCCTGGCAAGCAGATGGCGATTGATGCAGACCTGAATGCGGGCCTGATTGGGGAAAATGACGCACGCGAGCGTCGCAAGCAGGTCGCACAGGAGGCGGAATTTTATGGCGCGATGGATGGTGCAAGCAAGTACGTCCGGGGCGACGCGATTGCTGGCATTATTGTGACGGTTGTCAATATTCTTGGCGGTCTGTATGTCGGTACGGTGCAGCATGACATGCTCTTTGGCGATGCTGTCAGCAACTATATGCTGCTGGCGATTGGTGACGGCTTGGTCGCACAGATTCCGTCCCTCATTATTTCAACGGCGGCCGGTATTGTAGTTTCGCGTGTGGCTAGCGATCAGGATGTCGGTAGCCAAATGATCATGCAGCTTTTTGAAAAGCCGCAGGTGATGTATGTTTCGGCTGCAATTGTGGGTGGTATGGGTCTGATTCCGGGTATGCCACATATCGCATTTATTCTTCTTTCTGCTGCACTTGGCGGCTCGGCTTGGCTGCTTTCAAAGCGGGTAAGGGAAAAAGGGCCGACAGCAAAAACCGCTTCTGGCGCGGTGGCTGTGGAAGCGCCACCTTCGGTTGCCGTACCGGAGGTGGAAGAAGCGACTTGGCAGGATATTGTGCCGATTGACACGTTGGGGCTGGAAGTGGGGTATCGTCTGATTCCGCTGGTAGACCAGGCGCAGGGCGGTGAGCTACTGAAGCGGATTAAGGGTATCAGGAAAAAATTTGCACAGGATATCGGTTTTCTTGCGCCATCGGTTCATATTCGTGACAACCTGGAAATGCGCCCGTCGGCATATCGTATTCTGCTTAAGGGGGTAGAAATTGGCGGTGGTGAAGTCTTTCTTGGGCAGTTTCTTGCCATTAATCCGGGCATGGTAACGGGTACGCTACAGGGTGTGGATACGGTTGATCCAGCATTTGGTCTACCTGCTGTCTGGATTGATGCCTCGCAGCGTGAATCGGCCCAGTCAATGGGATATACAGTTGTTGATGCTGGTACGGTAGTGGCAACGCATCTGAATCATCTGATTAACACCTATGCTTCCGAGCTTTTGGGGCGTCAGGAAGTTCAGGCATTGCTGGATCACCTACAGAAGGAAACGCCAAGACTGGTTGAAAACCTCGTGCCGGACATGATCACGTTGCCCGGGTTGCAGAAGGTGTTGCAGAACCTGCTTTCAGAGGGTGTGCATATCCGCGATATGCGCACGGTTATTGAAACGATCGCGGAAAATGCGGATCAGACAAAAGATCCAATGCAGCTTACGGCGCAGATCCGCATTGCGCTTGGTCGTTCGATTGTGCAACAGATTTTTCCGACAGGTGATGAGTTGCCGGTCATTACACTGGATGCGCGCCTTGAAAGGCTGCTGCTTCAGGCCCTTTCGACTGGTGGACCGGAAAATATGGCGATAGAGCCGGGCCTGGCTGACACGATCATGATACAGACACAGCACGCGGTGCAGCAGCAGGAGCAGATGGGATACCCAGCGGTGCTGCTGGTGCCTGGCCCGTTAAGGCCGCTTCTGGTGCGTTTCCTGCGCCGTGCCGTGCCGCACCTGAAGGTGCTTTCAAATAACGAATTACCGGATTCCAAAACTATCAGAGTGACTACCGTCGTAGGAGGACAGGCATGAACGTCAAAAAATTTACCGCTAACTCGTCACGTGAGGTGATGCGTCTTGTCAGGGAGACGCTCGGCGAAGATGCCGTGATTCTTTCAAACAGGAATGTCAATGGCTATATCGAGATTCTGGCGGTAGCCAACGAGTACATGTCTTCGCTGACGGCCCCGGTTTTCGAAAAGGAAGCCCTCGCTGCACCCATGCCAAAGGCAGTAGCGCCGGCACCGGCCAGACGTGCGAGGCCAGCCGCTCCTGCCATGCCATCAGGACAGGCGGCACAACAGGAAAAGCTGATGGCCAATATTCGCTCTATTGCCCGGGAATACCTCCCGCCTGAGCCGGTTGCGACGCCACAGGTGGCAAAGCCAGTTGCATCCAGATCGCTGAAAAAGGCGGCTGCCATGCCTGCAGCAGCAGCGAAAAAATCCGGTGTTTCTCCCGAGGTGGTTGATACGCGGTTAAAGCATGTGATGACGGAGTTGCGTTCCATGCGCACGATGTTTGAAACGCAACTGGCGGAAATTACCTGGGGCAGCAAGCAGGAACGTGAGCCTTTGCGTGCAAACGTGATGCGCGAGATGCTGACGGCCGGTTTTTCTCCTGGCATGGCCCGTTATCTGGTGGAGAACCTGCCGGAACATGAAAAGGCCGATGGTGGTATGCGCTGGATTCAACGGGCACTTGCCAGAAATTTGGTGACAGTGGGCAATGAAGATGATTTGCTGGATCAGGGCGGTGTTTTTGCGCTGGTTGGCCCGACCGGTGTCGGCAAGACGACGACGACAGCGAAGCTAGCCGCGCGTTTTGTGATGCGTCATGGTGCCGGGAAGCTGGCACTGATTACGACGGATGGATACCGTATTGGTGGATTTGAACAGTTGCGCATATACGGAAAAATTCTGGGGGTGATGGTGCATTCGGTCAAGGATCAGGCGGATCTGCGCATCGCACTGGATGAGCTGAAAAACAAGCACACAGTTCTGATTGATACGGTTGGCATGAGTCAGCGTGACAGGATGGTGGCAGAACAGATTGCCATGCTGTCCAATACAGGCAAGGACGTGAAGAGATTGCTTTGTCTTTCTGCCACGTCAACAGGGGAAACCTTAAATGAGGTGGTCAGTGCCTATAAGGGTAATGGCCTGGCAGGGTGCATTATGACCAAGGTGGATGAAGCGGCAACAACAGGTAATGTGCTGGATGTGATTATCCGCCAGAAGCTGGCTCTTTATTATGTTGCAAACGGGCAGCGTGTACCTGAGGATCTGGAGGTGGCCGACTCACACGCCCTGATTGCACATGCCTTCAGCCTGAAGAAACAGACAAGGGCCTACACTTTTGATGATGATGAGTTGCCGATGGTGGTTGCCCATTCTATGCAGACAATGAAACGGGCGCGAGCGCGGGAGGTCGAACGTGGATAAATTTCAGTTCGATCAGGCCGAAGGGCTGCGGCGTCTTTTGGGGGAACCCCGGCAGCGCATTTATACTTTTCTGTCGGCTTTGCCGCACAGAAGCAAGAATCATGTGCTTTTCAATCTGGCGGCATCGCTTTCACGTTCGGGCAGTGCTGTCATGCTTTTTGACGGGACGTGTTCTCGGGAAGGGGTTGGATACTATCAGCCGCAGGAGTATGTCAGCGCGACACTGGCGCAGGCTGCACGTAATGAATATGCGGTTGATGATGTTATTTACCATGTGCAGCAGGGTTTTGACGTGGTGCGCATGGCTGACAGTGCCGGTGAGATCGAAAAAAGGGAATCTTTCCGGGGCAGGCTGGATTTTTCTTTTGAATCAGCCACCGTGCAAGCGGATGTGGTGCTGATTGATGCGGCTCTTGACAGGGAAAACGGCTTTTCCCTGACAGCAATGGAGAGCAATGCGCTCATTCTGCTGGTTGAGGATACGGAAAAATCAATCAAGGATGCCTATATGCTGATCAAGCGTCTGGCTGGCCGTTTTGGACGCATGCCATTCGGTGTGCTAGTATCAGGAGGTGGGGAAAGCCGCTCGCAGGTCATTTTCCGCAATATGGCGCAGACAGCGGCACATTACTTGGGGATCCAGCTGTATTCCGTGGGTTATGTGCCGAAGGATGATCATATGGCCCGGGCGGCAAGTCTTGGTCGCTCTGTTATTGATGCTTTTCCGATGGCGCTGTCGTCATTTGCATTTCGGCGGATTGCGGGCACGTTTTCTGATATTGCTGCTGGGGGGCACAATGTGTACGAAATGGCTGGTGCATGACGCATGTACAATATACAGGGTAAATCTGACAGAAACGAACTTCTGATTCGGCATGCGCCCTTGGTAAAGAAGCTGGCGCATATGATGAGGGCAAGGCTGCCTGCCAGTGTGGAGGTGGATGACCTCATTCAGGCGGGTATGATTGGTCTTCTGGATGCTGCCAGCCGTTATGAGGAAGTTCATGGTGCCCAGTTCGAGACCTATGCGATGCAGCGCATTCGTGGCGCCATGCTTGATGAGCTTCGCAGCAATGACTGGATGCCGCGCGGTATGCGTCAGAACATGCGGAGGATTGAGGATGCCATCCATATCCTGCAACAGCGCTTGGGTCGTCCGCCCAATGAGTCAGAGGTGGCAAAGCAGCTGAATCTTTCTGTCACAGCATATCAGGATCTGCTTTTTGATGGTGCGGGTCACCAACTGGTTTATTACGAGGATTTCTTTGATGCAGAGTCAAGTGAGCATTTTCTTGATCGGCATGCAACCGAGGTAGCGGAAGATCCGCTGCAGATGTTGATGGACAGTGGTTTCAGGCAGGCAGTGGTTGATGCTATCGAGGCGTTGCCCGAACGGGAAAAGCTGTTGATGGGACTGTATTACGAACAAGAAATGAATCTGAAAGAAATTGGGGCAATCATGGGTGTCACGGAATCGCGTGTCAGCCAGCTGCACAGTCAGGCAATTGCGCGCATGCGTGTCAGGTTAAAGGAGCTGATGTGGACTGGGGAAGCATAGTCGGTATTATCCTGGGGATTGGCGGCATTGTTGCTGGTCAGGTCATTGAAGGCGGTCACATTTCTTCGCTTTTTCAGCCGGCCGCTTTTGTGATTGTCTTTATTGGTACACTAGGTGCGGTGATCCTGCAATCCGGTTTTTCCGTTTTCTGGCGTGGTGTCAAACGGATCGGCCTGGTTTTTTTCCCGCCGGAAGATGATTATCCGCAGATACAGACAGATATCGGGCGCTGGAGCATGATTGCCTGGCGTGACGGCACGCTGGAGCTTGAAAGCCAGATCAGACAGGCAAAGCACCCCTTTGCGCGTATCGGACTTCGCCATATTGTGGACAATGTGGATCCTTCAAAACTGAGGGATCTTCTTGAGGCGGAAATTCAGGTTTTTGAGGAAGACGAAAAGCTGCCGATCCGGATATGGGAATCCGCCGGTGGCTATTCGCCGACAATCGGTATTCTTGGTGCGGTGATGGGGCTGATCCATGTGATGGAAAACCTTTCCGACCCGACCCGTCTGGGAAGTGGTATTGCGGTTGCATTTGTGGCAACCATTTATGGTGTAGGTTTTGCCAACCTGGTTTTTCTGCCGGTTGGCAATCGCCTGAAGACCTGGCTTAACCGTGAAGTTGCCAAAAGGGAAATGATGCTGGAAGCCTTTCATGGCATGTTGATGGGAGATCATCCCCGCATGGTTTCTGAACGGCTGGCGATTTTTTTACCCGAAAAAGAAAGACAGAAACGGAATAGCGCGGGATCCGGAGCCCGGCAGCGCTGAAGCAGAACGCTCAGGAAACAGGTATGGCAAGGAACAAACGCGAGGAAGAGTACGATAACCATGATAGGTGGCTGGTTTCCTATGCCGACTTCATTACCCTCCTTTTCGCATTTTTTGTGGTGATGTACGCCATTTCTTCCGTGAATGAAACCAAGTACCGTGATCTGAGCGCATCCATTGGTTCGGCTTTTGGTGTTCAGGTTGTGCCCGCCACGCTTGATGAAACTCGTACCGTGCCGATTCCCCCCATTACCCGTCCTTTCGGGAAGAAGCCGACGAACAAGGCTGAGATCAGGAAGGAACGCGAAAAAATGACATCAATCGGGCGTGATCTGATGGATGTGCTTTCCCCGCTGATTAATGAAGGCAAGGTAAAAGTTTTGCAGACGGCAAGGGGTGTTAATGTGGAAATCAGTGCCAGCGTCCTCTTTGCCCCTGCAGAGGCCCGTCTTTCAAAGCAGTCTGAAGATGTGTTGCGCGCGGTTGCCCGGATTCTGAAAAATGAACCAAATGATGTTCAGGTGGAGGGGTTTACCGATCCACTGCCGATCAATTCGGCGCAGTATCCATCCAACTGGGAGCTGTCATCAGCCAGGGCAAGCAGTGTGGTGCGCCTCTTTGTCGAGAACGGTGTTGCAGAAGAAAGAATGGTCGTGATTGGCCGCAGCGCCAACAGTCCGATTGCGGATAATGCAACAGTCGAAGGGCGTGCCCGCAACAGACGGGTATCACTTACGGTTTTATCCAATATTCCCGAGTCGGTGACAGAAGTGCCCATTCCCGTCAGTGAAAACAACAGTGACGCTGACTGACCGGAAAGGGGAGTTTTCTGATTGTGTTCGGCCACCTTTTCAGGTGGCTTTTTTTGCCGTTGTCTTTTTTCTGTTTCTCCGAGCTTTTCGTGGGGCTGGAAAAAAAGAAAGCTGCCCTGAAACAGGCAGCCATTGATACGGTTTTTTGAAAAAAGGGGATAAATCAGCCGGTAACAACACTCCTGAGCGGGGTGGCAGCGATGCGGCTGGGCTGGCCGTCGGGGCCATACATACCTGCATTGGGCTGATTGTTCCCATGAAGAATGGACAGAGCCTGCTGGTTTCGGACCATGTGGGAAGAAATCAGCATCCCGTTTAACCGGTTCAGTTCCCGTGCGGACTGGGAAAGCGAGACAAGTTCAGACCAGTTTTTTTCGATGTTGATGTTGCCCGGCTGATCCTTGCTGTTTTCAATCCATGTACCCATACCAGCCAGTGTGGTTTCGTATCCGGCATTTTTTAGATAGTCATGGCGTCTTTGGGTATATTGCGTCAGTTGCGCAACCAGTGAGGCCTTTTTTGCAACGAGCGGTTCAAGTTCGTCAATACTGGCCGACAGCAGATGATTCTGTTCTTCCTGCAGGACGTCGGTCAGCTCGCGAGCCGCTCCGATTTCCTGATTCAGGTAGTCTGTCATTGCTGTCTGTGTTGCGTCCATCTTTTATTCCTTGGGTTTCTGGAGCAGTTCATTCACGGTTTTCAGCAGTGCATCAGCGACCTTTCCGGAGTCGATCTGGAATTGGCCGCCGGAGATGGCTGCCTTGATTTCCTCGACTTTTTTCACATCGAAGGTAGCAGTGGTGCCAACCTGCTCCATGACACTTTGCAATTGTGTGGAGAGACTGACATTGACTGCCGGATCGGTGTTGCCGGAACTGGAAGCGCCAGATGTGGCCTGTGAACGCGTAGAACCACCGGCTTTTGCTGCTCCGGTATTCGCTGTCTGCCTTTGTTTGACATCGGTTGTCGATGTTGAGGCAGCCTTTTTCATGGCGTCATCTATTTTCACAACGGTTTCCTTTTTCAGACGGGTTTTCATTATGGCTCTACACCATTATCGGTCCGCCAGCCTGAAACTTTAGTCATGGTGCTATTTATATTTGCTTTTTATCATCTTTTTAAAAACTCACCTCAATTATGCCATCTGCCCGGGCTATTCCCCTGATAATTGCGCCATTGGGCATCTTTGCCTTGGCGACCTGACCTTCATTGGCGGTATTGATGGCGTATCCCTCGCCTGATATGGAAAACCCGGGACCCTGGCTGATGATGCGTACACTCTGACCCTGCTGTATGGCGCGGGGCGCGCGCAGCTGCTCGGCCCAGATGGCCGCACCCGGCTGCATGGCGCGCACAACCGTGCGTCCGACAGCCTGTTCTCTGCTGGTCAGGACACCGGGCCGCATGGCAGTGATGTCGCCGGTAACCAGTGTCAGATCGCCTTCCCGGATAACGTGACCCTGAGGCAATACTTTGCCTGCAACCAGATAAGCTGTATGAATCCTGACGTGTGCCCTGACCATGACGCGCCAGTTTTCCGGGGCCTCACAGCGAATAGCGACCGTGGTTCTTCCCCAGATTCTTGCTCCCTGTGACTGATAGGGAACCAGAATCGAGCAGGCGGGCAGTTTGAGCCGGTTATCCAGCGGTGTAATGGCAATTTCAGCCTTGCCATCCAGACTTTGTGTTTTTTCAATGAGGTACTGTTCGGCAACCAGCCCAAGTTCATCCAGACTTTGGATTTGCGGGGTCGTCTGTACTGGAATGGCGTAGGCAGCAGGGGAAAGTGATGCGGTCTGCAAAATGGCTGTTTGCGCGGCAACGCTGCCGCCTGCGAGTGCAAACAACAAAAGAAAAACGTTTATCAGGCGTTTTCTGGTGGACACAGACAGGCCATATCAGATCGGGTTCATGACACAAACCATATTAATTCCCCCACTGAAAAGTTAAGCCCGGAATAGGGGGTGTTTTGCGATTCTTTTTGGGCGATTGGAAAAAGGGGTTGTCTGTAAGATAGATTCATGTCATTGCCCCCATTGGCTGCGCAGCATTTTTTCCGGTGTCTTTCTGCCGGGTGGGGCATTCAGTTCAGGAGTATGAAATGACGGGAAAACTTGATGAATTGCTGGGTTTCCATGAGGCGGCGCTAAGGGTGCGTTCCCAGCGCCAGCAGGTACTGGCATCCAACATCGCCAATGCGGATACGCCCAATTATCACGCGCGGGACATTGATTTCAGGGCTGCGCTACAAGTGGCGCTCGGGCAGGCAAAGCCTGGTGCAAACGAGCTGGCCCTGACCGATGCGGATCATCAGCCGCAGGCTGGTGTTAGCGGGGGGACGGGTGTGGATATGGTGGCCGGTGTGCCACTTCTGTACCGGAAAATCCATCAGGGTAGTGTGGACAACAATACGGTGGACATGGATGTGGAGCGCAACCAGTTTGCCGACAATGCGCTGCGTTATGAAGCAGGCGTTTCCATTATCAGCAATCAGATCAAGAATCTGCTTGCCGTGATTGCGGGGTGATTTATGTCTTTATTCAAGATTTTCAACGTATCGGGTTCAGCGATGAGTGCGCAAAGTCAGCGGCTGAACGTAGTGGCATCCAACATTGCCAATGCCGACAGCGCAACCAGTGCCACCGGCCAGCCCTACCGCGCCAAGCAGGTTGTTTTCCAGCCCGTCCGCATGGATGAGAGTCACGCCTCAACTGGCGTGAAGGTGGAAATGGTCGTGGAGGATGCATCTGAGCCCAAGCTGATTTATGACCCGAAACACCCGGCAGCCAATGAGCAGGGCTATGTTGCCCTGCCAAATGTCAATCTGGCAGAGGAAATGGTGAATATGCTGTCCGCTTCGCGCTCTTACCAGTCGAATGTAGAAACAATGAATGCGGCAAAAACGATGCTGCTGAAAACCTTGACCATCGGGCAGTAGGCATCGGGCAAAATAAGACAAATGGAGGTATGAGATGGCAGTGAATGGTGTAGAAGACAGTCTGTTGAATGCGATCAATACGCGGGATGTAAAAACAGCGGCCAAGGACAGCGTGAAGGAAACCGAAGACCGTTTTCTGAAGCTGCTGATTGCGCAAATGAAAAACCAGGATCCGTTAAACCCAATGGACAACGCCCAGGTGACAAGCCAGATGGCGCAGCTTTCCACGGTGTCGGGCATCAACAAGCTCAATGAAACGCTGGATGCCCTGATGGCAGGCCTTTCCTCCAACCAGACACTGGAAGCTGCGGCCATGATCGGGCATGGCATTCTTGTTTCCGGCGATTCCATGGTGCTGTCCAAGGCGCCGGATGTCACGGATGATCAAGGTAACGTCACCGAACAGGGCTCCTCGCTGGCGATCTTTGGCGTGGAAATGGAATCCAGCGCTTCCAGCGTGGTACTCAATATTTATAACGAAAATGGCGCGCTGGTCAAAATCATGAATTTGGGTGCGGCGGATGCCGGTGTGATCCCTGTTTCATGGGATGGTTCGAACAATGATGGCGGCACTGCATTGCCCGGTAAATACACCTTTACCGTTGACGCCAAAATCGGTAGCGAATCAGTCAAGGCCCATCCGCTTGCCTTTGGTGAGGTTATGAGCGTGACCAAAGGCAGGGATAACAGTGTGCTGCTGAACGTGCTGTCAATCGGTTCGGTCAGCCTGTCAAACATTCGCCAGATTCTTTGATTAAAAAAACATCTCCCTGTATAGCTGAATCACCATGCAGGGAAAACACAGATAAGCAGTTTTGAGGATTACAGGAGATTACAATGGGTTTCCAACAGGGATTAAGCGGTCTGAAAGCAGCATCCACCTCGCTGGATGTGATCGGCAATAACATAGCCAATGCCAGCACCGTGGGTTTCAAACAGGCGCAGGCGCAGTTTGCGGATATTTATTCCATGACCATGCATACTGCTTCCGCCAATCAGGTCGGTATTGGCGTGTCGGTCATGCGAGTGCAGCAACAATTTACACAGGGCAATGTTACCCCTTCTGCCAATGCGCTGGATCTGGCGATCAACGGCAATGGCTTTTTCCGTTTTGAAGATGAGCTTGGCTCCATCCTCTATTCACGCAATGGACAGCTGGAGCTGACCAAGGATGGTAACCTGATCAATGGTGCAGGCCACAAGCTGACAGGTTTTCTTGTCGGGCCAAATGGTCAGATAGCTGCTGGTGCGCCGCAGGTTATTGAATTGCCAACGACATACATCGATCCGAAAATTACGACCAAGGTGACATCCGTGCTGAACCTGGATTCAAGGGAAGCGCCGGCTAGCGTTACACCGTTTGATCCGGCTGATCCACTCAGCTACAACCATGCCACGGCGATTGATGTGTATGACAGCCTAGGCAACATGCATGTACTGCAGACATTTTATGTAAAAACATCGCCAGGATTGGGTATGCCTGGTAATGGAACATGGGATGTGTACTGTTATACGGATGGTCAGCTTATTAACTACTCTGTTCCTCCGCATCAAACAGTACCTGGAACAGTCGATCCCATTGGTACGCTTGTTTTTGATGATCATGGCAGACCGGTTGGTACGCAGGAATTTACCAATCTTGCTATTCCTGGCATTAATGGTGCTGCTGTTACGTATCCTATTGTGCTTGATTATTCCGGTACCACCCAGTATGGCTCGACTTTTGCTGTGAATGATAACCAGCAGGATGGTTATGCCTCCGGGCGTCTGGTTGGCTTTTCGGTAGACCCGTATGGCAATGTGCTTGGTCGTTATTCCAATGGTGAGGCACAGGTGCTGGCGCAGATCTGCTTGGTCGCCTTCCGCAACCCCAACGGCTTGAACCCGATTGGTGACAATGAGTGGGTTGAGACGCTGGAATCCGGTGCTCCCATCATCGGTTCCCCGCTGACCGCATCGCTGGGGCAGATCAACGACTATGCTGTTGAGGAATCCAACGTGGACCTGACGGAAGAGCTGGTTGAAATGATTGTGGCGCAACGCGTGTACCAAGCCAATGCCCAGACCATCAAGACGCAGGATCAGATCCTGCAGACGCTGGTCAGCATGAGGTAACGGGAACGGACGGGATAGAGAGGGAGTAAGGATATGGATCGGCTGCTTTATACGGCAATGACAGGTGCGATTCACACAATGAACCAGCAGGCGACAACGGCGCACAACCTGGCAAATGTGACCACCACCGGTTTTCGTGCGCAGGTGGATTCTTTTCGTGCCGTGCCGGTTGTCAGTGAGGGATCGCCCACCCGCGATTTTGTGGTGGATGCGGAAGTCGGTACCGATTTTCGTCTGGGTGCCATCCAGCATACGGGCCGTATTCTTGATGTTGCCCTTATAAATAATGGCTGGCTTACAGTCGAGATGCCTGATGGCACTGAGGCCTATACCCGTCACGGCAGCTTAGTGACAACGCCTGAGGGCATGCTTCAGACGCGCGAGGGCTATAACCTGAAAGGGCTGGCCGGTCCGATCATTCTGCCAATGGATCTGCAGTACACGATTGAGGCAGACGGTACGGTATCGGCGACAGATGACACCACCACCCCACGAACCGTCATGGTTGTCGGGCAGTTGCGGATGGTCAATCCGCCAGAAGAGCAGCTTGTGCGTGGTACCGATGGCTTTTTCAGGATGAAGGATGGTTCGATACCGCCGCTTGATACGAAGGTTCAACTGGTCAATGGAGCACTCGAGGCAAGCAATGTGAATCCGGCAGAAACACTGGTCAACATCATCAGCCTTGCCCGTCAGTTTGAGCTGCAGATGAATATGATCAAGCATGCGGATGAAAATGCGACCCGCGCTACCAGCATTTTGTCACTGAATGGATGATAACCACCGGTCTGGTTACAACAGTTAACAGTTTTTGAAAGGGTTTTTATTATGATGCGATCGTTGTGGATAGCCAAGACGGGTCTGGATGCACAGCAGACGAATCTTGACGTGATTTCAAATAACCTGGCCAATATCAGCACAGGCGGTTTCAAGCGTTCGCGCCCGATTTTCGAGGATCTGGTTTACCAGAATATCCGTCAGCCCGGCGCGCAGTCTTCCCAACAGTCGTACCTGCCGACCGGTCTGCAGATCGGTACTGGTGTGCGTCCAGTGGCAGTGGAGAGGATTCACACCCAGGGTAATGTGCAGCTGACAGAAAATGAGCTGGATGTGGCGATTCGCGGCAAGGGGTTTTTTCAGGTATTGATGCCGGATGGCACTACCGCCTATACCCGTGACGGTGCTTTCATGAAAGATGACCAGGGCCAGCTGGTGACAGCCAGCGGTTTTACGATCCAGCCAACCATTGTGATCCCGGTGGATGCAACCTCAATCACGATAGGCCGCGATGGCGTGGTCTCCGTCACAACAGCAGGATCAACGCAGGTAACGCAGGTGGGCGATCTGCAACTGGCAACCTTCATCAATCCGGCCGGTCTGGAATCCATCAGCGAAAACCTGTACGTGGAGACGAATGCCTCCGGTGCGCCGCAAGTGAATACGCCGGGTCTGAATGGTTCGGGCACACTGCTGCATAAATATATCGAGACATCCAACGTGAATATGGCAGAAGAGCTGGTCAACATGATCATTGCCCAGCGTGCATTCGAAATTAACAGCAAGGCAGTATCCACATCTGACCAGATGCTGGGCAGGCTCACGCAACTGTAATGCGAGCGGCGGGCCGAAAGGAAACGGAGGCGGGGTATGAGGATAAAGTTAGCGGTTCTTGGCATGCTGGCGCTGTTTTTGGGCGGGTGTGCAATCACGCCTGATACCATCACGCACCAAAAGCCGGGCGGCAATACCCAGTATGCAAAACCGGCAACAGGTGCCAACGGTGCTATTTTCCACCAGAACGCGTACCGCCCGATTTTTGAGGATCACAAGGCGCGGCTGGTTGGCGACAACCTGACTATTATTATTACGGAAAGCAACCGCGCCACGAAGTCCGGCAACGACATGGGCGAGCGGAGCAATTCCGCTGATTACAGTGCGCCGAGTTTCTTCAGCAAGGATTTTCCGCGTATGGCTGCTTCCGCTAGTGGCAATCGCGAATACGACGAGTCACTTGCCAAAAGTGCCAACAATGTCTTTAACGGCACCATCTCGGTGAATGTGATTGATGTTGCGCCCAACGGCAACCTGATTGTCAGCGGTGAAAAACAGATCGCCATGGATAACGGATCGGAATTTATCCGTTTCTCTGGTGTAGTTGACCCGAAAGACATTTCTATTGGCAACCAGGTGCAGTCCACCAAGGTGGCCGATGCCCGGATTGAATACCGGACAAATACACGAATTGATGCAGCAGAGGTGGCAAGCAAAATTTCCCGCTTCTTCCTCTCGGTACTGCCTTTCTAGGGCAGAAAACATCAGGATATTGGACAGGAGTTCGTATGTCATTATCAGTTAAGGCAATTGGGGCATTCTTGCTGGGGCTGGGGCTTTTTGCCTCGGTGCCGACTTATGCCGAGCGTATTCGCGATCTGGCAACTGTTCAGGGGGTGCGTACCAACCAGCTGATTGGCTACGGTCTGGTTGTTGGTCTGGATGGCAGTGGTGACCAGACCACGCAGACGCCTTTTACCGTACAGAGCGTGGTTAACATGCTCCAGCAACTGGGCATACAGATGCCATTCAGCAGCAGCAGCCTGCAGCTGAAAAACGTGGCTGCTGTCATGGTAACTGCCACACTACCGCCCTTTGCGCAGCCGGGCCAGATGGTGGATGTGGTCGTTTCCTCCATCGGTAATGCCAAGAGCCTCAAGGGCGGCACGCTGCTCCTGACGCCTCTGAAAGGTGCCGACGGTAACATTTACGGCATGGCGCAGGGCAACATGCTGGTTGGTGGCGCGGGCGCCTCATCTGGTGGCAGCAGCACACAGATTAACCACCTTGCAGCCGGACGCATTTCCAATGGCGCCACAATCGAACGGGAAGTGCCAACCTCGATTCATAGCGGCGAAACGATTACACTGGAACTGACTGACACCAATTTTTCAACGGTCAGTCGCATGGTAGCTGCGATCAATACGCGTTTTGGCATGACAACGGCATCTGCCGTCAATGGCCGGGTTATCAAGGTCAAGGCACCGCAAAGCCCGGATGCACGGGTGGCCTTTTTGGGCGAACTGGAAAACCTGGATGTTACGCCTGCTGTGCGCTCCGCCAAAGTGATACTGAATGCCCGCACCGGATCAGTCGTGATGAATCAGACTGTGACGCTTGATACCTGCGCGATTTCGCATGGCAACCTTTCCGTGATTGTGAACACGGAAAATACAGTAAGCCAGCCCGGGCCATTCTCGCAGGGGCAGACCACCATGGTGGAAAACGCCCAGATCGAAATCAAGAAAGACGAAGGCGAGGTGATTCTGTTAAACAGGGCCGCTACGCTGGCTGATGTGGTCAAGGCACTGAACTCCATTGGTGCCACACCACAGGATCTGCTGGCGATACTGCAGGCAATGAAGGCATCCGGCTCGCTTCGTGCCGAGCTGGAAGTCATCTGATGAAAAACCGGCATTTGCGTTAAAGAGGCAGAGGCAATGAGCGGCATGACGGAAAAAATGACTTCCTCGGCCATGCAGGCGATCAATACGCGCAACCTGCATGACATCAAGGCAGCCGCCAACCGGGACGGCAGTTCGCCTGCCGCCATGAAGGCTGCTGCCCAGCAGTTTGAAGCCCTTTTCCTTTCCATGATCCTGAAAAGCATGCGGGAATCGCTACCACAGGACGGGATTTTCAATACCCAGCAGACCAAACTGTATACCCAGCTTCTGGATGAAGAAGTCAGCCAGCAGGTCTCCCGTCAGGGCATCGGCCTGGCTGATCAGATGCTGCGTCAGATGGTGGCCGCCGGGCATCTCGATGCAGAAGAAACCGAACCTTACCTTTCCAAACGCCAGATTTCTGCTTCGGTGGATGCCTACCGTGCCATGTCGGCCGGATCAGCAAAAGAACAGGCCGCCTCGCTTTTGCATGGCCCGCATTCAGCCTTCCGTTCAGAGGGGAGGGCCGCCGGGGGGGTAGCTACGGTTCCGGAACAGATAAACGCGATCACGCTGCCCGGTGTACCGGGTCCCGATACGGCGTCACCGGCTCCGGATCACGTGAAAGCCTTTACCGGTAAAATGATGTCGCACGCACAGGAAGCCAGCAGAACAACAGGCATTCCGCCCGCCTTCATGCTGGCACAGGCCGCACTGGAGACAGGTTGGGGCAGGAAGCAGATGCTGCACCCGAATGGCTCGCCCAGCCATAATCTCTTTGGTATCAAAGCTAATGGCTGGGCCGGAAAAAC
>JGI994J12354_10001230_pt1 | contig 25971 bp, 27 predicted proteins | sample IntmicLarv3ML3BL_FD_12354 | JGI IMG/M metagenome (IMG submission 12354)
TCTTTATGTATTCTTCAATTGCAGTTGTATTTCGTCCGACTGTATTCACGTAATACCCACGGCACCGGAAATGCCTGTTCCCGTATTTATACTTGAGATTTGCGTGCCTTTCGAATATCATCAAGCTGCTTTTCCCTTTCAAAAACCCCATAAAGCGTGTTACACTTATGCTTGGTGGTATGCATACCAACATGTGTATATGGTCAGGACATGCTTCCGCCTCCACAATTTTTGCCCCCTTTTGCTCGCATAATTTTCTCAATATTTTCCCGTTTTCTCAATATTTTCCCGATGTCTGTTTTGAGTGCCCCGTAGATTTCTTTCCTGCCATATTTTGGCGCAAATACATCATGGTACCGGCATCTCCACTTTGAATGTGATAAAGTTTTTGACTATCCTTGATTATGCAGTAATTATAGCCAAATATGTAGGAATAATCAAGAAGTAAACCACCCCGAATAACCAGTTGAACAACCTTTCTAACGTGTATTACGAGGCGGAACCGTGTATCTTTTGAAGAACCCCATACCCACCGTTCGCAGCCATAGATACGACGACGGCATTAAATACCGTCTGCATTGCGATGTCTATGGTCACCCCGGTTGTGAAAGTGTTAGCCAAAATGAGCACCACAAACGCCAAAATATAACTCCAGAGCTGTGTCGGAACCTTCTTCAAAAACGACAACCCTTTTGTAAACTGGGTTAACAACATAACCATTGTCAAAGCCCCGCCGTACGTAGCCATCGTATACCAATCGATAAACTCATTCATTCTTTTCTTCCTCCTTATTGGTTTTGGGCATATCCAGCCCAACCTTCGTTCCAAACTTACTTAACCCATCCAGCATAGCGGGCCCCGACCACCCTGCCAAACCGCAGAGGAGGCCTATGTAATCGCCGCCAATACTTAACGCCCTTAGAGCAAACAACACCATAACGCCTGTAAATCCGGCCACAAACAATTGTGCAAATATCCGAAACAGCTTCAACACTCTTTTGTCTTTCTGATTAAGCATACTGGCGAGGCCTCCCGCACAGCTAACGATTATGGCCGTCAAGACCTCCCATACTCTGTCCACTAACGAGCCCCCCTATGCTTATCGCCTTTCCGTTGCTCGTAAATATAACCAAGTCTTGTGAGCAACATAGCCATGGTGATGTTCAAAACAGTCACAACGACGATAAGCACCACGGCGCCTATACCGACCCAATCGGCAATGTTATTGGTAATGCTGTATTGCGAAACCGCTACCACAGCCAAATATCCACAGGATAACGATGGGTCAGTTGGTATCCAGCGATAATACACATACATGTCCCGAGGTGCTCCTTGCTCCGGGGGAAATGGTAACACAAAGGTTCCGCTTCGATTCTGCTCGATAGCACTTAAAAATCGCGGGTCGCTAACGGGGTTAAATAAATCTCCGTAATTCGAGGTCCTCTCCGACACAATTTCTAAGTTTGTGTCATACAGCGCGGCGAAAGTGTATGGGCGAACATCCATAGCCGCTAATCGGGCCGCTATTATAGGTTCGTACTCGTATGTATACCAGTTAGCATCCGCAAGCAAGAAATCATCAAGCTGGTCAGCGATTAGGTCAACCTTTAATTGCTGCTCAAGGCGTTTTTCGGCAAGTAAAGTGTTGGTTATTTCGAAGGTCACCCTTTTGAAATATAACGTAGCAACAAGCATAACCGCAAGAGGTAGTAGGACTACATACCGTAAATACCGACGATTTAATATACTCATACTATTACACATCCTTAGCATCAAATAAGGCCGTCTAACAAATAAGCCAACTGTACAAAATTACCCAGAGGATAATATCGCTGTGCCCCACCACCGGTCGCCTCTGTTCCTGAAATACCAAAAAGCATTATCGTATTCGATGTCGGATCCATTTGTACATCAAGCATCACATTCCAAGTAGTATTAACCTGCTGTCCGGTTACCACTCGACGATCGATATGTAGTTTGTTAGCTAACGTACCCTTTTCAGTGTCCCATACGTACAGGTTCAGTAACGCCACTCCGCTAGCAGTTGTTCGTTCAACTTCGAACAACCATCTACCGTCAGGGGATAAGCGCACTAAATCGGACGATGCTTTGCTTCTGGATGACGATAATCCTTGCAAATCCGACTTAGTCAGGTTAAACGATTCCGTATTTTCGTCATATTTTAAGAAAATAGGAACGATACCAGCACCAAGAATGCTAGTTCCGCTAGTAAACAGTACGACCAAAGTATTACCATCATCGGATAATTGAAAGCTTCTTGGTTTATCGTAATTTGCGTACAGCCCCATATTTGACTGTCCGCTCTGGTACTGCATAAGCACAGAGGGTTCTACACCGATGTTTTTATATACGCCATCTCGCAATCTATACACGCGTATCATAAACCTCGGGGGATCATTATTGTTCGACGTCGATATGCTGCCGTATGCACCAATTAACAACGTGTCGCCCGTGACACTTAAAGCCTGTAGTTCGGCTGTGTTTTTTAGGTCCACCTCATGTGTTTTATTTGATTGAACACTCCATACGGTCATATCATCGCTAGCAACTAATAGCACTCCGTTTTCACGTGTAGTCTGCGTCAAGAATATAACTCGCCCATCGCCGGACAATATGAAATTGTGCACTATAAGTGACGTGTCAAATCCTTGAATTAATTGGGGCGTATATATCGTTGGCGTAATAGGGTTTCGCTTCAAAATCCAAAAATTGTACGCAGCCGGGTTGGCGCGGGTTCTGGTTGAAACTACGATTATGTCGCCGTTATCAGAAATCTCCATGCCATAAATAAATTGATTAATAAACGGCGCTTGAAACTGCAACAGTGAAGGATATGATATCGGGCCGTTTGGGTTATACGCACCTCGAATTATGGGTGTATTGGCTGCCGGCGAGCTAATATCGGTACTGGTTTTCATAATAAGCGTGGTATAGTCTCGGGAAGCTTTCACAGTTGGTGCGTATAAGGTCTGATCTAAGGAGGTGGTGCCTTGTCCAACGATGTACGCCGTGGGGTTGAAGTTCAAAGAAACGCCCGCAACGGTTGTTCTAGTGCCAAAACCAGCAGAGGTTGTAGGTGCTGCGGAAGCTACCTTTTCGGCGCCCTTACGCCAAACTTCCCGTTTTCGTTCCGTTAATATCATATCTTCTAAATTTTCGGTATATCTTTTGATGCTTTGCAACTGGTCGGATACAAAAGGCGTCATTATGTGTGCCACTCCTTTCAAATTAATCGCAGCGAACTACTGTAAGTTGCACATATCCGGAGGTGTTGACATTAGTTGTTCGCGCCTGTACACCATCCATAAACAATCTCACAGGCTGATACACGGCTCCTGTATTAAAGGCTGCCCCGGCATCAATAGACCACTCCGAATTATCAACCGCGCTAGATTTAAGCGAAAGTATCGTCCCTGCGTAGTTACCGCGGTATTGCCTAAGCCCTATAACATATACCTTGTAGTCGGGATAGATATCCCCCCATATATTAGGAATCGAACCGGAAGTATTCGTGTTTAGCAATTGAACCGCCCCCGCAGCAAATGCATCGTTAGCCACCTGCGAGTTTTGTATAGCCCGCATAGCTTCTGTATCGCCAAAAACAGCACGACGAGCATCGGCATTAGCTACGATAGCGGTCATCACCGATGTAGAGGAGGCCATGGCGGCATACGTGGAAACGCCCGTTACAGATGCGAAATGAAGAATTAGAGGTAATCTATTGGGTAGACTTGCTAAGGCGTCGGTTCTCCACTTTGCCCAATCAGATGCTTGTTCAACGCGAAGCTTGAATACTGGGTCGCGCCAACACTCAGCAATCAACTCCCAATCGCCACAGTTAGCAACGCAATTACTAAGTTGCTCTAATGCCCATCCACTCTGAGATGCCAATGCCCACCCTTGGCCAAAGACTATATTCCTAAGAACGGTTGTTTTTGATGATAAATCGGCAAAAGTAGCAAATAAGCTAGGGTTTCCGTCAGCGCTCTTGACGAGCGCCTTCACAATAACTTCTTCATTCAGCATCGCCCTATCAAAAACTTCTAACCACGTTTTGTTATCATGTAAAAAGAGGAGATTTAGTGCCGGTTTAAAAAATACACTGTACATACCTTGCCATGTGTTCAGCAGTGTCTCGGCTATGAGTGGCGAACGTCCATACCATTGTTGTACCAGTGGAAGCGCCAGGATATACTCCACTCTGGCTAAATCCTCGAACAACTCCGCATGTGTTTCTAGGGCCGCCAAATCGTCATCATTGACCATCAATAGCGCATTATACACTTCGCCGACCATGCCTTCTGAATCAAGCATAAACAACGCCCATTGAATGGCTTCGGGGTTAATCATCTCAAGCAGTGTTTGCATATATATAGCCGTACCATCACCGCCTCCGCCGCCACTGCTATCTCCGTAAAAACCCATTACATAACCCCCTCTATCCAGTTTGTACATTTGTCTTTGGTGATCCGATCGAAATGTTCAATAAACTGAGAAATGATAGTTCCGTTTAAGAGATCGTAGAAAATATACTCGATGTCAGCACCGTCTTTACGACGCGTTATTACGCGACTTGCCGCAAGCGATCCATTTTCTAAACGCCCTGCTCGAATTTCTTCTATCGTAGCGTCCTTTGAAATCCGCGTTTTCCAACGTGTTGAGCCGATATACATAGCGGGGTTGTCAAAGTTTCGCTGGAAGTAATTCGCAGGGTCTGCAATAGCTGCCCCAATCCATGAACCCCACTGGTCTTGCATGGCATCGAACCGGCTCTGCCAGTCAATTTGTTGATTTCCCCAGTCGAGCTGTTGGTTTCGGGTTTGTTCTTCCCATTCTGTTTTTTGCTCAGTTTTTTGGTCCTGCATCTGGGTGCGCAAACTACTCCACTCGGCGGACCACCGCGCTAGTAACGCAGACGCGCTAATAGTTTCAAGCGGTCCAGTTACATAAGGGGTTGTGTCCGTGCCAACCATATTTGTAATGTGCTCTTGTAGAACTTCCGTTGTTCCGTGGAATCTATCGATATACGCCAGCGGGTATTGCTTGGTGTATGGTTCGTCCAGTAATATGGGGCGTTGCGGAGCACTGGAAGGTTCGCCATACACCCATTTGATTGTGTTATCCCGCACATGGTCTCGAATGTCGACTTCGATAACGACAGCGTCTATACGATCAAGTAACGCGTCAGGCATTCTGGCGTTCATTAAATACTCTGAATCATTGAGTATCCACGTACGTTTAAACCAGCCTCTCCCGGAACCAACGGAGATAGACATGCCGTTATTCATCGTCTTTACAATGAACCGGTCACCGATAGACATATAAACGCCATCAAGAATTACACCATCAAAGATACTCCCCATCTGAACAGCATTGTATTTTCGGTCGCCAGAGGAAGAATTGAAAAAACCACTTGTGATGGCCATTTTTGCAACCCCCTTTCGTTATTCTATTGTTGTGAATGTCGGAAAGACCTCGTATCCACTAACATCTTGGGACTGTACCAGTTCTGTAACCCGCGAAGTTGATTCGATGCCGTATTCGTTCGAGATTTGAACAATATCGCCCATGAAGAAATCTTGCCCGTATACGAACTTTTGCTGAGCGTCAACTTTACCTTCGAACGCCTTTACAATTGTGCTTTCTGATAGTTTATTATGTCCTCGTTGAACCAATTGCTCGAAATATTTAACCGAAGGCGTTTCGCCATTATTCGAAGAAATATCGCGTGCATCCGTATAAAGCTCACGACGCTCCAAACCTCTTCCAGCCCCGGAGGAAATGGCAGCTATTGTTTTCTTACGGGCGCTACCTTCTCCCTCTCCGGCTACTAATGTTACCGTTTTTAATGCTCGCTTTGACGACACATAATTACTGTTTATTAGATTATCAAAGTCTGGAGAAAACACGATATATGGGGTTGAAGTTTGATTGTACGAGCGGTCCACACCCGAATACAACGAGAAAACAAATTGATTCGTATCGTTTAGTATTACTTTGAAACCTAAATCATGAGTGTCACACAACTTTTTAATTGCCTCGTACAAATTATCGCCGGTAAATTGTATATCTACTGTCAGCTCGGTAACCTTCGGGTCACTTGATAACTCGAAAACAAAATTTGGTATTGCACGGTCCTCGTCATTGGGAGTGATAATACTCTCGTCAATTAGCCGTTTGATTCCATTTTGGAAATTGCCGGATAATGCGGTTTGGTCCCAGACGATTCTCCGAGTCAACAATGATTCTAAAGATCTGCCAGACACAAGCAGTTTATTCCCATCTTCCACATCCGACCTAATATCGATATCTTCAATAATCATCGAATGATCTGTACCCTCTATCCATAAGTAATAGTCCTCGCGCAAATATCGCAAATTGTCTACGGTTGGCGCCAAATACAGTTCAAAATCCCCAAACGAAGAATATCGGTCCGTCCAGATAAAAGACTCATATGTATCGAGTGTTTCCACCGCAACGAAGTTCGTGTCTAAAATCAAGAATTCCATAGTCTACATCCCTTCGAAAGCAACCTCGTTCTCGATTCGAAAGTCCAAAAACATAAGGCCGTATTCTGCGTTATAAGCAAATACGTTATCCCCTCGAGATAGCTGAAACCAAAAGGCACCACGATTTAACGCATTTAGTACATTATAAGCAATACCATTACGTATTAGCGTGATGCCTTTATTCCCTTTGACTGTTGAAATTATAAGGTGGTCGCCCTCAACCAAGCCGGAGCCAGTTAAAGAGGCCAACCGTGCTGCGCTTATAACCATTTTCCGATTCGTGTCAGGTTCGTAAATGGTGATATCGGAAACTGTACCAGAGGCATAAATATGTATGCTCACTCCGATTTCAACATCCCCATCGTAGAATACTGACTTTGTCGTGCTGCTTGACATCTTGCCCATTTCGAGAAGGTTCTCCGTTAAAGACTCGTTGGAAAACGGAAACTCGAATAGCGGAATAACGCCGGAAAATAATGTGATAGATTTTTCCGGCGCGTAGAAATATGGATCCGGACAGATTATCGAAATTTGGGTGGTTTGTTGACTACTGAAGATGTTTGGCTCGTTAGATTCAACATACCCGTACGCACTTCCGGTTCGATGGTCCGCATGGACGGTTAACTTGACTCGTTTCTTGACAGGGAAATACTTGTACGACAGATGACGGACGGTTTCTATATCCGGGTCAAACAGGAATCCGAGCGACATGACGATATTGCGAGAAGCGGCCCGGGCAGAATTAAATGTAGCGCCATCGCTTGTGGCCATTTCGGTTGTGTTAATGGGTGCTTTAGGCGCTCCCAGACCTGTGATTTCTCGAATGTAAAAACCGCTCTTCTCAGGAGTGGCTAAATCAAACTTGATAGTTTCATTTAAGTGATTCGTAACACTAACGGCCCTAATCATGTTTAAGTTAACACCTCTTTCATCGCAGAGAGTTGGTTTTTCGTATTACGATAAATCTCAATTCTTGAGAGCGCTTTAGGTGATTGGTTCGTTTGGTTGAAGATCATCGTTGTGCCTCGCGTCGTGTCCGCTTTGTCTGCGGCGTTGGCGGGGTAGCCCATATTATGAGATATGCTTGATGCGAGGTCGAGCGCAGAGGAAAGGTCTATCTGCCGCTTGAATGCGTTGTTGAGATCTTTTATGCTTGTTCTCGCGTTTGACAAATCAATTACCGGGCGAATCGTCGGAGTAACGTCGATGTCGCTGTTGATTATGTCGCCAACGCCTGCCATAGCCTTTCTAAGTGATTCGATAACTTTACTTCCTGTTTCGGCTGATTCCTGTTCGGGGAGATGCGAGTAGGCGGTGATGCCCTTTGCCAATCCCAGAACCGTCAATCTCCCGATTTCTGCAAACTTTCTCGAAGGGGAATGTATGTCCAACTCCTGTATGGCGGCCAAATATGCTGCTTTTGCCACAGCGGCGGCTGCTTGGGCGGCCTCGGAAATTCGAGATTTCATGCCCTCAACATACCCGCCTACCGATTGTTGACCTATACTGAAGAACCTTGGCAGTACCGACGCTAATTCGCCGAGAGCTTTACTCGTGACCAGTTTGCAGGTGGAAATAACGTTAGGCTGTCTGTTGCGCAAACCCTTATCCAGTGAGGCCATCAGGGTTTCGCCTGTTTCAGACCATTTTGATTCCTGCTCATCAAGTACGCGTTTTGCGTCTGCGCTAATATCTTCAATCGCGGCTACAACTGTCGGAACTTGCGCCTTATACCCGTCAACAACAGCATCCATAGACGCCTTACCGGAGGCTGCGAACGCTTTTGTATCCGTATTCGGACTAACACCTGTCGTCGGGGCATTTAACGCCTCCAGCTCTGCTTTTATGGCTGTAATTTCGACATTCGTTTCTTCCCTGAGCATCTTGAGTTCGGATATAGCCTGCGTTCTGGCCAAGGCGGTCTTTGTTTTCCACAGATTTTCGTACTCTGTTAGTTGCCCGTCTGACATCCTAGATAGAGCGGCAATCTCGGCACCGGCAGAAGGTCCCATTTGCTGTAATTCTGCCAACAGACCCTCGTCGATACCTTTTTTCGCCAATGTCGCTAGATTTGTGGCCCACGTTTGCATATCTGCAACCTGAGCCTTTAGATTATCAGTAAGGGTTTTACCGGCCACTTCTTCCTTGGCCTGTAACTCGTCAAACAGTCCGTACGATCTGACAATTGATTGCGTACGCTGGTCAACAGCGTCTTGATACCGTGCCTCTGCGTCTTCCATCTTAGCCATGAGGCGTTCTTGTTCGTCAAACAGCCTTTGTTTCGCGGCAAATAATTGTCGGTCGGCTTCCTTGCGCTCTTCCGTGCCTTCCAAATATCGGGACTGTACTCTCTCCCATGCTGCGACCTCTTCTGTCATAGATAGCTCATTGAGTTCTTTCTTTTGATTAATCCAATCTTTAGACTGGTTGAAAGACTCTTTATCCATCTTGGCTTGGAGGTTCGAGATGTTCTTATCGATTTCGATTCGCTCTTTTGAGTGCTTAGCGTAGTCGCTCTGAAGAGCTTCCCACATCTTTTTCTCTTCGCTTGCCGAATATGATATATCATCCTGGTAGTCTTTGATTCGAGTTTTAGCTGATTCATACTCTTCTCTAGCAATCTTTTCGCGAAGGTTTGCAATGTTTTTATCGATTTCGACCTTTTCTTTGCTGACGTTTTCGTATTTGGTCGCGAGAAGTTCCCACATCGCGAGTTCTTCGCTGGCTAAATACTCCGTATCGTTTTGATAGTTCTTAATCCATAATTTGGCGTTGGAATACGCGTCGTCCGCCATCTTCTTTGCTGCTTTGGAAGCTTTATCGGAGTTGTTTTCAATACCCTGAGCCGTGCCAAGGGCTACGTTCTTACCAACTTCTTCTTCAAAGACTTTAGACGGAGAGTGAATTCCTAGAAGACCCTTAACCCCATTAAGCATTGCGCTACCGAGATTTTTAACCGCATTAACCGCCGTTGTTATACCGCCTGTTACGCCCGCAACTAAACCGTCAACCATCGCGCCTGCGAGATTGCCAAAGGCATCGACTAACGGTGGGGTGTTTTCTCTAATGGCATTTGCTAAACCGTTAACGAAGTTAATCACCATTTTGAATCCCGCGTCTACGATACGAGGTGTTTCGTTGCCAATCGCTTCTATAAACGCAACAACAATGTCGACAGCTCCAGCAACAACATCTGGCACCCCTTCTGCAATACCTTTCAGGAAATTTGCGATGATACGTAGCGCAACCGCAACGACTTCCTGCGTATGGTCTTCAATACCTTTTAATATACCGATAAGCAAACGCATACCGGCATCAACCATTTGTGGGACCGAATCTGCGAGTTGTTCGAGCAACGCCAGCAATAAGAGCAATAATGCCGCTGTTAACGAAGGCGTAATCTCAACCATAACCGCGATTAACCCTTCGGCAAGGGCTCTGACTGCCTCCATAATTGCGGGCATACCGGCAGTAATAACTTGAGCGAAAAGAAGGACTCCTTCACCTAGTTTTTGGATTGCGAAGGGTATGAGGTTGATAAGACTCGTAACTATGACCGCCAGCGCTGCTGCGCCAGCAGTGCCCGCGACAGCCAAAGCAGTGAGCCCCGCTGAAAACGCCAATAATCCTGCTCCGATTGCGAATACTCCAATTCCTAACAACGCGATAGCCGCAGCTAATCCTAATATAACAGGTGTTAGTGGGGCCAGCACCAAACCGGCGACTCCCACAATAGTAAATACGCCTACCAGCGCGAGTAAGGCCGTACCTAATTCCGCAAGGTCCATGGACCCCAGCATCATTAAGGCCGGGGCAAGCATTAGTAACGCACCCGACATAACCACCATGGCGGCTGCCCCAGGCAAGGCGGTAGCCATAGCCGTAGCTGCTACCGCGATAATCGTAAGGGAACCCGCTAAAGCGATAAGTCCGATTGCCAGTTCTTCCCACGACATACGCCCAAAGCTCGATAAAGCTTTGGAGATGATTACTAACCCGGCACCAATACCAATCATAGCGATACCGGCCACCATTAAATTCGCCGGATTTACAATTCGTGTAAACCCAGCAATGGCGGCAAGCGCGACCCCCATACCGACTAAGCCGATTGCGAGCTGGTCTATTGGTGTTTCGCCGAGAGTTCGCACTACGCCAGACATTATTGTTAACGCCGCGCCCATAGCAATCATAGCAATACCAGTGCTGATTAGTTTTTCGGGTTTAACTATTTGCGTGAATCCTGCGATTTCGGCCAATAAAACTCCAATTGCGCCAACGCCCATTCCCAATTTAGCTAAATCCATTTCTCCGAGAGTTCGTACGGCGTTAGCAAATATAAGCATGGCCGCGCCCATAGCGTTCATGGCAATGCCGGTGCTTAATAGTTTTTCGGGCTTTACAAGCCGGGTGAACCCTGCGATTTCGACCATGAGCACCCCAACAGCGCCAAGGACTTTTAACAAAACTTCTGGATCGAGTCCTCCGAGTTGCTTTACTGCTTGCGTTAAAATAACGATTGCGGCCGCCATGGCAATCATGCCTATGCTGCCGGTAATCATCTTCTTTTCTCCTCTGGATAGGACTTCGGCGGAAGTTACCAATATAGCCGCAAGAGCACCGACACCTACGATACCTTTCATTACGCCTTCCCAATCGAGTTCAGCAAGGTTTTTCATTGCAAAAGAAAGAACTAGTATAGCCGTAGACATAACAAGCAATTCGCCGGAAACCTTAACCATTTTCCCGGGGCCCATAGCTTTGTTTAGGACAATCATAGCGCCTGCTAATTCGATAAATAATGTCGTGATTGCCACCAAAGCAACCCCAAGTTTATTCGGATCGATAAGCGAAAGCACAACAAGAGCCGCTGCCAAAACCGCGATAGCAGACGCAATTGTAAGTAATGTATTTGCTTTCAGCGAATTCTGATATGCTTCCAGACTGCCTTTAACCCCATCAAGAATGCTGGTTATACCGTCTACGAAGCCGCTTGCCCCGTCTGCAATTTCGGTCAACGACTTCATGAATGTTTTGATGCCGAGAAGGATTCCCGCGAACAACCCGCCATTTACGAGGTCCAAAACCCCTTGGATACCGCCGTCTCGAAATGCCCCGCCAATCGCTTGGCTAAGCCCGTTCATAGCCTTGCTGACGACTTCGGAGAGTCGGTTGAAAAAGGGTGCGACTTTGTCATAGACCTTCTTAACGACCTCGAACCCCGCAGATAAAGCATTGCCGAGGGCTGTGAACGGTCGAAAGTTTGATACTGCATTATCGACAAATTCTTTCGCTCCGCTAAGGTCTATACCCTTGAAGCCTCTAAAAGTATCCTCGATTTTGTCGAAGGCCGCTTTTATTTTATCGCCGGCATTCTCGAGGTTTTCTTGCAGCGTTACGAAGAAAGGCGTTGCTAACATACCCTTAACGTCGGATTTAACCGCGTTGGTAACTGATACTATTTTATCTTTAACTTTATTAAACGCGACATTGAATACGTCTCCCGTTCGAATAGCGTCGTTAAGGCCCGCGATCCATTCTCCAATACCGGCTGTAAACCCGAGCAGGCTATCTCCGATTGGGGCCGTGGCCTTTACGAGTTCGCCGAACTTCCCGGCCAAAAACCCTACAAACTGCCTGCCGATGTCGATAGCGGCAAAGACCCCTTTGAATGAACTCTTAACGTTAGCGGCGGTTTCTTCGCTCATTTTGAGTTTTTCGGTAAAAACTTTAAGTCCCTCGGTTAAACTAAACAATTTCTCCGCCGTCATTGGCGGGAAAATCTCTCGAAAAGCTTCTTTTAAGGGGGTAACTAGCGCTACAATTGCGTGAAAACCGTTCTTGAAGGATTGGATGAGATCGTCTCTTCCACCAAGATCTTTCCAGAGTTGTAACATTTCGTTTCGGACTTCTGCGCCAGCGGCAAAGACATCCCACATCGTATTGGCTAAATCCGTCCAGAGTTCTTTAGCCTCCACGTAATTACCGAATAGGATTTCGAAAGTGTTCATCCATCCGGTGGAAACCGCGTCCTTCACCGAATTAACGGCATCCGTAAACGTTTTTGCTTCTTGCGCGGCCTTGAACGCTCTCATCCCTAGGTTCATGGTTTCGCCGCTAACCATTGCCATGGCCTCTGCACAGGTAATGCCTTCGCGCGTAGCAACCTCGAAAACGGCGTCGGCGTATTCCCCATATTTTTGAAGAGATTGTATTAAGACTTCACTCGAAAACCAACCCTCGGTCAGGGCGGAATTAAAGTCCGTAATGCTAACGGTTGTGCCTTTCATAGTCTTCCAAGTGCCGTTTGTCTGTTTTTTTAAAGACCCGAGAGATTCTGCCGTGTCGATAATTGATTGTTTGAATTCTACGGTTGCCATGTTAGCGTTCTCGATCGATTTCCAATCCATCAGCTTAACACTACCGACTCCCATCGCTTGCGCGAAATTATACATTGCCCGGCTGGCTTCGTTAGTCCCTTGCCCCGACAGGGCCGCCGCGTTTGCGATACCCTGCATCGCCGTTACAGCAACATCTAGGTCGACGCCCGCGGAAGTAAACTTTCCGATATTGGAAACCATATCTGTAAAGTTATAACTAGTTTCATCAGTAAACCAATTTAGCTTCTCTAAAGATACCGTGACTTCATCGATAGTTTTCCCGGTGGCGTTCATTATCGTTTGAACTGCGCCGACTTTTTGCTCGTATTTGGTAAACCCGGCGCTTACGGGCTCGATCGTGATCGATTTCAATAGCGCCGCCCCGGTGTTGATGGCTGAGTTGGTAATGTTTTGTAAGGTTGCGATGGCGATAATCCCCATCGCAGAGAACCGCTCCGAGATAATACCGACACTGGTTTGGATACCGGATAACCCCTCGTTTTTTCCCGTGTCGTCCAAACCTTTACGGAGATTTTCGAGCGATTTCATGCTCGTCTGGATGCCGTCCTCGAACTGTTTATTATTGAATCGCATGTCAACAATACGTTCGTCTATCGATTTCATCTGCCGGTCACCTCCCGCCATGTTTGCTCCGCGATTGCTTCGAATATGGGTCGAAGCGCCGGGTTAATGTAATCCAAACCTTGAACGTAGCTCCCGTTTCCGGTAGCATGTCCGTACTGTATCAGGATTGCTATTGGGATGCCGTTATTAACGTTCGAATTAGTCCATACAAGAGAAAAGGAGCCCTTGTTGGCTACGATTTCGTAACCCCAAGAGCTCGCGGTTTTTCCCGTATCAGTTGGTGTGGCAGCGGCAAGGGCTCGAACCCCTTGTTCTCCATACGACGCCAATATGCGACGGATGTCTGCATTGCGCGTATTTTTGAAGAATCGTTCGAGATTGTTGAAATTACCCCTATGCTTGACTGTTACCATGCGTCCACCCCTACTTTTTCGAGATAAAGTCTTTAGACACCCATCCTATTCCCGACTTGAGTTTGCACCACATCGTTGCCCCGGGGCCTGTCATTTCTTCGATAATGGTGTACGCATTCTTATCGTTTCGAAGCACTGTAACCACCGGATATGATGTTCCAGGCCCTTTTCGGACGTTTAATGCGGCGACGTTAATCGTCGCTAAATAGGGTGTAAACGATTGTAAATTGGGAACGATGCTGGGATTTGTAGGGGGAACCGTGCACTCCCCAACAAACGCCTCCGCTTCTTGCCCCGCCAAACGCTTATTCATTTCTCGCACAAGCCACGGAAGCTGCCGAGTAAAATATGGTCCCGGGCAGGTTTTGTTCGTGAACCAACAATGGAGCGTAATAATCATCACGTCATCTGTGGCCCACGTTTTAATCCATTGTTCGACCTGAGCAGTTGTAACCGTGGACGGCTTAGTCTGGTAGACAACTTTGCGAAAGCCGTAAAACGTAGCTATTTCAACCGCTAAGTCTAGCCACGCGTTAATGGCCGCATCACTCATACGCCAGTCAGGTGCGCCGCTGTTATTGGCAATCTCAAAGGTAATCGCTTCGTTGTCGTTAACGGAACTCGATGTTGTCCATGCGCGCTTTGTTTCTTCTACTCCTAGCCCGACTCTGCCATCGGACCCGATGGCGTAATTACAGGAAGCGCCTTGAGTTGGGTCATACCGGGCAAACCTGTCCAAGCCAAGCGTGGCTTCAACTGTGAGGTTTCCTGCCACACAGTGTGGCGTTAACCGCCTTATTGCACTTCGTCGCGGGTTGGAACAGTTCGGAGAAAGGCGGGTATATGTCGTCTTTGGAGAGTTTCGTCTATTCGGCATCGCCTTTACCTCCTGTAAATTCATGATCTACGATTTCAGGAACCGTGGCATCGGCTGTTATAATTTCAAGTTCGTCGGTCATCAGGCAAATCGGGCACAACGCATCGCCCCCCTCGACAGGTTTCCGGCCTAAGAACTGAATACCGCAAAGAACGCATGATAATGGTTCATAATTATCAAACATGACGACTCATCCTTTCGTGTTAAATTGTGCTTTGCGTGCCTCGTTTAGTGTTCTTTGTTGTGTTAACATCTCTTTTGTACCCATCTTTTTTTGCGGTTGATTCTTGAGGCTGCATACCTGGATTAGTGTCATCAAACGATTCAGATGCCATTTTTGGCATTCCATTGGTATGTTTTGGGCAATCATCCAATAGTGGATGACTTCGGCAGTAATAACCTCGTTTCGTTTCTTCGAACCGCCATGTTCAGTAAACCAGGTGGCAGTCATAGGGGCTTGAATATACTCAATTATCTGAGAAAACGCTTCGGGTGGGATACATAGGTATGTATGGGGGGAAACGTTTTGGGTTATTGTCATACAGCGTATATAATCCAATATTTCCTCATCGGTTTTGCTGTCCTTACCCAAAAACGGTTTTTTCCATTTTGATTCCCATTTCGAAAGGGAAACGAGCGAGTGTTCAAGCTGTAAAGTTTCGCTTTTGATTTGGACGAATTCACGCCTAGACTCATCAAATAATTCCCTAGCCGGGATAGTTACTTGTAACATGCTCGCCCGCCTCCTTTTTGGCCCGTGATTATTTTTGCTTAGGTGCTTTGGGGACAATCGCGTTGACGAAATCAACTGCGACTTGGGTGTCCGTAAAGAACTCCATAAACATTTGATCAAACGCCTTCGTTTGCGTAAAAGCCTCGGATAATTCGGGGCTTTTCACAAAACGCTTGCCGTCAGGGCTCTTTTCGCCATACGCTTTTAGAACAAAAATCTTGAAATTCTCAAAAACTCGCTTGGTGTCTTGTGCGTTTGAGATTTTCTGAAGAAACGTCGAAAGCCCGCCGACTTCCATCATCTCCATTTCCAAAAGTTCTGACGGGCTAAGCTCAAAGTAAAAATCCTCTGTTCTTTTGACATCGTTGTAATCCGTATACGTAATCGTCTTTATCAACATGGTGCATTCTCCTTTCAATACAAATCGATTTTATTAGCCCTGTGCACTCTCGTCGCTAAGAAGAGCTATTACTTCCTCCGGCAGCGGAAGGCGCGATTCTGCGCTATCCGAGCCATACAAAATATTTTCGAGCTGTTCGAGCTTGTCCGGATCGACTTTCGTCGACTCAAGCGTAAGTATAGAGGTCGGTTTAAAACCGGGAACAGCGACGGGTGTTGTTGAAACTTCCCAAGAGAGCTTCATCGCGTCCGGTGATTCATTTACCGTGGAATAACTCTTTTCAGATGGTGCCGCCAGAGCACCATAAACAAGGTGCAGCTTATAGCCGTGATCATTGAGATCCACATCGTTACCGAGAATGGTTCTGTAACTGTATCCGAACGTTTTACGATTCTGTTGCCCGGCGTACACACCTGGGGCAATTTCCGCAGAACCATCGCACTCTGCAAACTCCTCGGGATATGTGAACGCCTCAATGGTAGAACCGTATTTTTCGGCAGACACCAAGTTGAGATACTGGATATTATCTGCGTACTGCGGCGTCGCTTCTGCTCCGGACGGAGATTCGGTGATGTCGGTAACGCCATTCCATGCTACACCAGTCGGGTATGTACCGCTTGCATCGCGAGGATAAAGAACCATATTTTGTACACCGGTTTCGTATACGCGCTCTCCGATGTTGTCCCAAGTCAATTTCTTAGGCATTGTTGTTTCCCTCCTTTAATAATGGATGTTATACACATCATGGTTTAGGTTGTTCGCCGTATAATGCCGGTCAAATCGACACAAAGGCAAAACCCCAACTCGGCATGGAATAAGGCTGTCGGGGTTTGGGTCGATTACTGTAATTGAGTAGCAGCATTGGTTGGTATAAACACTGTTATCTGCATGTTTCGTGTCCATTTCGGAACGTGAGTACACAATACAAGGATATTGCATTTTTACCGTACTCGGAGGCTGAAAGTATACATGTTTTGAGCCTAGTAACTCGACAAGAATGGCGTGTAGCTCAAGTCGTCTGCTGCTCATTGTATACACCTCCGATTGTCAAAATAAGCCGGGGCCTCTGGACCTCAACCGCGGTAATTTTCCATAAGGCCCCCATCCATTTTACATACCGCATTGCGTGGAACTTCTCATAGGCAAACGGATCAGCTACGATACTCAAACGATTATCAATTGTAAGATTGTCGTTTAAGTTTTCGCCCGGTTGAGTTTTACTGGTGTTACGAAGCACGTCGCCGGAATATGGACGAAGAACAATGTGTTCTTGCCAAATGCCGGGAGAAGATTCCACCATCTCGACGGCGTAGCCAATTTCCCCGTAGAATTTTGCCATGATTAGCGCCTCCTTAAATGATGTTCATGCTAAGCAATCGGTTCCTCAAGCGCGATTGCTGCATACGCACGGGTAAGTGCTCCAGAAATTCGCGTTTCAATCAGATACTTTTCCTGGTTGAAATCAATATCGAACTGATTAAACTTTGTGATTTCGCCGCCCTTGGTTGCGCCGATTTGATAATCGACAAGATTTACGAAGATGCCCAAGAGTTTCTTCTTTTCGTTATCCTTCGTTGTTCTGACCAGCCCTTCGAATTGCTCGGCGGTGTGAATCGTGTCGACATTCAGCGCCGCAGCAAGATCCGACTTAGAATCGTAAATGCGTCGACCATTCAGGTCACGAGCAAGTAACATCACATTAAGCAAATGCGGCGTACAATAGAAAGCTGGAGTGCCGCTTCCCTTATACTGCTCGCGGGCATACAAAGCTGCTGTAATAATAGCTTCTGCATATATGTAGTTCTCTCCAAAATGCAGGCCTGTATTATCCCCCTGAAGCTCTAACTTAGCAGCCGCGAAATCAACGTCACGGTGAATCGTATAGAGATCGTTGTCGTGCCAAATGGAGCGAATGTGCTCTTCGGAAATTTTATCATCATCGCCGTCTTCGCGACCATCACCAATCATGACCGCAAGCGCAATCTCCTCATTAAGGTTTTGTCGCATGATACCGTACTGGTATTCGACAACATCGAAATCTGTGATATCAACGATGTCGTCCCGATGCAAAGCATCCTTACGATACACTGTCTGTGGGTCCGTGGTTCTTTTCAGCAACTTTACATTACCGGAAACGCTCTTTTCTTTACCTTTTTGATACCCGCGGGCGTTGAGTTCCTTACCGCGAATATCCGCCTGACGTGTACGAATGCGGCTGATGGGGCTTTTATGGGTTTTCTGCATGACCGTCGTAACCCAGCCCTGATCTCTTTGCAGTAATTCCGGCGCACCGGGTCGCACATCCTTGTACTCCGGAAACAGCGATTCGATGTCGTCAATCCCGTGTGCCAACTCATCGTTATTTTCCAAGAACATTTCAATAGCTGTTCGAAGACTGCCAACACTGTTGGATTTTGCCAGGTTGATAATGCCTACCTGATCCGAATGCTTCAAAACATTTCTTTCCGTGTCGTCGCGATCAAATACGTTATGTTTCATGGTTTCTTTTCCTCCTTTAGAATCATCCTCTTCGCCCTCTTCTTCGAGCGCTTGTCCGATCATGGCGTACACAACATTTTTTTGCTTTTCGCTAAGGGTGTTGAACACATCCGCCACGGTTTCCTCATCTCCGCCATCTTTCTCCGGGGGGCCTTTGTCGGCGGAAGATGAGTCTGAATTAGATTCGCCATCCGCGTGCACCAACACAAGCTTTTCCCCGGTAAATATGACACATTCGTCCTCGGATGTTTCCCCATGCATCACGGCATCAATAAAAGCGCCGGGATTGGCACCGGCCAATACGAGGCTGACTTCGCGGATATCGCCGTGTAAAACATTTCCCATTGCTTGTTTCAATTTGTTCGCGTAGATGGAAAGCGCGGATATATCACCGTGTTCAACCAAAAGTTTGGCGTTTTTCCCAGACTCGGTATCGTTAAACTTGCAATAGGCGTAAACGCCATCCTTGCGATTCTCGAGAACCGCGTGTCCCAGTATGTTGAGCGGATCATCATGTCGATGATTCCACACAAGCGGAACCTTCTGACCGTCGTTATGCTTAAACGCATCCGGCGTTATCGTTTTACCGTCCGAACATTTGAGGCCGGCACGAGTGGCCCAGCCTCCAAAATCGAAATCAACTTTCTTCATTTTGAATTTCCTCCTTATCTTGCTCTCGATGGTTCTTTCCAACGGGTCTATCCTCAGTGCTGGCATTCAAATTCTTGTTTCGAAGCTCATCTGCCTTTGGATCGTCCGAAGGTTTCATGCCGACAAAAGGTCTAAACTCATTCGATGTCATAATCTCATTGCGTGTGAATTTATCAGCGATTTCGGCAAGTTCGTTGACAGGCACAAGCTTAAACGGATCACGGAAGAATGAAATCGATTGCGATTGTGACCTTGCGGTTTTTGTGAGGAACTTTCGTTTCATTTCGTCTACGATAGCCGCCAATATGGGTTCAATTGTACGGTTGTAGTAATTGAGCATCGTTTTCTCGTCGGCTGTCCCATCCAAAATGCTCTGAGTGATACCTAACTGGCTGTATAGCATACTCGTCAAGTATTCAATCTGTTTCATAAGGTTGTTTTCAACCGGGCGATTTAGCTGCGTAATACGTTCCGTACCGTCAGTGTAAGCGATGCCATACTTCGAACCTGCCAACTGATCCTCAATGTCTTTACGTCTGTTTTCAGCCTGTAGACGCCTTGCCTCTGTCTTAATCACATAGGGTAACTGAATAATCAAATCCAGCTTCCCGGAACCACTCTGCTCGTCAACGCTGTCCAATAGATTCAGCTTCCGAATCAATCGCTGCATAGTCGAATTGGGTTCGTTGATAACCGCATACAATGGATTTTCAATAATGGCAACCGTGCTTTTCGGCATCAAAACTTCTTCTTTCATACCGGTAGCTTCGTTATAGACAGAAACCTTCACATGCTTGGGGTGCCAACTGATTATTTTCCCGGTTCGCATTGTCTGGATGTCGTAAGAGCCGGTACATACCGGGTTGAGCGTAGTGTCAACCGGAACAATGGCTACACAGCCTTCGTCCAGCATCGACATGACTGCGTCTTGTATAAAGGCGCGTCCTGTTTGATCGATGTTAGCCTCCATAGTAAGGCAATTGTTCAATCCTGATTCGATAACGGCCAGAAAACGCTGGTTTTTATCCAACCGAACATGCTGTAACGTAATGGCCGCCGCATCCATGGCTATTCGGTTATACACCGATGTTACAATGGATCGTTCGTTGCCTCGCGTAAGCCGTGGTCGGTCCGGTCGATAAAAATACCCCGCACCAACATCGTGGCGGAGGCCTGTAGGATCTTTGTTGAGGAAAGTGTTCCAAGCGTGTTTTAGCCGGAAACCAAAAGATAGCTCCATTTCGAATCATCAGCTCCTAAGTTTCGACTTTATCGATAACGGTCTTTTTATATGCGACTTTACCCGAGCCATAAATACCATTGCTTAACTGGTTCATGTTGTAGCCTTGATCGGCGAGAGCCATAAACACTCCGACCTCGCCGCGTTTGGCGACAAATTGCACCACTTTACCGGAAGGCGATGTCAATCCGGAAACCTGTTCGTTCATGAGCGCGGCCATCTTCTTGTTATACGCGTTTATGGTGGTGGAACTCAGTTTTCCTGATTTGTTGACGGCTCCGGACTCTTTCATCAGTTCTTTTGAATACCGGCTTAGTTCTTTCGCCGATTTCTTTTTGGCTCGAGCAGTTAACTTATCGCCGTTTTTCCGCACCCACTTGTTATCTTTTCTACTAAGATTCCCGAGTTGGGCAGGGGTTCTACGGACACCCCATTTCATTCCAAGAATACCGAAATGTCGCAAATGGTTTTCCAAAATCGCCGCACCTCCTGTTGTCACTCAAACGAGTCTTTATTAAGCTTATACGCAACATACGCATCCATCATTGCCGCAACCGGGTCGATTTTTTGTTCATGCCGTTTCTTGAGAAGCTTCCGATTACCGTTCGTATCCTCCAGCGTGATACAGTTCCCCATTGCAAAAGTCATCAAGTCCTCATCAAATAAAAGCATCCGCTCCTCGGAGAGCTTTTTCAACTCACCCAAAGGAACGGATTCTGTTTTGGAACCTTGTATGACTTTTTCTATACCGAATGGACCGTTTTCGGATTGCCAGCGTTCCACGAACTCTTTGGCGTTGTACGGGTCAAACCCGAAGCATCGGACATCATACCCACGCTCGGTGATATGATTGTCTAACTCATCATAAACCTCCATCATGTCAAGAACGGTACCTTCAAGAACAATAAGGCTTCCTTCGTTCATAAACTCGTCGTACTTAATGCGCATTGCTGCGGGCAACTTCATCAACGTAAGCGATGAAATATAGGCTCTTGTCTTTATACCGAAGTCCCCGTTAGGCAATGGAAACAGGAACACAAATGCGCAGAAGTCGTCGCCTTGCGAAAGGTCACCGCCAAGCGCGCACGGTAGTTGCCAGAAATCTCTTTTTCGGTGGGGTAGGGTTTCTTCATAGGTGAAAAAGTATGTATAACCCTCCATGGGGATACCGAAACGTTTTGCCAAAATATCGTTTCTGGCGGCGGGCGCGTTTTCCGCTCTTTCGACATCCAATTGGTATGTTTCGTAACTAACCGTCTTTCCAATATTGGGGTTAGCTTTCAGCCACATTTCAGGATTAGCAACCTCGTCTACAGAATCCAATTTGTAGTACCATATGGACACATGAGGGTTGATGTATTCTCCTTTGAGGATTTTCATCAACTCCATTTTGATTGTATCGCCACTACCGTTACGAACGGTGCCTTCCGAACTCATCGCTATAATAATATAGTCGCTGTTATTGTTTTTCGAAGCACCCTGCTCAATCGCACCAATGGGGTCTTCGCGGATATCGCATGAAAGCCATTCGTCAACCGTAGCAACTTTATCATGTCTGCCTTGAAGCTTGGATATGCTCATCGGTACTATTTCGAGAAGGGACCCAGTCATGAAGTTTTGTATTCCGAGTTTGGTTGATGCCAACTTAACCCGTTTAGCTTTTGAGCCCGTTGTGTTTTGGAGCGACCCTTCGGTAAGAAACTGGAACAGGGGACCGCGAGCCCTAACAATCGACGTCCTAATAGGGCTCAATGTCTCTCCGGCTTGTTTCATGGTAGGGCCGACAGCAACCTGCTGTGTGGTCGATGTGTCAACATTGATGTAGTAGCTCTGAATTGTTGAGGCATACATCGTTTTTGCCGCGCCACGCCCAACGATGAGTATTTGTTTGGTAATTAGGCGCTTTTTAACCGTCTTTGTTACGTATCGCCCGCCGTGGCCCTCTGAGTAAGGCTCATACACACTTCGCTCCACGAAGTAATACCACCCGAAAACCTGCTCGCCCCATAACTTGAAGCTGTCTAACAAATTTAAGTCGGAGCCATCCGTCAACGTAAGTTCTGTTTCGCAGTATCGAATCCACCCTTCAACCGGCTCGCCGTCGTAGTACACGCCCGGGTTGGATATCAAGTCGTCAATGCGATTCATCTCCATCGAAACTTCTTTGTTAACGGGTATTTCCCCGCGAAACACGGCATCTCGAAACATGCCGTAGTATTTGGGTACGGCGGTGTTTGATAATGCCATTGACGGGTCACTCCTTTTTTGGTACAATTCAAAACATGGGATATATGATGAATATTTAAGAGGTGTATAATGAGTGTGTTAAAAGGATGCCCTAACGAAAAATGCAGAGCTCACAAGAGAGGGATTAAATATCACGGCGAATTCGACGAGTATTGCCCGCAATGTGGGGCAGAACTTTTCTTTGTTTGTCGATCGAAGACCTGTTACAACCGAGTGGCTAACGGTATAACAAAATTTTGTGCGGAGTGCCGTACTCAAAAAGAAATTCGGAATGATGTCCGAAAAAAACAACTAAGCGAAATGCCTTCTAAAATTGGCCCAGCGTTTGCGACCCTTGCCACCGTTGCGGCCGCACTGGTCGGCGTCAAGAAAAACACCGCTACATTATTTAAGAAAAAATAACATTGTTATCGACGAATGTGCGAAACCACCTTCTTTAGCGATTTTGCCACGAATGCGTCAATTTGCGATTTGTTTTTATTGTAGATGGCGCCGGCGGCCGCAATCGTTAATGGTCCTGTTATACCAAGAATTTGTTTTGTTGTTACTCTTGCGCGGTAAGCGGCATCTTTTGTATTTCGCGTCAACACAGCCTTTTTCGCAGATTTTGCATAATCGACATTATTAAGTGCTTCATTAAAGGCATCTTCGTAGCCATCAATTGTCCTCTTTTTTTTATTAATCTCCGCATTAAGCAGTTTTCGTTTCGTTCCCGCTGTTTTACCGTAAAACATTTTGGCGTCGGCAAATCGCTTGGCGTCTTTGTTAGCCATCCGAGTAGTATTGTTTGAAATACCGCTTCGCTCTTTCCGTATACCCCACTTCATACCTAGAATTCCGTAATGGGTCAACTCGTTCATAATCGTCCTCCATCGTCTAGTTGAATTGTTGGGTATCGGTTTCAACGCCTTCCGAAATTAGCAACATATTAGCCGGAGTCGCTGATATTCGAACGAGGTTTCCCGTTGTTTTATTCACCGCGTCATACCATGCGCCAAGTAAACACTCGTTTCTTTCTAACTCTCTATCTGCAAACAAAAATAACCATTGGTCTTCGGTATCGAGGCATTCTAACAACACGTTTCGTTTCGGCAATTTTTTCACCTTCGTGTATGCGTCTTTAATGTCCACGTCTACCCCTCCTTTTTCCTAACTGTACTCAGGATATCATTTGACAATCCTAAATTATCTGTTCTAAAAACAGAAGCCATAGATGCTTTTCTGAGCATGGCAGCCCCGTTATGTTTTCCGCTTTGCGGGTCGATAAATATCGCTTTTCCATCAACGACCTCGGTCGAAAAAACATGCCCAATATGTCCCTGCCCCATAGTGATTCTTACAGTTCCCCTTGCTCCATCGCCCCAACTTTCTACTTCTCTTGTGAGCGCGGCCAATTTATCTTTTTCTTCAACGACTTTGTCTTTTGCACCTTTATAGCAGGCCATCAATTCGCCCATTCTCATTGGCACATGTCTGGGTAAAGCTTCGACGTCATATCCACGTCTGCGAAGTTCATATGTCGTAGTACAATTTGAACAATTTATTTGATACGGAACTCCTTTGTTGAAGTTTGGATTTACGGCTGCGAGATCGCGCGCTATATCATGTGCGCTATTAATTCTAGGCATATCGGCCATTTTCAGTATACTGCTTTTTTCGAGAGACGTCAAAATTTCCGTCGCCTTTTTCTCAAGTTGCTTCTGCCTTACCGATGAAAATACTAGAGCGCTCACCGTGGCTAAAGCGGTCACGGTTGTTATAATCGCTTCTATATCTCCGCCAACCATTTTTCGATCATCAGCCTCTTTTCGATTCGTTGGTCCATTAGAACTAAGAGGGTATGGCGGGCCGTTCCGCACCCCCCATTTCATACCAAGTACGCCATGATGGGCTAGTTGGTTCGCACTATAAACCAGCATATACACCCCCGCCTATTCTCGCGATTCATCTCCATCGAAACTTCTTTGTTAACGGGTATTTCCCCGCGAAGCACGGCATCTCGAAACATGCCGTAGTATTTGGGTACGGCGGTGTTTGATAATGCCATTGACGGGTCACTCCTTTACTTTCTCAATTCCTTGATCGCTAAGGCGATACCGAGAGCCGAGCTGCCGATTGTCAAGGCTGTCCCTGCTGCTTCGAGAACGCCGGTAGCGAATTGCCTTCCGTTGGATATAGTCGTCGTTTCCCTCGCAAACAGCTCTTGATACTGCCGTTCCATATTGGCACGACTAATTCTATCCCGAAGCTGTTGATCAGTCATCTTGCTTAGGTCAAGTTTTTCCCGGATTCGAGAAGAACTAAGCGCATCCCTATTCATGTTTCGCGCTTGATTGACAAGATTAGAAGATGCATCAACAACTTTTTTCGATTTTTCAAGCCCGGACGGCTTAGCTCGCTCCTTAGACAATTTGTCATAGGATTTTTCGAGGGTCATCCGTTTTACGTTCGACATCAATTCGTCATCACTCATGTTTCGGTTACTCTTCGCACGTTTTTCCCCCGCCGGAGTCAACGAACCGTCTTTATTTTGAAATCTGCGGACTCCCCATTTCATTCCGAGAATACCGTGATGAGCTAAATCGTTCAAGGCTATCGCCTCCTATTCGGTTTTGGGTACATAAATAGCTGGTTGAGAATGGGGTGGTCGATGGAAACGTTTATCTTTTTTACGTAATAACTCCGCAAGAACCAGCTTCTACTGTATTGTCATAAAAGCACCCCTTCTTTACGAATCAACCCCATACAAAAAATCCGCTCCCGGGCGCACGTTGTAAAACGCCCGTCGTGTCACAAAGCAGTACATGCACGGTTTGTCCTTCAAAGCGTCAAAGCAGGGCGCGAAGTCCCGCACCAAAATATCGTTATCCCATATCTTGAACGAATAAATCCGGAAAGCTCCAAATTCGGCAAATTCGCCTTGTGTCTGCGCACCGAATAGGGCTAGAGAATCCAGCGTGACCGCCGTGCCGTTGAAATTGTTGATAACAGCATCGGGAACGCCCGTTATCTGTCTGAGGCCGCTGCGGGTTGATTCGTCCACTTCAAGCCGTACCGTGTATCGTGTGTCGGGCAAAAGCTCTTGCCCGCTTGGCAGGGCAGCAACATTGGCGGTAGTGCCGATGTACACAGTCGGGCGGTTGACATCATTAAAATAATAGTTGCCGGCTCTTGCGGGGTTTGTCGTTGCGCCGGAGTTGGTGCGCGCACCAAACAATGATACGGCGCTATTGGGTTCCGTCAGCTCAAACTCGCATTCAAAAGTATGTCGCCCCAGTGTTGGTGTGAAGCCGGTATTGATAATCTGCGTCCGTGTTGATTGCAAATAAGACAGCAGAACAAATCCTTCCGGGATGTCCGGAAGGGTGGGGATGCTTTCCACCCCCGCCACCAGCTCCGCAAACGTTGGATATGTCCCG
>JGI994J12354_10001231_pt1 | contig 25964 bp, 19 predicted proteins | sample IntmicLarv3ML3BL_FD_12354 | JGI IMG/M metagenome (IMG submission 12354)
GAAGCCTTTACAGGTATGGAAATTAATAAAATAGTTGTTCACGTTGAAGGTGTACGAGTTATTGACTAAGGGAGGAACCATTAATTATGAATTCAATAGATGCTAAAACATTACAAAAAATGTTTATTGCAGGTGCTAAAACTCTTGAGGCTAAAAAAGAGTGGATAAATGAACTGAATGTATTTCCTGTACCTGACGGTGATACAGGAACTAATATGACACTTACCATTTTAGCAGCAGCCAAAGAAGTTGATGCTTTAGAAGATGTCAGCTTTAATAATCTTGCTAAAGTGATAAGTTCTGGTTCTTTACGCGGAGCAAGAGGAAATTCTGGTGTTATTTTGTCACAGCTTCTTAGAGGTTTTACTAAAGTAATAAAAGATGAAAGTGAAATAACTGTAAGTGTACTTGCAGAAGCAATGGTACGAGCTTCTGAAACTGCATATAAAGCAGTTATTAAACCTAAAGAAGGTACAATATTGACTGTTGCAAGGGAAATGTCAGAAAGGGCAGTAGAACTGGCAGAAAGCAACAGTGATATGGACATTGAGAAATTTATTGAAGAGATTATTATCAGCGGTGATATAAGTCTTGATACTACACCAGATTTATTACCAGTTTTAAAGCAGGCAGGTGTAGTGGATTCAGGCGGTCAAGGGCTTATGCAGATTATTAAGGGAGCATATGATTGTTTGATTGGCAGAGAAATGGATTTAACATTATCATCAGTGAATACTGGTAAGGTTTCAAGTTTAAATACAGCAGAACTTAATACTGATAATATTGAGTTTGGGTATTGTACAGAATTTATTGTAAACATAGAAAAAGAATATAATGAAAGTATAGAAAGAGAGTTTAGGGAGTATCTGGAGAGTATCGGTGATTCTCTTGTACTTGTATCTGATGAGGGTATTATTAAAATTCATGTACATACTAATGACCCTGGTCTTGCTTTTCAAAAAGGGCTGTTATATGGACAGCTTACTAATATGAAAGTCGACAATATGCGTTATCAGCATGAGGAAGTTCTTATAAAAGAGGCTGATATGCTTAAAGATACTAAAATGGGTGACGAAGCAAAGTTGCAGGAACCTAAGGAATATGGTTTTATTGCTGTTGCGGTAGGAGCGGGTATTGGTAAAATATTTAGAGGCATAGGGGCGGACTGTTTAATTGAAGGCGGTCAGACTATGAATCCTAGTACAGAAGATATGTTAGAGGCAATTAATAAGGTTAATGCAGAAACTATCTATATTTTACCTAACAATAAAAATATTATACTTGCAGCGGAGCAAGCAGCAAAGCTAACTGAGGATAAAAATATAATTGTAGTACCAACTACAACTGTTCCGCAGGGAATTACAGCACTTATAAATTTCACTCAAGATTCTGAAATAGAAAAAAATACTGAAAATATGAAAGCAGAGATATTAAAAGTAAAGACAGGACAAATCACTTATGCGGTAAGAGATACCATTATTAATAATATGGATATTAAAACTGGGGATATTATGGGGCTTGGAGATGACGGTTTATTAGCTGTCGGAAATGATATATCAGATACTGCATTTAAAACTTTAGCAGCTATGGTTGATGAAAATGCAGAACTTATCAGTTTGTATTATGGCCTTGATGTTTCTAAAGAAGCAGCAGAAGAATTAGCTGATAAAATCATTAATGAATATCCAAATTGTGATGTTGAACTGCATAATGGCGGTCAGCCTATTTACTACTATGTTATGTCAGTAGAATAAGTAATTACAAAAATACTTATATATAATTTACATTATAATATTTGGGATAATTGTTGAAAATTATAATAAAGGGGATGGCTTATGCTGTCCCTTTTAAAAGTTAAATTGCAAATGGCAGATAAAAAATGCATATAAGAAATTAAGGGGTTAAGTAATTAACTAATAAAAGAAGTTATAGTATTACTCAAGAAATTATATCAGTTACAATGGGTATTTTTAATTATAGGAGTTATATAGTATGCAAGAAAATGATAGTGTAAAAGTCTTAAGCGGAGTTGGTGATAAAACCGCAGCACTTTTAAATAAATTAGATATAGTGACTATAGGAGATTTAATACATTATTATCCTAGCCGTTATGATGTATTTGAACCGCCTAAAAATTTAAGAGATATTGAAGAGGGTAATATAGCGGCAATTAGAGGTGTACTTACCAGAACAGCAGAAGTGAAAAATACTAAAAATATGCAGTTGACAGTGGTTACATTGCAAGAAGATGATATTTGTGCCGAATTGGTGTGGTTTAGGATGCCATTTTTAAAAGCTACACTAAGAGCAGGGTGCAGATTTATATTTAGAGGAAAGTGTATAAAACGTTTAGGTAAATTAATAATACAGCAGCCAGAAATATATACTTTAAGCAAATATGATGAAATATGTAATAGCTTACAGCCTATGTATACAGTTACTAAAGGTCTTAGTAATAAAACTGTATCTAAAGCAGTTAAAAATGCGATACAGTCACTTGGCATAATGACAGAGTATATGCCAGCCTATTTAAGGAAAGAAAATGAACTAGCAGAGTATAATTTTGCACTTGAACATATACATTTTCCTAGAAACAAGGATGAATTATTTTTTGCAAGAAAACGTCTAGTTTTTGATGAATTTTTGTTATTTATTTTGACAGTAAGAAAATGGAAAGATATTAGAGCGGACTATAATAATTCTTTTAATATAGTAGACGGTAATATGGCAAAACATTTAGAAGCAGAATTACCATATGATTTGACTAATGCTCAAAAACAGGTACTAGAAGAAGTTGTGAGTGATATTACCAGCAAGAAAGTAATGAATCGTTTGATACAGGGTGATGTAGGTTCAGGAAAGACCATAATAGCTATAATGGCAATGCTGCATGTAGTAGAAGCATCTTATCAGGCGGCACTTATGGCTCCTACAGAAGTTTTGGCAAAACAGCATTATGAGGCTATATGTGAAATGTCTGAAAAATATAATTTGAAAGTAAGGCCAATTCTTTTAACAGGTTCTATAACTGCCAAGGAAAAGCGAGAAGCCTATTCTTTAATAAAAGCACATGAAGCTGATATTATTATAGGAACACATGCTTTAATACAAGAAAAGGTAGAATATGATAATTTAGCATTAGTTATAACTGATGAACAGCATAGATTTGGTGTGAAGCAGAGAGAATATTTTAGCAATAAAGGAAGTGAACCTCATGTATTAGTTATGAGCGCAACTCCTATTCCTAGAACATTAGCGATGATTATTTATGGGGATTTAGATATATCTGTTATTGACGAATTACCAGCAGACCGCTTGCCGATTAAAAATGCAGTAATTACAAAAGAAGATAGAAATAAAACTTATACATTTATGGAAAAAGAAATTAAGAGCGGAAGACAAGTATATGTTATTTGTCCTATGGTGGAAGAAAGTGAAAATGCAGATGGTGAAAATGTTATAGATTATACTAAAATGTTAAGACAGGTGATGTCGCCAAGTATAAATGTAGAATATTTACATGGAAAGATGAAAGCTAAAGAAAAAAATCAAAAAATGGAAGATTTTTCACAAGGAAAAATACATATATTAGTATCTACAACTGTTATTGAAGTCGGAATTAATGTTCCAAATGCTACAGTAATGGTGATAGAAAATGCCAGTAAATTTGGTTTGGCACAATTACACCAATTAAGAGGCAGAGTAGGAAGAGGTAAACATCAGTCATATTGTATATTTATCAGTGATATAAGTTCTAAGGAAACTTTAGCCAGACTGGAAATTTTAAGGAAATCTAATGATGGTTTTTATATAGCTTCAGAAGATTTAAAGTTAAGAGGAGCAGGGGATATCTTAGGAGTTAGACAAAGTGGACTTATGGAATTTGATTTAGGTGATATATTTACTGATTCAGAAGTGTTAAAAACCGCATCAGAAGCGGCAGGGAAATTAATAAAAAGAGATGCATTACTAGAGGAAAAAGAACATATATTATTAAAAAAAGAATTAGAAAAATATAGTGATAGAAGCGGAAAATATATGACTTTATAAAAATACAGCTAAAATATCAATTACAAAAATAGTCAAATTATATGATTTTATAATTTAATAGTGTCGTATAATATTGTCAAAAAAATAAGAAATTTGAAAATTGACTTGTAAGAATATTAAATACATAATATAATAAAATGAGCTGGTTAATGCTCGAAAAGAAATAAAGGAGAGATTAGTATGAGGGTAATTGCTGGGATATCTAAAAGACTTTTATTAAAAACACCGGCGGGTATGGATACCAGACCTACCGCAGACCGTATTAAAGAAACTCTTTTTAATATAATACAATATGATATTGCAGATACTAATTTTTTGGATTTATATAGCGGAAGTGGTGCTATAGGAATTGAGGCACTAAGCAGAGGGGCAAAGTCAGCTATATTTATAGAAAATGATAAAAAAGCATATGATTGTATTAATGAAAATTTAGCGGCTGTAAATTTGGCAGATAAAGCAGTTGTTAGGAATATGGATGTCATATTGGGGTTACAGGAACTTGAAAGAGATAAGTATACATTTGATGTAATATTTATGGACCCCCCATATAATAATGAATATGAAAGACAAGTTTTACAAGTTTTAAAAACTTCTGCAATAATGCATGAAGGTACTATTGTAATAATTGAAGCGGCAGTTAATACAGATTTTAGTTATATTTCAGAATTACCGTTTAATATTATAAAGATTAAAAAATACAAAACTAATAAGCATTTATTTTTAGAACGGAGATGATTAATTTATGAAAAAGGCAGTATATCCGGGGAGTTTTGATCCGGTTACCCTTGGTCATGTGGATATTATAGAACGTGCTTCCAAATTATTTGATAAGCTTATTGTGGCTGTTCTTAAAAATGAGAGTAAAGCACCTTTATTTACAATTAATGAAAGAGTTGAATTATTGCAGCAGGTTTTGGGACATTTAGATAATATAGAAGTTATATCGTTTGAGGGGCTTTTGGTTGACTTTGTAAAAGAATATAAAGCTAGTGTAGTGGTTAGAGGTTTACGTGCCGTAACAGATTTCGAATATGAAATACAAATGGCACAAACTAATAAGGTTCTTTTGCCAGAAATTGATACTATATTTTTAACTACTAATTTAAAGTATTCATATCTAAGTTCAACAATAGCAAAAGAGGTTGCTAGATTTGGCGGTGAAACTAAAGCGTTTTTACCTGAATATGTAAGAGATAAAATAAAAGAAAAGTATAAATAATTGTAAGAGTAGGAGATTAATTGATGAATAAAATAGAAACGATTATTGGTGACATTGAAGAATTTTTGGAAAATTGCAAGTTCTATCCATTATCAAACAATAAATTGGTAGTACCTAAGGAAGAATTAGAGGATTTGTTGGCAGAACTTAGAATAGCTACTCCAGAGGAAATTAAAAAATATCAAAAGATTATAAGTAATGAGCAGGCAATTACTACTGATGCTAAGAGAAAAGCTGATGCTATGGTAAATGAGGCAACTCAAAGAGCCAATGGCTTAGTAGAGCAAAATTCTATAACTAATCAGGCATACAACAAGGCTGATGAAATTATTGCTAGGGCACAAGAAGAGGCAGAAGCTATTAGAATGGAAGCCTATAATGAAGCAGAAGAATTAAGAAATGGTGCTATGCAATATACAGAGGGAATGTTGCAAAATACACAGATACTTATTGAATCTACAATGGAAGAGGCAAGAATACGTTTTGAAAACTTTTATGGTTCGTTAGATTCTACACGTTCTACTATAGATGCTAATATAAATGAATTTAGAGGAAGAAATAGAGATTCAGGTCAATATTAATATATAGACTGTAAATTTTAACAAATTGGCAGTATTAGCAGGAGTAATCACAATGGTTGCTCCTTTACTTAGTTATTTATACTTATTCTTATATAATAATATTTTAATATGTAAGGGGGAATTTTGTGAAGTTTCAAATTTGGAGAGAAGTATTAGGACCTTATAAGGTAGCAGTAGAAGAATTAGTTATAAAACTTCAGCATATTAGAGCAGAATATCAAGATAGAGGTATGTATTCACCGATAGAGTATGTACAAGGCCGTGTAAAATCTGTTACAAGTCTGTTAGAAAAGGCAGAGCGAAAGAGTATTGCTGTAGAAGATATTACAGATAAAATTGATGATATAGCTGGCATTAGAGTGGTCTGCCAATTTGTTGAAGATATAGACCATGTGGTAGAGCTTATAAGTAAACGTTCTGATATACAAATTTTAGAACAAAATGACTATATAAGGAATGTAAAAGAGAGTGGTTATAGAAGTTATCACCTTGTTGTTTCTTATGGGGTCAATACTATTGATTCTTTACAAACTGTAAAGGTTGAAATTCAAATTAGAACTCTTGCAATGAACTTTTGGGCAGTTATAGAACATTCATTACAATATAAATATAGAGATATGCCTGAACATATTAGTAAGCGTCTGACTGCTTCAGCAAACGCTATACTATTATTGGATAATGAGATGTCATCTATCCGTGAAGAGGTAATGGTGGCACAAAGAGTATTTAGACAGCGTTCTAATGTTGTTGATGATATACTTAATACTATTCAAAATCTATATAAGGTACTGCCTTCTTTTGAAATAAGTGAATTACAGCAGGAGTTTTACAAATTATATCACAATGGTGAACCTAAGACACTTATAGCATTTAGCAGAAGACTGGAAAAACTGGCTAAAGACAATGGGATATAGGAGAAGTTGAAATATGGCAAAAGCTATAAGGCTTGATAAGTATTTATCAGATATGGGGTATGGAACTAGAACTGAAGTTAAAACACTTATAAGACGCGGCAATGTAACAGTAAATGAAAATATTTGTAAGTCAGCAGATGTTAAGATTAATGTAGATGAGGATATAGTTAAATGTAAAGATTCATTGGTAGATTATGAAGAATTTGAATATTATATATTAAATAAACCTAAAGGGGTAGTTTCTGCTACGAAAGATAATTTACATGATACTGTTATTTCATTAATAAAAACTTCAAAAGCTAAAGGGTTGTTTCCTGTAGGCAGACTTGATATAGATACAGAGGGTTTATTATTAATAACAAATAATGGAGCTTTAGCTCATGAACTTTTATCACCTAAAAAGCATATAGATAAGACATACTTAGCACATATAGAGGGGGATATACCTAAAAATGCGATAAGTATATTTGCGGAGGGAATTGTTCTTAAAGATAAAACTAAGTTACTGCCGGCAAATTTAGAAATAGTAAAAAAATATAAAAATGAATCTGGCGGTGAATTTACTGAGGTTAAAGTGACAATTCATGAGGGGAAATTTCACCAAGTTAAGAGAATGTTTGAAGCTGTTGGTACAAAAGTAATTTATTTAAAACGCATATCAATGGGAAAACTTGTATTGCCAACTGAACTTAGTGTGGGTGAATATAGGAAACTTAGAGCTAGTGAGATAACTTTTATAAAAGGTCTGACATAAAATGTAAAAACCATAATAAGACAAGATATAGAGCATAGATAACTTCTATAACAAGATTTGACATAAAAATACAAAATCCAAGAAGATAAAAATTAAATAAAAAATTTATAGATTATCTTATGGAATTAAAAATTAGTTATTAAAAATAGCTAATTTACTATATTAATACAAGTAAGCAGGGAGATTATATGATAAGAGATTATTTACCAATATGTAAAGCTGATATGGATAAAAGGGGCTGGGAAGAGTGTGACTTTGTATATGTGACAGGTGACGCTTATGTAGACCATCCCTCTTTTGGGTGTGCTATTATTAGTAGATTACTTGAATCTCATGGATATAAAGTAGGTATAATTTCACAGCCAAACTGGAAAGATAAATCTAGTATAATGACTCTGGGAAAGCCAAGGCTTGGTTTTTTGGTTTCAGCAGGAAATATGGATTCTATGGTTAATCACTACTCTGTATCTAAGAAGAAAAGAAGTAAAGATTCATATACTATGGGCGGTATTATGGGAAAGCGTCCAGACTATGCAACTATTGTATACGGAAATCTTATAAGAAGTGTGTATAAGCATTCACCAATTATTATTGGCGGTATAGAAGCTAGTCTTAGACGTATGGCACATTATGATTACTGGTCTAATAAGTTAAAACAATCTATATTAATAGATTCTTGTGCTGATATTATTTCGTATGGAATGGGAGAACATTCTATTGTAGAAATTGCAGATGCTCTAAACAGCGGTATAGCAGTTTCTGATATTACTTTTATAGATGGAACTGTATATAAATGTAATAATTTGGATAGTGTATATGATGCTTATATGTTACCAGATTATAATTTATTAAAATCTAATACTAAAAAGTATGCAGAAAGTTTTTATATTCAATATATTAATACAGATGCATTTAATTCAAAGCGGTTAGTAGAACCTTATCCTAATGGAATATATGTAGTACAAAATCCGCCTGCAAAACCGCTTACAAAAGAAGAAATGGACAATGTATACAGCCTGAATTATATGAGAGATTATCATCCGTCATATTGTGAGGGCGGAGGGATTCCAGCTATTTCAGAGGTTAAATTTAGTTTGATAAATAATAGAGGGTGTTTTGGCGGTTGTAATTTCTGTGCCTTAACATTTCATCAAGGAAGAATTATACAAACTAGAAGTCATGAATCCTTGATTGAAGAAGCTAAAATACTTATAGAAGATAAAGACTTTAAGGGTTATATACATGATGTTGGCGGACCAACTGCGAATTTTGACCATCCCTCTTGTGAGAAACAAATGACTCATGGAGTATGTAAAAACAAACAGTGTTTAGTGCCAAAACCATGTAAAAATTTGAAAGCAGATCACTTTGAATATATTAAGCTGTTAAGAAAATTAAGAGAATTGCCAAAAGTTAAAAAAGTATTTATACGTTCAGGTATACGGTTTGATTATATGCTTGCGGATAAAAATAATGAATTTTTAAGAGAACTTTGTGAACATCATATTAGCGGTCAGTTAAAAGTAGCACCTGAACATATTTCAGATAATGTTTTGGCTAAACTTGGGAAACCTCCGAATGCGGTCTATGAGGAATTTCAAAGAAGATACAAAGATATGAATAAAAAACTTGATAAGAAACAATACCTTGTACCTTATCTTATGTCCTCGCACCCTGGTTCTACTCTTAAAGATGCTATAGAATTAGCTGAATATCTAAGAGATTTAGGTTATATGCCAGAACAGGTACAAGATTTTTATCCGACACCCTCTACATTGTCAACATGTATGTATTATACAGAATTAGATCCAAGAGATATGACTTCAGTGTATGTACCGAAAAATCCTCATGAAAAAGCACTTCAAAGAGCACTTATACAGTATAGAAATCCTAAAAACTATCATTTAGTAACAGAAGCCTTAAAAAAGGCAGGCAGGGAAGATTTAATAGGTTTTGAAAAGAGATGTTTAATTAGACCTAAGTATAATCCTTATAGAAAAAATAATGAGAAAAATACGGGGAATTATGCAAAAAAAGTTAGTAATAATCTTGGAGATACTAATACTGGAAAAGAAATGAAAAAAACTAAACGTAAAGCGATAAGAAATGTACATAAAAAGAAAGTTAAATAAATGTTCAATAATATTATAAGTTGAGTAAAAGTTTGCTGGCATTACAATTATAATAAAATGTATATATTTGAGCAAAATGTCAATGTTGTCTGTTTTGTTAATAGAAAGTGAGGGATACTATGAAAATTGCAGTAGTTACAGGAGCTTCATCGGGTTTAGGTAGAGAGTATATAAGACAAATTGCGGCAAGATATTGTGGAATTGATGAAATTTGGGGAATTGCTCGCAGAGGTGATAGATTAGAAAATATAAAAGCAGAATTAGAAGATTATGATGTTAAGTTTAGAAGTATTGTAGGAGATTTAACTAATGAAGATACTTTAATAGAGCTTAAAAACCTTCTTAATGAACTAAAACCTAAAGTTAAAATATTAATAAATGCAGCAGGTTTTGGAATTATAGGTGAATTTGCAAATATAGATAGTGACTATAGCAGAGGAATGATTGAGTTAAATTGTAAGGCTCTTTGTGATGTAACATATGAAGTTTTGCCGTTTATGTGCAGAAATAGCAGAATTATGCAAATTGCCTCTAGTGCAGCTTTTATGCCTCAGCCTAAATTTGCAGTGTATGCGGCTAGTAAGGCTTTTGTACTTAATTTTTCTGATGCTTTAGGTGTGGAACTTAGAAAACGTGAAATTTATGTGACTTCAGTGTGTCCTGGACCAGTAAAGACAGAATTTTTTGATATTGCCCAAAAATATGCCCATGTTTCATTATATAAAAGGCTTGCAATGGCTGAAGCCAATTTAGTTGTTAGACAATCTCTTGAAGATATGGAGAAGAAAAAGAGAATATCTATTTACGGAGGTTTGATGAAGTTGTTTTATATAAGTGCAAAGGTATTTCCTAGAGAATTATTTTTTAAGTTTATCAGATAAGATAAATATAATTTATATTAAGCTGATAATTGAATTAATAAGGATAAATATTTATATGGGGGTGGTATAATGAAGACTATTAGTGTAAATACCAATGAAGCAGGGCAAAGGCTAGATAAATTGTTATTAAAATATTTAGATAATGCAGGTAAAGGTTTTGTCTACAAAATGCTTAGAAAGAAAAATATTATTTTAAATGGAAAAAAGGCAGAGGGTTCAGAAAAATTAAATGTAGGAGATGAAATTAAACTATTTTTAGCTGATGAAACTATAGCAAAATTTTCAAAATTTAATGATAAAAATGATTATAACACTAATATAAAATTATCTGTAATATATGAGGATAAAGATATTATACTTATTAATAAACCAGTAGGCATATTGTCACAAAAGGCTAAGGGAGATGATATTTCGTTAGTTGAAATACTTATATCATACTTATTAGAAAATAAAAAAATGTCTGTAGAAACATTAAAAAGTTTCAAACCATCGGTTTGTAATCGGTTGGATAGAAATACGAGCGGTATTGTAATCGGCGGAAAATCTTTACTTGGTTTACAAAAAATGTCTGAAATGTTGAAGAATAGAAGCTTGGATAAGTATTATATATGTGCAGTTCATGGAGAGATGAAAGAAAAGAAAAGTATTTCTGGCTACCTTAAAAAAGATAGTAATACTAATAAAGTGATTATTAAAAAAGAAAGTTTTTTTGATGCACTTCCAATTAAAACAGAATATGAACCAATTGAAAGTGCGGGTAAATATACTTTGCTTAGAGTTAAACTTATTACTGGAAGAACACATCAAATTAGAGCACATCTTTCATCTATTGGCTATCCTATTGTAGGTGATAATAAATACGGCGGAAAATGTGAGAATGTGAAATATCAGTTATTACATTCATATGAGTTAGTATTTCCAAAACTTATGGAACAATTTAATTATTTAGAGGGTAAAAGTTTCACGGCTTTGCCTCCAAAGGAATTTAAAGAATTTTTGCGCAGGGAGAATTTTGAATGGGCACATGGAGTACAAGAGGGTTAAGGGGTTCTGGACTTGAAGAATTATTAAATAGAACAAATGATAGTTATAGAAGAGCAAAACTAGCCCTTATTCAGAAAGTTCCTACACCAATTACGCCAATTAAAATTGATAAAGAACATAGACATATAACCTTGGCATATTTTGAGAAAAAAAGTACAGTAGATTACATTGGAACGGTTCAAGGAATTCCAGTTTGTTTTGATGCAAAAGAATGTGCAGTAGATACATTTGCACTTCAAAATATACATGAACATCAAATAGAATTTATGAAAGATTTTGAAGAGCAGGGAGGAATTGCTTTTATTTTAATTTACTATACTAAACGTGCAGAGTATTATTATCTTCCTTTTACTTTTATTATTGATGTTTGGGAAAGAATGTTATCAGGCGGAAGAAAAAGTTTTACATATGAGGAGGTAGATAAAACTTTATTAGTAAAAGGGCAGGGAGAATTTTTAGTACATTATTTAAAACAGATTAGCAAGGACTTAGAAATAAGAGAAAGAGAAGAGTAAAGATAGAAATTACATATATCTATTGTAATTTAGTGAAATGCTGTATTGCATGGCTGAGTAAAATTCAGTTATACAATACAGCATTTTTGATAAAAATTATTAAATTAATTATATTTAATGTTTAAAATAAATTAATATTATTCAGGAAATGTGCTATTAGGACCATGAACATTACAAGTAGTATTTATACTATGAGGCATAGCATACTTAGAGTCGTTGGTATAGCTGTTGCCATTAGGAACTACCATATAAACTTGAGATTGATGGTGATTTTGGGGGCAGTATTCATTAGGACGCATTCCAGAATCAGAACATACAGTAATTCTTACATGGTGGTCACATACTTCAGTAGGAATATTATCAACAGCGAAATATTCAGTATATATAGCATTACCGCGAGGATCTGCATTGCAAACACCATCTATAGCTAATTTTCCTGATTTACGGCATATTGCAGCTTGTTTAACAGAATCTGGAACAGAAAATGTTGTGTTTGTAAGCCCTTCATGCACTCTTGTCATTATTTTACCCCAAATTGTTTTGTGATAACTGGTAGATTTTAAATTTTGATTATCATCATAACCAGACCATATTCCAGCAGTATAATATGGTGAATATCCTACCCACCATATATCTCTGTTATTTGTAGTGGTACCGCTTTTACCTGCAAAACTCATGCCTTTAAAATTATTAATTGTTCCTGGGGCAGCAATTCCGGTTCCAAATAAACTTTTTCCTGTTGTTGCAGATTCTCTTAAAGCATCAGTGAGCAAAAATGCAGTAGATTCTTTAAGCATTCTATGAGTTTCAGGTGTATTTTCAAGAATGATTTTACCGCTGCTGTCAACTATTTTAGTATAAAATATAGGTTTTTGAGAAACACCTTGATTAGCAATAGCAGCATATGCAGCAGTTAATTCTAAGTTGGAAACACCTTTATAAAGTCCACCGAGAGCCAATGTAGGATTTATATCGCCATGTGCAGAACTTTCAACCATAGAAGTAATTCCAAAATTGACAGCATATTCAAAACCAAGCTGATTTGTAACTGTTTCTAAAAGACATCGAGTAGTGATTACATTCATAGAATATACAATACCCTCTCTAATATTGGCATATCCTACATAGTTATTTATGCCCCACCAATTACTAATTTGTTTTGAATTATTTACAATATAAGGTTCATCGTAGTATACACTGCCAAGAGTAGCACCAGCGGCATCAAGTGCAGGAGCGAATGCAGCTATAACTTTAAATGTAGAACCAGGTTGTCTATATGTATTACTGGCACGATTTAAAGTAAGACTGCCAGTTTTTTCGCCGCGTCCGCCGCTTATTGCCTTAACCTGTCCTGTGTATTGGTCCATTATAACAAAAGATGCTTGCGGTTGTAATATTCTGTTGATTTGTTCGCCTAAAATAGAATCATTTTCTTTAAGAATATATGATTTAAAATTTTCAATGGTATTATTTAATTCATCAGCAGAAGCGAAAAGCCCATCAAAATTTGTCTTATTAGTTACAGTCTTTATATAATTTTCTATATCAGATTCATTAAAATGTTCATCAGAGCCGTCAGCTCTTTTAACAGATAGCCTATAATATAAAGAATATTGAGCTTGCTGATAATTGGCAGGGTTAGAAATTTCTTCATCAACTATTCTTTGAATATTTGGGTCTTGTGTTGTATAGATTTTTAACCCGCCAGAATATAACATATTATGAGCTTGTGTTTGAGTATAACCTCGCTTTATTTGTAAGTCATTCATAATTTGAGAAACAGTTTCATCTGTAAAATAGCTAAATTGCGAGTCTACTTCTTCATATGAAGCATTTGTAATCTGAATTCTCTCATATACATCATCATTTAAAATCATTTCTTTATCAGTTTCTGTTATATAACCTAGCCTGAGCATATTTCTAATAATCATATCTCTGCGAACTGCATTATCTTCAGGTCTGGTGATAGGATTATATTTAGCTGGATTTTGAGTAATGCCAGCAATTACGACACATTCAGATAAAGTAAGTTCAGATACATTTTTGTTAAAATATCGTTTAGCAGCAGCTTGAACACCTAATGTATTATTGCCAAGGTTAATAGTATTTAGATAATTTTGCAGTATGACTTCTTTAGAAGTATTTTCTTCTAGGGTAATAGCTAAATATTGTTCTTGTAATTTACGTTCTACCTTATCTCCAAATACGATTTCCATGCCGCCGTCAAATACACTGTTTTTGATTAGCTGCTGAGTAATAGTACTGGCGCCTTCTGAAAGTTCTCTGTTAGTAATACCAACAAAACCAGCACGTATTATACCTCGTAAGTCTATACCATTGTGATGCCAAAAACGTTCATCTTCAATTGCAACTACAGCATTAATTAAATTTTTGGGTATTTGTTCATAAGATACAGGTTCTCGGTTAGAACCAGATTGAACCAGTATATTCATAACGTTGCCTTCTGCATCAAAAATGGTAGAATATGCTTCAACAGGAACTACTTCCATTGTTGAAATATCGGGAGAATTATCAATAATACCTTTAATCATTCCGAAACCAAAAAATGTGAAAATCACTATGAAAAATAATAAGCTAATACTTACAAATTTTATTACATTAATAGTTATGGAAGTTGAATATTTTCTTTTATTTGAATTTATATTATTAATTTTTTTCTTTGTTGATTTTTTACCATAATTCATAAAAAGCTCCTTTCAATTCCATATATTATATCAGAATTTTGTATTAAAATCAATCTTGCGGCTTTGCAAAGCTTATGTTAGTATGGATATTATATGAATGTATAGCTCCTCTTGATAATGTATAACATATCTAAAATAGCATTTTGCCGATTTGCTTTGTTATCATAAATCAGCGTACCTACAGTATGCTTTTTTCTTTTGACTTACAGTGAGGCAAAATTATTGTTACAAAACTATATTTGTATATTGTTAAGAGAGGGTAAATATTATGCAGAAATAAAAATAATAAAATTGGTTAAGAGTATAAAGAAAATATTTTAGAAGTATATAAAATTATATCAATGAGGTGAAGAGTGAGTGGAATTAGAATATTATATGAGGGTTGTGAAGCCGAAATTATAGAAAAAAAATCTCGTTTTATTGCAACTGTAATACCCATTAATGAAGAAGTAACAGCAATAAAATTTATAGAAAAAATGAAAAAGAAATATTGGAATGCCTCACATAACTGTTTTGCATATGTTATTGGTGAAAAGCATGAAATACAAAGGTGCAGTGATGATGGAGAACCTAGCGCAACTGCGGGAAAACCGATGTTAGATGTATTGCTTGGTGAAGATATACATAATATATGTGTTGTGGTTACAAGATATTTTGGAGGTACCTTATTAGGAACAGGAGGATTAGTAAGAGCATATTCAAGTGCTGTTAAAGAGGGACTTAAAAATAGTGTTATATTAGATAAAATGAGAGGATTTAGAGGCACTATAGATATAGACTATAGCATAGCAGGGCAGATACAATATATTTTAGCTAGATTGGAGGTACAAACATTAAACAGTGAATATTCAAACAGGGTTTTACTGGAGATACTTATTCCAGAATACTTAAAAGATAATTTAGATAGGCAAATAATAGAATTAACTGCTGGAAAAGTAGAAGTACAAATAATGGAAAAACTTTCGTATGGTATAAAGAACAAAGAACTTATATTATTTGATTAAAGAAGCTGTTGTAAAATAGTTAGGTGAAACTTAGTTATAGGTGAGGTTTTATTTAATATTATAAAAGTGTAAATGTTATAGCACATAATTAGTGCTTGTACATTTGCACTTATTTTTAATTAATTTATAAAGTTTTAAATTACTATGTAAAAGAAAATGATAATAAAATTATAGATTACTAGGCATTTTAATTATTATAGATAGTTTTATCAAGGATATTATTATGGAAGAATATTAAGTTAGGATAAATAATAACTCTAAAATATAAAGAAAAGATAAATAAATATAAAAATATTTTTAAAAAATAATATTTTTTCTTTAAAAAATATGATACTATTATTGATAGTTAGTCAAATGAAAAAGTAGAGTATAAATTTGTTAAATAGATACTAAAGCAGAGTATTCATTTGCATATAAACTCAGTGAGGTATTTGGTAAGAATTATTTTTGTTATTTTGTAAATATAGTATTAATAGTGATAATAAGATTGAGGTATAGATATAAAAAATTATTTTATGAAATACTTTTAAATATACGCCTAAATATACTAGCAAATTAAGACTGTATTATTTAATGGTATGAAAATTAATGGAAGGGGATATTTTATGGAAATGGATGTGCAGATTGCTCTAATGGAACTTGAGGAACGTCGTATTAATAGAAAACTTGAAAGAGATAAGTGGGAAGAATATAGAAATAAACCATTGAAAATATATACAACATCAGAAATCATTGAGGATATAAAAATAGGAAAGACTATATTAGATGAAGAAGAATTTAACTTTGAAACTAGAAATATTACAGGTATGGAAACTGAATTAGCTGTATTGAAAAATTTTTATACAGAAATGGAAGAAGATATTTTTGGAGTGAATTATAAAAATCTAAATAGAAAAGTAATGTTTATGCTGTCACTAATAGATGAAACTAAGACAGTTGTAAGTGATGAAGAATGGGCAGATGAAATTATAGAAAATATTAAAAAAACAATAAAAAATGTTGAAGTGAAAAAAGAAGAAAAGTATAAGAAGCTCACATATATAATACATATTGTACCAGATACAGGAGGACGTATTTATAATATTTCTTTTAGAGGAACGAAAAATGGGAATAGGTATTATGGAGAGGCAAGTTGTATGTCAAAAGATAGATATACTATTGGAATAATATTAGAAAGCACAGTGAGAATGTTTGCTGAAACAACAAAAGAGAATTATACAGCTTAAAATGAGGAGGGAATACAGCGTGGGAGCGATTACATATAAAGATATGATACTTGATTTGGGTGGAATATATGCGGTTATATATGATTTGTTTATTTATGAAAAATATAATGAACATGGAAATATACGTATTGTTGCGTTAATTGAAGAAAATCATAAAGATACAATTTTATATGAAATGAGAAATAGTTTTAAATTATTATATTTTGAAAAGGAAATTGTTACACCAGACAGTCAGGGGGCAATAGATAAAAATGTACAAAACAAGGAAGAAAAATTGGTAGAAAAGAATTTATTTTCTGGGGTAATAACACATATAGAATTTGAAAATGTAGATGGTGTGTATGTACTTAAAATAACAGGAAAAACAACAAGTTATTTTTTAGATATAGAATATAAAAATAATATATACCAAAATATGAAGATGTTATCAAGTGAAATTGTTAAAGAAATACTAAAATCAGTATCAGATAAAGATTATGTATATAATATGCCCGATATTCCTATAGATGAAATATTAGTACAATCAAATGAAACAGATTGGAATCTTGTTAAAAGATTTGCATCAAAATATGAATTGCCGATATTTATAAATAGTAATTCTTTAAAGGTAAAACTAACATTTGGATTTTCAAAGATAGAAATAGAAGGAGATTTTAGATTTGCACAATATGTTTCTAATGCTGATATAGATAAAATGGCATATGAAAAGGAAAGAACTAAACAGGCAGTAAATATAAGGGATTATATAAATTACTCTATATGGGTAAATAATATATTGCCGCTTGGCAGCAGAGTTAAATTTAAAGGTCAAAGTATGATTGTTGGAGAGATAGAGAGATACTTAAATTCAGGAAATTTAATTAACAGATATACCCTTTATTCAGAAACAGCGTTGAAAATAGAACAAAATTACAATGACATGATAAAAGGTATTTCTATAATAGGTATAACATCAGCGATAAACAGAAATATGATACAAGTACAAACTAAAGAAAATGACACAGCCAGAAATAATAACTATTGGTTTCCGTATGCAAGTGTTGCAGCTTCAAAGGATGGAAATGGCTGGTATTGTATGCCTCAAATTGGTGAACCAGTAAGGATATTTTTCCCAAGCAGTGATGAAAGAGATGCATATGTAATAAGTTATTCAGAGGGATATAGTAAAAATAGTCAAAATATAGAAGAGGTTAAAGGAAAACCAAGCAATAAAGTTATTTATAACAAAAAGGGCAGCGGCATAATATTTAATCCTGCGGGGATACAGATAAAAACAGGCTCTGGAAATTCGTCTATTGTAATAAATAATTCTGGAAATATCTTAATAAAGGGCAGTTCATCAGTAGATTTAGAAGCATTAAAACTTATTAGAATAAATTCAGAAGATAGTGTGAATATTAGCGGACAAGAAATTGGCATGGAATCAGAAACAGCAAAAGTAGAGTTGACAGAAGATGAGATAAGTATAAATGCTGAATTAGCATTATTTGGTAAATAATATAAAATGTCGTGTAGGGAATAACTTGAGAAAAAGGAGGATTATTGTATGGCATATAATTTACATGATTTAAAAATAGAGGGAATAGAAATAGGTAAAGTGTTAGCCTGCAATATTAGTGGAATAGTAAGTGAACATACAACTATAGTTTTAAATATCTTGATAGAAGATGAAGATAGTGAAAATAAACTTATGTTTGAAGTATCAGAAAATACAGCTATAAAATTATTTTTTGACAGAAAAGAAATAAGAAAATATATATTTCAAGGAATACTGACAGATATACATATAGATGCTAAAACAGATGTAAAATATGCAGTAATAATAGCTAAAAGTTATAGTTATTTGTTGGATATAAAGAAGAAATCAAGGTCTTTTCAAGATATAAATATGAAATATTCTACGTTATTTTCACAAATATTAGCAGAATATGGTGCGAAATATCATATAAACATTGAAGATAAGGCGATAGGAGAAATAAAACTGCAATATGAAGAAACAGATTGGGAATTTATAAAAAGAACAGCAACAGAACTTTCAACCTTTGTTTCATCAATATCAGAAAATGAGGGAGTAAGCTGCTATATTGGACTGCCAAAATTAGAAGAACATGAAATTGAATATACATTAGAATATAGTACTAAAGATATGGCTACATATTATTATTTAAAGGCAAATGGAGAGGACGTTAAAGCAATAGATTATTCAAAATTTAATATATCATCTTATGAAGTTTTGAATTTATGTGAAATTATAAAAATTAAAAGGAAGCCATTTATAATTTACAGTTATACATATGATTTTAGTGGCAATGAAATGTTTTGCAAATATGATGTACAAGCTAAAGCAGGAATTAAAACTAATAGAATATATCCTAGACATATAACAGGGATTGCACTTGAAGGAGAAGTAATTAATGTTATGAATGATATGGTGCAGGTATATTTTAATATAGATAAAGAGAGAATAAATGAAACGAGTGTAAGTGAAAATAAGAAAGATAGCATAATTATTAAAAATAATGAGCAGAAAAAACTAATATGGTTTCCGTATTCGACAATTGCGGCATCTACAGACGGGACAGGTTGGTATTATATGCCTGAAATAGGTGATTTAGTAAAAGTTTATTTTCCAGGAAAACACTTATCACAGGCAATAGCATTAAGTTCAGTGAGCAATTATAAGATAGAGGACATAAAAGGAATTGATAAGATGAAAAATTCGGAAACAATATATCTTAGCACTAAAAATGATCAGGCTTTGATAATATCAGAATCTGGCGTGAGATTATCGTCAAAAGGAAGTTATGTATCACTTAATGAGTCTGGAAATTTAAAAATACGTTCAAATGCTATTGGGATAAGTGCAAAAGAAAATATCAATATTTCAGCTAATAAAATTAATATGACAGGTGATCTATCAATTAATGCAAAAGAAGCTGGGCTTGCAATAAAAAAAGAAACAAGCAGTGTTGGGTTTTCAGGCAGCAAAGTTTTTATTAATTAGAGGATAACTATGGAAAAAAAGGATATAATTACAAAATTTATAGAAGATAGCTTAGAAATAAAAAAAGCAAAAGAAAATTTTATAAAAAATATTACAGATAATATAGAACAGATAATTAAAATATTTATGGAACAAATAGAGATATGTGCTAAAAAAGTAAAAGAAGCAGGAAAAGAGAATATTTCGTATATGCATATTTCTTTATTAAAAGTAGATATGCTTTTAGGGATATATAAATATAGGATACAAATACAAAATAATGAATGGTATATGGATAAAGAACAAATAATATATGAATTTATATTGTCAGAATTTTTTATGCCGCTGATAAAGTTAAAAGAAGAACTCTTAGAAAAAAGTAGGCAATATATAGGGAAAATAAATAAGTATGACATAAATAATATAATATTTGAAGAAGCAGATAAATATAATGAAGTATTAATAGTAATTATGAGAGAGGCTTTTTATCAGCTTGATAAAGAGGATTTAATTAATAAAGTTACTAAAGAAGAATATTTTATTATAAGAATGGGCGAGTTTAGAGGTGAAAGTGAGATAATTTATAAAAGAGATAATGTAGTGAAAAATATGGAAATATGGAATGATGCACAAAGGGGAGAAATAAAAGCAAAACATAAACTTATATATTCGTGTTGGAATGACATGGTAATAATGAAAAATCAAAGTCAATATAAAGATTTTAGTTTTGCACAATTTAAAAAAGTAAACATAACTAATGGAATATTTAATAGCTGTGAATTTGCCTCAACTATATTTATTGATTGTGAATTTAATAACTGCTTATTTATAAATTGTTCATTTAATAGAAGTAAATTAATAAATTGTCAATTTATTAATACAAGATTTGATAATTCTATAATGAAAGAGGTACTGTGTCAAAAGGGAAATTTATTAAAAATGGAATTAACAGAGGAACAATTAAAGGGAATTTATGTATATAGGGAGCTATAGTATGAGATACTTTGTGATGTTACAGGACAATAAATATAGTGAAAAAATAGAGCTAAAAAAAATTTTAAATGAAATAGAAGTAAAATCAGTTATATATATAGATTGTCCTAAATATGAAGTACCGCCTAGTTTTCTTTGGGGATTAAATAATAAAGCAGTGTATATGATTTCTGATAAATTTACAAATATTTTAGAGATATATGAAGAGGAATTAATTACAGGATATATAAATCTTATAGGTAAAGATATAGAAACTGTATTTAGGTATGGGATAATAAATATACCAGTAGTAGATGCAAAAAGTTTAAAAACAGAATATTATCCGGATATGAAAGAAAAACATTTGATATTAGATAAAGAAAAAATTAAAAATCACAATATATTTTTATTAGATAACAGTATTATAAAATCACCAATAGTAAGTCTTTTGGTGGTAGAAAGTATATTAAGAAGAAAAATGACAGGTATAGAATTTAGAGAAGTGGAGGTGGAGTAAAATGTCAGAAAAAACACAAGGTAATAATGGAACAGATATTGATTATACAAGTCAAGAACAAATAAGAGAAAAGCATGAGGAGGCTTATGCATATCCAATTCAAAAAAAAGATAAAAATAGTGAATTGTATAAAGAAGTTAATGAAGTATTAAGCAGCAGAGATGTTTCTAATGACAGTTTGATATCTATTGAAGACGAATATAGAGAAATTGCTTTGGCATTTAGAGAAGAACAACAACAACTGGGTTCACTATATAATGAATTTGATGAGTATCAAATAAACTTAGAGATTATAGATAGAAAGTTGCAAGAAGCAATGACAACAGGAGAGGTGGCATACAGCGATGAAGAAAGGCAAAAAAAACAAAGGATATTGAACACATATAGAGAAGAAAGAACAGAAATACTAAATGTATTGGAAGAAAATCGAAATAAAGTAAAATTGCAAGAAGAACATGTGAAAGCTGTACAAAAATCTTATTTGATAGTAAGTGGACTTTTAAGAAAAAAAGAAATGGAGATAGAAGCTGCAAGAAAAATAGATGAAACCCTTGTTATATATGGAGCTAGAATAAAATGTAAATATGGACTTAGAGATAGTGCATTAATAATGAGAAAAGGAAATGGAGCATATATAAAAGGAAATCCTCTATTTACAGCAAAAGATATATTGGTAGATGACAATATATTAAATTTTGGAGGCTGTAACAGCTCTAGCAGTCCTGGATATGCAGAGAAAATGACTGAGATTGTAAAAGAGGCAGTTAAAGAAAAAGAAGGAATAGAAGAATTAAGAGAAAAACATATAAAAAAACTAGAAAAGTTACAAACAAGAATGTATAAAGAAAAATCAGAAAAATGTTTTGTAAAATGTCAGCCGATATTTACAACAAAAGAGTGGTTAGATGCAGAAAGCGGTGTAATTATAAATGGCTCACCGGTACTTAGAAGAAAATGTGAATTAGTATGTAAATACGGCGGAAAAATCACCATACAGCTATCAGGACAGCCGGAAGGAGAATAAAGATGATAAAACATCAAGCCTATAAATTTGATATTCCATTAGAGGGAATAGTAAATATACAAAATTTTTATATGTATGCTGGTTTCGGAAAACATGCATCAGTACAAATACAAGTACTTATAAAAGAAGAAAATATAGAGGGTATATATGATTTAGAAGATGGAGAAAAACTAACGGTATATGAAAAAGATGAAAGATTATTTTGCGGAAAAATAATAGAAGTAAGTGTAACACATGAGAAAGCAGTGTACTATGCAAATATAACAGCAGTGTCATATACATATGAATGGACATTAAAGAAAGTAAGCCAAAGTTTTAATGATTCTAATTTAACTTATATAGAAGTCTTTAAAAATATACTATCAGAGTATAAAGAGGCAGAAATAATAGACATGGTATGTAAAGATAGCAAAATACCAGAATTTCTACTACAGTACGAAGAAAGTGACTGGAGTTTTTTAGAGCGTCTTGCAAGTCACTTTGCGGCATATATAATACCAGAATATACAGAGGAAAAAGGACGAGTATATATAGGAACACCAGATATAAAAAATGGAGTAAAATTTGAAGAAAATGAATATAACATAGAAAAGAAATGGGATAGCTATTATAAAATGACAAAAATTATAAAAGCATACCCACAAGAATATATTAACATAGCAATAGTTTCAGATAAAAAACTTGTATTAGGTGAAGAAGTTACAATAGGGGAAAATCAAATAAAAGTAATAGTGACAGAAATAGAATACTCCCTTATAAGCGGAGAAATAGTGAAAAAATATAGGCTATCAAGAAAAGCTGGAATGTTAAAAGAATATATAAATAATGAAGAAATATGCGGAATGAGTATACCTGGAATAGTAAAAGAAAGAAGGGGAAATAGTGTAAGAGTACATTTAGATATAGATGATATATATGAAAAAAAGATAGGAACAAAGTATTTTACATATGCAATAGAAAGTAGTTCTATATATTGTATGCCAGAAGTAGGAAGTGCAGTGCATATATATTTTCCAAGCAAATATGAACAAACAGCAATGGCGGTACATGCAATAAGAGTTGGTAATTATACAGGAGTAAAAAAATTAAGAACTTCAAATCCTGTAAATAAAAATATAGTGTATAATACAACTCCAAATGTAAAAAGGATATCTGATATAACAGGTGCAGAACTTGTGATGTCAGAAAATGCAAGTCAAATTATGGCAGGGGAAGATATAGGCATAATAATATTAAATGAAAGTATAACAATAGGCGGAAGAAATGTAACAATAAAATCAAATAGCAATGTAAATATAACAGCAAAAGATATAGAAATAATATCAGAAAATATTAAAATATACACAAAATCTATATATACAGGAATGGATTTCTCACCTTCAATGTCTTGTATTATATTAGGAGAAACAGCAGAGATAAAATCGGGGGTAGTAAATATAAATACAGAAGAAATAGAACTGCCGATAGAACATGATAAAATTATAACAGATAGTGAAAAAGAAGATAAAAAACTTAGAGAAGAAGTAAATAAATTAATAAAAGATGGAATAGTAGATGCATTAAAAGAAGCAGATGAAAAAAAGGCAAGAGCAATGAGAACAGCAGGAACAGTAACAGTTTGTATTATATTATTGGCGGTTGTAACAGCAGTAAATCCAGCAGCAGGAGCAGCAGCAGGAGGAACAATGATAAAGGGAGGAACAGCGGCAGCAGGAGGAACATTAATAAAAGGAATTGCAGTAAAAGAAGCCGTACAACTTACAAGCATATTAGCAGTAAACTCATTTATCGTTGCAGAATATTTAGAAGGAATGGATATAGAAGATAAAGCTATAAGTGCAGCTAACATAAGCGGAGGATTTAATATACTAAGAGATACAATATTTTTAGGAAGTCAAGATGTATATGAGGCAATGTATTCATTTAGTGTAATGTCATTAGTTGCAGTAACAGCAGGAAGTTTGGCAGATTGCAGTTCAATGGGAGCAGCAATAAAATTATTAGGAAATATATTTGGAAGAGGTGCAATAGAATATATAAATACTGGAACAGTAAAACAAGAAAACTGGTTAAGGTATATAGGAGAAGGTGTTTTATTATTTGGAGTTTCATATGCATCAGGGGCAATAGGCAGTAAAGCGGCAGTAATGTTTGAAAATGCATATGTTCAATCAGCAACAAAAATATTGGTAGAAACAGGATTAGAAACAGTAGTAGATATGGGCTATAATTACGCATTGGGAAATGAAGTAGATCTTTTAGAAACCTTTTTAATGAATTTGGCGATAAACGGATTTGCAGAATGGATGTCAGACCCAATAGACGGAGTAAGCGGAGCATATAGTATAAAAGAACCAGACCTAACAGTACAAGGAATAGAAGAACTGTTTGTTATAGAAAGAAGTTATTACTCAATCTCAAAGCAAGTATCACTGTTAGGAAAAGGATGGCATATAGTAATAGATAGTTATATAAGACAAAATAAACAAAATCCAAATCAATTGTATGTAAAAACTACAAATGGGCTTAGTCTAACATTTATTAATATAAGAGAAAAGGAAGACTCTTGGGTACTTGTGACAAAGGGTTGTAATTGGTATACCCTAAAAACAGGGGTGAAAAAGGGAAGTATGGTTTTAACGGATAGAAAAACGCATACTGTATATCACTATAATGAAAAAGGCTTACTAGAAATAATAGAAGATAAAAATAAGCAAAAAACGATTATTACTTATGAGAATGATATGCCAAGCAGTATGATTACACCTCTTGGAAATAAATTTATATTCAAATGTAAGGATAGAAAATTAGTAAAAATTACAGATGATATAGGAAGAACTGTAGAGTATAAATATGCTGGAGATTTACTTGTAGAAGTAAAAAATGTAGATGATGGAACTAATACATATAACTATACTGAAGATGGATATATGAGTCATGTAACAGACCCGCAGGGGCATACCTATCTGCAACATGAATTTGATGAAAAAGGCAGAGTAATTCGTCAAACATTAAAAAATGGAGAATACTATACTTTATCTTATAATGAAAAATTAATGCAAAACACTATATATTACAGTGCATTATCAAGGACAGAAATACTAAAATATAATAAAGATAAACTGACAACCAAAGTGATATATGATGATAATAGCTATAAAGAATATATTTATAATGAAAAAAATGAAAGAATAGCTATAATAGACAGAAATGGAAGAAGAAAGGATTTAGCATATGATAGTATTGGAAGAATTATAAGCAAAAAATATGCAGATGGATATGAAAAATATGTAGTATATGATAATAATGATGATAAAATAAGTGAAGCTGATAATGGCGGAAAAGTAATTTTTTATAGTTATGATGAAAATCATAACCAAATAGAAAAAAATGAAAAAATAGATGAAAATAAGTATTTAAAAATTATCTATAAATATGATATA
>JGI994J12354_10001232_pt1 | contig 25938 bp, 16 predicted proteins | sample IntmicLarv3ML3BL_FD_12354 | JGI IMG/M metagenome (IMG submission 12354)
AAAGAGATTGCGCACGATTTGACAGATGTTCGCGTCTGGGAATGGGCTTAGATTTTACAGCTATGTAAACGCAAAAAGGGGCTGCCACGCCAAGAAAAAGCGCGGCAGCCCCTTCGTATATACGATGCCTTTACACCTTGAAGCGCACCACGTTCCAGGAGGCCTTTTTAAAAGGCACAGCCGCGAAACCGCCATCCACAACAGGCATTGCGGCATTTGCGGGGACAACGAGCTCGCTGTTAAGGGTATTCTCGGTATCAAGGGCGTAACCTGCAAGGCTGATATGTTCAAGCCCCTTCGCGTTATCAAAGCTGCGAAGGTCAAGCGTCAGTTCCATATCGTCACGCAGATTGCGGTTGACTGCAAACACCGTTACCTCGCCCGCCTCCTCATTATGTATGGCCGTGGCCTCAAGATACGGCACATCGGTAAAGGTTTTGCTATCGTACTTGGGGCAGGAGATGACGGGATGCAAAACAGTCCCGCGGCCATAGGTTGAGGCGTGCATGAGCGGCCAGTAAATAGTTTGCCGCCACGCGCCGCCATCCGTTACCATCACGGGAGCGATCACATTGATAAGCTGGGCGAGGCAAGCCATCTTGACGCGGTCAGCATGCTTGATAAGGGTGATGAGCAGGCACCCGAACGCCAGCGCGTCCTCAAAGGAATAGATGCTGGGGATGACATCGGGCGCGATTTGCCATGGCGGATTCTTTTTCGCGGGCGCGTTTTTCTCGGATTCCTTTTTCCGCACCCATACATTCCATTCATCAAAGCTCAGCATCAGCGTCTTCTTGGAACGCTTTTTTACCTTGACATAGTCGCATACGGAGGCGACTGTCTTAATGAAATCATCCATCACCAGCGAAACTGCCAGGTAGTCCTCGGCACCGCCGCCCGGATCGCCGTAATACTGGTGCAGGGATACGAAATCCACCACATCATAGGAATGGCTGAGGGAAATCGCTTCCCACTCAGGATAGGTGGGCATTTTGCTGTTGCTGCTTCCGCAGCTGACGAGCTGAATATCCGGATCCACCTGCCGCATGGCGCGCCCTGTTTCCATCGCAAGCCTGCCGTATTCCTCCGCTGTTTTGTGCCCCGTCTGCCAAGGGCCGTCCATTTCGTTGCCGAGGCACCATGTCTTGATGTTGTGCGGCTTCACCGTACCGTTTTTGATGCGCATGTCGCTGAAAAGGCTTCCTTTTTCGATATTGCAGTATTCAATCAGGCTCACAGCCTCCGCGATGCCGCGCGTACCGAGGTTGACCGCCATCATCATTTCACTGTCAACAGCCTTGCACCACAAGGCGAACTCGTCAACGCCGATTTGGTTTGTCTCCAGGCAGCGCCACGCCAAATCCAGCCGCGTCGGCCGCTTATCCCGCGGGCCGACGCTGTCCTCCCAATTGAAGCCGGATACAAAGTTACCGCCGGGATAGCGTATGATGGGTACTTTCAGCGCCTTTACAAGCGCGATACCATCCTTGCGAAAGCCATTCTCATCTGCCATAGGGTGCGCAGGATCGTAGACACCACCGTATACCGCGCGGCCCATATGCTCAACAAAGGAACCGTACAGACGTTTGTCAATGTCTGCGACGCGGTATTCCCGTTCAACCGCCATTTTTGCCTTAATCATAAATTAAAAACGCTCCTTTCAACTGCGCGGCGGTCCTTCGTTTATTTCGCGAAGCGCCTGCATTGTTTTGTCGTCCAAACCGTATTTGCCGTAGTTAACCCTCAGCCCTGCACAATAGCCGAGCCTCCCGCTGTCGCGGACAACGCGCCAAAGCTCCTCGTCGCGCTGCGGCACCTTTCTTTCAGGCGCGATATTGCTTACTTTGCGGGTAGGCACAAAGGCGTTAGCGGCGACAAGGTGCGGGTAGAACACCATGTAATCCTTGATAAAATCGCATATTGGCGAGGTTTTATCCATCCACGGGAAAAACTCGGGAGTTCCCGCAAGCATTGGCGCGGAGGCCTGCTCGAGAATCACATTTTGCGGGTAACTCTCCAGCACAAGATCGGTGCAGGCCTTTTGCGCCAACACCCAATAATCCAATTCCGCCCAAGTGGTATACCATTCACAGCCCATGGCAATATTTTTTGGCAGCGCCTTTTTGACGGTATCGACGATATTCGGCTCATCCCTGTAAGAGCCTGCATCAAAATGAATGGCATCAATCGGATAGTTTTCGGCGATTGCGCGCAGGTTTGCCGCGAAGATATCGGCATAATGCTGATCGTTCGGATCAGCCCAAAGCATGGGATAAGTCCAGCTGCAATAGGGATCCGTATAGGTGGTCGTATCGCGTATCTGTATCCACGTGGAGGAGGGCAGAGCGCCGCCCTCTGCTGCAATGGCGATTTCGGTATCGCCCGCAGGACAGTAGAGAGGGTAGGTAAAATCATACAGATTCTTGCCTTCATCAGGCGGCGCTTGGATTGTCCAGCTGCCAACCGTCAATTCAATCCTGCCCTTGAAGCCGCCAAGTCCGCCCATCGTCAGATAAGCATAGCAATCCCCGGGAACGTAACCAAGGGATACCTTGCAGTTTCCCGTGTTTTCACGAGGGAGGGGAATTTGCCCTGCTCTAAAGCGCGCGTGGGACATTCTTGCGGGGTTTTCGGTTGTGATTTGCCAGCCCTTCAACTTTCCGTTCCGATGGGTCGTGTGTTTTTCCCACATCGGTGCGTTTCCGTCATAGGGATCGATACCCCAGATGCAGGCGTGGAGCATGGTGCGGTAGCCCATTTCACGCAGTGCATTCGTCATGATGCGAAATCCCTCTATGCCGCCAAGCCCTTCAGCGGGCTCGTATGCCGGCTGGTGGCCGTCGTAGGGGCCTTGCCAGCCGGGCAGGTAGAACAAAACCTTCTTGGGATCGATATGCTCACGCATATCCTGCGCCAGGCGAACGACATCCGAATAGGTATGGAAAGCAACCCCGTTGCTCAGCATCATATCGATAACCATAACCGCTTTGATATCGTGTATCCAAGGTGGCGCGTCGTCCCTGTCTTTTAATTTGCGAAGGCCGATACCCTTTGAAACCCATTGCGTAAAGTCATCGATAGCTTCGCCGTAGCCGTCAAAGGCGGCAAGGAGTGCCCGGTCACGGCAAGGCCAAGTGAAGGTAATGGCAAACGTTTCCTTGTGCCGCCTGACGCGCATGCCCGTACTGTTCAAATCCGTTGCGTCCGTCCGAAGCCGCAGCGCCATCCCTTCAAGCTCGATAATTGCCAGATTGTATTCAAGGCGGCAGGCATATTCCGTTTCAAGCGCCATATCGCCATCAAGCAGGCGGCCGATGTTCTTATGCTCCGCAAGATGAATTTTGGCAGCATCGGGAACATAGAGCGTCATTCCGGCGCGCGAGGTTTCGCTTATCGGCACAAAGCCATACGTGTCCCGGTCGGGCTCGCAAAAAGAACCCGGGGATACGCTTATGGCGATTTCCTCATGCCAGAGGCAGACTTTGGAAAAATTCACCCTGACATCAGGCGCATAACGCGGCATTTTTTCCAGGCTTTTAAGCGAGGCAGCCCGTTCGCGCGATATTTCGATGGGGCGGTAGGAAAGCACTTCCCTGCTTGCGTTGTCATACGAAAGGGGCAGGCTTTGGCCGTCAACATCAAAATACGTGCAGGTGACAGGCAATACAAGGCTGCTTTTTTCGCCTTGTATTGCCTCTAAATTGCCATTTTGATCCAAATGAAAAACGAACCCTCCCGCGGCGACACAGTGATCCATGGCTTATATCCTTTCCCGTCAATCGACACGGCCAAGCCACGGCTGCGCCGCAAAATGCTCGGGCCAATCTTGAAGCGCGTCTTCCCACAGCGAAGCATCCAGATGCAGGGAAATCCCCGTCATTTTTTGCAGCTCGATGAGCGAGTTTTTAGATAAAGTCATTCGCTTATCCCGAAGCAGTGCGCAAAGGCCTGTCAGTCCGGATTTATCCCCGCAGCGGGCGATAGCGCGGTACAGATAATGAACGAGCCACGCCTGCCGCTCTTTAAAGAAGTCGTTCTCAATTCCCTTGGTTACAATGCGATTTCTAAGCTCGGGAAGCGTCAGCAGGCTTTTGAGCAGGGGCACAAAACCGGGAAGCCCAGTGCGCTCGGCAGCGTAGGCGACGCATTCGACATATTCAAAGATGCTCGCCTTAACATCTGTATAGTCGCGCTTGGCGATGTGAATTCTTTCAACAAGCTCCTTGTACAGGGGCAAGGCCTTTTCCGCGCCCGCCCGCACAGTTGCATTCAGCCAGAAAATCAAATCGGGCGCGTTTTCCTGGTTCGGCGAGGTGCCAGCGAAATAGTTTTCCCGCTCCACCTTAGGCAGGGGCGTGCCCTGCGACATCATGAAGTGAATTTGTTCAAGCATATCATCTATGCCGGCTTCGCTTCCATGCCACGCAAGCGCGCGTGCCAAAAGCTTCCGCCGCGCGCCTTCGGCCTTTAAGTAAGCCTTAAGGAGAAGGGGCAGAATCGTTTCGGTATCCGCGTAATAAAGCTGCGCGACAGTGGGGGCTTGCGTCAGCCGCTCATCCGAGGCCATGAGGAGCCAGTTGAACGGCTCGTCGCCCGTCAGACTGTCAATAAGCGCCTCAAGATCGATATCATTATCATATGCTCTGTCCTCCAGCACGCGCGGCCAAACGCAATCCTTGGCAACAAGCCTTTCCTGCAATTCACGCACGTTCAACGCGCGCGGCAGAACACCGTTTTTAACGGACAACGCGGCGGCAAGCCCGCAGGATGCGCCGAATTCCTGCATGTCTGTCTGCATTCTGGGCCCTGCGAGGGCATCGTGGGTGATGGAATAGCCCCTTCCGCTCATAATGAGACCGTCAACAGTCTTGGGGATAATCGCCCTGTACGGGATTTCAACATCCGTCGCAGGTGGAAGAATCCCCATCAGCACCACTTCAGCCATGGCCTTGCCCTTTAAGTCGTAGTTGCTGAAGGAAATATGGATGGTATCGGGAAACGCCCTTAAAAGCATTTGATCCTTAAGGGTAAGCCCGATTTCACCCGTAATGTGCCTTGTTTCTCTGGGTGAAACCATGTTGGCGTGATCGTAGCGCACCTTATCCATCGGGCGGCGGCGCGAAAGGATGATGAAGCTTGAATATTCTACTATATCCTCCACATCGCAAGTAACAAAGAAGCAGCCGCCGTAGTGGGCAGGGCGATCAAGGGGGCTCATGGCAGTGAACATGGTCATTCTGTCCCGCGTGTTGCCGTAGGTGTATTCCGCCCCGGCGAACGCCGCGACATCTCCGTCGCCTGTCGCGTCCACCGTCACCTCGGAAAGAAGCGCAAACGCGCCGAATGCCGTCGCAAAGCAAACGCCCTTAACAGCATTTCCGTCCTTAACGGCTGCGAATATGCAGGCGTTTGTGTAAATCTCGATGTCCTCACAAAGGCACAGGTCTAGCAGCGTTTTCGCCTTTACCTCCATGCTCCAGGAAAACGGACGCTGGTGTGTGATAATTTCCCCAGAGGGCAAATTCCAGTTATAGTCCAGATAAATTTCCGGATAGCCGATGGCGTTTTGGTTTCGGATGGTAGCCGCGTCAATTTCGCGTGTATAGGCAAAAGGCGTTGCCATCCAATACATGTTCACACCACCGACCGTCGCTGTTCCGCCGAGCATGTGGTTCATTTCGACGATGCTGGTTTTAACCTTTTCCCGTGCAGAGGACAGCGCGGCGACAGCGCCGCTCGTTCCGCCGCCCGCGATGTTTACGCCTGATTCCAAAATGATAGGCAGCGTCAATGCATCTGATGTGTGCAGCTTCAAATCGCGGGTTTTGGCCATGCCGCTAGCACTGCTCATTGTAAAGCCCGTTACCGTATCGCAGTCCTTTTTGGCGCAACAGGTTTTGATATTAAGGCGGTACAAAGCGGCGCTTACGTCCTGATCGGTTAAGGCGCTTGCGAGCGCTTCACCTTGCTTTATGGCCGAGGCGGGATCAAACGCGCCGCCGCGCAGCGTCCTTTGTGAAATGAGGCCGAGCAGTGCCTTGGCGAAGGCGGGAACACTGTTATGCAGGTATGCCGCGACAGTCATGCACACCTCACGCGCTACTCTTTCAATATGAAGATCCTGTTGATAGCAGTTGCCGTTTATATTTTTAATGTGAAGGGGTATGTCCAAAAAAACGTGATCGTCCGAAAACGCGCCTTTTTGCACGGTAATCGCGCCGCTGATATTTTCGATGGCGGCGGGCATTTGGTACTCCGCCTGAACATCCGCGCCGACACCCGTGAATTCCATGCAGATGCGCACATCGGAAAACGCGTCCGCAAAGCTTAACTCGGCGGGATTTCCCTTGGCGATTGCGGAGATAATGCCATGCTGTGTCGCATCGATCACCTTGGCGCAAAGGATTCCCTGCAGGCCGGATTTGTTCGCGATAACGACGAAATGCTTGCCATCCGTATTTTCAATGCGTATGGGATAGGTCGCATAAAGGATTCCGACGTTGTAATTGAGCAGTATATCCTCCAGCTTGCACTTCAAATCCTTCATGATAAGCGGAAGCGTTTGCGGAGCGGACGGCGTACTGCCAACGGGAAAATAGCGGGAGAGAAGAGGGGCATCTTCTTCGTTCCAACAAACCCAGGGGCGCATGCAGACTGTCATCTCATGCCCGAGGCAGATGGAGGACTCAACCACATAAACAGATTTGCCCTGCTCCGCATACGTTTTTGCCGCCGCGATGCCGCCAATGCCCCCGCCGAGTACCAACAGGTCAACATCGGCGAGGATAGGTATCTCATTTTGTTCCGTGAATTTTAACATTTTATGCATTTGATTACCTCCATTTGCTTTGCCGTCAATACGCCACGCCGTACAGCCTGCCGGCCCTAAAATCCTTTTGCGCGGGGCTTGAAACCAAGCAGCGCTCCACGCCCATAAAATACGCGATAAAAATAACCATCGTCATAAAGGGCAGCCCGGCTGTTTCAGGGATAAGCTCCGCGCCGAAGAGGATTTCTTCCGCATTGCCGCCAATGCCGGATGGGGTATTTGCCTTGAACAGGAGTACGTTTTTCGTCCGCTCCTGAAGCTTTTCGATGATGTGCGCCTGCCTGTCGGAATTTTCTTCGTTTAGCAGCGCGATAACCAACGAATGCCGATTTAGCGAGCAATCAGGGCCATGCAGAGAATCCATGATGTGGCGGTATTGCGCGTTTAAAAAGGGGATTTCATCAAACATCAACGCGCCGACCTCGGCAAGGCCGCAGGCCTCGCTATCCGCCAAAACCATGACGTTCGTAATATCCCTCTTGCCCATGGCGATGCATAGGGGTTCGATTCGATTAAGGAAACCATCCCCCTTATCAGCGAGGGTATAGAGGCTGTCAATGATCTCCGGCCTGTTCGCAATCATACCGATGATAGCGGTGTACGCGGCGGCATGGTTCGCGATTGAACGGGTTTGGTTTGCCCAATGGTCATAGGACCAGGGTGTTTCAATAATATAGTCCAGCAGCGATTTCAGCTTGGAATCCTTGGCGGATACGATACCGAAGGCCTTGGCGTTCGTTTCGGCTTTGATGCGCGCAATCAAGTCAACAGGCTCACCCTTCATGCCCGTCCGCGAGACGGTGACGACCAAGGCGTCCTGCAAATATTTCTTATACCGATCGAAATTAAGCAGCGCATCGCCGCTTGGCACGGCAAGGACAGCGAAATCCGTGTTCATCGCCAGCAGGGTTTCCAATGTGCGCAGCTGATAGAAGCTCGTTCCGCAGCCCGTCAGAAAAATCTTTTTGCAGGTGAGCTTTGCATGAGCAGAAAGGATTTCAGCTTTTAGCGACATAACATGGTCGAGGGTTTTTTTCATCGCGTCATAGGTGTTGGTTAGCTCTTTATATAACGTACTCATAGGCGTCTCCTTTATTTTCAGCATTTATTGAAACTGCGGCAGATAGGCGATTTGCGCCGCGATCAGCTCATCAACCATTTGCTCCGTTTCCTTGCGGGTCAGCATGTGTCCTTCCTGTACGACGGCCTCCACAAAGAGGTCGCGGCTTCCTTCAAGCGCCGCATCGACGGTTATTTCGCCGATATCCAGGTATTTTGCTGTCATGGATGCAAACACATCAGGGTAACCGTTGATTTGCAGGCGGACAAATCCGTTCGCTGTCAAAAGCACGGGCATTTCGACAACGGGCTTGGCGGGAAGAGACGGCACGGCGCCTTCGTTCGGGATGTTCACGAAGAAGACCTTGCGTTCATCGAAGATGAGGGAGCGAATCATGTTCATCAGCTCAACCTGTTCACCCTCGGCGCCGTTTATGTAATCATTGGGAAGTGGCTCCTCGGAGAGGGAGATTTTTTCGAATTCTTCATAAATGTCGTCCCCCCAGGAAATGGTCGTTTCAAAGCTGTAGGCATCGGCATCCACACCGAGGGTTTTGCCGAAATATTCGCCCTTACGCAGGTATTGCGGAATAAACTCCGTTGCGTGTCTGTCCGCGCCGACGGCGAAGCCGGGGAACTTGCGCAGGAAGTCCTGCGTGAACGGGCCTAAGCCGCGCTTGGGGTTCAGGTTGTTATCCTCCAGCAGCACCTTGCGGACAAGGGGCATATAATCCTCGCCGTTGTAGCGAAAGTCGTACATCAGCACATTGTGATTAACGCCGATGGCCATAATTGTCGCCTTGTCCGGATCAAGGCCGCAATGAGCGGCAAGGCTTCTCGCGCGGGACGATACGCCATTGCATAGGCCGATGATAGGAAAACCTGTCGCCTTCACGACACCGCGGCAGACCGTGTGCATGGGGTTTGCGTAGTTGAAGAAATAGGCATTTGGGCAAAGGCGCTGCATATCCTTGGCAATGTCGACAGTCGCCGGAATCATGCGCATCGCCCGCGAGATACCTCCCGGGCCGACGCCGTCCCCAACAGGCTGGAAAATGCCGTATTTCCTGGGGATAAACACATCCTGCTCCCAAGCCCGCCGTCCGCCGACGCCAATTGTGCTGACAACGATATCCGCGCCGGGAAGTGCCTCGGTTCTGTCGGGCGTTACTGTCAGTGTAAGGGAAGCGCCTTTGGCTTCAATAATCTTTTTCGCAACGCGATGGACGATTTCAAGTATTTTCGTATCAATATCCACAAGCGCCAGATGCCAGTCAATTCCCATGTCGTTTTCCAGAAGGCTGACGATGAGGTTTTTTGTGAACATGGCGCTGCCCGCGCCGATTAATACCATTTTGCGCTTCATTCTGCCGTCTTTTTGCATGGCCATATGATTCCCTCCTGCGGTTTTGCTTATTTCGCAATGTATAATTAATTATAGCGTAGAAATAAATAACCGTGAAGCCGTACAATCTTGATAAAAAGGCTATGTATTTTACTTGTTTCGCCTTTGATGCGCCGCCGTGTGGTACCGCATTTTTAATTATCAGGAGAGCGGCCTGCCGCTGAAAAGTGGTAGATTTTGTGCCCATAATGTCAAATTCCTTTCATTGCGGCCTTGTCCTTTCATACTTATACTGTTTTTAAATATGAGTGATATGGGGAGTTAGATTAAGATGGCATATTTCATAGGTATTGACGGAGGCGGAACCAGCACGGATTTCGCACTTTTTAAAGAAGAGGGCGAATGGGCGGCGAAGCTGTCCCTCGGTCCGTGCAGGCAGGGCAAGGAGCTGAACGGCGAGCTTCTTCGTGAAGGATTTTCGGCATTGCTTTTTAAGGCGGGGGTGGAAAAGCGCGAGGTTTGCGCAGTCGCCTTCGGCATGCCGGGCTATGGCGAGCATGGCGAGGCGGACACGCGGGCAGGCGCCCTTGCGGAGGAAGTGTTCGCGCCTGTCCCTGTATATCTGTGCAACGATGTGGAAGTGGGCCACGCGGCGGCGCTGGGGCTTATGCCCGGCATCAGCGTGGTGAGCGGCACAGGCTCCATCGCCTTTGGAAAGGATGAAAAGGGCGGCTTGGCGAGAGCGGGCGGCTGGTGGAGCAACTTGGGTTCTGCCTGGTGGCTTGGCAGGCGGGCTGTCGACAGCTTTTTAAAAATGAATGATTGCATCTTGCCAAAGACAGCCCTGTATCATATCATTCGAAAGGCTTTCGGGCTGAAGGAAAAGGATGATATTTTCGCCTACACAGCGGCGCATCTTCAGGATAACAGAAAAAACCTCGCTGCGGTGCAGCTGTTGTTGAATGAGGCTGCGGATGCGGGCGATGAAGAAGCGCTTTCTCTATACCGCGAGGCAGCGTTGGAACTTGCACAGCTGGTGGAGGGCTGTTACAATCAGCTCTGTTTCACAGGAGTGGTGGGGGTATCTTACACGGGCAGCGTGTTTAAGGTAGGCGATAAGCTGCTCGGGCCTTTTAAAGAGGCGCTTGATTCAAGCTGCTTTGCGGTGCGCGCGCCGCTATACGCGCCTGTAGCAGGGGCTGTCCTGCTCGCGGCTTCACGGTTTCGCCCGGAGTCGCTCGATGCAATCCTTTGCAGAATGGATGGGCTTGGAGGATAGTATGAAAGAACATGGGCAAGCAAACTTCAAAAGGCGGTATGAAAACGGGGCGTTAAGGCATATTGCATTTCCAATCGGCGGGATGGGCACGGGAATGTTTACCTTAACGGGAACAGGAAGCTTCGATAATTTCAGCCTGCGCCACAAGCCGGAGATGAATAATGAACCGAATATGTTTGCCGCCCTTCACATAAAGGGCAGCGATTCCTTCCGCGTGCTGGAAGGCTTGGTGCCGGATTTCAAAATTTTTGCGGCGACGGGCGGGATGACGAACAGGCACGGAATCGGGCGGAAGGGAAAAAACTACGGACTGCCGCGCTTTCGTGAATGCGCCTTTGAAGGGCGCTTCCCTTTTGCCAAGATTACCCTGCACGACGAGGATATTCCCTTAGAAGCCGAAATTACGGGGTGGAGTCCTTTTTCACCCAATGATGCAGACAATGCTTCCCTGCCTTTTGGCTGCATCGAATACACCTTTACGAACCAAACCCGCGGCACACAGGAAGCCGTGTTTTATTTTCACTCTGTTAATCTGGCAAAAATCGACGAAGCGGCGTGTATCGCTCCCATTCACAACGGGTTCTCTTTTTTTCAGCCGGGCAGGGCGGACAGCCCGAGCGACATGGGCTTTGTAAATGTGTTTACAGATGAAAAGGCGTATGTGGATACCGCGTGGTATCAGGGCGCGTGGTTTGATGCAATGAGCATGATCTGTCGGGATATGAAGCAGGGCATCTACCGGGACAGGCTCTTAAGCGGTTCTTTAAACGGAGAAGGCGCGTCGCTGGCCGTTCCTTTTGCTCTCGCCCCGGGAGAAAATAAAACGATTCGCATATACATTACCTGGTATATTCCCGTTTCCGATTTGCGCTGCGGGCATGAGTTTGAGGATGCTTCCCGCGAAGGAACGGAAACGCTTCCCACGTATGTTCCCTGGTACGCGAAGGCATTTGATTCAATCGAAGCCGTCGATGCCTATGTAACGGAAAATGTTCAGACCCTGCGTGACGAAGCCGAAACGTTTTCCGATTGCCTCTTTTCTTCAACACTCCCTCCCGAAATAATGGATGCTGTTTCGGCCAACCTGTCGATTTTGAAATCTCCGACCATCCTCCGCCAGGCGGACGGCAGACTATGGGGCTGGGAAGGCTGCCGCGACAACGTAGGCTCCTGCTACGGGAGCTGTACCCATGTGTGGAATTACGCGCAGGCGATTTGCCATTTGTTTCCTGAACTGGAGCGCAGCTTAAGAAACACGGAATTTGAATGCAGCCAGAACGGGGAAGGCCACCAGGCCTTTCGCGCGTCTTTGCCGATTGGCAGCGCGGCGCATGATGGCTATGCGGCGGCGGATGGGCAGCTTGGCGGGATTATCAAGCTTTACCGCGATTGGCGAATATCAGGCGATACGGAATGGCTCCGTTCCCTGTGGCCGTTGGCGAAGAAGAGCATCGCCTACTGCATCGGCAAGTGGGATCCGGATGAGCAGGGCGCGCTGACGGAATGCCATCACAATACCTATGATATTGAATTCTGGGGCGCGGACATCATGTGCTCCTCCATCTATTTGGGCGCGCTTCTTGCGGCATCCAAGATGGCCGAGGCGCTTGATGACGCGGACGCTGCATACTATCTGGATATATACGATAAAGGCCGCGATTTTTGCGAAAAGGAACTCTTCAACGGCGCGTTTTTTTTCCAGAGGATTGCGACGAGCGGTTTGCGCACCAATCCGAAACCGCAAGGCGATTCCACGGAAGAACGGGAGCGCTTTTTTATGGAGGGCCCGAAATATCAATACGGCTCGGGCTGCTTGTCGGATGGCTTGCTCGGCGCGTGGCTTTCATGCATGGCCAATCTTCCCGATATATTGGATGAGCGGGCAGCGGCTAACCACCTCTTGAGCGTCCACGCCCACAATCTGAAAAAGGACATGTTCGCGCATATCAACCCGCAAAGGCCGGGATACGCACTGAATGAGGAGGCGGGGCTTCTTTTGTGCACATGGCCGAAGGGCGGCGAACCGTCGCTTCCGTTTGTGTACAGCAATGAGGTTTGGACGGGCGTTGAATATGAGGTGGCTTCGCATCTGATCGCCATGGGGTACCCTTCTAAGGGGCTGGAAATCGTCCGCAGTTGCCGCGGCCGCTATACGAGTGGGAAGCGCAATCCGTACAACGAATATGAATGCGGCCACTGGTACGCGCGCGCAATGGCGAGCTACGCCTTGCTGAAGGCGTATAGCGGCGCATTTTACGATGCCGTGAATGGAACCATGTACCTTGCCCCCAAAGACGCTGGTGATTTCAGCTGCTTTTTATCCACCGATAAGGGGTATGGGATGGTTGGCGTAAAGAGAGGTAAGCCTTTTTATCAGCCGGTGCGCGGGAGTCTTGAGATTAAGCGGTGGAGCTATGTTCCGTATCAAAAGCAAATAACAGGTTTGGAAGGAGAATAATAAGATGCTCGCATTTTGGGATGGCACCTTTCGGCAGTCCGAGGATTGTTTCACAAGCGTAAGGGACAGGGGCTACTACTTCGGCGATGGGGCCTATGATGGGTTCAGCGTATATGGAGGCGTTTGTTTTGCCATGGAAGAGCACGTTGACAGGCTGATGCGAAGCCTTGCCGCGCTTGAAATCGTATCCCCTTACAGCAAAGCCGAAATGATGGATATTCTTACGCGAAGTGTTTTGGAATCGGGCAAGAAGGAAATGTTTTTGTATTTTCAGGTGACGCGCGGCTGCGCAGACAGGCGGCACGCCTATGCGGACGGCATGCGCGGGCAGTTCCTTTTGTTTGTTATCGACAGGGCAAATTACAGCGGGTACAGAAAATCAGGCGCATCGCTGGTATCCGTGCCGGATGACCGTTGGCGGCGCTGCGATATTAAATCGCTGAACCTGCTTGCCAACGTGATGGCGGCAAAAAAAGCGAGTGTGCGAGGCGCGATTGACGCGCTTCTTGTACGCGACGGAAGCGCCGCCGAATGCGCGGCACACAATGTGTTTAGGGTGAAGGACGGGATTCTGTACACGGAGCCCGAAAGTGGCCTGATCCTGTCCGGCATCGGCCGAAAACATGTGATTGAAATTGCGGAAGCGCAGAAAATAAAGGTGGTGCAAGCACACTCTGCTCTTATGGACTATTATGAGGCGGACGAGGTGTTTATCACCTCCTGTGTCGCGCTTGCCCTGCCTATTTCAAAAATCGACGATCGAAGGATTGGAGGCGCGTACCCTATATCCGAGGCGATTTACGCCGCATACCTTGCGAGGCTTCGCGCTGTTTGCGGCGATATTGACGAGGGGCTGATATAACTATTCTTGTTGATAATCCTATTCTAAACGCTTCATCGGCCTGCCCGCGGACATTGATTTATATCATCCCGTATGGTATAGTGCGTGTAAGAGGGTCTAATCCTGCATGAACCAAGAAGGTGATAAAAACCATGAGCACGTCCGAGCAATCCGCACGCAAGCATTTGCATACGCTTATTATCGTTGAGGACGATGACGTTGTGCAAGAAGGCTTGGCGTCCCTCGTCGATTGGGGGGAATTAGGCTTTGCTGTTGCGGCCCGCCTTAAAAACAGCGCGGAGGCAATCGCGTACCTCAAAAAAGAAAACGCGGACGTTATATTGTCCAATCTTCAGCCCGACGCGGTATCCGGCCTTGATTTAGCGCGATATGTCAGCGATAACGGTCTTTTTACGAAGATTGTTCTCATCAGCAGCCACAAGGATTACGAGGCCGCGAAAACCGCGCTGAACCTGAAGGTGGAAAGCCTTCTGTCAAAGCCAATAGATATGGATGAACTGCGTGCGCTTTTCGCGGGAATCAGCCGCCGATTGAGCACGAAGCTGAAAGATACGGCATTGCATGGCGAGGAAGCAAGAAAGCAGCGGGAATCGGAAAGGAATACACAGGAGCATATTATAGCGGAAATTTTGAGCGGCACGCTGAAAACGCGGGCAGAAATTGACGACAGGCTGAATCGGTACTGGTTTGGCGAACCGTTTCAAACATATCGCTGCCATCTGATTGTGCTCTCCCTTTGCGAGGCAACGAACGGCGACGCGAAGGAACATGACGAGGGCGATTTCTATAAGGCGCTGAACCAGTTGCTTTCTGCGGATGAAAGCTTAGTGAGCCACGCCGTTCACGCGAGCGATGGGATGATCCGCATGCTGGCGATTGACAGCGCTATGCTTGAAAAGCAGGTTTCTGAGGCGCACATGTCTGAAAAGCTGGACTATTTTTGCTCTCTGCTTTCAATTGTGTTCGGTTTGCAGGCCGACATTGTTTCCTATGTATCCTTTGAAAACATGTACAACCTGGTTGATGCTCGCGACGCGGGCAACAAACCTGCTACGATGGATTTTTCGGATTTGGATGTGATTTTTGAGGGTCAGAAAAAAATCATGCAGGCGGTGCGCAAGCTAAATATGCAGGAGGCCTGTTCCGTTATCGATTCCGTATGCCAGTTTTGTGAAAGCAAGGGACTTCGGGTTCTGCAGCGCTTTGTTGCGGACATGGTTTCGATGCTCGCCTACGAAATCAAAAACGTTGATATTACGTTTTACCATAAAAGGGAAAGGCTTTTTGACTACCTGCGCGCGCCCGACATCGCAGACACGTTTGAGCTGCAGGCATGGGTGCTTGATGTGGTCTTTCATGTCATCAATTTCTACGATGATCGCAATGCCGAGAACCTTGACGGCATTATAGACAGCGCAAAGGCATATATACATGACCATTGCGACAAGGATATATCGCTGAACGATGTATCAAACCATGTATTTTTTCATCCCGTATATTTCAGCCGCTTTTTTAAGGAAAAGACGGGTGAAAACTTCGTGAACTATCTTCGGAAGCTGCGTATGGAGAAGGCCGCGGCGCTTTTACTCAATCCGTCATATATGATTCATCAAATCAGCGCCATGGTGGGGTATCAGGATTTTAAATATTTTGCCAAGCTGTTTAAAGCGCACACGGGCATGACGCCTTCCGGTTACAGAAGAAAGTATGTGCTGTCAAGAGACAAAACAAATATATAAAGCTACCGCGAAAGTCAGAGTGTCTTCGGGAATCTGATTTTTACAACCGTTCCGTTCTGCGGCGCGCTTTCTATGCTGAGCCCGTAAGCTTCGCCGAAGATGAGCTTCAGGCGGCGGTTGACATTGGAAAGGCCGATGTGATCATCTTCCTTGATAATATCCTCAAGGAACTGATCCGACAGCGCGTTGCATCTTTCCGGCGTCATGCCCACGCCGTTGTCCGCGACTGAAAGGATAATATCATCCCCACCCAGAGGGGAGTAGCCGCTGATGCGGATAAGCCCCTTGTGGGCTTGCGGTTTAAGGCCGTGATAGATGGCGTTTTCGATGAGCGGCTGCAAAACAATCTTCGATATTTTACAGGGAAGAATCGTTTCATCGATATCCCACATCACATCGAACGTATCCGCATAGCGGAATTTCTGTATATCAAGATAGCACCGCGCGTTCTCTATCTCCTCCTGCACGCTGATCAGGCCCTCCTGCGTGGCAAAGCTGACACGGAGCAGGTGAGAAAGGGAGGTGAGGATGAAGGAGATATCATTCTCATCACCTGTCAGCTGCATTACCATCCAATTGACAGTTTCCAGCGTGTTAAACAGGAAGTGCGGGTTGATTTGGGCTTGCAGGGCGATTGTCTGCGCTTTTTTAAGAAGGATTGACCGTTGCGCCAGTTCAGCCTCCATTTTTTTACCCTTGATAAACGCGCCTATGATGTTGTTGGTGATGAACTTGAGTTCGTTCACCTTTTCCCCAATGTTCTTGCTTGGCAGGTTATCACCCCACTCCTCCAGGTTTTTCAGCAGATCCAAAACCTGCGTCAACGGGCGAAACGCATTCAAAGAAACAATATAGATCGTGGTGGCAGTCAGCAGCACCATCGTTATGAGCGCGGTCATCATGGCGTTCCTCAACGCACCGATTTCAGCGTCCAAATCCCGCATGGGAATAATGGAAACATATTTCCAATCGTATTGCGCAGAATCGACAAAGGCGATTGAAACCCGCCCGATTTCAGTATCTGCGGTGACATAGCCCGTAGCTTCCGCGAGCGTGCCCTCCGGAAGGGCATATATATCATACAGATTCTGCTGTAAAAGCCCCTTGTCGGAATGATATAGTATTGTTCCGTCCGATTCGACGATGAACATATTTCCGCGTATATCGTCGCTGTAGTTTTCAACGAGCGCGGCCACCTTGTCCGCGTTCAGGTTGATGGCGACACAGCCAAGCTTAACAGTGCCGAAAAGCGGAACCTGCACAAAGGTCGTGATGAAGCTTTGGGAAAGCCCGCTTGGTTCTTTAATATTTCTGAATTCAACCCAGATGCTTTGCGCAATGCTTTTCTCATCATACTGCGCTTTCCACGCATTGTCATAAAAAAGATTCATTTGTGTACCGCCGCTGTTTGAAGACAGAATATAATTGTTGCGTTCTGAGTAGAAATAAACAGATTGCACAAAGCTGCTCACATTTACAACGGTGCTCATCTGTTTTTTGAGGCTGATGTACCGCTCCATGGTGGAATAATCCGGATATTTCGGAAGGTAAAAAGTCAACAGACGCTCGGTCTGCGGGTCTGAGGCGATGCTCATGACAATGTTCCCGTTTTGCAGGACAATCATATCGATGATGTCGCGCGATTTAACGGCGGCGGTGTGGTTCGCGGCGCCCGCCTCATCGACGGCCATACGGTTTAAGTATACGTATACGGAAACGCTGATGCTCATCAGGGGAATGAAAACCAGGAAGAAGATAAGCAAGAGGTTTTTCAAGAAGATGCTGTTGAATCTGTAGCTTTTAATATGCCGCCATATGCCATTAGCAGTCATCGCTTCCATCCTCTCCCTTTATGAGCTGTCTGCGGTAGTCGGAAGGAAGCAAGCCCGTATGCCGCCTGAAGATTCCGGAGAAATACTTCACGCTTTGGTATCCGACCATCTGGCTTATCTCATATACTTTATATCTGGAATCATTAAGCAGTTCCATCGCCTTTTCCATGCGCACCTTGCTTAGATAGTTGATGAAATTTTCCCCTGTGACTTGCTTGAAATACCGGCTCAGATACACGGTGCTTAAGTACACGCAATCCGCTACATCCTCCAGCGTGATGTCTTTATCATAATTCTCGTTAATGTATTCCTTCGCCTTCTCAATAACAATGTTTCCATACTTGGCCTTCGCGCTTTCCGGGCGATTCAGTATCACATCCAATATCCGATGGCCATGCGCTTTCAAGTCCTGCACGGTGGCAAGCTTTAAAATGCTTTGGTAGTTGAACAGGTCGCTGCTTGCGTAATAGGTGTCCATGTCAATGCTTTTAAGCTTACTTCCAAGTGAAAGAAACAGCTCCAGAAAAAAGTTGATTGCGGTATGCCACTCCATGTTTTCGGCATCCGTGAAAATAGCGTCCAGCAGGCGGAGGGAATCCTCCTTTTTCGCCTCTGTTATATAGGAGACGAGCAGCTTTTGTTTTTCATACATAATGCCGAGCTCGCGCCGATTGGGTATGTTTTGCACAATGGCTTCCTGCGTGTCGGCGAAGTAGGTTCCGAGGCTTTGGTCGTTTATCGCATATATGTTTTCATAAGATTCACAAAGCTCAATATGCAGGCAAATGCCGAGCGTCGCGAGCATCATGGTCTTTTTTGCTTCAACCAACTTATTAAGCGGCTCGCGGCCGCCATCCTCCCGCGGCCGCTCAAACGCGACCAACCAATAGCATTCGGTGGTGTGCTTGATGAGATAATAATCAAAATAGCCATCCGCCTTGAACATGTTTTTCACGGCGTTGTAGAAGCCTGTCTTTCCGTAGACCCATGTGCTTTTCATGAATTGGCTGATGTTCTGAAACCGAATTTTAAGCATATGGCAGCTGACGCTGTCGTAATCCGCGGGCAGACAAAGAACCTTCAATTTCTCAGTAATAACATCCTTGTCACGCAGACCGCCAAGAAGCATCTCCGTCAGAAATTCCTCACGCAGTATCGGCAGCATTTCTGCCATGCGTTCGCTTTCCTCGCTTTCTTTTTCCAGGCGGGCGCGGATCTTTTCAAAAATAACATTTAATTCTGCTACGCGCGTAGGCTTTAACAGATAATCAGTTACATTGTAGCCGATGGCCTGCTTCGCAAAGTCGAAATCCTTATACCCGCTAAGGATAACAACTTTAATATGCGGCATGTTTTCGCAGACGAATTTGGAAAGCTCAAGGCCCGCGATATTCGTCATTTTAATATCCGTCAGAATGACGTCAACAGGATGCTGCGTAATGTAGCGAATCGCGTCCTGTCCGTCCGAAAGGCAGTCGACGACAATAAAGCCGAGCTGCTCCCATTTGACAATTGTTTTTAGGCCGTGACGGATGATTTCTTCATCGTCGACGATTAACAGATTATACAGCACGATGTCCTCCTTTCGGGCGTGGGGACAACAAAAAGGGTATTATAATATGTTACTATGCGGTACGGTTATTTTCAAGGTGGTAGTTTCTGCTTTTTGTACTACATTTTTAGCGTCTGCGAAATCGTCTCTATCTATACCGGCGCAGCGACCGCAAATCGTGTTTCCTCCTAATCAAGATAAAAACAACAACCAAATCGCAAGATGCTGGTATTGCAAATGCCGAGAAAAAAGCCATAATGAACGTAGACCCCCTTATGGGGCGTGAATACAGCAATCTAAGCACGGCGGAGGTTAAGGTTATGTTTCATTTCGTATCGCTTATTGAGCCTGATTGGAAAATCGAAAGAATCGCGTTTGCTAGGATGTATGGCAGGCGCCCGCAGGAAATTATGGAAAACGCGCGGCTCGGCACGCATGGCGGTGTCAATATGTCGGAAGCGACCATGACGGTTACAATCGCGGGCAAGACGGGCTTTGGCAGATCGCTTGGCAAAAAAGAAGATGTTGAAGCGTTTGTGGGCTTGAAAGTGAAGGATATGTTCGATGCGGAAGGGTATCTAAAGCCCGAATATTACTTCATTGAGTATCCGTTATACGATTGCTTGGGCCAGCTGTTTCAAAAACCTGCGTATGAGCTCCTGTGCGGCGACACCCTTGAAAAGAACAATAAAATCAAGGTGCCCTACTACGACAGCACGCTATATTTTTCAGATATTCATACGGATAGCGATAAGGCGGCATTTAAATTATATCGCGACGAAGTAGAACAGCGGATGGCACGAGGCCATGTGCACTTCAAGCTAAAGGTCGGGCGGGGCGCGATGCATATGCCGCTGCTTCAGGGGATCAAACGTGACATTGATATCGCACACCTTGTACGTGATATTATCGGCAAGGATGCTGTTCTGATGCTGGATGCAAACAACGGCTATAATTACAACATCACCAGAGAGGTTTTAACCGAGCTTAGAGATGCCAACATTTATTGGATGGAGGAAGCTTTTCATGAAGATGATGTGGTTTACAAAAAGCTGAAAGAGTGGCTGAAAGAAGAAGGGATGACCACGCTCATCGCCGACGGCGAAGTCGGCTCCAGGCGGGCCCGCAACATTGTCGCGTGGGCAAAAGCCGGGTACATTGATGTTTTGCAGCCGGATATCGTGTGGGACGGGCTCACCTTCTGGCTGAAATATGCACGCATGCTGGATGCGGACGGCATACTGTCCGCTCCGCATAACTTCGGTTCAATGTACGGCAACTATGCCACGGTGCAAGTGGCTCCCTTTATTAAGCATTTTACATTTGCAGAATGGGATGAAATGATGATTGAAGGCTACGATGTTTCGCAATACAGGCTGGCGAACGGTTTCGTGCACGTTCCGGATCTTCCCGGTTTCGGCATCGGGCTGGACAGCGCCCTTTTTGAAAAGCGTGTCGCCGCGGAAGGCTGGGTTGCCGACTGACTCGCGGTTGAGGCAAAACTCACCATGAAAGCTAATTGAAATGGTTTAAGGAAAGGTTTCATTTTGCGAGTGGGAACAGACTGGCAGAGCACCGAAAGCCTTGTAAATACAGGGCTTTCAGTGCTCTTTTTTTCTGTTCGAGTACAAAATCAATTTCCGATGGATTGTTGTTTATGAGTGTAGTATAATCATTTTATGGGATATTTTTCATTATTTAGGAATTGTGCTTAGTATAAAACATTACTAAAGTCAACGTGGAGGTATTGTATGGAGGCAGGAAAAAGGACAATAAATGATGTATTCAATGGTAGCAGGGTATTAGAAATTCCCTTCTTTCAAAGGGCATACGTATGGGGTGAAGAACAATGGGAACGTCTTTTGGAGGATGTGGAAACAGTTAGCCGAAACAATACGCCTTATTTTATGGGGTCGGTTATCTTAAAACAACAAACAACCAATACTTCTAGTAACTATGGCGATATCCGTACTGTAATTGATGGACAACAGCGCCTAACTACACTCAGTATCCTGCTAAAAGTACTATGTCTCAAGACCAACCAAATGAGCGTTTTTGACAAACGTTTTCGTTTAGATGACAATACAACGGTCTTAAGACACAACCATAATGATCTTGAAGCATACACGGCGATCATGAATTTGTCAGGAGAAGCAGATATTGAACGAAAAGATAATATCTCCAAAGCATATGCGTACTTTAAGAAGGCACTCAATCCGGAAAAGGTAAGCTTTCAGGCAATCACTAATTCGATTCTTCTGGTAGTAATCGATTTAGTAGCGGAGGAAGATGAACAACAAATATTTGACACCATAAATTCGCTAGGCGTCAAGCTAACCACAGCAGAGCTTCTTAAAAATTTTTTCTTTGGTCGCAATGATTTGCCGGATTACGAAAGATACTGGAAAGACATTTTCGAAGCAGATGAAGAAACGAAAGAGTACTGGGATCGAGAAATTACTACAGGACGCTACAAGCGTTCATTTATTGATATGTTTTTCTATTCGTACTTGCAAATCAAGATTCAAGATCCAGCTTTGGCGGTGACAAATGAAGACAAAATTCTATTCTCAAAGGTCGACAAACTTTTCGAATCCTACAAGCGTTTCATAAAAGCATATTACGATAACAGGAAAAATGTACTCTTAACGGATATACGTGAATATGCGTGTTTGTTTATGCGTACGTTCGATCCGGAAATGGTTAACGACGAATTGCCCGCCGAAGCCGGGGTCGCAAGATTGAATGCAATAATTTTCGCATTGGAAACGACCACTTTAATGCCCTATATGCTTTTTGCGGAACGCAATGTGGAAAATGTTACGGTAAAGAGAGAGCTATATGCTTTTGTAGAGGCATACATTATGCGTAGAATCGTTACAAAAGCCACTACAAAGAATTACAATCAACTGTTTACAGACAGATTAATACTAAATCAAGCCCTTTCAAAGCAAGACTTTATGAGTTTCCTCGAAAAACAGGACGACAAAATAAACTATCTTCCATCAGATGTACAGTTGCGTAACGCATTCAAAAACTATGTTTTAACAAACAAGCAAGCTACAGGGGTTCTCTATCTGATTGAATCAAAAATAAGAGACCGTTCAAGGCATTCCACTCAGCTTTTAGGTGTTAATAAGTACAGTTTGGAGCATATCATGCCCAAAAAGTGGCAAAATCATTGGGAAATGCCTGTAGAACAACATCAAATTGACGAGCGCAACCAAAAGGTTTTGACACTTGGAAATCTCACGATAATTACGCAAGCGTTGAATGCTTCTATTCGCGATTCTGCTTGGGACACCAAAAAGGCAGGACGAGGCAATAACGCAGGTCTCAAAAAATATGCGGAGGGAATTGACACATTTAGCGATTACCTGGATCGATCGGTATGGAATGAAGAAGCTATTGATGAAAGAGCAGAATTTCTTTATCATCTGGCTGTTGAAACGTGGAGCATTTGATCCGTTTTGTCGAAATTGATAACCCTACCTTGTTAGCTTTTTGATAGCACAAACCCAGTAAAAGCCATTGATGTAGGATAACTGATATCAAATCAAACGAAAATTTCCCGCAAAAGCTAAGTGAAGCCGTTCAACGTAAGGTTTTGTTTTGCAAGTGGGTATAATCCAATAAAACCCCCGAAAATCCTGCATTTGCAAGACTTTCGGGGTTCTTTTTTGGCTTCGAAGGCCTTTTGGTTTATTTTATTGACGCGGCGCAAGCATTATGCGTCGAGCCCTGCCTTGATCATCGCGAAATAATGCGCGTCGGGGATGTACTCGGGGATGCTGTTGCCGGAGCCAAGGGCGTATCCTCCGGCTGCCGCCTTTGAAAGCATGGCTTGCGCGCGATGGCGTATATCGTCTTCGCTGCTGCGAACAAGAAAATCGACATCCAGCCCGCCAAGGACGGCAATTCGCCCTTGAAGCGCCTCATAAGCGCGCTCGACGGGAATGGTATTGTCCTCATAGGAATGGCGTGCGTCAAATTTCATATCGTCGATGATGTCTGCAATGATAGCCGAGTAATTCCCGCAGGAATGAAGCATGGCATAGCGTCCGCTTGCGTGGGCGAGCGCGACGATTTGCTTGTGCCACGGGAAGACGTGGCGGCGTAGCTGATCGGGCGTGAGCATCGTGCCGCCCGCAAAGCCCCAGTCATCATTGCTCATCACCGCAGCAATGCAGGGATGATTGAGACAGCGCTTGTAATATTGCAGCATACGGCTGCCGACGGCTTCAAAAATATCCGCCGCCAGCGGTTCATCGTCCGCGAGCATGAAGCAAAGATTTTCATAACCGACAAGGCGAATCACGTTTTCCAGCACACCGCCGGGCCCGCATACGATAGCACTCATGCCCTTGGGCATCAGCGCCGCTGCTGTGTCGAGCAGGCCATAATCAAAGTCGAGCGGGTCGGGCCATTCATACGCGTCGAAGCTTGCGCGATCGGTGATAACGCTGCCATCGTTCAGGCTTCGGCTTTGCAGGCTTGTATGCTGTCCGTCGGGGAAGTTGAACAGCGAGCCTAAAAGCATGACATAATCATACCCTGCCGCGATATTCGCGGGCACGGTTACTTCAGGTGAGGCGAGGAAATGTCCGTTGAAGGGTTGCCCTGTCAGTCGGCTATAGAGCCGATTGTTTAAGTAGAATTCGAACAGCGTCGCCCTTGACGGCGCCTTTTTTTCCAGCACGGCGGCCAGGTTGCGAAAATCAGGCGCTCTTGTCGTGAGCTTTTCCATTTTTTGCGCCTCCTATTTGAGTTGCTCTGCCCTGTATTTGTGCTTGGCGACATGATTCACAATATCATCCGCCTCCTGCGCCGAGCGTGCACCGTTGACAATCAGGTTTACACCCTTTGGCGAGAGCGTGTTTAGCACATCGTCAATCTGGTTCGTGCTGATAATGAGAACGAGGCCGCGCCCCGAGGCCTGTATTTTCAAAAGCGAATCGAAATAGGCGGTAAGCGGCGGCTGTCCCGCGACCTGTGTCCATTGGATCATGCGAATTTTCGGAACGCTTAGTAGCATATCCAGATGACGGAGCTGCTCGATCCCATCAAGGTGATATATCGCGGCATCCAAAAATTCGCAGGTATCTATGAGCTCCGGCAGAACGAATTCCTCAAATATCGCTGCCGAGAGCATAACGGACATATCGCATTGCAGCTGCAAATGCTTGCCCGGATGCCATGTGTTCATCCAGCCGTGGACAGAGCCGCCATCGTTATTCGTGCGTACGGCATCAAAAATCGGCAGGGAGGTATCTCCTAAAACCTTCACAAGCTTTTTAACCGCCATCTTCACATGCTCGGGATCGTCCAGAAAATCCATCAAAAGAGGGGCGTTTCCCCGCAGCTGGGCGAGGGCATCAACACTCCCGCAATTATCAGGAGGGGTCATGAAGAAGCGATTTTGCCCAACCTCCGCAAGGGTTTTGATAATGGAAAGCTCCCGCTGAAAGACAGGGTTGTCCACCGGCATATCGAAGGAAAAGCGATCATAATCATCAATGACATGCTCTACCCAAATGGTTTCAGGCATATATATGGCTTTGTCGCTCAAATATTTCGCGTGCCCGCCTGTGCCGAAATACGGGAAGATGCTGGGCAACGCGTCCCCCGCGAAATGCATTTTGTTGAACCGCTCCAGATTCCGTTTAAGAATCCAATCGACATTGTTGTACCACTGCTCAAGCTGGGTAGGGGAGGATGGCGCGACAGGATGATACGCGTCGGCCGCGTCTTTCGGCGCGGTAACGGATACACAGCATCTGTCGATGATTTCGTTTTCCCATAGCGCAGCGAGCCGCTGCTTTGTTGCTGCCCAATCGGGCTTGAAGTGAAGCTCCATATCGCACCTCCGTTGTGATGAATGTAAGTCTATCTTATGCCAAGGCGGATGTTTCAATCTTTCGCTGATTTCACATATCCTTATCTTATTTTCAGATTTATGGCGTGGGAGTGCTGTCGATGGGTTGACTTTACAAGGGGATACTTATATACTTTGTATACATTTATCGGTTTTTTTGTGGCTACAAGGAGAAAATGATGAAGTATGAATCGCAATCCATTCGTCTGAATAAGGATTTCCCCTTTAGTATATTTAAAGGCGAAGGAGTGCGCGGCGTGATGCCCATGGATGTGACATTGCATAACCACCACTGCCTTGAGCTGAATTATGCCATGAGAGGCAAAGGCGTCTACCTCATTGGAGACAGCCGTTACAGCATTGAGGCAGGCGATATTTTTATCATCAACAACATGGAATACCATATGGCCATCAATACGGATCATTTGCTGCTGAAAGTGATCGTATTCGATCCTTCTTTGGTTTGGCAGGGGAACAGCATGGACTATTTGTATCTGAAGACCTTCTTTGAGTACAAGAGGGATTTCAGCCACAGATTTCAGAACGAGGAAATTTACGGCGAGGGCATCACGCTTGAATATATCCATACAATCATCTGCGAGATGGAGCGGGAATGGGAAAGCCGTCGGGTCGGTTATGAAATGGTGATTAAGGCACTTCTTTTGAAGATACTCGCGCTGTTGTACCGTTTTGCGGAATCCAGCCCGGACAGCTCTCAAAAGGCGCTGGAATTCCAGAACCGATACAACAGGATTATTGATGCGATCAGCTTTATCGAAGCGCATTTTCAAGAAAATATCCGCCTAAAGCAGCTTGCGGAGCTTGTGCATATGAACGCGAATTACTTTTCCACTTTCTTTCGCAGCGCCATGGGTATCCCTGTGACAGGTTACATTATGAAGAGGCGGCTGGATTACGCGTGCCGTCTTTTGCGTACGACGAAGCTGAACATTACGGAAATTGCGTATCAATCCGGTTTCCAGAGCACGCCGTATTTCAACAGAGTGTTTAAAGAAGCCTATCATCAGGCTCCCGGCGCATATCGGCGGGAGGATTTGCAAAGCGAGGGGGGATAAAGCGATGGCAAGGAAGAAGATGTCCTACCATT